>VFSW01008279.1_pt1 | contig 14947 bp, 15 predicted proteins | sample 5358111 | NCBI WGS metagenome assembly VFSW01 (sample SAMN11554181, study PRJNA540505) | mine drainage metagenome | isolation source: sediment from site ElyBrook_90M | place: USA: Ely Copper Mine, Vershire, VT | collected 2017 | reverse complement strand
GCCCCTCACCATCCCTCCAAAGAGAACTACGGTTGCCAAACATGGGTTAATTTTATTAACCTAAAGTCGTCATTACGTCTATGAAAACACGAACCGCGCTTTCTCTATTATATGCCGTGAGTTTTCTCATGGTTGCTGCCACGAGGGGCAGCGCACAGGTAGGCCTCCACCCGATTTATCTGGAAGTCTCACTGGATTCTACATTCATCACGTATGATATGAATGCGACAGTGATACATTCGGATACGGTTCGCGGATCTATCATTTCTTCCGGCTTTGCAGGGGCTGTCACGGTGGCGCTAAAGACTGCAATGCAGTGGATCGTCTCCACCAATATCAAGGGAGACGTCGTGCAGGACGGAGCGGTGATCGGAATCAATCAAGGTGAAACGATTCCAATCGAAATCATCGTCACTCCCTCTGCCAAAGGACCGGATACCGAAAGCTACTGCTTATCTCTTATAGCCGGATCAACTACGCAAGCTGCGCAATGTTTAACGCTTGCCATTACCAACGCTAAATCTGCAGTTAGTACTGGTCTGCCGATTCCGAGCGTCACCATCCAGCCGAACCCCGCCGGAACCTATATTCTGGCACGCGGGCTGAACGAAGAGCTGGCGGGGTGCAGGTATGAAATTTTTACGATAAGCGGCGCAGAAGTTCGCCATGGAACGCTGCCCGCTGATGCCCGCATCAACGTTCAGGATCTGAACTCCGGTACCTACCGGCTTCTCCTATCTGATGCAAAACGAACGCTCACTAACACTGCATTTACTGTTCTGCATTAAAGCCCGGCGGGACAGCGCAGTCCGCTTGGTCGGGAAGCATTCCCAAAGTGGCGGAGCCACGATGTACTCGCAGCCCAGGGTGAAACGAAGCCGAACCCTGGGCCGAGTGCGATTAAAAAATTTATTAGCCGTGTTAAGGTCGATGAGCTGCTCCCCTTCGGAACCATGAAATTAAAACGCGATCCCAACACTTGTATATGACTTGATTTCAAAAACCAGAATTTTAGACGACGATCATGAGCAAAGTATTCGTAAACATCGGACTTAGTCTTGACGGCTACATGGTGCCGGAAGGAATGGACGTAGAACATTGGGATAAACCCGAGTATAAAAACTGGGGAGCCAAATGGGGAGCGATGATGGGCTGGATCCTCAATACACAGTTCTTCCGCGAGCACCTCCAGATGGCGGGAGAAGGTGGAGAGACCGGCCCGGTCAATGACATGCTTCGGAGCACCTCGGAGCGTATCGGCGCAAACATTATGGGTAAGGGAATGTTCGACATGGGCGAGCGCGGGTGGCCTGAGAATGCGCCGTTTCATACTCCGGTGTACGTCCTTACGCATGAGAAGCGCGAACCGTGGGTCCGCCCGGGTGGGACGACGTTTTATTTCATCAATGAGGGTTCGAAGAATGAGGGACCGAAGCGCGCCCTGGAACTGGCTCGGGAGTCCGCGGGCGCTCGCGATATTCGCATCGCAGGCGGAGCGAACGTGATCCAGCAGTACTTGAATATGGGTGTCATTGAGGAGCTGGAGATCGCCCTGGCGCCCGTTCTGTTCGGCGGCGGGAGGCGCCTCTTCGAGAATTTGCACGAGCCAGTATCGCAATTCCGAATTGATAAGGTCCTTGCGGGTCCAGCCGCTACACACCTGCGCTATGTGCGTCAGTGAGCGTGCCAAACTTCTCTCCTACCGCATTCGGATTTTTTATCTTCTCCCCTCCCGCACCAGCGGGAGGGGCCGGGGGAGGGTGTCGTTCGAAGTTGATATTGTTATTAAAAGTACAGAGTTCAGTCCTCACACACCCTCCCCTAACCCCTCCCGCAAGCGGGAGGGGAATAAAAACTGAGGGAAAACCTCACCAATGCCGTGTCACCCGCGGAATACTTCGCTACGATACTCTCATGGCTAAAAGAGAATGGATTTGGCAGCCAACGGCAAGGAGATCGAAAAATTGAAATCGGCGCAGTAGAAGCGGATGCGAACGATTCAAAAACCGCTATGCCTTTTGTTGCGACAGCCATCTGACCAAATTCGCAATTACTCGTTCATGACGTTCTTTCGAAACCGCACCGATGCTGCCAGTCATTTGCTCTTCCGAAATAACCATAAGACGAGTTACTCGAACGAGGCTCGATGTTTTAAGTGATGAGGATTTGAAATCGGAATCCGAATTGGAAATGATGGTATCCACACCTTCGGTGAAGTGATGCAGTTGCGACGTGATCATGCAGCCAAGCCAGTCGCTGTCGTAATTGGGAAGCTTCCCAAGGAGAAGAACAGGACGGTTCTTCCCCTCCGTGAGGTCGGTATGAGTAAACGGAGCAATGGCGACATCGCCCGGTCTATATGCCATTTGCTTTCACATCGCTTTTCGAGTACGTGACCGGATCGTCTTCGAATCCGCGGATCGCATTCGACATGGAAGCCGAGGACCACTGACGCTCCAGCGAGCTATTCCGCTCGAATTTATGCAAAAGATAATCGGTGAAATCTGCCACTTCTTCCTGCAAGTCGCGAGGAAGTTGTTTCGCTTTTCCCGTAATTACTTCAAGAGTGCTCATGCTGTTTTAAAGAAGTTTTAGGAATGAATAGTTCGCAAAGCGCAGGCTGGGCGGCCACCTGCGGATTACTTCGATGCGATGCTCTCATGGCTAAAAGAGAAGGAATTTGGTAGCTAACGGCGTAGCCGTGACTTTTAAGTCACGGCGAATTGCCAAGATTCGTTGCTTCGGTAGGGTGTTTATTTACGCTGCGCTTTCATCAAGGGGTGGAATGTGAAATAATATGTTGCGCATAAATTCCTCAAGCCGAAAAAACACACTCCTGCTTGCTACGACTAACTGCTGTAAGTTATAGAACGTAATCCCGAAACCCAAGACATCCGGGTCATTGCCGTACCATATGATGTCGTTCCGAAGCTCATCCACGGGCATGCCAATTTCTAAGAAATCGTCAATTGCAGCATTCGAAAGAACCGGCCGCTGAGCAAATGCCTTGCTAAGGACATGAATGATGCTAACACGCTTGAAATAAGGTATGGTCGGGTTGTCCTCGTAAAACTTACGGGTAGTGGCCTCTAACGAATCCTTTGAAATACCATCACAAGCAAAGATAACTTTTAGCGGCCAATCATCATAATTCTGAGGCTGCTGATTGCCGAGCAAAGCAGCTTCCGTTAGTGGACGGTTAGTCGGTAATAAAGCGAAAGACTGAAGACAGTCCACCAGAGAAGTGGAATCAAGAAAACTCTTTATTGAAAATACTGCAAGCGTCCCTTCTATCGAGGCGAAACCTTTTTGATTCTCAATTGCATAACCGAACGTGGGAACTGAGTCTGCAACCACCAAAATATCTAGCTGGGATGACCTCAGGCCGTCTATCCCGAACACGTAGCCGCCGAGGAACATCCGACATGCGAGTGGTGTGTGTCGCTTCAATATCCGCATGTATGCTTCCTCTCTTTGTACGCCTTTGTCGGTCGGATTGTCAAAAGCCGCTGAGCGTCCTAATTCACTTTGTAGCTCTTTCGCAAGGGCTTGGTAATAGACAATCAGTTTTTCATAGAATTCAAGCTTTTGATACATTTTTATGAATTTTAGAGTGAAACCCCACCTCATTAAAACCCTACCAGACCAGGGTTGCATCTTCGTTGAAAAACACAAATGTCCGATCCATTTCATCCTGTTCGAAATTGAACCCAAATGAGATTGAAAGCTGACGCCAGGCATTTGAGAGATTATCGGTAATGTCAATACTTGGGTATGCACTAGCGCTCTCCCTAAGAATTGATTCAACGGTTGCTAGAAGAGTCCGCGTCGTTTCGGTTGCTCCAGCCCAGATAATAGTGTCCATGCCGATATCGCATCCTCCGTGAATTGAACCGACAATCTTAGCAAATTTCAGAAGAATCGCCCAAACAGAACCCGAAGTACCCTGAGCTATTTCGTGGAGATCGCAATCGCCAGATCGATGCCTATCAAGGCGTTGTTGAGCCTCGATTCGAAAATTTTCCTTATCCTTTGCAAGTTCGCGAATCATTCCATCCAATACAGCTCTTTCTAAAGCCTTCGCTGAGAATAGACAAGCAAAATAATCCCCGATTAAAATTGTTGAATAGTATCGGCTAAGTGCTCGGTAATCTAATCTCGACGGCTCTTCATTAGCATCGTTTTGAGTTCTGAGCAAGTTATCTATGGCGTGGCCGAGCTCATGCGCAACAATATAGTTAGAGAGCGGGACATAATTTTCTTCACTTGGCACTGAAGAAAAGATGTGGAGAACGATGCTGCACCATATCTGATCACTGAGCACTATTGAGGATCGTCTTGTCCCATCAACCACGTAAGAAATCGTCTTACCAACTGCACGATAATAGCCAGCGTCAGTGACCCCGTCTGAAACTCCCTTTTCAGCCTGGATCGATCTAACATCCGAATAGAAATCGGCTTCCGAAGCGGAGCAATATATGTTGTCAAGTCCAGAAAGGTCGTATCCTATGCATGCACTAATCTCGCAGATGTATTTTTTCAGAGCGATTGTATATGTTTCACGTCGTGTGTCATCCTCAACTGCATTTGATGCGATAATAACTTCCATTTCAGTGGCCTCCTTATTACTAAGATGTTTTCCAATGTTTAGACCCATGTCCTCAACAGCGGCAAAACGCATTCCGCTCCTCTGCATGCTGGGCCGCGAGTACTCCCTCCCTTCGCGTCTAATGATGCTCAATTACGTATGGAAGTGAAATCAAGCCCCAACGCGCTAAAATTGTAAGTGGCGCATCTGTTACTGTTGAATTAATCCTTTTCCCTTCGTCTAAAACAGTGGATCGTCCTGCACCTACTCCATTCCACCCGCTGAGTGCTGGTCGAATTAAATCAACGAGTTTCCTTCCTTTTTCGATGATTGAATTGGCCTCAATAGCGAAAGATTTATCAAGGACTCTATCGAGACATTTAGTTACAGTCTCAACAAGTCCCTCGGCAGGGATATAAGTCGGTAAAGCCTCAAGTTGTTCTCGCAAAATCCCCCATTTTTTAAATTCTTTAAGCAATACCTTTGGATCAAAGCCGACTTCAAAAGAATGTTCGGAAGCGCCAGTGGTTCGGTCTAAAAGTGTTGCGTTCTCTTGTGCATGATTCAGAGGCAACCCACAATGCTGAACGAAATTCCTAAGCTTATTTATAAACCGGTATTCGAATGAGTTATCAAACTCGAAACTTGTGGCCTCTTTGAAGATATTGAATTCGGAACTCGACTCACCGAATTTCCTATTCAATCTTGTCTCCGTGTGGTCCAGAACGAGCCTCATCGCTGTTAGGTAATTGATTAAGCCGAGATTCAATTTCGAAAGAACGGTTCCCATTGCTTCATGCCCAATCAATTGATTTTTAGGCGCAAGCGCTTCTGCGAGATCGCGTGTAAAGCTTTCACCGTTGACCTGATAAATAAATCGCAACGCAACCCACCGATCAAAGCTCAATAATTCAATGCAGGCGTCTTCATAAAAGGCAAATTCCTCCTCTTCAAGAAAGGCGACCGAATGGACATTTATTCCGTCTATAGAAATGAGATTAATTTGATCAACATCGCCGATCCCATGGTGATTAATTCGCATGATAATCTAAAATAATTTCCCCGCTCCGCCCCCATATCCTTCCGCCGCGGCGAACCGCGCGCTTAAACATCGCGCGGCCCAAAGATAAATCCGGGAACCGTGGGCGTCCGCATTCACCACGACCCACTCGAAACATTCGTACCTCATTCGCGTTTGTTCGCGCAGTGAAGATGCCTATGCCGAAGGAATGCGTTTGATGAATACAAAAATGCTCGTCTGCATTTCATAGCTTGCTCTTGAACTCTTCGAGAGAGATACCTGCCTGATTAAGGATACTTCGGAATGTACCGGCAGGAAGGACTTTCCGATTTGCTGGAACGATAACGGTGCGGCCAGTGCCGTCGCTGAATTTTGCGTGGGAACCCCGCTGAGATTTTTTATGGAAGCCGAGCCGTTCTAATGTGCGGACAACCTCGAAGGAAGAAAAGCGTTCAGGCATCGATCATCGCTGTGCCGGTTTCGACCGATTCGACATTGGAGAATTCCAAATCCTCGTCGTCCTCGAAATAAAGTGCGACGGCTTCCTTCAAATTCTCGATCGCCTCTTCCCGCGTGTCGCCACAGGATGCAACCTCCACGTTCAGGCAATGCGAGACGTATTGGTCATCCTCTTTCCAAACGACGTAGTTGATCTGATGCATAATTAATCCTCTCAAAATCCAACACCCAACTTTTTCGAATGGGTTCCAGCGGCAATAGCGGCGCGCTTAAAAGTGGAGGTCCCAGCGTTAAATCAGGACATCGCGGCATCGCCATCGTTATTTAACGGCAAAATGCCTACATGGTATGAATTATGGGATCGCCTGCATTCACTTCTTCCAACATCAGCATTTGGATCAGATAGTCAAACAAATCGCTGATGGACATATTATGGCGGGCAGCATAGCTGCGAGCGAACTCAGCGCTTGCTGTTGGTAGGTCGATAATTACTTCTACGCGTTCCACCATACCTGTTAAATATCAAAAGGATGAATTCAATTCCCGCATACGGCCACCGCGCTCTTCTCGAAACATTCAAACGTCATTCGCGTTTGTTCGCGCAGTGAAGATGTCCATACCAAAGAAATGCGTTTGATTAATAAAAAGATTCTCGTCTGGATCCTCCTCAGTTTGATCTGGGGTTCGACGTGGCTCGTTTGATCGTCGCCCGTCCCAATGATAAATTCTGGCAGCGCCCGACGATACTCAATCCTATCGAAGCTACCCTTTTTTGTGGCGGGATTTATGTTCCAGGTCGCTCTTGGCGGCTTCTTCGGCGATTTTGCGCATGTATTCGTCCGCCGTCAAATGACCCCATTTGCGGTGGTGTTCGTCGCGCACGGAGCGCACCCATGCGACGGCGTCAAAGTCCTTCTTCTTCTTTTCCATAAATAAAACTTTTCGGGCCTTGAATCTCGATCGGGCCGTAGCCCCTTCGGCGATTCACGGCATTGAATTCCGTCATGCGAACAATGTTTACAATGTGCTTAAAGTTCCAACTAACGAGCACGTCGGCCTTATAGACCGTGGCCTAGGCGATATGGGTTGCATCGTCGAAACAACTGGGCGGCAGCGCTGCCGAATCAATGTAAGCTGAGGCCAATGCTTTGACGGCCTCCGATTCTGGCAATCGTTCGATCTGTGTTTCGTCGAATTCGTCGAGGCTTTCCCGAACCGGTGCGGGTGCATCCACAAGTTCTGCAATGGTCGTTGTCGAGATCAGGCCGGAATAAATACCAACTCGAATTCATTCGAATAACTTCAAGGACTCCTCTCGAAACTCATCGTCAAAGCAGCCGCCGATCACCGATGTATCGATGTACACTCTAAGTTTTACCATTGTTTATCGCATGCGCACTGACTTAAACATCGCCCTTCTCAGCAATAAATCCAGAAACCGCAGGAGTTTGCATCCACCTCCATCCTCTCGAAACATTCACACCTCGTTCGCGTTTGTTCGCGCAGTGAAGATGCTTTTGCGACAGGAATGCGATTGATGAATAAAAAAATGCTCGTCTGGATCCTCCTCTGTTTGATCTGGGGTTCGACGTGGCTCTTTATCAAAATTGGACTCGCCGACCTTCCTCCGATCAGCTTTGCAGGTATCCGGTTCCTGGTCGCAACGATCGTCCTCACTTCGGTAGTCTATATCCGCAAGCTTCCGCTCCCACGCTCGCGCTCGGATTGGACGCTACTGCTCATCACCGGCATTCTTTCGTTCTCGCTCAACTATGGGTTGCTGTTTTGGGGCGAAGCACGCACGACCTCCGGCCTTGCGGCGATCCTTCAAACGATCATTCCCGTGTTCGGGCTTTTCCTTGCGCATTACTACCTTCCGAACGAGCCGATGACGTGGGCAAAAACGAGTGGCGTGCTGCTCGGAATTGCCGGAGTCGTGATCATCTTTGTAACGCAGTTGGATGGCGAAGGTCCGGCGGCCTTTGCCGGTAGCCTTGCGATCGTGGTCGGGGCGTTTTGTGTTGCATGGTCCAACGTTATCATCAAAGCGCGCGGCACGCACCTGCACCCGGCGGTGATGGCGGCGGGACAAATGGCCTTTGGATTTGTTCCGCTCCTCATTGCCGGCTGGGCCATCGAAGGTAATCCGTTCGGGTTCCATTGGACGGGCCGGGCCGTTGTTTCGCTATTCTATCTTGCGCTCGTCGGTTCGTGCTGCGCATTTCTTCTGTTCTATTGGCTCCTGCGTCGAGTCGAAGTGACCAGGACGATGCTGATTTCATTGGTAACTCCGGCCATCGCGGTGCTACTTGGTCTCTGGTGGCTCCACGAGCAAATAACGTGGTATATCGTCGCCGGTGGCATTTGCATAATGGCTGGAATTATATTCACCATCCGCAGCCGGAGACGGGTAATGCTCAGCGAAAGCGCTGCTTCCGTAATCTAACACGGAATAAATAGGATCGACCGATCCATCCGTCCGCCGCGGCGGGATGTTTGCGGAGAATATCGAGGCTGTGGCCAAAATAGAGTTATTGACGATGGGCTCCTGTTGCGGGTTCCGAGCAATTAGCTTTATTCTCCAATAATTCGCCCGCCACGCCGTCATTAGTGATTGCGCGATAACGAACTCTCACTTGCGGGCGGGCGTTGAGCTTTTCAGGGCTTTCCCGCAACGTGGGCGATGATCATCGCATGAAACGTCCTAATCGGGGTACGTATAGCGAGAAGGAATTGCCCGGAAATTTATAGAATGTCAGAAATAATCAATACGAATAGAGAAACGAATAATCCATCGGCAGCGCCGGTGGAGCAATCGCCCGCACCCGAACAGCCCGCCGCGGCCCAGGGCAGTGGCGCACAGCAGCCGGCAAGCACGACTCAGGATGCTCCGGCGCGCAAAAATGGCGCGAAGAAGCGACCGGTATCCCTGCCGGGAAGCAATGGCAAGCAAGCGGGGAAATCGCAAGGTGGAAAGCCGCAGGCTGGAAGCACTGCGCCACGCGGGGCAAATAGGCCTTCTGGCGGTGGGCCGCCGCGCGGTGGCGAAGAGATGGACTTCGGCCATATCATGCGGACCGTCCTACTTTGGGCCGTCCTGCTGTTAGGCGTCGTGTTTTTGGTGGTGATTTTCAATCGTTCCAATACTCCGGTCGAAGTGGAAGTATCGGTCACGGAATATCAGACGCTCCTGAACGATGGGAATTTCATCTCCGGGCAACTCGAACAGTATGGGCAAAATGAATATCGCTTCCACGGGAAACTTCGGAGCGACATGCAGGTCAAGACCGTCGATAATAAGACGGTGACCGCGCACGACATCGTTGTTAACCTCATCCCCGAGACCCTGAACGACCAGAATAAACTCTGGCAGACAAAAGGGCTTACGATTACCAAGACGGACAGCTCGAACACGCTCATCGAAAACTTATTTGCGTTTTTGCCTTATCTGCTGATCGGCTTTTGGCTGCTTTGGTTTCTCCGGCGGATGCAATCGGAGGGCGGTGGTGGCATGGGCGGGGCGAAGGGGATTTTTAGCTTTGGCCGCTCGCGCGCGAAGCTTATCACCGAGAACGCACCGAAAGTCACCTTCAATGATGTGGCCGGCGCGGATGAAGCGAAAGTGGAACTCGTCGAGATCATAGAGTTTCTGCGCGAGCCGGCGAAATTCCAAAAGCTTGGCGGGAAAATTCCGCGCGGCGTGCTTTTGCTTGGCCCTCCCGGCACGGGCAAGACGCTACTTGCGCGCGCGGTCGCGGGCGAGGCTGGCGTGCCGTTCCTTTCGATTTCGGGCGCGGATTTCGTCGAAATGTTCGTCGGTGTTGGCGCCTCGCGCGTGCGCGATCTGTTCGATCAGGCGAAAAAGCATGCGCCGTGTATTGTATTTATAGATGAGATTGACGCCGTCGGTCGGCATCGCGGCGCGGGGCTTGGCGGCGGGCATGACGAGCGAGAACAAACGCTGAATCAATTGCTCGTCGAGATGGACGGCTTCGACCAAAACGTCGGCGTTATCATTATGGCGGCGACGAATCGGCCCGATGTGCTCGATCCCGCATTGCTTCGCCCCGGTCGCTTCGACCGGCAGGTCGTCGTCGATCGCCCGGATGTTCGCGGGCGTGAGGGAATTTTGAAAGTTCACACGCGGAACACTCCGCTGGGCGCGGATGTCGATCTTCAGGCATTGGCGCGCGGCACACCGGGCCTCTCCGGCGCCGATCTTGCGAACCTCGTGAACGAAGCGGCGCTTCTTGCGGCGCGGCGCGGCGGCGATAAACTCACGATGTACGATTTCGAAAACGCGAAGGACAAAGTGATGATGGGCGTCGAGCGAAAGTCCGTGCTCATCAGCGAAGAGGAGAAGAAGACGACCTCCTATCATGAGTGCGGGCACGTCATCGTGGCGAAGTCGATTCCGGAGGCCGATCCGGTGCATAAAGTTACCATCATTCCGCGCGGCCGCGCCTTGGGAGTAACGAGCTATCTGCCGGTGGATGAGAAGCATACTTATTCGCGCGAATATCTCGAAGCGGTGATTGCCTATGCGCTCGGCGGGCGCGCGGCGGAGCGCATTGCCTTCAACCAGATCACGACGGGCGCGGGCAACGACATCGAGCGCGCTTCTGACATCGCGCGCAAGATGGTCTGCGATTGGGGCATGTCCGACAAATTAGGGCCGCTGAAGTACGGCCAGGCCGAGCAGGAAATTTTCTTAGGCCGCGATTACGGGCATCAGAAAACTTTTTCGGATACGACGGCGCGAATCATCGACGAGGAAATTCGCCACATCGTCGAAGTCGGCGCTCAGCGCGCGGAGACGATTCTGCGCGAGAAGGTCGATACGCTGAATCGGATGGCCGAAGCCTTGCTCGAACGCGAGACGCTCGATTCCGGCGAGATCGAAATCCTGATGAACGGCGGTGAGCTGCCGCCCTTCAGCAAGGAGAACCGCGCGTTCAATCTCACGAAAGCCGTGGAGACCCTGAAAAAAGCGGGCGCCGAAGGCAAGCCCATTCCACAAAATGGAGAGGCCGAGCCGCCGAAAGCGAAAGAAGAGCCGAAAACCGAAACCGTCGTCGGGCCGGGGGATAAAGGGGATGCATTATAAGTTGTCGTGAAGACTATGTCAAGCGTAGAAGCATTAGCTGAAGTATTTATCACCGCGTTTCGGTCACTTCCCGATTCGGAAAAGGAAGTGATTGTCGAGCGCCTCCTGCAAGAGGAAAGACCGAAGGAACCGCTGCGTTCGAATCGAAAGGATGCCATTCAGGAGATGATGGAAAATCCTGTCATTATCCCGGGTTTCCGCGCGCCTTCGCGCGACGAAATGCACGATGGGCGATAAGGGGGCTTAATCCGAGCTTCCATAAGAAGAATCAATGCGAGAATTTGCGTACTGCTTTTTATTCCTCTTGATGTCCGTTGCCGCGAAGGCGCAGCAACCGAAGATCGATAGCGTAAAGCTAAAGGCGATGGCACTGGAGGCACAGACCTACGCTAATACAGGCAATTACGATAGCGCCGCCAGCTTAGCCAAGCAAATTATCGCCATGGGCGCGCGTGATAGCTCGATGTATTTCATGACTGCGGTTGTCCTCACGCTGGGTGGCAAGAAGGCCGAAGGTAAGCTTTATTATGACACCGCGCTCGCGAAGGGGTACGATCCCAATACGCAAACGGCGCTCATGCTCGGTCTCAATACCCAACCTGCCCATGTGAATTACGATAGCATGTTTGCCGCTGTACATTCCGACGCCGTCCGCAAGTCGAAACATCTGCCGAAGGGTTATCAGAATGCAAAGCTCTATGAAATCTATCAGGAAGATCAAGGTGAGCGGACGGTGATGATCCAGGAAGGAATGGAAAAATTTCTTCATGACACGACCCTCCTAATGCGCATGGTCCATAATGACAGTATTCGCAAACAAGAGATTTATGCCATGCTGCCTAATCTTAAAAAGTCGCGCAGCACCGAAGACATCCAGGAAGCCGCACTCATCCTCCAGCATGGCGATGACACGACGGACTATTGGAACGCGCACGAACTTGCGATGCGGGCGGTCCATCTTGGAGATACCAATGCGCTGTGGCTCGCTGCCGCCACGCTCGACCGCTATCTTGTCAAGAAAGGAAAGCCGCAGCTTTATGGCACGCAATCGTTTCAGGATGAGAAAACCGGCAAGTTCGAACTCTCACCTGTGGACCCAAGCATCACCGATGCGGAACGCGCCAAGTGGCACGTCCCGCCGCTTAAAGATGCCCTGAAACAGGCGAACGCGGTCTATGGAAAATAAGCCATCATGCCCGTTCGCGAGGATGATGGCTCGTTGTCCCAAATCGATTTACGGCGTAATCACCAGCTTCTGCATAGCGCTCATGCCATTGGCTTCGACACGAATAAAATACGTGCCCGGTATTAGCGATTGCGTATCGAGCGAAATACTATTCTGCCCCGCCAACGCGTGGCCATTCTGAAGCATCCGAACGCTGCGGCCTAATTCATCCATCAGCATCACTTGTGTGGCGCTTGCAATCGGCAGAGTATAGATGATCCTCATGTCCGATCCGGAAGCGGGATTTTCGGATAACGTGAGATTCAGACCACCATAAGGAGCAGGGGAGGGAGATACCGAGGAGACTCCGAAATCCGAAAGGAGGCGATACCACGCACCGGAGGCTTCTGTGCCCAACACAATATTTTCGCCGGAGAACTCGATGGTGGTGGGATGGTCTCCGGGCACAAGCTGGAGTCCCTGGTCCGCCGGTGCCCAGGTCGATCCGTTGTTCGTAGAGTAATAGAAACCGCTATCGGTTGCAGCAAACAGGCTTTGATTGTACACGATAAAACGATGTACCTGTCCCCACGTTTGGAGGCTGGAATTCATTTTGTTCCAGCTCTGGCCGTTATTTGTGGTGAGATAAAAATCGACGGTGTCAAAATTATCTCCGCCGCCGAAGATATCGGTGTCATGAGCGGTCATTGCGAATACGGATGACCCCGAAGAAGCGAATTCCCCAATCTGAAACAAATGAGACATGCCACCAGAGGTAAAGCTGGGTAACCCACTATTCGCGGACGACCACGATGAACCTTGATTGGTTGATATATACACGCCGTTGAACAGGGTATTCACATACAGATTACTCCCGGCTGCCGTCACGTTACCGACGGAGGAGAGATTTCCCCCTAAGTCCAGCCCGTTCATATCGGTCTGCCACTGGGAACCAGCCGTTTGATGCGAAACGGCGAATGGGGTTGACATAAAGACCGTGCTCCCAATCGAAGCGAGAGAAGAAGGCATCCCGCCTCCGCCGGCGTTACTCCAGCCGGCGGTGTCAAAAGCCCACGCTTGCCCGCCGTTTGACGAAAGCGATAATACTTGATCGGGAAGATTAAGGTCGGAGGGAGAGGGCTGGGTGCCGCCAATGAAATCCATTCCGGCAACGACGAATGGTGTCCCGCCAAAAGGAGATAAGCTGGTCCAAGTCTGCCCATGATCCGTGGATAGGAAGAGGGAATCGGGATCGGCACCCATAAAATTAATTTGATCGGTCGCGCAATAAGCAGTAGCAACGAGAGAATCTCCCCAGACAGCAAAATTGGCAATGTTATCGACTTCATTTGGAAGGCTTGCGTTGGCATTCGAAAACCCTGAAGCCAGCTTCCATTGCCCGGTCACTTGCCCGAAGGCCTCCGGCTGAATCATGACGAAAACGAGGGCGCACGCGGCGATGCTCATTGCAACCCGTTTCGCGCAAGCGTTGAAGTACCATCTGTTAGCAATGTGTTTCATACTGTTAGATTCGGTTAATTCAAAAAGAGGGTTCATGGAATTCAGTTTTTATACTATCGGGCAATTACAAGCTTCTGCATGGCGCTCATGCCATTGGCTTCGACACGAATAAAATACGTGCCCGGTATAAGCGATTGCGTATCGAGCGAAATACTATTCTGGCCTGCCGCTGCGCGGCCATTATGGAGCACCCGAATGCTTCGGCCCAGCTCATCCATCAACGAGACCTGGGCAAGACCGGCGTTGGGCAAGGTGAAGATCGCTTGTACCGTTGAACCCGAGGAAGGGTTCCCAGCTAACGCAAGGCTCAGGCCGTTTGGAGAACCCGGAGTCGGGGTTACCGCAGAAATGCCAAAATCGGAAAGCTTGCGGATCCACACGCCACTTTCGAACGTGCTCACCAGAACATATCCGCCGGAGACCTGCACGGCATTCATATAAGTTCCGTTCGCGGTCGGAAGGCCTGTGTTCCACTGGGTCCACGTAGCACCGTCATTCGTGGAAACATAAAAGCCACTGTCGGTAGCAGCGAATATGTTTTGACCTGATGCAGCAAGCTGAGGGGGGACGTTGCCCCAATACTCAACAGCGGAATTCATCTTCGTCCAGTTCGCTCCACTATTGGAGGTGCGATAAAAGTCGTAGGTGTTGTCTGTGCTATCGTGGGCAATTGCAAGCACTACCGAGGAACCGGAAATTGCGTAACCCCACGCCGGAAGCCACCCTGCCGAAGGTGTGGATGGCAATCCGTTATCCGCTGCGAACCAGGATGCCCCGTTATTAGTGGAGACATACATGCCTGCACCGAATCCGGCACTCGCAAACATAGCATTTCCTGCTGAGATCAGCATGGTAACCGGCCAGGTAAATAATTGCCCACTGGACGTAACTGTCATGCCAACGGTATCGGGCGTCCATCGCATTCCGGGTGCCGTTTGCTGGTAAATACCCGCCGCCGAGGCCATGTATATCTTGTTGCCGACCGCAAGGAGTGCCATCGCCGACCCGTTCGCAATCGGCCATCCGAGCGTGTCCGGCTTCCAGGTCTGGCCCGCGGTTGTCGAATAGGAGAGAATCTCGCCGAGG
>VFSW01008278.1_pt1 | contig 14948 bp, 13 predicted proteins | sample 5358111 | NCBI WGS metagenome assembly VFSW01 (sample SAMN11554181, study PRJNA540505) | mine drainage metagenome | isolation source: sediment from site ElyBrook_90M | place: USA: Ely Copper Mine, Vershire, VT | collected 2017 | reverse complement strand
CGTATGGATAGGGCTGTAGTTTCTGACAGCCGCGGGGGACGACGACCGGCGCGGTGCATTCTACCGGCACCGCCGCCAGAGTCACTACGAGATTTCGGGCGATTTGTCGAACGCCGCGGGGGAATCGTAACCCGGTACCGGATCGCCGGCGAAATGGCAGGCGGCAAACTGCCCCGGGCTGTGCTCCGCCAGCGGCGGCACGACTTCGCGGCAAATCGGAAACTGCGCGATCGGACAGCGGGTGTGGAACACGCAGCCGCCCGGCGGTTCGAGAGGGGTCGGAATGTCGCCTTCCAACAGAATGCGCGACTTCTCCACTTCCGGATCGGGAACGGGCACCGCCGACAGGAGCGCCTTCGTGTACGGGTGCAGCGGCTGTTCATAAATCGAACGCCGTCCCGCGACCTCCATGATCTTGCCGAGGTACATAACTGCCACGCGTGTGGAGATGTGCTCGACGACGGACAGATCGTGGGCGATGAACAGATAGGTCAGCCCCAGCTCCTGCTGCAGGTCCTGCAGCAGGTTGATGACCTGGGCCTGCACGGAGACGTCGAGCGCGGAGACAGGCTCGTCGAGCACGAGGAATTTCGGATTCGTCGCCAGCGCGCGGGCCACTCCGATCCGCTGCCGCGGCCCGCCCGAAAACTCGTGCGGATACCGCCTGCGGTAATCGGGGCTGAGGCCCACGCGCTGGAGCAGCTCCGCCACGCGATCGGCGCGCTGCTGCGCGGTCATTCCGCCATGGATGATAAGCGGCTCGGCCACGATCGTCCCGATGGTCATTCGCGGATTCAGCGACGCGAACGGATCCTGAAAAACGATCTGCATGTTGCGGCGCATGCGGCGCATGTCCGACGCGCCGAGACCGAGCAGATCGACTCCGTCGAAGTCGATCGATCCCGACGTCGGCTCGATCAACCGGAGAATGCAACGGCCGACCGTCGTCTTTCCCGATCCCGACTCGCCGACCAGTCCGAGCGTCTCGCCATGCGAGATCCCGAAACTCACCCCGTCGATCGCTTTTACCTGGCCTACGACCCGCGCCAGCACGCCGCGAGAGCCGGGGAAAAAGGGCTTGTCAGGCATCGGCAACCCGAGTCATCAGAAGTTCGAAGTTCGAAGTGCGAACGAAGAACGAAGAAGAGGATGAACTTTTGCTCAATTCTTCATTCGAACTTCGAACTTCGAACTTCATTTTTCCATCCTCTCCGGGTCTGCCAACTCCCCATGCAAATAGCACCTCGCGTCATGCCCCTTTCCGACAATCATCCTCGCCGGCTCCTTACCGCGGCAAATCGGCATCACCTCGGGGCAACGGGGATTGAATTTGCATCCGGACGGCAGCGCGGTCATCGCCGGCACCATCCCTTCGATCGTCGGCAACCGCGATCCTTCCTTGGCGACGCTCGGCAGCGATCGCAGCAGACCGCGCGTGTACGGATGCGCCGGATTCGCGAACAGCTCGCGCACCGGCGACTCCTCCACCACACGCCCGGTGTACATCACCACAACGCGATCGCAGAACTCGGCCACCACGCCGAGATCGTGCGTGATCAGGAGGACGGACAGGCCGAGCCGCACCTGAAGTGACGCGATCAGCTCCATGATCTGCGCCTGGATCGTGACGTCGAGCGCGGTCGTCGGCTCGTCGGCGATCAGCAGGTCGGGATTGCACGACAGCGCCATGGCGATCATCACGCGCTGCCGCATCCCGCCGGAGAGCTGGTGGGGATAGTCTTCGAGCCGTTTGATCGGGTCGGGGATGGCAACCGTCTGCAGCATCTCCCCCGCTCGCTTCCAGGCGTCTTTCTTCGAAATCTTCTGATGGATCCGGATGGCCTCCGCGACCTGGTTGCCGATTTTGAACACCGGATTCAGTGAGGTCATCGGCTCCTGAAACACCATGGCCATGTCCCGGCCGCGGACATGGCGCATGTCCTTCTCGGAAAGCGCGGTCAGATCCCGCCCTTTGAAGCGGACCGTTCCGCCGATGATTTTTCCCGGCGCCGCGACGAGGCGCATGATCGACATCGCCGTCACGCTCTTGCCGCATCCCGATTCGCCGACCAGCGCCAACGCCTCTCCCTTCCGCATGCTGAACGAGACGTTGTCGACCGCGGGGACGATGCCATCGCCGGTGAAGAAGGAAGTGCGAAGATTCTTCACTTCCAGCAGCGCTTCGGCGGGACTGACGCCGGCGTCGACGACGCGCGCCTCCGGCAATCCGACGGGCTGTTCCTGGACGCTCACGAGCGCGAGCGTAGCAAGAACCGCGCTGCTATACTTCCGCCGTCCTCCAATGACCATTGCCCCCGGTGTCCGTCTCGGCCCGTACGAGATCCTTGCCCCCATCGGCGCAGGCGGCATGGGCGAAGTGTGGAAGGCGCGCGATACGCGTCTCGATCGCACCGTGGCCGTGAAGATTCTTCCGGCTGAGCTCGCGCAGACGTCGCAGTTCAGGCTGCGCTTCGAACGCGAGGCAAAAACAATCTCGCAGCTCGATCACCCGCATATCTGCACCCTTTTCGATGTCGGCGACAACTACCTGGTGATGGAGTATCTCGAAGGGGAATCGCTCGCCGACCGGCTCACCCGCGGTCCATTGCCGCTTCCGGATGTCCTCAGGTTCGGCATCCAGATCGCGCAGGCGCTCGAGCGCGCGCACCGCGGAGGCGTCGTTCACCGCGATCTGAAGCCCGGCAACATCATGATTACGAAATCGGGCACGAAGCTGCTCGACTTCGGCCTGGCTCGGTCGACCCCGTCGGCCATCATCCCTTCTGACGCCACGGCGCATAAGCCGCTCACGCAGGAAGGAACGATTCTCGGCACCTATCAGTACATGTCGCCCGAGCAGATCGCGGGCGAAGAGGCCGACGCGCGGAGCGACATCTTCTCGTTCGGCGCCGTGCTCTACGAGATGCTGACCGGCAAGCGCGCCTTCGAAGGAAAAACGAAGACCAGCCTGATTGCCGCGATCGTCGGGGGAGAGCCGCGCCCCGTCGCGCAGCTGCAGCCGCTCACGCCGCCGGCGCTCGAGCACGTCATCACGAAGTGTCTGGCCAAAGAGCCCGACGGACGCTGGCAGAGCGCGGCGGATATCGCCGGCGAGCTCGAATGGATCAGCGGATCATCGGTCGGCGAGATTGGACGGCCGCAACAGCGGCGCCGTGTTCCGGTCGCCACGATCATCCTCGGAATCGCGGCAGCCGTGGCGATCGCGGCAGCCATCTGGTTTTCGCGGCGCCTTCAGATTCTGGAGCAGCCGCTCCGTGCAGAGCTCACCCTTCCCGCCTCAACGCCGCTGACTCCAAGTACCGCCGGCACGATCGCGCTCTCTCCCGACGCGCGGCGCGTCGCGCTCCTGGTCGGCGGTTCGGGAGCGAACGTGACCGGAGCCAATTCGCTCGCCATTCGCGATTTTGCCACCGGTCAACTCCACCTTCTCGCCGGAACCGAAGGGGCGACGTTTCCCTTCTGGTCTCCGGATGGCAAGCGGCTCGCCTTCTTCGCCGACCAGAAGCTCAAGGCCATCACCGTCGACAGCGGATCGATCGACATACTGTGCGACGCGAGGGCAGGCCGCGGCGGCTCCTTGAGCCGCGCCCGCGTGATCGTCATCCCCCCCCACGCCAGGGGGCCGGTGTTCAATAACTAGGAAGGCGGAGGGGCGCCTGTCGCAGTCACGAAGCCCGCAGGCAAAAACATCACGAACCGCAATCCGACGTTTTTGCCGGATAGCAAAGCGTTTCTTTTCGTCAGCCGCGATTTCCAGGAACTCCCGAACGGCGGTCCCATCGGCGGCGCTCTGTACGCAGGATTCCTCGACGGGCGTGCGCCGAAATTGATCGTGGAGAACGCGTCCAACGCGGTCGTGGTTGGTAAGAGTCTCTTCTTCGTGCGCAACGGGAACCTCGTGGTCCAGGCTTTCGATACGCGCTCCCTCACCGCGTCCGGGACGCCGTTCGATATCGCGAACGACCTCGAATATCGCAATGGGTTCGATCTCGGCAATTTTTCTGTGGCCGGAAACACGATCGCCTACGTTCCTGCGACTGCACGGCGCGCGCAAATCGGAGTCTTCGATACGAGCGGACGGCTGCTTGATGTGAAGGGCCAACCGGCGGACTACTCGGTTCTCGATGTCTCGCCCGACGGAAAAAGCGTCGCGGTGTCGGTAGCAGACCGATCGGGTTCCGACGTTTGGATTCTTCAGCTCGATCGCGGCGTAATCTCACGCGTCAGCTTTAACAACACCGGCTGGACGGCGGCGTTCTCTCCTGACGGAAAGCGCATCGCCACAGCCACACTTTCGAAGGTCTCTATTCGCGCGCTCGACGGCAGTTCCGTCAACGACGTGCTCGACAATACCAATGCCAGCGCGTCGTTCGGTTTCGGAGTGGACGGCTGGTCTGCCGACGGCAAGTATCTGACCGACTCGTTTGATGTCGCTTACGTCGACCTGCAACAGCGAAAGCTGATCCACGTCCTCAAGACGTCGGGGGCATCGAATTCGGGCGTTCTGTCGCCAAACGGCAAATGGCTGGCGTACATGTCGCGCTAGACGGGCACTGCCGAGATCTACGTCACCGAATTTCCGTCGGGGCACGGAAAGTGGCTGGCAAGCGTGAATGGTGGATCGTGGCCAAGATGGTCGGCTGACGGGAAGCAGCTGTTTTTCGTTCGGGCGGGCAAGCTGTTCGCCGTAGGCGTGGACGTCACCCACGGACTGCACTTTGATGTGCCGAAGGCCCTTCCCGTCACCGTGCCGCTGGCTGACGCCGTTGCTGTTGTCGCAAATTACGCGATCACACGCGACGGCAAGATCATCACGCTGGCCAATGTCACGCAGGCCACGCCGAACGCGGTCCATCTCATCGCCAACTGGCCGAAGGTCCTGCCCCAGTGAACCGCCCCAGAGTCGCGCGCGCTTCGGGGACGCCGAGAAGCATGGCTACGACAAAGTAGATCGCGCCGAAGACGGCGCAGACGAGCACACCGTCGCGAATGCGCGCGAAGATGTGCGGCAGATAGCGGCCGAGCCACGGCGTGGCGAAGAGATAAAACGAGGCGCCGGCGACCCCCGCCACGATCGCCGAGATCCACAACTTCGCGAGATAGGGAGCCGAAACCTCGGTCACACCGATGCGATGGTTCAGTGAGCGGCGCAACAGAGCGAACTCCAGCCACCCCGAGGCGCCCGCGGTCGCGGTCAGTGCGATGGCGCCGAAAGGAACGGTGCTGCCGCCGATGTCGGGCAGCGGGACGTGCAGCCGCACGAGCAGGTCGATCAGCAGCGGTCGCAGCGGCAGCGCAAACAGATATCCGAGTCCGCCGGTCAGAACGACGCGGATCACGGCGTAGCGCAACGGCGTGACCGTGTCCCGCAGCGCGTAGAACGCCGAGGAGTACAGGCGGCCGAGCGTGACGGCGAGCAGTCCGAACGTCGATCCGATGAGGATGTACCAGACGAGCAGTGCGTCGTTGGCGCCGAACTGCCCGCCCTGCAGGATCGCGCCGATGATCGCTTTTCCGATGGCGATGAACGCCACCACGGTGGGAATGACGAAAAAGGCGATCTGCCGCAGGCCGCGGTGCAGCCTCTTTCGCAGCGTGGCGTAGATCTCATCCTGCGTGCCGAGCGCCGCCGACATCAACGGCAGTTCCGCTGCCGCCACCGCCATGCCAAAGAGGCTGATCGGCAGAAGATACAGCGTCTGCGCGTAATAGATCGCCGCCGTCGCTGCCGTTCCGAGCATCGTCGCCAGCAGATTGTCGAGATACGCGCTCAGCTGTACGACGCCGCGCCCGATGATGACCGGCCAGAAATTTCGGATCACTTCCCGCACCGGCTCGAGGCTCATGTCGATGGCGAAACGAAGCTGCCGCTCGTACCGGAAGACCGAAGGGACCTGGATCGCGAATTGGGCCCCCGCGCCGGCCACTGCCCCCCACGAAAGCGCGATGGCCAGCTCGGTCTGGGCCAGTCTCGTCCCGAAGACGAGAAGCACCGTGATCATCACCGCGTTCATCAGCACCGGCGCGACGTAGGAGAGGAAGAACTTTCGGTGGCTGTTGAGAACGCCGAGACACCACGAGGAGAGGACGAGCAGCCCCATTGCGGGAAACAGAATGCGGACCACTTCGATCGGCAGCTCGCGGACCGATCCTTTGAACCAGGGAGCGATCACCACGATGATGTAGGGCGTGACGGCGACGCCGGCGAGCACCAGAATCGCCACGAGCAGCGCGAGCAGACTGGCAATGATCCAGGCCACGCGGCCGGCCGTCTCCTCATTCTCCTCCGCCAACAGGCGGGTATAGACGGGAATGAACGATGCCGACAGCACGCCGGCGCCGAACAGATTCTGCAGAAAGTTCGGAATGCGATACGCGGCGCTGAAGACGCCGGCGGCATCGGAGTTGCCGAGGTAGTGGGCGAAGATCTTGAGCCGGATGAAGCCGGAGATCCGGCTGAGAAAAATTCCGGCGGCCACGAGCACGGCAAATCCGCCGCGAGGGCGAGCCGGCTTCGCGGGAATCGAATTGTCGGATGCCACGCAAGGGATACCATACCTCGACATGCCACAGAACCGTTCCATTCGCGTCGCCGGCGCCGGTCCTGCCGGGCTTGCCGCGGCGATTGCGCTCGCTCGCGCGGGGCGGCAAGTGGAGGTGCACGAGGCGAAGCCGGACGTCGGCACGCGGTTCATCGGCGACCTGCAGATCATCGAGTCGGCTTCCGACCGCGAGCCGGTGCCGGCGATGCTCGAGCGGATCGGCATCCGCACGAACTTCTTCTTCAAACCGGCGAACTGGGCGACGTTTTACGACCGGCGAAGCATTCCGCGCGGCGTCCGCAGCGCCGAACCGTACGGATGGTTCGTACGGCGCGGGGCCGAGGATGGGACCCTCGATCGCGGGCTTGCGGCACAAGCGCGCGACGCGGGAGCAACGCTCGTGTTCAACAGCCGCCTTGCTCCCGAGGACGCGGATATCGTGGCCACCGGACCGGCAACCCCCGACGGTCTGGCGCGCGAGATGGCCTGGAAAACCGACGAGCCGGAGCGCGTCGACGTTCTGTTCAATCACCGGCTGGCACCGGGTGGTTACGCATACCTGCTGATCATCGAGGGAACCGCGACGTTCGGCTGCGCGATCGTCGCCGATTTCAAACGCATCGACCACTATTTCGACAGCTGCGTCGACGCCGTGCAGCGGATGAATCAGTTCTCCATCCCGCAGCAGACGCGCAACGCGTATTCGTACATGAACTTTCATCTGAAACGGACGGCGAAGTCGAACGGCACGCGATTCGCGGGCGAGGCGGGCGGATTTCAGGACTACCTTTTCGGGCTCGGCATCCGCTATGCGCTCACCACGGGGTACCTCGCCGCGCGAAGCATTCTCGAAGAGCGCGATTTCGACATGCTGTGGCGCGAAGCGCTGGCCGAGAAACAGGAAAGCAGCCTGGTCAATCGCTTCCTGTACGAAAGCGGAGGAAATCTCGGGCTGTCGATCTTCGTCCGCCGCGCGGCCAAAGCGCACGACTTTCGCAGCTATCTCGGCCGGTGGAACGAGCAACGATGGTGGAAGTCGCTCCTCTCGCCGTTCATCCGCCACGCGTGGCGCCACGAGGGAAGCTGCGCGCACAAACCGGCCGATCACTGGTGCCGGGCACGCGAGACCGAAATGCAGGTGCCTGAAACGTGATCGCCTCAGGGGACGTCAAAAAATCAATGCCACGTCCGATCGCCGCAATCCTCGCGCTGCTCGCGGCGGCGACTGCAGCCGCCCAGAGCCCACCGCAGAGCGTCCGGTTGATCGTCCCCGTCGTGGGCAGCGTCACCGGAGCGAATCAGGTCCGCTGGAAGACCGATGTCTCCCTGACGAACGACACGAGCGAGGCGCTCTTCGTCGCCCTGCAACTGCCCACGGCCCCCGACGATCCGACGATCGCCTTCACGCTCGCGCCGGGCGCGACGCAGACGTTCACCGACGTCATCGGCCAGGCGTTCTCCATGCAGGACGCCCTTTCTCCGCTGGTCGTCGAAACCCTTGGCAGCCGTTCGGTGCGCGTCCAGGCCACCGTCTACGGAACACGCGGAACCGATGTGACGCCGGTCGAACCGATCCCCGCCGAGTGGGCCGATGTCTCCTTCCCGCTTCGAACGCTCAGCGGTTTGTCGTTCAGCGATCTTTTTCGCACCAACATCGGTCTGGTCAATCTCAGCGACCACACCACTTCGTTCACCCTCGCGCTCCAGCGGGTCGCCGGCAGGAACATCGCCATCACCAGAGTCCAGCTTCCGCCGAACTCGCTCTCGCACACCTCGATTCAGAGTCTGTTTCCGCTGATCACCAGCGGCGACGACTTCAGCGTGGTGGTGGAGAGCGGCACTGCGAACACGTTTGTCTACGCCTCGGTCATCGACAACAACAGCAGCGAGGCGCATTTCATCGTCCCTTCCGTCGGCGCACCCGACGCGGAGTACGCGGCGGAGACGGCGCACTGAAGAGAGCGGATGTCACGCCAGGTGGGGTATCCTTGTCCGGCGATGAGTGAGCCCGATTACCTCATCTGCCTTCAATGTGAAACGCCGACGTACCAGTTCGAGTACGAAGGTGACAAGCTCGTGAGCGTCGTCTGCACGACATGCGGAGCGGACGATCCTTCGGAATTCATGACCGAGGCGGAGCTCGAAGAGCAAGACTGACGCGATTCCATGCAGATGCCCGTCATCATCGGAATCGCCGGCGGTACCGGCTCGGGAAAAACCACGGTTGCCCGCGCGATCTATGACCGCGTCGGCCCCGACCGCATCGAGTGGATCTCGCATGATTCGTACTATCGCAACTTCGACGGCCTCTCCGCGGAGGAGCGGCACAAGATCAACTTCGACCATCCCGATTCGCTGGAGACCGAGCTGCTGATCCGCCACCTCGACGTGCTGGCGAAAGGGTCATCCGTCGACGTGCCGGTGTACGACTTTGCCGCGCACGCGCGACGGACCGAGACGCAGCGCGTCGAGCCGCGGAGAGTGATCATCGTCGAAGGAATTCTGGTCCTGGCAGAGTCCGAGCTCCGCCGGCGCATCGATATCAAGCTGTTTGTCGACACGCCGGCCGACATCCGATTCATGCGCCGCCTGGTCCGCGACATCCAGTCGCGCGGCCGCACGCTGGAGTCGGTCGTGCAGCAGTACGTGACCACCGTTCGCCCGATGCACGAAGAGTTCGTCGAGCCGTCGAAACGCTATGCCGACCTGATCATCCCCGAGGGCGGAGAGAATCAGGTGGCGCTCGATGCCATCATTTCGCGGATCGAGCACCTGTTGTCGGCGTAGGTTGTCGGGTTGTCAGGTTGTCGGGTTGTCGGGTTGTTGACAACTGATCACCTGACAACCAGACAACCTCCTATCTCAGCTGCCACCGCAAAACGACAGGGGCTCCGCTGATCCCGCACCTGCCTTGAGGGTTCGCCGCCGGAATCAGATGGCGCTCGATGCGATCATTTCGCGGATCGAGCACCTGTTGTCAGCGTAGGTTGTCGGGTTGTCGGTTGTCAGGTTGTCAGGTTGTCAGGTTGTCAGGTTGTCGGCAACTGATCACCTGACAACCCGACAACCCGACAACGCCGCGAAGCGGCTATCTCAGCTGCCACTCCAAGAACGACAGGATCTCCGCCTGATCCCGCACCTGCGCCTTGAGGGGCTCGCCGCCGGAGTGGCCGCTCGAGGTGTGGTAGCGCAGCAGGATTGGATTTGTCGATCCCGTCGAGGCCTGCATCAACGCGGTCATCTTGCGGGCGTGCAACGGGGCGACGCGGGTATCGGCGTCGCCGCTGATGAACAGCACCGCTGGATATTTCGTCCCCCTGACCACGTGCTGGTACGGCGAATAGGCGTCGATCCACTTGAACTGCTCCGGATCGTCGGAGGACCCGTACTCGGGGACCCAGAACTTCGCCACAAAGAATTTCTGATAGCGGATCATGTCGATCAGCGGATAGCCGCAGACGACGGCCTTGATCAGATCCGGCCGCTGCGTCAGGAACGCGGTGACCAGCAGCCCGCCGTTGCTGGCTCCCTCGATTCCGAGGTGCCGGGCGGACGTGTAGTGCTGATCGATGAGGTATTGCGCGGCTGACTCGAAATCATCGAAGACGTTCTGCTTCTTGTCCAGCATTCCGGCGCGGTGCCATGCCTCGCCGAACTCGCCGCCGCCGCGAAGATTGGCCAGCGCGTAGACCCCGCCGTTCTCCGCCCACCCGACCGCAGTCGGCGAAAAATTCGGCAGCATGTTCAGATTGAATCCGCCGTAGCCGGTCAGCAGCGCCGGATTCGTGCCGTCGCGCTGCAGCCCTTTCTTGTACATGACGAACATCGGGATGCGCGTGCCGTCCTTGGAGTGATACCAGACCTGCTCGACGGCGAATTCATCGGGATTGACCGGCGCGTTCTGGCGGAAGAACACCGTGCTCGTGTGCGTCGGGACGTCGTACTGGTAAACCGTCGGTGGAACGGCGAACGACGTAAAGCGATAGAACGCGACAGGGCTGGTCCACTCCCCTTCCACGTTGCTGACGTTGCCGAGAGTGTCGAACTTGATCTCTTCCTGCCGTTGCCCGTCGAGCGTGTAGCCGACGACGTGCGGCTGCACGTCCTGCAGATACGTCGCATAGATCTTTCCGCCTGCCAGGGAGACCGACTCCAGCGCCGCATTTTTGTTTTCCGGCACGAGCTCTTTCCAGTTCGCCCGCGCGGGAGCGGTGGCGTCGGCAATCATGATCCGCTGATTCGGTGCGGCCCAGTTCGTCAGGATGATCCGCTCGGCGCCGGCAATCTCGACCGATGAGCGCGCATCGAGATCGTTGCAAATCGCACGGATGGGACCATCGGTGCTGAGGTCCTTGATGTAAAGCTCGGTCTTGCGGGCTGCCGAACCGTAGAGCACGTCGATGACGAGATAGTGACCGTCTTCGGACATTCTGGAAGCCACGATTTTGTCGGGGCCGTAGCCGTCGCCGAACAGCGCCTGCTCGTCGCCCCCGGCGATGGCGCGCCGCTCGACGTGCTGCGTCTTGCCGAGGTATCGCGTGAAGTACACGGTGTGGGAATCGGGGGTGATGGAGACGCCGAAGTAGCGGGCTGTCGCCAGCGGCGTCCCGATGTCGTGCCGCGAGTCGACGTCGAAGAAGTGGATCTCGGTCTCGTCAGCCCCTCCATTGCGAACCCAATACGCCATGGTCTTCCCATCGTTCGTGACGGTATCGATGCCGACGCTCGTGGTGTGGTCAGGGCTCATTGGGGCGGGATCGATCAGCAGGATATCGGGGCCGGTTGCACTCTCCCGCATGTAGATTGACAAGAGATCCTGTCCCGCGGCGCGCCGGGTGAAAAAGTAGCGGCCGCCGCGGACGATCGGCATGCTCACCTGGTCGGTGTTCATCAACGCTTCGAGACGAGTCGAAAGGCGATCGCGCTCGGGAAGGTTGCCGAGGACGGCATCGGTGTAGGCGTTCTCCTTGTCGATCCACGCCCGAGTCTCGGGGCTCTGCTGATCCTCGAGCCACCGATAGTTATCTGTAATGGCCACTCCGTGAATCGTGTCGGTCACGGGTCGCACTTCCGCCACCGGAGGGGCCGGGCGGACTGGGCGGTTCGCGGTGCTGCAGGCTCCAAAAGTGAGCGCTACCAGCGCAACGATTCCGATTCGCTTCATTTCCAGGACCTCCGCGTTGGCGCATTCTATCGAATGGCTAAGCTCAAGAGAATCAAAATGTTCAGCGAAGTTGTGAACGGCGGAATGGACTCCGCTTACCTGTCGTTGATAGCGTAGAATCGAGGTAGTTGAACGCAGAAGGGGGGGAGATCAAGGAATGCCTCTCGTACACGTCAAAGAGGACGAGACGTTCGAAAACGCACTCCGCCGTTTCAAACGGAAGTGCGAGAAGTCGGGGATCCTCTCCGAGCTGAAAAAGCGGCAGCACTATGAGAAGCCGAGCACGAAACGGAAAAGAAAAGCCATCGCTGCGCGCAAGAAAGTGCTCCGCAAACTCGCCGAGGAACGACGCACTGGATATTGATTCGGGACTCGACCACTGAAAAACGTGAAGGACCTGCTTGAATGGCGGGTCCTTTTTCATTTGGTTGTCAGGTTGTCGGGGAATCAGGTTGTCGACAACCCGACAACCTGACAACCTGACAACCGTGTCCAAAACTCCTCTTACCGAACTCGAATTCGACCGCGTTCTCGATCTCATCGCTCTCGAGGCGAAGAGCACGCTCGGGAAGGACGCGGTCGCGCGACGCCATCCGCTGCCGTCCGTCGCGGCGTGCGAGGAGGCGCAGGCCGACCTCGGCGAAATGCGCCGCTTCATCCAGGCCGAGGGGTTGATGCCGCTCGCGGGCCTGACGGATGTCGCTCCGCTGCTCGATCGCGATTCCATCCTCGATCTGGAGCAGTCGTGGCAGATTCTCCGTTCGATTCGCGCCACGCAGGCCATCCGGGAAACGTTCGTGCGAACCGATTCGTATCCGCGTCTGGCCGCGATCGCCGGCGCGATTCCGGAGCTCGGCAATCTCATCGCATGGCTCAACAAATTTTTCACCCGTGACGGCAAGCTGCGCGAGGAAGCGCCGCCGGAACTGCGCGCGATCCGCCAACGCGTACAGCAGAAGCGCGCGGCCGTGCAGCGCCTCCTCAACGACATCATGAATCGTCACGGTGAAGCGATCCAGGAGCCGCTCATCGTGCTCCGTGTAGATCGCTACTGCATTCCGGTGCGAACCGATCACCGGAACTCGATCCCTGGGATTCTCCACGAGCGGAGCGGATCGGGCGCTTCCGTCTTCATCGAACCGATGCAGGCGCTCGAGCTGAACAACGATCTCGCCGAGCTGCTGCTCGAAGAAAAGGAAGAGATCGGCCGCATTACACAGATGATCTCGCAGCACATCATCGACTCCGCTGCCGATGTCATCGAGGCGACGAAAATCGCGGGCGAGCTCGACGCGCTGCAGGCCTGCGGTCTGTTCGCCGACACCGCCGGCGCCAGCCGTCCATCGTTCAACGACCAGCAGAAACTGCGGCTCCTCGACGCGCGCCATCCACTGCTCGACGAGCGCGTCGTCGAGGGGGGGCGCGTCGTTCCGATCACCATCGAGCTCGATCGCCAGTCGCCCGCATTGATCGTCAGCGGCCCGAATGCCGGAGGAAAAACCGTTGCGCTGAAGACGACCGGACTGCTCGTGGCCATGGCCATGAGCGGCCTGCCCCTTCCCGCGGCCGACGGATCCGAGATTCCCGTGGTCGACGCGATTCACATTCTGGTCGGCGACGACCAGAGCGTGACCGAGCATCTGTCGACGTTTTCCGCGTATCTCGTGCGCCTGAACCGGGTGATCGAAAAGGCGACGGAGCGATCGCTTGTGCTTCTCGACGAGCTCTGTTCGGGCACCGACCCGGAAGAGGGAGCGGCGCTCGCGGCCGCAGTCATCGAGCATTTTCTGCAGCGCGGATCGCTGCTGATGGTCAGCACGCATCTGTCGTCGGTCAAGAGCTTCGCCATGGACGACGTTCGCGTTGTGAACTCGTCGATGGAGTTCGACGCGGCGACGGGACATCCGACCTACCGGCTCATCACCGGCATCCCAGGCCGCAGCCGGGCCATCGAAGTGGCGCAAATGATCGGCCTCCCCCTCCCCATCGTCTCCCGTGCGCGCGAACGCCTCGGCGCGCGTTACACGGGAGTCGACCAGCTCATCGGACAGCTGCAGGCCAAAATGAGGAGCGTTCTGGCCCAAAGCGCGGAGCTGGATGAGCTCCGCCACGTGCTCGAAGACGAGCGATCGACCGTGGCAGAGGAACACGAGAAGCTCCAGCGCGAGCTTCAGCGCGCCGGCAGCTCCTATCGCGAAAATCTCGATCGCCTGCGCGATGAAGTCTCGCGCCGGCTCTCCACCGAAATCGAAGCGCTTCGCAAATCGCAACGACAGGTGCACGCGGCCGAAGTGGTCCGCAGCGTGACCCGGCCGATCGAGACGGCCATCGATGAGCTGCCGGGCGAAAAGCGAGAAGTCCGCGCCGGCGACCGGGCGGAACACCGAAAGTTCAAGGTGCGCGGCGTCGTCGATTCGGTCGACGGCGGCAAAGCGGTCCTCAACGTGAGCGGAAAGAAGATGACCGTCGATGTCCGCGATCTGGTATCCACAGGAGTGAAGGATGAGGGCGGAGGGACGAAGACGAAGCGAACGGTCATCCCTCCTTCCTCATCTTCCCTCGTGCCTGAGACTGCCGAGCTCAACCTCATCGGCCAGCGCGTCGATGATGCGCTCGAGGAGTCCGACAAATTCCTCGATCGTGCGCTCCTCGAGGGAAAGCAGGCGGTGCGCATCATTCACGGTTTCGGGACGGGCGCGCTGCGCAAGGCAGTGCGGGAGTATTTGCGCAAACATCCAGCCGTCAAATCGTGGCGTCCGGGAAATGAAAATGAAGGAGGAGACGGTGCGACCGTGGCAGTGCTGGAAGAGTGAGTTACCGGTTGCCGGTTCCCTGTTGCCAGGAGCTCCGGTAACAGGCAACCGGTAACCGGCAACTCATGTCGTATTTAGACCTCAACGACAGCGTCATCGCGCAAGTCCGTTCCGCAGCGGACATTGTCGATTTTGTTTCCCAGGTCACACCGCTGAAGCTGGCGGGGAAAAGCTACAAGGGGCTTTGCCCGTTTCACCGGGAAAAGACGCCTTCGTTCCACGTGGACCGCGACAAGGGGCTTTTCTACTGCTTCGGTTGCGGGACCGGTGGAGACGTCTTCAAGTTCCTGACGCTCACCGAGCGATTCACATTTCCCGAGGCGGTCGAGCATGTCGCCACGCGGGTGGGAATCGACATCCCACGGCGGCGGAAAACGACGAAGGACAACGACAAGGACGATCTGCTGG
>VFSW01008277.1_pt1 | contig 14948 bp, 15 predicted proteins | sample 5358111 | NCBI WGS metagenome assembly VFSW01 (sample SAMN11554181, study PRJNA540505) | mine drainage metagenome | isolation source: sediment from site ElyBrook_90M | place: USA: Ely Copper Mine, Vershire, VT | collected 2017 | reverse complement strand
CTAAGCTGGATCGATACTGGCGCACAACCCTCCCACGTGATGTACTCGGCACGCACCGGCGAAGGTATCCACATGGGAATCTTCACTGCTACCGAAAGCGGGGCGGAACAGCGAACCGTATATCTGCCGGCGGATGTAAACGGGATGGCTCACCGGTCGTTTCGTTCGCCGGATGGCAAATCGGTCCTCGTGGTGGAGATGAACGCGAGCGGCTGGTTGCCCTGCCGGATGGTGCCCTTCGATGGAAGCTCATTCGGGCGCCGTGCCGGGCCCGAACGTGCCCAGTGTACCGATGCAGCCTGGTCGCCGGACGGAAAATGGATGTATTTCGCGGCGAACACCGGAGTCACATCTGGCGGCAACGATTCCCGAATGGCACACCCGAGCAGGTGACTTCGGGCGCAACGGAAGAGCAGGGTATCTCGTTTGCCCCAGACGGGAAGTCGTTTGTGACTTCAGTCGGCGAAAGCCAGAGCACTTTGTGGGTTCACGACGCCGAGCGCGAGAGCCAAATTACGTTCGAAGGATATTCCTTCCTTCCTTCTTTCTCCGCCGATAGGAAGCGGCTCTATTATCTGCAACGCTCTAAGGCCAACAGCCGGTTTGTGAGCGGCGAATTATGGGAAACGGAGTTGGAAACCGGCAAGAGGCAGCGGCTACTGCCGGATTTCCTCATGGAACACTACGATGTGTCGCCCGATGGCAAGCAGGTGATATTCATTACGGCGGACGCTTCCGGACGCGCGCCGCTGTGGATCGGCGCCGTCGACGGAAGTTCTTCGCCGCGCCGCCTTTCGGAGCAGGATTGCATTCGAGCGCTTTTCGCCCCGGATGGCGAAATCTTCTTCGTCGGAGGCCATGCCGGAGATATGTTCTACAGACGATCAAAGCGGATGACACAGGCTTGCACAAAATCGTTCCGGATCGAGTTGTCTTTCTCTACGCTATTTCGCCGGACGGTAAATGGGTGGCGGCGTGGGTAGGGGCGGATGTAATTCTATATTCCACCTCAGGGGGGCCGGCCACTCGGGTATGTACCGGTTGCGCATCCGGTGGTGCAGAGAACCGTGGAGTGACACCGCCATTGATCAATTGGTCGCGGGATGGGAAGACGCTCTACTTGTTTTCCGGACCGACCGCTCATTCCTACCTGGTCCCGCTGCAAGCTGGGCAGATCCTTCCAAATCTTCCGCCCGAAGGACGGCGTATCTTGATTGTTTGGTTTCAAAGTTCCTTGATGGCGGTCGCCATTTCCGACGATAACGGCTTATCCAACCGCTCGGCAATCAGGCGATGAATCTCGTTCCGATGGTCGCGTTCGTTCAACAGCTCGACGCTCCATGCGGAATATTCTGCTATCTGCTCGACATCGACCAGGGCCAATAGCGAAAACGCGACGGCTTCAAATCGGGTCTGGATGATCTGGCTGTAAACCGCTAGTAGAATGACGACAGTAACCAAGTAATGTAACCCACTTCACCCAGCCCCACCAACCGCCCACGAGAAGCTCCGTTTCTTACGTCGCGTCCGTCAAGATTCATGCCTCTTACTAGACGCTATGGCGACTGTCTCACAGAGTTAAGTTTCGTACTCATCCCTGCCCGCAGCTACAATACCAGCATGGCGAAGGTGAAGGTCTATCGCGTCGAAGTCTACGATGCCATCAGCGACAAGTGGTCTATTTCGCCGCGCCTGGCAACCCGCGAGGGTGTCGCGATCATGCACGGCAAAATTGTCGAGGAAACGGAGCCGCAGATCGACGATTCACAGTTGGAGGACGGCGAGAAGTGGACCCCTAGAGATTGCACACCCTAAAGCCCCTGCCCATGCCGTTCACAACGGCTAGGTTGCGAGACGCGCTCGGAAGTACCCAATCCCCAATCCCCACTCAATGTTACGCTGGAATTACACGCATGCCGCTTTCCGATTCCTTCTTTGGCCAGAAGTTTGGCATCACCGAACACGATCTCGAATCGTATTTGTCTGAGGCGCTCTCCGCCGGCGGCGAATACGCCGACTTGTATTTTGAATACCTGGAAACCAGCCAACTGAGCATCGACGAATCCATCGTCAAGAGCGCGGTGCAGGGCGTCTCGCTGGGCATGGGCGTGCGCGTGATATCGGGCGAGAAGACCGGTTATGCCTATAGCGACGACTTGAGCCCCGAGAAAATCCGGAAGGCGGCTCGCGTGGCGGCGTGCATCGCAAACGGACCTTCGAAGGTGGAAAAGACGGGCTTCGAAGAGACGCGGCGGCGCGATCTTTATCCTATCGTCACCGCGCCCAGCGAAACCAGCCTGGCCGAGCGCGTGGAACTGGTAAAGCGGGCCGACCGCGCGGCTCGTGCCGCCGACAGGCGCGTGTTTCAAGTGCAAGCCAGCTATATCGACAGCTTGCGCGAGGTGCTGGTTGCCACCAGCGACGGCGTGCTCAGTACCGACCGGCAGCCATTGGCTCGCTTGGGCGTGTCGGTGCTCGCGCGCGACACCGAAGGCTCGGGAGATCATGTTGCCCAGCGCGGTTATTAGGGCGGGGGCGGACGCGTAGCCCTGGATTTTTTCGAGACCGAAAAGACGCCGGAACATTTCGCGCGCGAAGCGGTTCGGCAGGCCATCGTGCAGTTGCAGGCGTTGCCGGCGCCGGCCGGCGAGATGGCGGTAGTGCTCGGACCCGGATGGCCGGGCGTCTTGTTGCACGAGGCTGTGGGCCATGGGTTGGAGGCGGACTTCAACCGCAAGAAGGTGTCGGCTTTCAGCGGCCTGATCGGCCAGCAGGTGGCGAGTCCCCTGTGTACGGTGATCGACGATGGCACCATTCGCAATCGCCGCGGGTCGCTCAACGTGGACGACGAAGGCGCGGCGACACAGGAAAACGTTCTCATCGAGAAGGGTGTGCTGCGCGGCTATTTGTTCGACAAGCTGTCCAGCCGGTTGCTGAGGTCTAAGACCACGGGCAGCGGGCGGCGGGAAAGCTATCAGCACATTCCGATGCCGCGCATGACGAATACGTTTATGCTCGCCGGCGACAGCGATCCCGAGGACATCATCCGTTCCACTTCGCGTGGCCTGTATTGTGCGAATTTCGGTGGCGGCCAGGTGGATATCACGAGTGGCAATTTCGTGTTCAACGCGTCGGAGAGCTATCTCATCGAAGACGGCCACATCACCCGGCCGGTGCGCGGCGCGATGCTGACCGGCAACGGGCCCGAAGCGTTGAAGCACGTCAGCATGGTGGGGCACGACTTGAAGCTCGACGAGGGCATGGGCATGTGCGGCAAAGAAGGGCAGAGCGTGCCTGTGGGGGTCGGGATTCCGACCATTAAGATCGATCGTATGACGGTGGGCGGTACGGCTGCATGATTGCTCAACATGATTGCTCAAAATGATTGATCCGGAGTTGGCGCGCCAGGCCGTCCGCCTGGCCACCGAGCGCGGCGCCACCGACGCCGAGTGTACGCTCGCTGAAGGCCAGGAGTTCTCCGCGCAGGTGCGCATGCGCGAGCTCGAAACATTGAAGGACGCCGGATCGCGACGCGCGGGGCTGCGGGTTTTAGTGGGCAAGCGCGTCGGATCGGCCCATACTTCCGATCTTTCAAACGACGGTGTGCGGCAAATGGTCGATTCCGCGCTGGCCATCGCCGCCATCTCGACCGAAGACCCTTATGCCGGCCTGCCGGACACCACAGACCTGGGATCGCTTTCGGGCGACCTGCAACTCTACTCCGACGACATCCTCGCCATCGACACCCCGACGCGCATTCAAGCGGCGCTCGATACTGAAGAGGCCGCGCTTTCCTGGGACGCGCGCATCACAAATTCCGAAGGCGCTTCGTTTAGCGCCTATTCCGGCCAGCGCGTTTTCGCCAACTCGCGCGGATTCTTGGGCAGCTATCGAACCAGCAGTTGCTCGTTGAGCGCTACGCCGGTGGCGCGCCAAGGCGATGCGATGGAACGGGATTTTTGGTATTCATCGGCGCGCAGCCATTCCAAGCTGGATAGTCCGGCCGCGGTGGGACGCCGCGCCGCCGAGCGAACGGTGCGCCGCCTGGGCGCCCGCAAAGTGCCGACGCAGAAAGTGCCGGTGATCTTCGATTCAGTCACAGCGCGATCGCTGATCGGAAACATTTTCGAGGCCGTGGAGGGCGATTCCATTTATCGCAAAGCGTCCATTCTGGCTGGGAAACTGGGCCAGCGCGTGGCATCCGAACATGTAACCGTCATCGACGACGGAGGTCTGCCGGGACTGTTTGGCACCTCGCCATTCGATGACGAAGGCGTCCCGTCGCGGCGCACCGTGGTCATCGATCGCGGCGTCCTCCAAAGCTACTTGCTGAACAGCTACACGGCGCGAAAGCTGGGCATGCGCACTACCGGCAACGCGGCGCGCGGCATCACCGGAAACGCCGGCGTGGGGCACGGCAATTTCTTTCTGGAAAAAGGCGAGCGCTCGCCCGACGAAATCGTTCGCGGAATTCGACAGGGCTTGTATGTCACCGAATTGATCGGCCAGGGCGTCAACGTTGTGACGGGCGACTATTCGCGCGGCGCCGCAGGCCTGTGGATTGAGAACGGCGAGTTCGCGTATCCTGTTTCTGAGATCACCATCGCGGCGAATCTGCAACAGATGCTGCTGGACGTGGAGGCGGCGGGCTCGGATCTGGAATTTCGGGGCTCGGTGGCGTCGCCGACACTGCTGATCCGGGAGATGACCGTCAGTGGGCAGTAAAACCAGCCTCTTTACATTAGCCATCGCGCTGGTTCTGGCCGGCGGTGTAATTTGGTTCGTGAATCGGCCGAAACCTGTGGCGGCGATTACGCCGCTATCGGCGGATGCCAAAGCGTACGTTCGAAACTTGCAGCTCAGCGACGTGAGCATGAAGGCCACCGAGAGCTACGTCGGTCAAACGGTGACGGAGATCGAAGGCAAGATCTCCAATTCGGGCAGCCGCACCGTCGCGCACGCCGATCTGTACTGCGTCTTCTACAATTCCTACGGCGAAGTAATCCTGCGCGAGCGCGTTCCTATTGTGGCGACGGGACTCAAGCCCGGCGAGACGCGGTCCTTCCGGCTCCCGTTCGACGACATTCCAAGCGGCTGGAATAATCAAATGCCGCAATTGGTGATCGCCCGCATCGAGTTTGCCTGATGGCGCGAATTCTGGTGGTAGAGGACGACGCCAGCCAGTTGGAAATTCGGAAACAAATCCTGGAACACGCGGGGCACGAAGTGGTGACCGCGCAAGATGCATCCGAAGCTTTGGAGCGCTGGCCGGACTGTCCAATTGTTGTGATGGACCTGCGGATTCCGGAGACCGAAGACGGATTGCGATTGATTCAGGCCATCGCCGGGCGGGCCCGAATCATCGTCCTTTCCGGTGGACAAGTGGATCCCACGCTGCCCGTAGATGAGTTTCTGACGAAACCTTGCCCGTCCAAGCGGCTGCTCGAAAGCATTGCTAGATGGACATCCGCGTAAAGGTGATTCCGAAAAGTTCGAAAACCGAACTGGTGGGCTACTTGCCGGATGGAACCTGGAAAATCAAGCTAGCGGCCGCGCCGGAGAAAGGCAAAGCGAATCGCGCGCTGGTGGAGTTTCTCGCGGAGCGTTTCGGTGTTGCGAAAAGCCGCATTCACATTATGTCCGGGGAGACGTCGCAACTGAAACGGATTCGCGTGGATGAATGAACGGGCTTCGCCGCAGCATCAGCAGGGCTACGCCGGCCACTAGCGTGGCGAGCGAAATCCACTGCGTGTAAGAAAGCCCGAAGTGCAGGCCCTGCTCGTGGAAACGGAAAAATTCAATGACGAAACGAGCTGCGGAATAGAGCGTGAGATACCAGCCGAGAATGGTCCCCGCAGAGTGTGTCTTGCCGATCCGAAAATAGAGGGAGGCAAAAATGAGCGCGTCGGCGAAGGATTCGTAGAGTTGCGCCGGATGCAACGGTATGCCGAGAGGTACACCAGTCAGTTCAGCGGCTTGCGGATTGTGGAACGTCACCGCCCAAGGCATATGCGTCGCACTGCCCCAGCAGCAGCCCGCCGAGAAGCAGCCGATGCGGCCGATGGCTTGGCCGATCGCAATGCCGGGCGCGAAGACATCGCACGTCGCGAGGATAGGCAGATGTTGACGCCGCATGTACAGAACGGCCGTGATGAACGCGACCAGGAAGCCACCTTGGTACACGCCGGCGGCCTGCAGCGTGCTCAGCGAGAACAGGGAACGCGGATCGTTCCAATAGGTTGGGAAATCGAACAGGATCATGAACAGCTTCGCGCCCGCCAGCCCGGCCAGCGCGCAATAGACGACCAGATTGGTAATCAACTCGGAAGGGAGACTGGCACGCTTCGCCAGACGGACGACAATCCAGAGCGCGGCCAAAAACCCGATGGCGACCAGCGTTCCGTAGGTCGGAATAAAGAAACTACCGATCGATATTAACTTCGGAAGCATGGTTTACTCTCCGCTCCTTGGCCCACCACATGTCCAGCAGCAGCAGGCAAGCGCCAACGGTAATAGCGCTGTCGGCGACATTAAAGGCCGGAAAATAGTGCTGGCCGGCGTGAACTTCGACAAAATCAGTCACGGTACCGTTGACAATTCGATCATACAGGTTTCCGAAGGCGCCGCCCAGTATGAAGGCCAGGGCGGTGCGAAGAACCGAGTCGCGCTGGCCGCCAGGGCGCAGAAGCATGACAGAAATCGCGACAAGTACGGCGGCGGAAAAACCGATGAGCAAGACGTTGCGCCAAGGACCTGTGGCATTCGAGAGCATGCCAAAGGCGATGCCTGGATTCTCGGTGTGGACGATGTTGAACAGGCCGGGGATCACGGTGATCGTGTCGTAAGCGCCGATATGGCTTTTGATCGCTGCCTTGGTGATGCGATCGAGCAACACAACAGCGGCGGCAATCAGAAAGGGAACCAGCCGATGCCGCATCACTTGATGGCGTCACCGCAGGCGGCGCACAGCGTGGGGAATTCCGCATTGCTTCCGACATCGAGTGTATATTTCCAGCAACGCTCGCATTTGACGCCTTCGGCGCTCTGGATTTCGATGGACAGGTCGCTGTCACTTCCCTTCTCCACCTGAACCTGGGAGACGATGAACACCGCCGGTAAATCGCCGGCGTAGTCGTTGAGCAGGGGGTAGAGATCCGCGCCCGCGGTTAGAACGACGCGCGCTTCAAGCGACTTTCCGATGCGCTTTTCTTGGCGGGCCAGCTCGATCGCTTTCAAAACCCGATCGCGAACCAGCATGAGGTTGTCCCAGTTCGCCAGGCGCTCGCGCTGCTGAAGGGTGATCCCTTGGGTCAATTCAGCCGGTTCCGGCAACAATGCCAGGTGGACGCTCTCGGGACTGCCGTCGGGTTTGCACAAGTAGCCCCAAACTTCTTCGGTGGTGAAAGACAATAGGGGCGCAAGCAGGCGAACCAGCGCGTAGGCAATCCGATAGAGGGCGGTTTGGGCGGCGCGGCGCGCTAGCGAGCTAGCGCCGGCGGTATATAAACGATCTTTCGCGATGTCCACCCAGATGGCGCTCAGATCGGTGGTGGCGAAATCGTAAACGGCGCGGTAGACTTTGTGGAACGCGTACTCGTCAAACCAGGCGCGGCATTTCGCGACTAATTCCTCGGTTTTTAGAAGAATCCACTGATCGATTTCCGGAAGCTTCCCAAATAGAATGGCGTCGGTTTCAGGATTAAAGTCGTTGAGATTGCCGAGCGCATTGCGGAACACTTTATTCCGCAGATTTACGTAGGCTTCACTCAGCCTTTTCAGGATGGTGTCGGAGAGGCGAACGTCTTCGACGAAATCGACCGAAGACACCCACAAGCGCAGCACGTCGGCGCCGAACTTGGAGATCACTTCTTCGGGTTCGACGCCGATGCCGAGCGATTTGGACATCGCGCGGCCTTGTTCATCGAGGGTCCAGCCATTGGTGGCGCACTCGCGATATGGAGCGGCGCCCTTGAGAGCGACACCCACCAGAAGCGAACTGTGGAACCATCCACGATATTGATCGCCGCCCTCCAGGTACATGTTGGACGGCCACGGCAGGCGGTTTTCCGGCGTCAGAACGGCAAGATGGCTGGAGCCGGAATCAAACCAGACATCGAGAATGTCGCTTTCCTTGCGAAATTCGCCGCCGCCGCAACGGGCGCAGGAAACTCCAGGGCCGACCAACTCGGCCGCGGATCGTTCATACCAGGCGTCGGCGGTGTGCTCGCGGAAAAGTTCCACCACACGATCCAGGACTTTTCGGTCCGTCATCGGCTCCTGGCAATTCTCGCAATAAAACGCGACGATCGGAACGCCCCAAACGCGCTGGCGCGAGATGCACCAATCGGGCCGGGTGGCGATCATGTTGGACATGCGCTCCTCGCCCCACGCCGGCATCCACTTCACGTCCTTGATGGCCTTCAGCGTTCGGGCGCGCAGGTCGTTGCGCTCCATGCCGACGAACCACTGCTCGGTGGCGCGGAAAATGGTCGAGTTGTGGCAGCGCCAGCAATGCGGATAGCTGTGCTTGATCTTTTCTTCGCCGAGCAGCGCGCCGTGCGATTTCAGAATCTCGCTGACGAGGGGGTTCGCTTGCCAGACCGTTTTTCCGATAATTTCTTCGGGAAGCCGGCCAGCCGCGCCTTCGGCGTGATAGAACCGTCCAGCGGGATCGACTGGACAATAAATGGGCAAGCCGTATTTGACGCCGACCTCGAAATCCTCTTGACCGTGGCCAGGCGCAGTGTGAACCGCGCCGGTTCCCTGCTCCAGCGTGACATGATCCCCGAGAACGCCGAGGGAATCGCGATCGAGAAACGGATGGCGAAAGATGGCGCCTTCGAGCTTCGCGCCAGGAAAAGCGGCGAGCGCTTTCGGGCTATCCCAGCCCAACTTCTCCGCGGTCACCTTCAGCAACTCGACCGCGACGATATACACGGCCTCGCCCACCTCCACCGCGACATATTCGAACTTCGGATGAAACGCGATGGCGACGTTGGCCGGGATGGTCCAAGGCGTGGTGGTCCAGATAAGCCCGTAGACATTGCGGCCGGCGAGCGCGGGATCGATCGACGCCGGGTCCGATGTCAGAGCAAAACGAACCCAGATGGACGGGCTGGTGTGATCCTCATATTCGATCTCGGCCTCGGCCAGCGCGGTGCGATCGTGCATGCACCAGTTCACCGTCTTAAGACCCTTGTAAACGTAACCGCGATCCAAAAAATCGACAAAGGCGCCCGCAATCACCGCTTCGTACTGCGGGCTCATGGTGAGATACGGATCCTGCCATTGGCCGAGGATGCCGAGGCGGATGAAATCCTTGCGCTGCGAATCGACATACTTCGCAGCGTATTTGCGGCACTCGGCGCGGATCTGCGCGGTGGTCATCTGCGCTTTACGCGAGCCGAGTTCGTTGTCGACCTTGATCTCGATGGGGAGGCCATGACAATCCCAGCCAGGGATGTAGGGCGAATCGAAGCCCTGCATGGTCTTGAGCTTGACGATGAAATCCTTCAGGATTTTGTTGAGCGCGTGGCCCAGGTGGATGTTGCCGTTGGCGTAAGGCGGCCCGTCGTGCAGCACATACATCGGGCTGCCGGTGCGCGCGGCGCGAATCTTCGCGTACAGGTCCTCGGTCTCCCAGCGAAGCAGCGTCTTTGGCTCCATCTGAGCCAGATTCGCCTTCATTGGGAAATCGGTTCGGGGAAGGTTGACAGTTTTCTTCAAGTCCACGCTGGCAGCATCCATGGGGATGCTTTCATCGTAACGCGGGAGTGGTGGCTGGTGGCTGGTGGCTGGTGGCTGGTGAATTAGCTTACGCTGCCGGGGACGCATGTGGGGGTGTTTTGTGTGTGGGAGGTGGCGCAGTTTTTTGAAATTGGGCGAATTTGAAGCGAAAGTTGAAGGGGATGGCGCCATCAGGCATTCGATTTGAGCGTAATGCGGAGGGAGAGAGATGCGAGGTGGGCGACGCGGGAAGTGATTGAGCGCAGCGACAAAGTAAATCGGGATGAATGGGCAACTGGATCGGCGGAGCCGCCTTCGCGTGGGTGCGGCTGGATCTAAAAGGTGATATTCAGTGCGCAGAGAACTACCTCGCTTGCACGAGCGGAGAATCACAAAATGAGCGCCAGGGACGCGGGCTAACCGACCCTCGAAATTGCTGTCCGTGGACGCCATGATGAAATCTCGATCTAAAGCGTATTCGAGAATTTTAAGATCGCCTAACGCCACCGCCCGTCCCGAAGAGCGCTTTCGGAACTTGCTCCGTGCCACCAATTCGGCGGCGTAGGCATAGACGGCCAGGAAGTCCTCAGGTTCCAGTTGCGGGCAATCGGTCAGGATTTGTTGCTGGGGGGCTTCGATCGAGAGCCACTCCAATAGCCCTTTGAACTGCGCTACGGTGGCCGCGAATACACGGCTTCCCGAATCGCACCTCCCGCCGTGATCCAGTCGAGCAGTTAGCTATGGATTTTCGCCACTTGTGCGCTCTCATCCCTATTCTATAGCGCTATAGAGCCGCAGCAGTGTCCGGGCCCGAGAGACACGAAATGCCGCTCACACGCGTCTTAGTAAGAGATGCAGTGGCTACCCTTCGCCTTCTTGTCCTTGATAGCTCTCACACCTGGAGCGTTCGCTCAAACTTCCGGGGGATCGCTCACAACTGCCGCGCTGGCGCCGCCTTCTGTGTCGGAAAAATGGAGTCTGTTTGAAAGCGAAACGTTCGCGCCCCTGACTCTGGGCGCCGCCGCGTTCAATGCCGCCGTTTCGCAAGTAGCCGACTCCACGCCACGGTATGGCCGCGGGATGTGGCCGGCCTATCCGGAGCGCTTCGGTTCGGCTGTAGGCGACATCATGAGCCAGAATTTCTTTGGCGATTTCCTCCTCGCCTCCGCCTTTCACGAAGATACTCGATATATCCGCCGCGGGCCGTCGCACAAGCTACTGCCACGGATCGCCTATGCGATCAGCCGCTCGGTGATCACCCACAGCGACACCGGCGGGGCAACGTTCAACGCGTCCAACGTACTGGGAACCGCCATGAGCGCCGGGCTCTCGAATGCGTATTATCCTCCCGCAAGCCAGACGGCGCGCGCGGCAGGGCTGAATTGGGGCACGGACGTCGCCGGTTCCGGATTCGCCAATCTTCTACCGGAGTTTTGGCCCGATTTCCGCGCGTGGGTCAAGCGGCATCTTCGACCGCAGCGTTAGCGCGATATGCACAGCGTCCTTCTGGATGCCGGCCAGCATGCCGCGGAAGACGACGCCATGGAGGGGAAGCACGGCGTACCAGTAGATGAGTCCCAACAAACCTCGTGGCTCGAAGATGGCGGTCTGCCGCAACGTACACTGCTCGCCACTCGCTTCAATCCGGAAATCGAGCAGTGCTTCGCCAGGCACACGCATTTCGGCCCGCAAGGAGAGGGATTGGTCTTGGACCAAGTTGACTACTCGCCAGAAATCGAGAGCGTCCCCATACCGGAGCGTATCGGGATCGCGCCGGCCGCGGCGCAGCCCTGGGCCGCCTGCCAATCGATCGATGGCGCCGCGAATCTTCCAAAGCCAATCCGCATACCAACCACGCCGGCCGCCCAAGCGGCACACGGCCCGAAAGGCGGCCCAGGCCGGGACGCCGATGGTGACTTCGCGCGCATCGCGAAACACCGTTCCGCCAGACCAGTCCGGATCGCCAGGCATGGGGCCGGCCATGGTCCAATTCGTTTCCACCAGGTGCGCCTCCTCCTGGCTGAGCGCGGCATGGATGGACTCACGCACGTTGAGCAATTTTTGCGGAACGATGCCAGTGATCCGATCCTCGCGGCAGACTACCTCGTTTTTTAATCCCTCGGCGAGCGGTCTGGCTATCTTATGACTCAACGGAGTAATGAGACGAATCCAATAGGAACTCAAGCGAGGAGTGAGGACGGGAACCGAAATGATCAAGCGGGGCGGCAGTTTGAGCTCTTCGGCCATGACGCGCATGATGTCGCGATAGCAAAGCGCCTCACTCCCGCCGATGTCAAAAACTCCTCCAATGGATTCCGGAGCGGACAAGACTCCGACCAGGTACGCGACCACATTCTCGACCGCAATGGGCTGGCAACGGGTGGTGACCCACTTGGGCGTGATCATGACCGGCAAGCGTTGGACCAGATAGCGAAGGATTTCAAAAGAAGCCGAGCCGGAGCCAATGATCATGGCCGCGCGCAGGACTGTAACCGGCACTCCGGCGGACGCGAGCGCCGACTCCACGTCGCGGCGTGAAGAGAGATGTTCACTGAGACCAGGGCCCATCTCTCCCAAGCCGCCGAGATAAATAATGCGGCGAACCCCGCCATCGCGTGCGGCCTTCGCAAATGCGAGAGCAAGGTCGAGGTCGCGGCGCGCATACTCACCCTCCGCCGACATCATCGAATGCACGAGATAGAACGCGGCGTCGCATCCGGAAAGCTCGGGCGTGAGCGATGGCGCGTCGGCGAGATCGACCTGCCGGATCTGGACACGCGGGTCTGAGGTCCATTCGCGGCCGTCTAACTTGTGGGGCGACCGCACCAGGCAGCGTAGCGCATAGCCGGAACTTAGAAGGCGCGGCGCAAGTCGGCCGCCAATGTAGCCTGTGGCTCCCGCAATTGCGATGCGCTCCATCTGAAACTCCCTGGGCGCCGCGGGGCCCTTCTTAAGTGTAACGTCTGGACTGCGATAACCGAGTGGATCCGGTGGACCGTTGAGTATACTGTGGAGAGGAATCCACAATGGAAACCATACAGGTTGTTCTCGATAAACCCCTGCTGAAAGCGGCGGATACGGCGGCGAAGCGGCAAAAGATGAACCGATCCGCGCTCATTCGTCAGGCTCTTCAAGAACACCTGAAGCGTTTGCATGTCATGGATCTTGAGAAGCGCGACCGGCGAGGCTATCGAGCCCAGCCACAGCGCATGGAAGAGTATCTTCCCTGGGAGGAGACGGCGGCGTGGCCGGAAGACTGAGCCGTGGAGATGTTCATCTTTGCAGATTTGCGCCGCCGGACAAACAGAGGCCCGTACTCATACTCACGCGCCAGAGCGCCCTGGGGCATCTTTCGACGGTAACCGTGGCGCCGATTACGTCTACGGTTCGAGACGTACCATCGGAAGTGGTGTTGGACGAAGATGACGGGATGAAAGGCCGATGCGCGATCAACCTGCATCATGCGGTCACGATTTCGCAAAAACGTCTGGGAAGACGCGTCGTCGGTTTGAGCCGGCAACGAATGCAAGAGGTTTGCGCGGCCGTTCGGTTTTCGTTGGGATGCGGTTGAGCGAGCATGGCTTCGGCCGGAAGGCACGCTAGAATGGCGTTGTACGTTTCGGCGGGATGAATCTAATCCAACGGCATTGGCAGTTCATCGCCAGTCTGGTGTCCATTGTGCTGGTGGACCTGACCTTGAGCGGCGACAACGCAGTGGTGATCGCAGCCGCGGCCAAGACATTACCCCGGCGTCTCCGCCAGCGCGCAATGATTGCGGGCGCCGTTTGCGCGGTGATCGCGCTGGTCGCCGCTGCATTCTTCGCGACGCGACTATTGCACGTGAAGTTTCTGCAAATCGTGGGCGGCGCCGCGGTTCTGTGGATCGCCATCGGGCTCTTTCGCGAGGAACCGCCGCTGGAGGGTTCGGCCGGGCAGCTCACCAGCTTCTGGAAGGCGATGTGGTTCATCATCGTGGCGGACGTCACGATGTCCACCGATAATATTCTGGCGGTGGCGGCACTGGCCCACGGGAGCTTGGAACTGTTGCTGTTCGGGCTCAGCGTCAGTATTCCGCTGGTGGTTTTTGCGAGCGGGTTACTGGCTGCCCTGATGGACCGGTATCCGGTGATCGTCTACGTCGGGGCGGCGCTGCTGGGAAGGGTGGCGGGGCAAATGATCATGACCGACGCTTTCGTCGAGCAAAGATTTGCGCCCAGACCGCCGGTCCTGTATTCGGTGGAAGCGGCCGGCACGATCGGCGTGCTGATAGCCGGGTGGTGGCTGAAGCGGCGCGCGGCGAAGCCGCAACATTAGTTGGCCGCGACAGCAAGCAAACATATCGCAAAGACTCGCGACGTGGCGCGCGCGAGTGAGAAAAAACCCACCATTTGCTCGCGCCCTATGGTCGCGGCTCTGTAAGTGGCTGTGAGCGCAAAGTGCACTCGTGGATCTTCCCTTTAACGGCGTGATCCGCATGCGCCGTAACTAGTGGCGCGTCTGCAAACGCACCGTCTGAAAACGCCGAATCCAGAACTACCCTCGACTGATAGGGCATGCTGGCTAGTCCAATCGCCAGCGCGGCAGCCTCGAGCTTATGGCGAGTTGAAATGCTCTCCACTTTCAGCGGCAGCCTACATTGCCGCCAATTCGCCGTGCTTCGCCTTCCCCACTTGGGGCGGCGGTTCCTCTTATCAAGAGCACGGCGAGCATCCGATACATTTCCCAGCGCGTATGTTTTCCGTCGGGCAATATCGGGCAATGCATCCTGGAATCTATGGCAAAATTGGATCTTTCTCCGCAGTTCCCCCGTCCGGCTCCGGAAGAAACGTACAACCTTCCACAGACTCTGGGAGCGGGTGATTCAGCCAGGACAGGTGCGAACACACATGCGACGATATTTCCAAAGGCTGAAGCCGGTCGCCGGACCCAGCTCACCGCACTCTAGTGGAGCGGGCCACTCCTGAACCGATTCTCACTTGCTGGCTTGGGGACGATCCTGGGAACTCTGAAGGCTCGGCAAACCGTTGTCCGACCGCCAAGGCGGGTGACTGGATAACGGATTTCCAATGGCGTCGGCATTGGGCCGGCATTCAGAGGACGAGATTGCGTTTGCTAAGCTCTCGCCTCCGCTGATGTTGTCTGACTCGGCCTGATGTTGTGGTTCATTCGGAAAAAGTTGGTCGGGTCGTACTTGTTCTTCAAGCCAACCATACGGTTGTAAT
>VFSW01008276.1_pt1 | contig 14951 bp, 11 predicted proteins | sample 5358111 | NCBI WGS metagenome assembly VFSW01 (sample SAMN11554181, study PRJNA540505) | mine drainage metagenome | isolation source: sediment from site ElyBrook_90M | place: USA: Ely Copper Mine, Vershire, VT | collected 2017 | reverse complement strand
CGCCGCCGCCCATTCCGCCGCCACCGCCGCCATGGAAGCCGCCCATTCCGCCACCGCCGTGGAAGCCGCCACTACTGTGCATCGCGCCGCCGTGGAAGCCGCCGCCGCGGATGGGGCCGCCATGCACGCCCACGCCGACGCGGTTATGGTATCCGTTGCCGGCGTAGCCGCCGCCGTATCGGGTGTAGCCGCCGTAACCGCCGTAACCGTAACCGCCGTATCCACCGTAGCCACCGTAGCCGTAACCGCCATAGAGACCGCCCCACGGATAGAACCCGAATCCGAATGGGCTATAGAACGGGCCACCACCGATAAAGGTGTAATCCAGGGCAGCAGAATCCCAGTACCAGCCCGGATCGAAGTTAGACGAGTCGGCATATTCACCGGCGATCTGATTGTTGTCTTCGGCCAGGTACTGTGAACGGAGACTGTTCCACCGATAGAGATCGTCCTCAGCCTTGTGGGTATTGAAGTCGACCGGCTTTTCCTTTGCCAGGGGCTTTCCGTTCGTCCCGCCTTCGAGCATCAGCTCGTGGTGGTTCTTGATCACCTTGTACTTTCCGTCGCTTACTTCCACCGCAGCCTTGCCCTCGAACACCATTGCGGTGGGATTGCTGGAGTCAAACTCGTAATAGCCGTTCTTCACCAGTTGAGTGGCTACGCCGCCATCGATCACCTGCAGATCGTTCTGCGGGTAAATGTCGTCCACCTCCACGCCCACGCGGCCACGTACAAGCTCCACCTGCGTCAGGGTGATGTCGGGCGAAATCATCTTCACGGCGCTATTGTCGTCGAGGCGAAGAAAGACACCCGGCGTGAGCAGAACCTCCACCTTGCCGGTTCCTGTTGAGAGCACTTCACCGGCATTCAGGTTGAGGGTCCCCACCTCCTGGTCGGTTACTTGCTTTCCTTCTAGAAAGGCCGCGCCCTCTACGTAGTTCACCGTGCCGGGGCGGGCTTGAATGGCGCCGAATACCGGCGTGCACAGAACCCCTATACCAACTAGCGCGATCGTCTTCAACCTAGGCAACATCGCTTTGTACCTCATATCCCTCTAAATGCACATTTTGGAAAAAAGTTCTGTTGCCGCAAATGTTGCCGGGAATTTCAGTTGCGCGGGATCAAAACGAAAAAATCAGCGGCCCGCTAACGGTTTGCCCGGCACTCCGTCCTCCACCCATTCCTGAAGAAATCTGCCCTCGATTCGGATCCCCCGGGAAACGGAAGCATGTCGCCTTTGCCGTGCTGATTGCGACAGAGGTGCGAGGGGCAGGGAATGTCCTCTTTGCCGGGGAGAAGTCGCCAGGAACCCGCTCTACCGCGCCAGCCTAAAATAGCGTTTCGCCCGCGCCAGGTCCTTGAATATCTGCGCCTTCAACGCCTCCGGCGAGGGCCACTCCATCTCTCCGCGCAACCGCAGCAGGAACTCGAGTTCGAGCGGCGTTTGCTCATCGAGGCTTACCGGCTTAAAGTCCAGAATGTGCGACTCCACGGCAAAGGACGCTTCGCCGAAGGTGGGCCGGTTGCCCACGTTGGTCACAGACTGAAAGCGCCGTCCGCTCACCGTCAGCCGCGTCACATACACGCCAAATGCCGGCAGCAGCCCGTCATAGGCCGCCAGGTTCACCGTAGGCACCAGCAGCTGTGTGCCAATGCCGCGCCCCCGGGCCGGTGTGGAGCGCACGGCAAACGGCCGGCCCAGCATCCAGCGCGCCCGTTTCAGGTCGCCCGCCGCCACCAGTTCTCGCACCGCCGAGCTTGAAACCTCCATCCCATGCACATGCACCGCCTGGTGCACATGGACCGCAAAACCATGCTCCGTGCCGAACGCTGCCAGCTCAGCGACCCCGGCTTCGGCGCGATAGCCGAAGCGGAAGTTGCCGCCCTCATGCAGTCCGCGCACGTCTAAAGCTTCCACCAGCACCCGGCGCACAAATTCCCGCGCTGGAAGATGGGCCAGCGCTACGTCAAACGGCAGTACCACTGCGGCGTCGATGCCCGTCTGCGCCAACAGTTGCAGCCTCTCGTCGATCGGCGTCAGCAGCTTCGGCGCCTCGCCTGGGTGCAGAAACTGGTCCGGATGGGGGTCAAACGTGATCGCAACGGCTCGCACCCCCAGTGATCGCGCCTCGGCCACGGCGGCAGAGAGAATCTCCCGGTGGCCCAGGTGCACTCCGTCAAAGTTGCCGATGGCGACCACGCTGGGGCCAAAGCCGGCCGGTATCCCGGCCAGCGAGCGGTAGACGGAGAAGCTGCGCGCGGGGCTATCGCTCATGGTTCACGGGGAAGGAAAGGTTCACGGGAAAGGTGAGGCCGTCGTGGGCCAGGGCCATGCCCGGGGGCAGCATGCGATTCGTCTCGGCGTGGCCCAGTTCGTGGGCAATGTGGGTAAACCAGGTTTGCCCCGCATTGATGCGCCGCGCCCAGCCCACTGCCTGATCCAGGGTAGCGTGGTTGGGGTGGGGCTTGTGGCGCAGCGCGGAAACAATCAGGCAATCCAGATTATTGAGCAGCGCAAAGCTCGACTCAGGAATGGCGCTCACGTCGGTCAGGTAGGCCGTGCGGCCAAAGCGAAAGCCCGCAATCTCCATCTCGCCGTGGGTTAGCGGCACGCGGATGAACTCGACGCCGTGCACCGTGACCCGCTCGCTCAGCGGCTCAATCTTCACCCGGGCGCGGTTGGGATAGGTGGCGTCCGGCGCAAATGTGTAATCGTACACGCGCGTGAGCACCTCGGCCGTCTCTTCCGAGGCGTACAGCGGAATCAGCCCGCCCTCGCGGAAGACTGTAAAACTCAACGGGCGCAGATCGTCCAGGCCCAGAACGTGGTCGGCGTGGCCGTGGGTATAAAACACGGCATCCACGCGGGTGAGTCCATTGCGCAGGGCCTGCTCGCGAAAGTCTGGGCCGGTGTCAATCACCACCACGCGCTCGCGACCAGCCACGTCTCCGGGCTGCCGCCAGCGCAGCAGCAGCGAAGGCCGCAGCCGCCGGTCGTGCGGGTCGGTCGAGGTGCATACCGCGCAGTCGCACCCCAGCGTGGGAACCCCCATAGAGGTTCCCGTCCCCAGAAATGTGAGCAGTCCCTCCATCAATCTCTATCTTTATCTCTTGTCCGGGGGCGGCGGAGGCGGCGCCTGAACACCCTGTAGCGTAATCATGTTGGTCAGCTCCAGGAAGGCCATTCGCACCTCGAACAGCACCGTATCCAGCGTGCGGCTCTCCGCCTCGGTCAGGTTGCCTTTTGTCCTCTCTGCCAGCACGCCCAGCAGGTCGATCGTCTGCCGTGCGCCCAGAATGTCCACGCGCGGGCGCTGCCCCTCCTGGGTTCCTGCGCCCATCTGAATCATGGCAGAGAGATAGAGCTGCTGCACCAGGTGATCGAAGCCCACCGGCGGCTGTGCTCCCATGGCCGGATTCTGCGCCCGCACCAGATCTTCCAGCCGTTGTGCCGAGGCGTCATAGGCCGTCTTCTGCTCAAGGCTTTCCTCGGCCGTGGGCGCGGGCGGCAGTTCCAATTCTTCTTCCGGCGCGGCTGCCACGGGCGCTGCCTGTGCTGCGGGCGCTGGCCTGCTATCTGGCACCACCAGCCGCGGACCGGCTGTCGTCTCGCTGGGCTTGGCCTCAGGCTGAGCCGGGGCGGTCTGCGTGCTTCCTTGTTCTTCTTCCGCCTTCATCTTGCGGCGGTCGATCACTTCGAATTTCGGCGTATCGCTCATGATTTCAGGCTTCCTATCCCACTCGGATCAAAGATTGGGCGGCCCGGCCAGAATGCGGGCAGTGCCCGTGGCCGTCCCGGCAGTGTAGGTCAGAGGTTGGTTACGTAACTCGGCTTCGCTGCGCATCATGCTCAGGGCAAAGACGCGGCTGCGTCCCGCGCCCAGCTTTAGTTCGGCTGCGCTCGTAATATGCCCGGCCGCAGCGTCTTCCTGCATCAGTTCCGAACCGGCTTCAGGTACGGGGCCCTCCAGCTCCAGCCCGCGCAGGTGCCGGTGCACGTTGCCCCGCGAGCGGATGCGTTCAACAATCTCCTGGCCCAGGTAGCAGCCTTTATTAAAGTGCAGCGCCCGCATCTGCGAGGTCTCCTGCGGCAGGTCGCGCTCCGCCATATCAATGCCGAAGGCTGGAATGGCCTCGGCAATGCGAAATGCCTCCAGCGCCGTTGTTCCCGCCGGGCTCGCGCCGGCTGTCGACAGCGTCCGCCATAGCCGCGACAGTCCCGCCACCGGCGTCCAAAGCTCGTAGTGCGGCGCCAAAGCGCCATATCCGCGCAGCACATGCAAATCCAGTCCGTTCCACTCCACGCGGGTTCCGGTCATGGGCTCGGCCAGCACGGGCAGGCCCATCCGCTCCAGCACCTCGCCGGCCTGCGGCCCGGTCAACCCCAGGGCGGTCTCGGCTGCGTTCAGATCGGGTCGGGCCAGCTCTACGTCGTCCATGATGATGAAGTGCTCGAGGTGAGCCATCAGCCGGTCGTACTGGTCGGCTGCAATCTCCAGCTTAAGGCTGTCGCCGTCCCGCCACACGGTCAAATCGCCCTGGATGCGCCCCTGCGCGTTCAGCACCAGGTTCCACGCCCCGGTGTTGTGGCCCAAGTCGTTCACCATGTTCGTGACCATGCCGCTGAGCCAGCGAAAGCGGTCTTCGCCGCGCACGGCTACGCGCCGCAGCCAGCCCAGATCGTGAGCCGCCGCACCTTTCACCAGGGCCACTGTTTCTGCCGCTGGCGCGTCCAATTCCGGTGGGGTCAGCGCGCCTCGATACGTGGTAAGCCTGGGCGGCCGGGCTGACGATGTTAGCAGCATGGCCAGCGGAGTGGCCAAACTGGTTGCCGCAATTGCCGTCTCTGTCATAGGGGGCATTTCCGCAGCCCTGGCACACATTTCCCTGCGGAAATCTCGCGCCAGACCGCATCCTGATTATAGCCTTGCTATTAGATGCGGCGGCCCGGCCCACGGGAGCCCGGAACCACAAGGAGAATGAATGAGCGAACCGCTCAAAGGAACGGGAAACGCCTGGCGCCGGTGGATTCTGGCCGTAGCCCTCAGCCTCATCGCAGCCGCCTTGCCGGCCCAGCCGCCGGCCCCTGCCGCCCCGCAGGCAAAGGCGCCTGATCAGTCTCAGGACAAGACTCAAGGCAAGCCTAAATCTGAGACCCACATCACCCCCGCCCAGGCGCAGCAGTTGTTCGGCCTGGTGGATGATCTCATCAAGTTCTCTTCGCAGGAAACCGGCCTGCCCATCAAAAGCGAGGTCAAGCGCCAACTCACCACCCGCGCCGCCGTCGAGAGTTACCTGAACGAGAAATTCAGTGAAGACGAAGACGCCAAGCGCATGCAGCAAAGCGAAATCGTCCTCAAGAAGTTCGGCCTGCTTGATCGCGACTTTGACCTGAAGCCCTTCCTGCTTGCATTGCTCAAGGAGCAGATTGAGGCCTACTACGACCCCAAAACCAAGACGGTGAACATGCTGGACTGGGTGGACGTGGACCAGCAAAAGCCCGTGCTGGCCCACGAGCTCACCCACGCCCTCCAGGACCAGCACCTTGATTTGGAGAATTGGAGCCAGCAGACGCCCGTCGATGTCTCGCGCAACTCCAACGACGACACCGGCCACCTGGCAAAGGACGAGTTGGACACCGCGCGCGAGGCTGTCGTTGAGGGCCAAGCCACAGCCGTCATGATGGACAACATCCTCAAACCCATGGGCAAAAGCCTGCTCAAAGACCCCGAGGTGGTGGACTTCATCAAGCAGCAGATGGAGGGTTCCGCAGATTCACCGGTCCTGGCCCGCGCGCCGCTCCTGCTCTCCGAGTCGCTCATGTTTCCCTATCGTGAGGGCCTCAGCTTTGAGCAGGACGTGTGGATGGATCAGGGGCAGCAGGCGGCCTTTACCGGCGCGCTTGACCGTCCGCCCTCATCCAGTTGGGAGATCATCAACCCCCGCGAATACGAAAAAGGTCACGTGCCCGCCGTGCCCTTGCTGCCCGACATTCATCCGCTGGTTGACAAGCTCTACCGGCCCTATGACATAGGCCAGGTGGGGCAGTTGGACCTGAGCATTCTGACCAAGATTTTCGGTGGCGACGGCGCTTCCCGCGACCTGACCCCGGCCTGGGACGGTGGCATCTACTGGGCCGGCCAGTTGCGCAGCGCCACCACCCCCGCCGAGCAGGCCAGCACAAAATCCATTAGCCTCTTCTACCTTTCGGTGTGGAAGAGTCCCGCATCAGCCCAGGCCTTTACCCGCCTCTATGCCGAGGAGTTGGGCCGAAAATACTCCGGCCTTAAGCGGGACGAGGCCGCCGAACGCTCTGCCCCGCCCGACGAGCGTGTCGGAACAGTGGAACAGATTTACTCCACAAACGAGGGGCCGGTCGCCCTCATCACGCGCGGCAAGCTGGTCTTCGTGTCAGAAAGCTTCAACCTCGAGTTGGCCCGCAAACTGTCCGCGCTCATCCTCGACGCCCAGGGAACCGGCGAGATGCGCCTCGCCTCAGCGCCCCGTCGATCCACATCGGGCGCACCAGTTAGCGCTTCTGAAATTCGCCAACCCCTCACCGCCAGCTTCATACGCTTCTTCACAAACGCCGGCGTCATGAAAACCGCCGTAGAAGCCGCCGTTGAGGCCGGCCGCTTCCACGCAACCGCCGCGCCGTAGGGCCTGTTCACCGCACTTCCGCGTCCGGCTCCGCTGATCTATCCTTGTCGTACTTCACAGGGGGCGCATATGAGGTTTGGTCTTCTTGCCATCCTGGTCGCCTGCGTCTTCACCTGTGGGCGGCAGGCAGCCGCCCAGGCCGTAGGTGAGACGATGCAGATCAACCGGCAGTCCATGCAGGGCGTGGGCAATGCCAGTGGGCAGGCGATCCAACTCAACCCACTCGCTGCGCAGCCAACGGTGCCCGGCCAAACGGCAGTCCAGGATGCCGATGCGCAGCGCCTGTTGCCGGATTGCGGTTGTGCAAGACAGCCCATCTTTTCCACCCATGCGGGAGAAGTGGTTCCGGGAACCCAGATAATCCTCACGAGTCCGGCCCACGACGCGGTGATCTTTTACACCACCGACGGCTGGACTCCGACCGAGGCCTCCGCGCGCTACACTGGCCCCATTAGCATCAATTCCGACACGCGATTGCAGGCGATTGCCGTGGAACCGCAGAAGCTGCCCAGCCCGATTGCCGAGGTGAGCTACACGGTCAGCGGGTCGCCGGCGCCCAAGCCGCAGAGAGCACTGGCCAATGACGGTGTCTTGCTCAAAGGCACACCTCTGCGCCTGGTGACCGGCGCTGAAGTTACCTCAGATACGGCGCAGGTCGGCGACCATGTTCCCCTGCTGCTGGATGAGAATGTGATGGTGGGAGAGACGATCGTCGTGCCCAGGGGAACTCCGGTCGAAGCCGTCCTCACAAGGGTCGAGCGCGCTGGACGAGCTGGCAAGCCGGGCGTGCTCGCCTTTCAGGTCAAGTCGCTCGATGCGCACGGAACCCCGGTCCCGCTGAGTGCGAACCTGACACTGGCAGCCCCCAACCTCGCCGTGCAGAACCAGAAGATCGCCGACGCTTCGCTGGTCCACATCGCCAGCGCGCCGCCTCCGGGTGAGGAGGCCGACATCGAGCCCGGCATGGCTCTCACCGCCTCTGTCAGTGCCGACACAGTGGTGAACCGCTAACGCGCCGATCTGTTGACTCGCCGCCCTACTGATCCCCGCCCAGAATCGACCCCACAATCCCGCCTAGAAGACCGCCGCCCACTGCTGCTGCCGGCGCACCCCGGCTCTCAGTCCGCGGTAGGTACTCGCTGATTTGGTGTGCCAGTCGCGAGATAGGCAGCGTTTGCAGCCACACCGTCCCCGGTCCCATCAGCACAGCCAGAAACAGCCCATCTCCGCCAAAGATCATGTTTTTGATCCCCGGAACCGTGGTGATCTGGAACCCGACCGACGACTGAAACGCACCCACGTGCCCCGGATGCACTCGCAGCATCTCGCCCGGAGCCAGGTTCTTAACGATCAGTTCGCCTGAAAGCTCCAGCCAGGCCGTGCCGATACCGCCCACCTTCTGCAACACAAACCCGTCGCCGCCAAAAATGCCTGCTCCCAGCGACTGCTGAAATCCCACGCTGATCGTTACCTGCGGCGTGGCGCAAAGAAAGCCGTGCCGGTGAACCATGTACTCCTGCCCCTGGCCCAGTTCCACAGGCACAATATGGCCCGGCACCTTGGTGGCAAACGACACCTCGCCTGGAACCTGCATGGCGCGGTACTCGGTCATGAAGAGGCTGCCGCCGCCGGCGACCCGCTTAAGCACGCCAAACAACCCGCCGCCCCCGCCCATCTGCGTGTGGGTCGTCATCTGGATAGAGCTGGTCATCCACGAGAGCTCGCCGCTCTATGAAAAGACACTCTCGTTGGGGTCAAGCTGCACATCGAGCACGGGCATGGTCGTGCCCTGAATCCGGGTCTGCATGAGGAAACCTCCTGTGTGAGGACAGTGTACCTGCAGGTAGACCCAGGGATGAAGGGCGATCCCCGGCGCGCACCCTGCCGGCAAGTACCGCTTGTCACAGCCTGTTCTGTGAGCCTATAATCCCGCTCCATAGAACAATTGGAGAGATGTACGACCACTGAAGGGGGCAACTTGATGAGTATTCCATCAAGGAAGCTTTTTCTGGCCATTTCACTTACTCTGCTTATTTCATTCCTTCCACAGCGAGCTTTCTGCGCAGACGCCCCGAAAACATCACAGGATATCTTCAGTAAGTCAAATCTTGTGGCATGGTGCATCGTTCCTTTTGACAACCAGCACCGTGGCCCGGTGGCGCGCGCAGAGATGCTCAATCAACTGGGAATTACGAAACTGGCCTATGACTGGCGCACGGAACACATTCCCACTTTTGACGCCGAGGTGGACGCGACAAAAGCGCACCACATTCAACTCGTGGCTTTCTGGATGCAGGCGGGCAAGGACCCTGCGCATGAGCAGCGCGTGCAGGTGGTCTTCGATCTCATGCGTCGACGGAACCTCAAGTTACAGCTTTGGGTCATGTACATGCCCGACAAGGACTTTAACTCGCTAACTCAGGAGGAGAAGGTTGCGCAGGTTGCCGGCACCATTACTTATTTAGCCACCGAAGCCGCCAAGACCGGCAGTTCCGTAGCCCTCTATAACCATGGCGGGTGGTACGGCGATCCGGACAACGAGTTAGCTATCCTCAAACGGGTAAAGGCAAAGAACGTCGGGCTTGTGTACAACTTCAATCACGCGCAGGACCAGATTACCCGATTTCCGGAGTTCTATCCGCGCATCCTCCCGCATCTCATCGCACTCAACCTCGCCGGATTGAGAGAAGGCGACTCGCGCATCTTTCCCATCGGGGAGGGCGGAAATGAGCAGAAGATGATCTCGATCATCTGGAAGAGTTCGTACCGCGGCCCCATTGGAATCATCAATGAAGATACTGCTCCCGATGCCGAAGAGGGATTGAAGATGAATCTGGCAGGGCTGCAACGGATTCTCTCTGATATCGGAGATACAAAGGCGCTTGCTACGTATAAGTAATGAATAATTGACCTCGCTTTCCCTGACGTAACTTACAATCCGGTCAGGGAAAGCCCACTTATCTGTGCTAACTTGGACCTTTATTCGACGACTTTGAAACTCGTCCCCGCAGTGGCCAGCGAGCTGCCGCCCACCCAGATTGTGTAGGTCGTCGGCTCCACCGTGCGCCGGATCTCGACGTTGTAGAAACTCAGTTCGTCAAAGCCCAGCGGGAATTCCACGTGCTTGGTCTCTCCCGGCGCAAGCGTAACGCGGGTAAAGCCTTTCAACTCGCGCACCGGCTGTTCCACGCTGGCCACCGTGTTGCGGATGTAAAGCTGCACCACCTCGGTCCCGGCCACGCTGCCCGTGTTCGTCACGTCCACGCCGACCATGGTCACCGGCTTGTGCTCGGCAAGGATCTCCCCAACCGGAACCTCGGCGCGGCTGACTGTTGGCTGCGCGTACCGGAAGCGCGTGTAGCTCAGCCCCCAGCCAAACGGGAACAGCGCCGAATTTTCCTCATCCATGTAGCGCGACAGGAACTTCTCTTCGGAGTTGCGCGGCATGTGGCTCAGGTCGCCGTGGGCTGGGCGGCCCGTAGGAAGCTGCGCATAGTAAAGCGGCTCCTGGCCCACCGCGCGCGGCAGGCTGGCGGGCAGTTTGCCAGAGGGGTTCACGTCGCCAAACAGCACATCGGCCAGGGCCGGGCCCGCCTCGATGCCGGGGCTCCACGCCTCAAGAATGGCGGGCACATGGGCACCTGCCCACTTCAGCACCAGCGGCCGTCCGGCCAGCACCACCAGAACGACCGGCTTGCCTGTGGCGGCCACAGCCTCCAGAAGCTTTTCCTGCGAGCCGGTAAAGCCGAGATGCACGCGGCTTGAGGCCTCACCCTCCATCCAGTTGGTCGGCTCTCCCAGCGCCACAATGGCTATGTCGGCATTTTGGGCCGTCGCCACAGCTTCGGCAATGGTCTTGGCGTCGTCGGGAACGGGCAGGTGTTCATCAGCGCCGGTCGGGCCGGTGAAGCTCACGTGCTTCAGCACGTTCGCGTCTTCGCCAGAGAGCAGGCCGCAGCCCTCCGCGTAGAGCAGCCGGTCGCCCAGCCGCCTGGCCAGCTCCGCTTTAAGCGTGATCACATCTTTGGGATTGCTCTGGCCGGACCATGCACCCAGCATCTCCGCCGCGTTGTCAGCCATGGGGCCAATCAGAGCCACTTTCTTTGTTTTGGATGTCAATGGCAGCAGCGATCCCACGCCTTCCACCGGATCGTTCTTGAGCAGCACCATGGTTTCATCGGCCACTTTGCGGGCCAGGGCGCGGCGCTCCGGAGTGGCTTCGTAGGCGGGTCCCTGGGCCGTATAGGGGTGGTCAAAGAGACCCAGCGCATACTTGACGCGCAGAATGCGGCGCACAGCCTCGTCCACTACACCCTCGGGAATCTTGCCCGAACGCACCTGGCCGGCGATAGTGGTTCCGTAGAGGTTACCCTCCATGTCCATGTCCACGCCGGCTTCCAGGGCTTTGCGCGCCACGGTGGCGCCATCCGCACCAATGGAGTGGTTGAGCAGCTCAGACACCGCACCCCAGTCGGAGACCACAAAGCCGTCAAAGCCCCACTCCTTGCGCAGAATCTGCGTGAGCGTAAGAGGATTGGCGCTGGCAGGAATGCCGTTGATGGAGTTGAAGGAACTCATCATCGTGGCCGCTCCGGCCTCCACCGCCGCGTGATAGGGCTCCAAATACACCTGCCGCAGCGTAATCTCGCTCATGTCCGTGGCGTTGTAGTCGCGCCCGGCAATGGCCGCGCCGTAGGCGGCAAAGTGCTTCACGCTCACCGCCACCGAGTCCGGCCGCGAGAGATCGCCCTGCTGGAAGCCGTTGACCCAGGCACGCGCCATCGCCGAACCCAGGTAGGGGTCCTCGCCGTTGGACTCGACAATGCGCCCCCAGCGCGGATCGCGGGCAATATCCACCATGGGCGAGAACACCCAGGGGACGCCGTCCGCACGGGCCTCTACCGCGCTGGTATGTGCTACCAGCTTGGCCGCATCGGGGTCCCAGCTTGCCGCTATAGCCAGTGGTATGGGGAAGGTGGTGCGGTGGCCGTGGATGACATCCAGCCCAAAGATGATGGGAATATGCAGCCGCGACTTTTCCATCGCAATGTGCTGGTAGTGGTTGGTCGCCTCCGCGCCCACCACGTTCAGCATCGACCCCAACTGGCCTTTGCCTACCAGTTCGTCATAGCGCAGGTTCGAGGCGCCGGGGCCGGTCGCGTATCCGGCTGAAAACTGCACCAGTTGCCCAACCTTCTCTTCGAGCGTCATCTCTTTCAGCAGAGCCTCGACGCGCACATCCACGTCCCTTGACGCGAGTTGCGGATTGGGAACGGGACGGCTCTGAGCGGTGGCCAGGGCCCAGTCCGGTCCTGCAAGCAGAAGAATCAGAAGGGATAGCAGGAATGCGCGAACGAAGAGGGTTTTCATAACCCGGTCATGATAAATCGTTTGCTTCCGGCCAGTCATGCAGCGGAGGCACACCGGCCTCTCCACAGCGGTCCACTTGCGCGGGCTTGTCCTGCAAATCCCGTAAACGGAGACAGTTTCCAGAGCGGCGGGGTGTTTTCAGATAGGGCAGTGGCAGTCGTTCGTTCTCGATGTGTCTTTCATGGCGTTGCAAACCAGTGTCCCTGCGCTCTGGCGCACGGCGAAGACCTGTCGCGGAAAACCCTTCGAATGCTCTACTCTTGCAGTTGACTGGCATGACTCGCTTTGTTGCACATTTTCGGAAAGCTATCTGGCTGGCGCTTGAGCACGACGTGCTCAACACCGCCAAGGCGGCCGCCTATTCCGGAATGTTGATGTTTTTCCCCTCGCTGGTGGTCATCACCACCGTGCTTGCGATGGTGCCCGAGGGATCAACTCTGGTGGGCGAAATTCGCGCCTCGTTCGAGCAGTTCCTGCCCGAGGACTCGATCGACCTGTTGCAGACCTCGATGCAGGACCACCGCATCTTCTCCGTGCAGTTGATCTTTTCCGCGACCAGCCTCAGTGTTTTTGCCGGGCTTGGCCTGATGCTGTCGCTCATGGAAGGTTTCCGCCGCGCTTATCGCCTGCCGCGCAGCGACTGGGGCTTCTGGCAGCGGCGGCTCCGGGCTCTGCTGCTGGTGCCCATTGTGCTGGTTCCCCTGGCTTTGGCCACAATGGTGCTTGTCTTCGGCCGCCAGATCGAGACGTGGATGATCGACAACTCCGTCCACGAGTTACGACACATTGTTCTCATTTTCTGGCGGCTGGTCCGATGGGCGATTGCATTTGTCACCAGCGTCTCAGTGCTGGGAGCCCTGTATCACTTCGGCACAAAGCGCCGGGAACACTGGGGATGGGTCTTGCTCGGCGCCCTCACGGCCAGCGCCGTCTGGTTCCCCTCGACCCTGGCCTTTGGCTGGTATGTCACGCGGATTGCCGACTACTCCCGGTTCTATGGCTCGTTCGGAGCCGGCATCGCTACCCTGGTGTGGCTCTATATCACATCGTTCAGCGCTCTGCTGGGCGCAGAGTTGAACGGCGTCCTCTTTAGGGATCGCCAGCAACAAGTCTCTGGCACCGACATTGCCGAAGCGGTTTCTTCGCGTCTGTGACAACTCTCACCGACCATTGCACATGCCGCCCTGCATCATAGAGAAGGGGGTCTGTGCGCCCACCCCTCCATGTACAATGAAGCGGGTCGCACATCCTTCAACCTTTTTGCCCATCTGAACCTTTTCTGGAGCATTCTCAATGTCGTTCGCTGAATTAAGCCTGACTGAATCCCCCATCCAACGCCGCGCAAAGATTGTTGCCACCCTCGGCCCGGCTTCCAACACCGAGCCGGTCTTCCGGGATCTGGTGCGTGCCGGCGTCGATGTCGTCCGCCTGAACTTTTCCCATGGAACCCACGAAGAAAAGCTGGCGTTGATCCAGATGATTCGCAAGGTCAGCCGCGAAGAGCGCAAGCCGCTCTGCATCCTGGGCGACCTGCAGGGACCCAAGATCCGCACCTCCAAGCTCAAAGATCACCAGGCCGTGCTGCTCAAGGCTGGCCAGCGGCTGACCATCACGCCGCGCGATGTCCCGGGAACAGCTTCGCTGGTGGGCACCACCTTCAAGACCCTGGCAGAAAACGTCGAGCAGGGTTCGCGCATTCTGCTCTCTGACGGTCTGATCGAACTGCGCGTCCATGAGGTGCTCGGCGACGACGTCGTCTGCGAAATCATCAACGGCGGCATGCTGGGCGAAAACAAGGGCATCAACCTGCCCGGTATCCCGGTGCGCGTGCCCTCTCTTACTGAGAAAGACGCTGAAGACCTTGAGTTCGCCATCAAGAACGGCGTGGACGCCATCGCCGTCTCCTTTGTCCGCACTGCGGAAGATGTCCGCCTTGTGCGTAATCGCGTGTCAGCCTACGGTGGCGAAACCTGGATCATCGCCAAGCTGGAAAAGCCTCAGGCCATCGAGCATCTCGACAGCATTTTGCAGGCCGCCGACGGCATCATGGTGGCCCGTGGCGACCTGGGCGTGGAAGTGCCGCCCGAGAAGGTTCCCGCTATCCAAAAGCACATCATCCGCCGCGCCAGCGAGTACTTCAAACCGGTGATCACTGCCACCCAGATGCTGGAGTCGATGATTGAGAACCCCCGGCCCACACGCGCCGAGGTCTCCGACGTGGCCAACGCCGTTTACGATGGCACTGATGCTGTGATGCTTTCGGGTGAGTCCGCCGTGGGCAAGTACCCGGTGGAGACGGTCGCCATGATGGCGCGCATTATTTCAGAAGCCGAGCGCCACATCAAGGAAGACAATCTCTCTGCGCCGCGCGTGCGGCAGAGCCACCTGTCGATCGCCGAGACCATCTGCGAAGCCACGGCGCACGCCGCCGACGATCTGGACCTGCGCGGCATCGCTCTCTTTACCGAGTCGGGAGCCACCGCCCGCCAGCTCTCGAAATATCATCCCGCGGCGCCCATCTTCGCGCTCAGCCCCATCGAGGTGACCATCAACCGCCTCAACCTGCTGTGGGGAACCACGCCGATCCGCTGCCCCAAGGTCAACTCGACTGAGGCACTGGTCGATGTGGCTGAGAGCCTGCTCGAACAATATGGCTATGTCCGGACCCGCGAGGTCATCGCCATCGTGGCCGGCACCCGCACCAAGTCCGGCTCCACCAACTTCCTGCGTCTGCACGTGCTCGGCGAACACGGCCCGGAACCGCGCTTCCTCTCCTCCACTGAAGAGGAACCCGTGATCGCGCCCGCTCCCAAGGCCCGGCGTATCCCCGCTGCCAAGCCCGTAAAGGCAACCGCGCGCAAGAGGTAAAAGCACCCCCATAAAACAGGAACGCCACTCCCGCAAGGAGTGGCGTTCCTGTT
>VFSW01008275.1_pt1 | contig 14951 bp, 7 predicted proteins | sample 5358111 | NCBI WGS metagenome assembly VFSW01 (sample SAMN11554181, study PRJNA540505) | mine drainage metagenome | isolation source: sediment from site ElyBrook_90M | place: USA: Ely Copper Mine, Vershire, VT | collected 2017 | reverse complement strand
TTTATACCCTTCACAAAATCCTTGCCGGCCTTCTCGATCAATACACGCTGTGCGGCAACGCCCAGGCGCTCGAAGTGGCCTCCGGGATGGCGGGCTGGGTCCAGCACTTCACCGCGCCCCTCACCGACGCACAGATGGCGAGTATTGAAAAGGTCGAGTTCGGCGGCATGAACGAGGTCCTTTATAATCTGTTCGCCATCACCGGCGATCCGGCCCACGCCGCGCTCGCCCATCGCTTCGATCAGCCGGCGTTTCTCGACCCCCTCGCCGCCGGCCAGGACCGCCTCACCGGCCTGCACGTGAACACGAACATTCCGAAGGTCATCGGCGCCGCGCGCCGCTACGAGTTGACCGGCGAGCCCCGCTATCGCGACATCGCTCTCTTCTTCTGGCGCCAGGTGGCCCTCCACCGCAGCTACGTCACCGGCGGCACAAGCAATGGCGAGCTCTGGCGCTCGCAGCCGGACCATCTTGCCTCGCAGCTCGGCCCCACCACGCAGGAATGCTGCTGCACTTACAACATGCTGAAGCTCACCCGCCATCTCTTCGCCTGGACCGCCGACTCCTCCTACGCCGATTACTACGAGCGCGCGCTGCTCAACGGTATCGCCGGCACGATGAATCCACTCGACGGGCTCACCATGTACTACGTGCCGCTCGACTCTGGATATTGGAAAGTTTTCGGCGAGCCCCTCGATTCGTTCTGGTGCTGCACCGGAACCGGCGCCGAGTCCTTCTCCAAGATTGCCGGCGCCATTTATGACCACGACGACGCCGGCCTGTGGGTCAATCTCTTCATCCCCTCCCGCCTGGAATCGCCCGGTAACAGCCTCACGCTCCGCCAGCTCACGCGCTTCCCGCAGGAGGAGTCCACGACGATCGAGTTCGATCGCGCGCCCTCAACCGCCCTCCCGCTTCGCACCCGCGTGCCCGGCTGGGCCGCCGGCCCGGTCACGGCACACCTGAATGGAAAGCCCATCGCCGCGTCCTCCCAACCCGGGTCCTATCTGGTACTCAATCAAACCTGGCGCGCCGGCGACCGGCTCGATATCCGCCTCCCCATGTCGCTCCACTCCGCCGCTCTGCCCGACGATCCGTCCACTCAGGCGTTCCTCTACGGTCCCCTGGTGCTCGCCGGAGACCTCGGCGCCGGCGATGTTTCCGCCGCCCTGCGCCGCGGCGAATCGACGTTCAGCCCGGCCGCGCAGCGCGCTCCCTATCGCGCCGCCGCCCCTGTCCTGGTTCCGCCGTCCCGCGATCCCGCCTCCTGGATTCACCGGTCCGGATCTTCGCTGGCCTTCCACACCTCCGGCCAGGCCCGCGACGTTGCGCTGGTGCCGCTCAACGAAATCGTCGATCAACGCTACGCCGTCTATTGGAAGACCCGGACCTCCTGACCCTCGGGACCCCTGCCTCCGCTCCCGCCGCCATGCCGCATCCACGCATCACAATGTTGGCGAACACGAAGTGGCAAGTGATAATGAGATGGTGGAGTGCGGCCGACATGCCACCGCGATGGTTTGAGTGGGTTCTCAATCCCGCCGCCCTGCGTCCGGCTTCCCGCGCCTCGTCATAAATGATGCCGCACTCTTCCCGGTGGATCGCGCTTCTTGTTCTTCCTTTGGCGAGCCTTCCGGCCCTTGCGCAGGAGATGGAGTTCGAAAATCGCGTCGTCTCCGCGATCGAATACAGTCCCTCCCGCCAGCCGCTGAGCCGCGCCGACCTCGTGCGCGTCCAGCAGGTCAAGGTGGGCGAGCCTCTTCACTCCTCCGACGTCGCCTCTACCATCGACCTGATGTTCGCCACCGGCTCCTACAGCGATATCCAGGCGGATGCCGAACCCACTCCCTCCGGCGGAGTCATCCTGCGCTTTCTCACCAAAAACAACTGGTTCGCGGGCCACGTCAACCTCGCTGGAGATATCTCCTCGCCGCCTAACCGGGGCGCGCTCCGAAATGCCGCCCAGCTCGACCTCGGCACCCGCATTTCCGACAACGATCTGAAATCCGCGCGCGACCACATGGAGCGCCTGCTCGCTACCAACGGTCTTTACGAAGCCCATGTCAGCCTGGAAACTGTTCCCGACCCAGACACCCAGCAGGTGGCCATCAATATCACCGTCGACTCCGGGCCCCGCGCCCGCTACACCCGGCCTGTGATCCACGGCGACACAAAACTCCCGGACGACACCATCATCCGCGCCACCGGCTGGAAAATGCGTTTCATCAATCGCTGGAAGCAGGTCACCCAGAGCAACACCGACAAGGGCATCGACGGCATCCAGAAAAAGTACGACGGCAAGGATCGCCTCGCCGCATCGGTCGAAATGCAGTCGCTCGTCTACAACCCAGACACCCAACGCGCCACCCCCACACTCAAGATCGACGCCGGGCCCCGGATCACCATTAAGGCCCTGGAAGCCAAAATCTCCAAGGGCCGCCTTTACAAGTACGTTCCGGTCCGCCAGGAAGGCACCGTTGATCGCGACCTGCTCACTGAAGGCGCACGCAATTTGCGCGACTACTTCCAATCCAAAGGCTACCCGGACGTCGATGTGACCTTCCGGCAGCTTCCGCCGGACAACGACCGCCAGATCATCGAGTACTTCATCGCCAAGGGCCAGCACCGGAAGCTCGTCCGCATCGTCATTGCGGGCAACCGCTACTTCTCGACCTCCACCCTGCGCGAGCGGATGTTTCTCGAGCCGGCCAGCTTCCAGTTTCGCGGCGGCCGTTACAGCGAAGCCTTTCGCGAACGGGACGAAGAGGCCATCGCCAATTTATACCGCTCGAACGGATTTCGTGACGTCGCCGTCAACTCCACCGTGACCAACAACTACCGCGGCAAAGCGGACCAGATGGCCGTCACCTTCCGCATCGACGAGGGTGAGCAGTGGTTTGTCGAGCGCCTCACGACCACGGGCATCGATGATCCCGGCGCGGCCCGCCTCGTCCCTCAACTCAGCTCCACCGAAGGCCAGCCCTTCAGCGAGGTCAACGTCGCATCCGACCGCAACACGCTGCTCAACTATTACTACTCGCAGGGGTTCCTCCATGCCCATTTCGCCACTCACGTCACGCCGTCCAAAACCCGCCACCGCGTGGAACTCGCCTATCAGATCGAAGAAGGCAAGAAGGATTTCGTCCGCGCCATCGTCATCAGCGGTCTCGATCACGCGCGGCCCGAGCTCGTCGATAGCCGCCTGCCCCTCCACCCCGGCGATCCGCTCTCCCCCATCGCCATCCAAGATTCCCAGCGCTCCCTGGACAACCTCGGCATTTTTGCCAACATTAATACCGCCATTCAGAATTCCGACGGCTCCGATACCGACAAATACGTGCTCTACGATTTCGACGAAGCGCGCCGCTACACGCTCAAAATCGGCGTCGGCGCCGAGGTTGCCAGCTTCGGCCCCACCAGCAACGATCTCAGCTACCCGCAGGGTTTCACCGGTTTCAGCCCCCGCCTGTCGGTCGACGTCGATCGCCTCGACTTCCTCGGCCTCGGCCACACCATTTCGCTCAAAACCATCCTCTCCAATATCGAGCAGCAAGCCTCGCTCAGCTATGTCGTCCCGGAGTTTCTCGGCTCGAATAAACGTTCGCTCACCGTCACCACCCTCTACGACCTGTCCCAGGACGTTCTCACCTTTTCCTCCCGCCGGGAAGAGGCCTCCGTTCAGGTCTCCCAGCGAGTTTCTCGCGCCTCCACTCTCATCGCCCGCTTCGCTTACCGCCGTGTCAGCACCAATCAGATCGTCATCCCTACCCTCCTGGTGCCCCAGCTCCTGCAGCCCGTCCAGATCGGCATTCTCTCGGTCAACTACATTCAGGACCGCCGCGACGACCCCGCCGACCCTCACACCGGCATGTTCAATTCGCTCGACTTCGGCCTCGCCTCCGGCGCATTCGGCTCCCAGCGCAATTTCACGCGATTACTCGTGCGCAACGCTACTTACTACCGCATCGGTAGGAAACTCGTCTTCGCGCGCCAGATCACTTTTGGCAGCATCAACGCCTTCCATACGCCGCCCGGACTCACCGCCGCAGAAGCCATTCCCCTCGCCGAACGCTTCTTCGGCGGAGGCAGCATCACCGACCGAGCTTTCCCGGAAAATGAAGCCGGCCCGCGCGACATCGGCACTCCCGCCGGCCCCGGCGCCACCGCTACCCAGCCCACCGGCTTCCCGCTCGGAGGTAACGCCATGCTCTTCAATAACGTCGAGCTCCGCTTCCCCCTCATCGGCAACAACATCAGCGGCGTTATCTTCCACGACGCCGGCAATGTATACACCTCCATCGGCGACATCTCGTTCCGCTTCCATCAGCCCAACGAACAGAACTTCAACTATATGGCCCAGGCGGTCGGCTTCGGCATCCGCTACAAGACTCCTATCGGCCCGATTCGCGCCGACATCGCTTACGCTATCAACCCCACTAACTTCGTCGGTTTCAAGGGCACCATCTCCCAGCTCCTAAACTGTAACCCCAACCTTCCTCCCAACGAGGTTCCCAATTACTGCACCGGCGTTCCGCAGCATCTCAGTCCTGTTCAGTTCTTCTTTTCGATCGGACAAACGTTTTGACGGCCGCCCGATTCGCGCGTTCATTCGTCCTGCTCTGCCCGCTGGCTCTCCGCGCCGTCATCATCGATCGCATCGCCGTCGTCATTGGCCAGCACATCATCAAGGACAGCGACATCGTCCGCGACATCCGCATCACCGCGTTTCTGAACCGCGAGGCGCCCGACTTTAGCCCCGCCTCGCGAAAACGCTCCACCAGCCGCCTCATCGACCAGCAGTTCATCCGCGACGAGATCACCCTCGGCGCCTACCCTGCCGCTCCCGTCGCCGACGCTCAGCGTCTGCTTGATGAAATCCGCTCCAGCCGCGCCGCCTCCGACGCGCTCTGGAGCCGCGCCCTCGCTTCGGTCCATATCACGGAAGACGAGCTCCGCTCGGCCCTCATCTGGCAGCTCACCGTGCTGCGCTTCGTCGAACTCAAGTTCCGTCCCGGCGTCTTCATCCCCGAGGATCAGCTCCAGTCCTACTACCAGGCGCACCTCGAAGAACTCCGCCGCTCCCACCCGGGCGTCGCGCCTTCCTTCGAAGCGTTTCGTGGTGAAATCGAAGAGGCGCTTGTCGGCAATCGTGTGAACGAGCTTTTTTACGCTTGGCTCGACGAAAAGCGCAAGGCGGCATCGATCGAATACCGCGAGGCTTCGCTCGAATGAAACTGTCGAGACGGCTCCGATTCGCATTTGCGCTCCTCGGCGCGGCTGGCTTAGCCGTATTCCTCGGCGTCGCTTTTCTCCGCAGCTCGTGGTTTGCCGGATTTGTCCGCATCAATATCATCGCCGCCGCCGAACACTACACCGGCGGGCGCGCGCAGCTCCGCGCTTTTTCGTTTGACTGGAAGCACCTCGACGCGCGACTGGACGGCTTCGTCATTCATGGCCGCGAACCCGCCGGCGTCCCGCCCCTATTCCAAACCGCCCGCCTCGCGCTTCGTCTCGCCCTTCTCCCGTCCCTCACCCACACGGTGACCCTCGCCGACCTCGGCCTCGACCACCCGTCAGTCAACATCATCGTCTTTCCCGACGGCTCCACTAATTTCCCGCATCCGCGCGGCCGAAGCTCCGGCTCGCCGCTTGAGTCCATCGTCAAGCTCGCCATCGGCCGCTTTTACGTTTCCTCCGGCGAGGTCCTCTTCGCCGCCCGCCGGTACTCGGTCAGCGCTTCCGGCCGAAACCTGCGCGCCTTGCTTTCGTTCGACTCCGGCTCCCGCTCCTATGTGGGAAACCTCTCGGTCTCACCGCTCTACTTGGGCCGCGGCGGAGGAACGCCGGTCGCGGTCACGCTCGATCTGCCTCTCGTTATCGACAAGGAAGGCCTGGAAACGCGCGACGCAAAGCTTACCGCTCCCAACTCCAGCGCCAACTTCAGTGCCGCGCTACGCCATTTCTCCGCTCCAACGCTGACCCTCCGCTTGAGCGCCCGCCTCGGTGTCGATGAGATGCGCCGCGCGTTCGATCTCCCTCTTCGCGCGCCCGCACCGTCGGGCCCTTCCCGGTTGTCCGTCGATCTTTCTCTGGCTTCCACGCCTGGCTCGCTCAATGTCAGCGATGCCCGCCTCCGGCTCGGCTCTTCCGTTCTGAACGCCTCGGGTCCATTGCGCAATCCGTCGGGCCGCCCGGGCCTTGTCTTTCAGGCCGAGCTCAACGCCGGCGAAATCTCCGCGCTGCTCCCGCTTCCCGTTCAGCTCTCCGGCGATGCCTCACTCAGCGGCAGCGCCTCGCTCCAAGCACCGTCGCGGTATCTCGTCACCGGCTCGCTCAGCGCGCGCTCTCTCGATATTCGCCACGGCGCCCAGGGGCTCTCCGGGCTTCGCATTGCCTCCGATCTGCGCCTCGATCCCGATTCCCTCTCCCTCTCGCGGCTCCATCTCGAAGCCCTCGGCGGCGAGTTCGACGGCGGCCTCAAGGTCGAGAATTTCTCCCGCTGGGAGGTCACGGGCGGCTTCGGCCGTTTCTCCCTCGCCCAACTCGCGCACAGCGTCAGCTCACGCCCGGCCGGCTATGATGGCGTCCTTTCCGGCTCCCTCCATGCTCAAGGATCCTTGAAAAATCCCTCCCTCGCTTCCGTCTCGGCCGAATCCCGCTTCCTCATCGCCCCCGCCGCCGGTTCAATGCCGCTCAACGGCCGCATCGATGCCGTCTTCACCGGCGCTGCCCGTTCCATCGTCCTCACCGATTCTTACGTCTCGCTTCCCCACTCCCGCGCCGATTTCTCCGGCGTTCTCGGCAAGTCGGTCCACCTCCACATGGTCACCCGCAACCTCGACGACTTCCTCCCCGCCATCGCCTTCCTTCGCAATCGCCCCGCTTCGCCCATCCCGGTCCATCTGGCCAACGGCGACGCAGGCGTCATCGCCGATATCATCGGTCCGTTCGACGCCCCAGCCATCGCCGGCCGCGTCTCGGCCAATCGCCTATCCCTCGGCGGTCATCCCATCGACCGCGTTTTCGCCGACGTCGACGCCTCTGCCTCCGGCACTACCTGGCGTAACGGCTATCTCTCCGCCCGCGGCGTCGAGGCGTCCTTCGGCGGCACGCTCGCCCTCCAGAACTGGCTGCCGTCCGCCGGCTCCGCCCTCACCTTCCATGCCTCACTCCAGAACGCATCTCTCCCCGGCCTCCTCGCTCTGGCGGATCTCTCCGATACCGCCGCCACCGGCTCCGCCTCCGTCCACGCCGATCTGTCCGGAACCGCCGGCGATCCGCAGGGCAAGCTTGTCGTTCACACGGGCCCCGGCTCTGTTTCCGGCCAGTCCTTTGATGCCTTCAACGCCACGGTACTGCTCGGCGGTCACGCTGTCCACCTTACCGGCGCCACTTTGCAGGCCGCCCGCGGTTCGGTTGGCGTTGACGCATCCTTCCAACATCCCGCCGGCTCCTTCCGCTCCGGCCAACTCCATCTCAGCGCCACGGCCACCCCGCTCTCCCTCATCCGCATTCAAGCCCTCCAGGAACACCGCAAGGGCCTCGACGGCGAGCTTCAGTTCCACATCTCGCTCGACGGCGCCGTCGACGCCTCCAGCCCTTCGCCCCGCCTCGATCTCGCCTCCCTCCGAGGCTCACTGTCTCTGGCAGGCCTCCACGAGGGCGCCGCCTCCTATGGCGATTTCTCCGCCGTCGCCGACACCGTCAATTCCACCGTCAGCCTCGACGTCACCTCCAACTTCGCCGGGTCGCGCATCCGAGCGGAAAGCCACACCAAGCTTGCCTCCGGCTATCCGTCCACCCTATCCGCCTCCATCACCGGCCTTCCTGTTGAAAAGCTTCTGACTCTGTCCGGCAATCCGAACATCCCGGTTGAAGGCGCCCTCTCGGCTGAAGCCGCGCTCAGCGGCTCTTTGAGGGACCTCCAGGGCGAGTTGAAATTTTCCATCGCCCACGCCCGCCTCTACTCCGAACCCCTCGACTCGGTCAGCGCCGGCCTTCGCTTCTCCGATCGACTGGTCACCGTGGAATCGGCATCGCTCGCCTCTCCGGCGGGCTCGGTCGCCCTCAGCGGCTCCTTCCGGCATCCCCGCGGCGCACTCGCCGGAGGCCATCTCCAGCTTCATCTTGAAAGCGGCAACCTAGATCTCTCGCGCATCGATCGTTTCCAGCAGTTCCAGCCGGGCCTTTCCGGCGCTTTCAAGCTCCTCGCCGATCTCACCGGCGACGTCGGCACACGCGACGGCCGCACCGTCCTGCTACTTTCCCGCCTCAATGCCGATGCCTCCGCCACTTCCCTCGCCGTGAATCGCCAGCCTTACGGCCAAGCCGTTTTCCACGCCGCCAGCGACGGCCCCAACCTCGATTTCCGTCTCGATTCGAACTTCGCCGGCTCCACCATTCACGGCTCCGGCAAGGCACGCCTCGAGGGCGACTATCCCGTCCAGGGCTCTGTCGCCTTTTCCAACGTCGTCCTGTCCGCCTTCCAATCCCTGCTCGGTCTTCCGACGAGATTCCGCTCCGGCTTCGACGGTGCCGCCGAGGGCAGCCTCACGTTGAACGGACCTCTCTTCCAGCCCGACTCCCTCAAAGGCTCCCTCCAGCTCGCCCGCCTCAATCTCTCCTCTCCGCGCCGCAACGCCGCCGCCACCGACCGCGTCACCGTCGTCGCCAATGACGGCCCCATCGACGCCAGCCTCGACCACTCCGTTCTCCGCATCAACCGCGCCCACCTCACCGGACGCAACTCACATCTCGACGCCTCCGGCTCCATCGCTTTCGGCACCCGCAACCCTCTCAACCTTTCCCTTGACGCCGCCTTCGACCTCGCCGTGCTCGAAGAAATCAACCGCGACGTCTACGCCGGCGGCCGCGTCACGCTGAAGAGCGCCATCCGTGGCACCTTCGAACGGCCTTACCTAGACGGCCGCGTCGAACTCCACGATGTCGCTCTCAATCTCGGCGAAATCCCCAACGGCATCTCAAATGCCAACGGCGTCATCATCCTCAGCGGCGCCACCGCCAACATTCAGAACGTCACCGGAGTCACCGGCGGAGGCAAGGTCACCATCGCCGGCTCACTCGATTTCTCCGGCGGCGCCACCCGGTTTGGCCTGAAAGCCACCGCCGACCGCGTGCGGGTCCGCTACCAGGGCGCCAGCGTGCTCAGCGATTCCACCCTCGCCCTCAGCGGCACCGGCGAAAGGAGCACTCTCAGTGGCAATGTCGCCGTCCATCGCGTCGCCTTCAGCCAGGAAGCCGACCTTGGCTCTCTCCTCTCGCTCACATCCACACCCGTCGAAAACCCGGCGCCGCCCTCGCCCCTGCTCAGCGCCATCCGCCTCGACATCCGCGTCCGCACGGCCCCCGACGTCCGCTTCCAAACCAGTTACACCCAGCGTCTTGAGGCCGACGCCGACCTCAATCTCCGCGGCACGCTCGACCGGCCCAGCCTCCTCGGCCGCATCGTCGTCACGCAAGGCGAAGTTATCTTCTTCGGCAACCGCTATACGGTCAATCAGGGCACCATCAATTTCTACAACGCCTTGAAAATCGAACCCATCCTCAATATTTCGCTCGAGACCCAGGCCCAGGGCGTCGACGTCGTCCTCGGCGTCTCCGGCCCGCTCGACAACATGAAGCTGAGCTACCGTTCCGATCCCCCATTGCAGTTCGACGAAATCGTCCAACTCCTCGCCCTCGGTAGCACACCCACTTCCGATGCCACCGTCGTCGCCCACCAGCCCCCGCCGCCGCAGCAGTCCTTCGGGCAGATGGGCGAGTCCGCCGTAGTCGGCCAGGCCGTCGCGACGCCGCTGGCAAACCGCATCTCCCGCGTCTTCGGCATCAGCCAGCTTCGCATCGATCCCGCCTTCACCACCGGCTCAGCCATTCCTTTGGCCCGCGTCACCCTCCAGCAGCAGGTCTCCAGCAATATCCTCTTCACTTACACCACCGACCTCACCGCCGGCAATTCCCAGCTCGTTCGCGTTGAGTGGTCCATCTCCCCGCGCTATTCCACCGTCGCCACACGCGATGAAAACGGCATCCTGAGCTTCGACATTTTCTACAAGAAGCAGTTCCGCTGAGCCGTTCCGCCGCGCTGTGTCAGAATACGCTTGATGTCCGATCCAGTAATCATCATTGCCAACGGCGACCTTCGTCTGGCCGCGAATCAAAAGTGTTGGCCCGCCCAGCAAGACGTGGAAGCCTCCGTCACCGCGGCGATTACGTCCGCCGGTTTCCAAGTCCGTCGCGGCCATCCCTACGACGAGTCCAAAGGCCACGGCTTCATCGACAGCCAGAAGCGCGGCATGGAAGTGTTCCGCTCGCTTCCGCCGCAGGCTCACCTGGTCGTCGTCGAGGCCGTCTGGCAGTACAGCCATCACGTCCTCGCCGGCCTCTCCAGCCACCGCGGCCCCATCCTCACCGTCGCCAACTGGAGCGGACAGTGGCCGGGCCTCGTCGGCATGCTCAATCTCAACGGCTGCCTCACCAAGGCCGGCGTCCCGTATGAAACCCTGTGGAGCACCGATTTCACCGACGAATTTTTTGTCTCCAATCTCGATCGCTGGCTCCATCGCCGGCCCGTTGTCCAGGACCTCTCCCACGTCCACCCTCTCGCCTCCTTCCGCCTTCCTCCGGAACCCGAAGCCGCCGGCCGCGGCGTCGCCCGCCAACTCCTCCGCGACAAGGCCATCCTCGGCGTCTTCGACGAAGGCTGCATGGGCATGTACAACGCTATCGTCCCTGACGAACTGCTCCACGCCACCGGCGTGTTCAAGGAGCGTCTCAGCCAGTCCGCCCTCTACGCCGAAATGCGCCGGACCACCGATGAAGAAGCCCTCGCAGTCCGCTCCTGGCTCGATGCCCGCGGCCTCCGCTTCGTCACCGGCCCCAACCCCGATACGGATCTCACCGACGTGCAGATTCTCGATCAGTGCCGCATGTACATCGCCGCTCTCCGTATCGCCGATGATTTCGGCTGCGATGCCATCGGCATCCAGTACCAACAGGGTCTCAAGGACCTCTGCCCCGCCTCCGACCTGGCCGAAGGCCTGCTCAACAACGTCGACCGCCCGCCCGTCTTCTCCCGCGACGGCCGCGAGCTCTACGCCGGCGCCGCCCTGCCCCACTTCAACGAAGTCGACGAGTGCGCCGGCCTGGACGCCCTGATCACCAACCGCCTCTGGCGCCGCATCGGCCTCGAGCCCGACACCACGCTCCCCGATCTCCGCTACGGCGCGCCCTCCGGCGCCGAGTTCGTCTGGGTGTTCGAAATCTCCGGCGCCGTCCCGCCCCGCCACAACATCGGCGGCTACGCCGGCACCGTCAGCGAACGCCAGCCGCCCATGTACTTCCACATGGGAGGTGGCACGCTCAAAGGTGTCGCCCGCCCCGGCGAGATCGTCTGGAGCCGCATCTTCGTCGACCGCGGCAAGCTCTGCGCCGACCTCGGCCGCGCCGCCGCGCGCGAGTTGCCGGCCGCTGAAACTCAGCGCCGCTGGGACATCACCACGCCCCAATGGCCCATCATGCACGCCGTCACCTGCGGCGTCAGCCGCGATCAGATGATGGCCCGCCACAAGGCCAATCACATTCAAGTTGTCTACGCGCCCACTGCCGCCGAGGCCAACGCCGCTCTCGCCGCCAAGGCCGCCCTGTTCGACGAACTCGGCATCGATGTCTCCATCTGCGGCTCGAATCACGGGCTGGACGCCTGACGGGAGAGAATAGAACAATGCGCGTTGGAATCATCGGCACCGGAGCCATCTCACACAAACACGCTCAGGCCTATCGCAATATCGGCTACGAGCTCACTGTCTGCACCGACATCAATCCCGCCTACGGCCGCGCCTTCGCCGACCAATGGGGCTGCGAGTTCGTCCCGCATTACGAGGACCTCTGCCGGCACCCCCGTGTCGATTACGTCGACGTCTGCACTTTCCCCGATTTCCGCCTCGAGCCCGTCGTGCTCTGCGCCGAGGCCGGCAAGCACATCCAGGTGCAGAAGCCCATCGCCACCTCCAGCGAAACCGCCCGCCAGATGATCGCCACCGCCGCCGCGGCCGGCATCCAGTTGGGCGTCGTTAGCCAGCACCGCTTCGACGACTCCAGCCTCTTCCTCCGCCGCGCGCTCGATCAGGGCCGCCTCGGCAAAATCCTCCAGGCCGACGCCTACGTCAAATGGTTCCGCTCCGACGCCTATTACGCCCGCCCCATCAAAGGAAGCTGGAAAACCGAGGGCGGCGGCGCGCTCATCAACCAGGCCATCCACCAGGTGGACATTCTGCTCTGGCTCATCGGCCCGGTCCGCCAGGTCTTCGGCACCTGGCAACTCGCCGCCACGCACCGTATCGAATCCGAGGACGTCGTCAACGCCCTGATCAACTACTCCAGCGGCGCCACCGGCGTGATCCAGGCCTCCACTTCCTTCTGGCCCGGCTACACCGAGCGCATCGAAATCCACGGCTCCAAAGGCACCGCCATCATCTCCGGCGACAAGCTCACCACCTGGGACGTCGAGGACAATTCGGGCGAACCCGCCCCGCTCGACCGCGAAGTCCTCAGCGGCTCCTCTGACCCCATGGCCATCCCTCTGGCCCCCTTCGAGCGTCAGTTCCTCGACTTCGGGGATGCCATCCGCACCGGCCGCGCTCCCGCGTCCTCCGGCCACGATGGCCTCCGCGCCCTCAGTGTCGTTCTCGGTGTCTACCGCTCCTGCCGCGAAAACGCCAAGGTTGTCCTGGATGCCTGATCCGCCCTCCCGGACGGACTTCGCCGCTCTCCGCGTTCCGGCCTCCAGCGCCAATCTCGGCCCCGGCTTCGATGCTCTCGGCCTCGCCCTCGGCCTCTATCTCGAATGCCGCTTCCGTCCCGCCGCTGCTCTGCGCATCTCCGCTTCCGGCCGCGACGCCTCCTCCATTCCCACCGGCCCGGAAAACCTCATCTGGCAAACCGCCCTTGACGTCGCCGCCGCGCACCATCGTTCTCTGCCGTCTATCGAGCTTGAAATTCGCAACGACATCCCTGTCGGCAAGGGCCTCGGCTCCAGCGCCGCCGCTCTCACCGCCGGCGTGCTGATCGCCGATTCCGTGCTTGGCCTCCATTGGACGCCGCAGCGCATTCTCGAAGAAGCCGCCCGCATCGAAGGTCACCCGGACAATGTCGCTGCCTGCGTGCTCGGCTCCATCGTCGCCAGCGCTTTCGATTCCGAGGGTGTCGCTCTCGCCGTCCGCCTCGATCTCCCGCCCAGCCTGGGCGTCGCCGTCGCCGTCCCCGATTTCGTCCTCGCCACCTCGGAGGCCCGCGCCGTCCTGCCCTCTTCCTACTCCCGCCAGGACGCCATTTTCAACATCCAGCGGTCCTCGCTCCTCATCGCCGCGCTCGCCACCGGCTCAACGTCCGCCATCCCCACCGCGCTCGAGGATCGCCTGCACCAGCCCTTCCGGGCTCCCCTTGTGCCCGGGCTCGACGAGATCCTCCATCTCCGCGCCCCCGGCCTCCTCGGCTGCGCCCTCAGCGGCGCCGGCCCCTCCGTTCTCGTCTTCTTCGAGCGCGGCTCCGAGCGCGTCTGCGGCCTCATCCCGCCCATCTTCGCCCGCCACGGCCGCCGCTGCGAGATCCTCTGGACCGGAGTTCCCGCCCGAGGCTACGAGTTTGTTCCCGCCGCCTCAGAGCTTAAAGAAAATCTTCCGCCGGTATAGCCACGCGCACACCGCAATCTGAAACGCCGCGACCGCGCACGCCGTAAACACCTCGCCCCACGCCCCCCACCAATCGATCGACCATCCCAGAAACACCCGCGCCGTCTGCCGCATCCAGTGCCCCAGAATCTCGTGGAACAGGTAAATGAAGATCGAATTCGACCCCACCATCACCGCTACCGTCGTCCATCGCCGCCACTGCTTCACTTCGCAGATCCACACAAACAGCGCCAGCATCAGCACCGTGTAGCCGGCGCTGTAGAAGGCGAACGACGGCGTCCAGATTTTCTTGATGATCGGAATCACCGGATCGAGCGCCAGCCCCACCAGGACGCCCGCCACGCCGCAGGAAACCAGAATTTTGAGCTTCCTCCCGTACGGCAGCGCCGTACGTAGCAGGCCCCCGGCCATCACCCCGAAAATGGTGTTCGCCGTCGACGGAATGCAGTTGATCGTCGCGTACGATCCACCCCAATGCTTATGCAGCGCCCAGCCGTCGATCCACCAGCCGATGTTGGCGTCCTTGATCCACGGTCCCACGACGCCCGGCGCGCTGGCGAAATTGTAGATCGCCCAGTCCAGCGCCAGCATCCCCAGCGCCGTCAGCGCCTGCACCTTCCATCCCCGCCGCAGCACCAGAAACGCCACCAGGTAAGTGAACGACACCTGCGCCAGCACGTTGATCAGGTCGATCACCGGCCGGTTCGCCTCCACGCTCCGTGCCACCAGGCCCCACAGGATCAGCAGCGCGCACCGCTTCAGCACGTGTTTCAGATTCCCCGCCACTGTCTCGCCCGCCTCCCACCGCTTGGCGAAGGAGAACGGCATCGCCGCGCCCACGATGAACATGAAGAACGGCTGCACCAGGTCCCACGCCGTCATGCCGTGCCAGCCGGTGTGCTCGCACTGCCGCGCCCCAGGACCCATCACCGGATGGTTCACCAGCGGCGACAGAAAGCCCTCCGCCGTTAGAAAAATCATCGTCATTCCCCGGAACGCGTCCAGGGCCAAAACCCGCCCCGGAAGTCCTCCGCCCGCCGGGCCCGCAACCGCCGCCTGTGGAATCGTCGCCGTCTGCATGTCCCAGCCATCCTATTACAGAACGGCTTCCAATTAAACACCCCGCCGGTCGCCCCACAATTCCACGTGCAGCCGCGGACTGCACCGCCATCCCTTTCGCTTGCAAATCTCCGCCCCCCAACGCCCTCGCTCCGCCAGCGTCTCCGCTTTCGTGCCCTCCGGCAT
>VFSW01008274.1_pt1 | contig 14952 bp, 14 predicted proteins | sample 5358111 | NCBI WGS metagenome assembly VFSW01 (sample SAMN11554181, study PRJNA540505) | mine drainage metagenome | isolation source: sediment from site ElyBrook_90M | place: USA: Ely Copper Mine, Vershire, VT | collected 2017 | reverse complement strand
ACCAGATGCGTTTTGCCATTCGCGAGGGTGGCAAGACCGTCGGCGCGGGTGTGGTCACCAAGATTGTCGAGTAGGTGCATACCTACTTCACGGAAGAAACCGAAGGCACACCATGGCCCAGACCAAGATCCGGATCCGACTCAAGGCGTACGACCACAGGCTTCTCGATCAGGCCGCGAGCGAGATCGTGGAGACCGCCCGGGGTACGGGCGCACGTGTGGCAGGACCCATTCCCTTGCCCACCAAGATCAACAGATACACTGTCCTGCGGGGACCGCATGTGGACAAGAAGTCCCGTGAGCAGTTCGAGATTCGCACCCACAAGAGATTGCTGGATATTCTCGAACCCACCCAGCAGACCCTCGACGCATTGATGAAGCTGGACCTCTCGGCCGGCGTCGACGTCGAAATCAAATAGGGGGTAGCACCATGGCAAAGCTCAAGGTTCATAACCTCCAGGGAGAAGAAACCGGCGAGATCGATCTTCGGGACGATGTCTTCGGCATCCAGGACATCAACCAGGATCTTTTCTACGAGGTGGTCAAAGCACAGCTCGCTTCACGGCGTGCGGGCACGCACGCGGCAAAAAACCGCGCGGCCACAGCCGGGTCCAAGAAGAAGCTGTACAAGCAGAAGGGAACGGGCAACGCTCGGCACGGCAACATTCGCGCGCCGATCTACGCCAAGGGAGGCAAGGCCCACCCGCCGATTCCGCGAAGTTACGCGTACCGGCCGCCAGCCAAGGTGCGCGCGGGCGCGCTGCGGCACGCGCTTTCGCTGTTTGTCAAAGAGGGACGTATCCGAGTGCTGGACGGATGGCAGATGCAGGACATCAAGACCCGCACCGTGGCGACGACGTTGGCAACCCTGGGCGCGCACGCCAAGACCGTATTGGTGGACTCCGCGGGCAATGAAAAGCTCCGGATGTCTACTCGCAACCTGGAGAAGGCGACGTTTCTCCCGCCTGAGGGGGTCAATGTTTACGACCTTCTGCGGCATGACACCCTGATTCTCACCCAGGACGCCGCGCGCGCCCTGGAGGCACGCCTGGGGGCGTAGGAGACTCCGATGGCTTCGTTCCCGAACATCCTTCGGCGCCCGTTGATTCTCACGGAGAAGGGCGCATCCATGCGAGCGACGGAGAACAAATACATGTTCGAAGTCACCCGCGAGGCGAACAAGTTCCAAATCCGTGCAGCGGTGGAGCAGGCGTTCAACGTCAAGGTACTGGCCGTCCGGACGATGATCGTCCGTGGACGGATGAAGCGCATGGGCCGCGGTTACGCCAAGACCCAAAACTGGAAGAAAGCCATTGTGACCCTCAAGCAAGGCGACAAGATCGACGCCTTCGAGGCGAGCTGAGAGACCCCCATGGCACTCAAGAACTTCAAGCCCCGCACTCCCGCTCGGCGGTACTACACCGTGACGTCCTTTGCCGGACTCACGAAGAAAGCCCCTGAGCGAGCACTCATCCGGCACCAGACCTCCACCGGCGGACGCAACAACCAAGGCCGGATTACTTCCCGCTTTCGTGGCGGTGGCCACAAGCAACGCTTCCGTGTCATCGACTGGAAGCGCCAGCGCATCGGGATCCCTGCGCTCGTTGCTGCGATCGAGTACGATCCCAACCGCACGGCGCGCATCGCCCTGCTGCACTACGTCGACGGGCTCAAGGCGTACATCCTCGCCCCCGACGGGTTGAAGGCCGGAGACAAAGTCGTCTCTAGTCGGCACGCGGACATCAAGCCTGGCAACGCTCTCCCGATTCGATACATTCCCCTCGGGACGGTGGTGCACAATCTGGAGTTGAAGGTCGGCAAGGGCGCGCAGATCGTACGCTCTGCAGGGTCCGCCGCGCAGCTCATTGCCAAGGACGGAAGTTGGGGTCAGGTGCGCTTGCCCTCGGGAGAAATTCGCAAGATTCATCTAGACTGCCGGGCAACCATCGGTCAGGTGAGCAATCCTGATCACGCCAACGTGACCATTGGCAAGGCTGGCCGGTCCCGATGGCTCGGCAAGCGACCGCACAACCGTGGTGTTTCCATGAACCCTGTGGATCACCCCATGGGGGGTGGCGAGGGAAGGACTTCGGGTGGCCGTCACCCGTGTTCTCCGTGGGGACAGCTTGCGAAGGGGCTCAAGACCCGACACAACAAGCGCACCGACGGGATGATCATCAAGCGCCGTAGCGCGAAGGGCTGAGGGATTCACACATGCCGCGTTCACTCAAGAAGGGTCCCTTCGTCGACGTACACCTCCAGGACAAGGTTGTGCGCGCCGCCGAGGACAAGTCCAAGCGGATCATCAAGACGTGGTCCCGTCGGAGCACCATCACGCCCGACGCCGTGGGACTCACCCTGTCCGTGCACAACGGGCGAAAGTTCGTCCCGGTATTCGTCACAGAAAACATGGTAGGGCACAAGTACGGTGAGTTTGCGCCGACGCGTACCTTCCATGGCCACTCCGGCGACCGCAAGGGCAAGGCCGCTCCGGGCAAGGGCACGGGCAAGAAGTAACCTTCTTTTCCATCGCCCTCTTTGCCATCTCGTCTTTTCTACCCCCCGCGCCTTGGGTGCTGTTTGTGCACCGCCGCCGTCACTTCTCCGACATTCCTTGGTGTCTTCGCACGGATCGCTCTTGACGGCTTGGGTGCATGCACCCCAGGTTGCCCCCTGAGGGTACCTTGACAGCCCCGCTGCTCCCCGATGTCTTGCTCGAACGCTACGCCGAATCCCTCGTACCAACGGAGTACGGCGTTTTTCGCGTCGTGGTCTTTCGTGAGCGGGAGGACCCGATGGTCGAACACCTTGCCTTGGTCTACGGCGACATCCAGAATGGCCAGGATATTCTTACCCGGGCCCACTCCGAGTGCTGGACCGGCGAGGTGCTGCACTCCCTGAAGTGCGACTGCCGTGAACAGTTGGACCTTGCCCTACGCCTGGTGGTTTCTTCCGGGGCGGGCGTGGTACTTTACCTCCGTCAAGAAGGTCGAGGCATCGGATTGGGAAACAAGATCCGCGCGTATGCCCTCCAGGCCGAAGGGGCAGACACCGTGGACGCCAACCGCCTTCTGGGTTTTCCCGACGACCTGAGGACGTGGCACGGCGCTGCGGCCATGCTTCGTTCGTTGGGTGTGCAGTCCATCGCGCTGATGACCAACAACCCGGCCAAGGTCGCTGGGCTGACGGCCGAAGGGATCGCGATTACCCGAAGAGTTCCCGTGTCGATTACCCTCAACCGTCACAATCTGGGGTATCTCCAGACAAAGCAAGACCGCATGGGCCATGAGCTTCCCCAAGAGACTCTTCAGGTCGACACAAACGGGACCTACCCACGACGACCGTTGCGGGTCGAGGCCATCACCCGTCGTCTCCGTGGGAATGTTCCAAGCGCAGTGAGTCCAGCCCAGGCAACTTCGTGGCGTGAGGAACCTGGCGCCCCAGCACGCCAACCCCCGCCTTATGGAGACAGCCCGGGCATTCCCCCGTCGGTAACGCCCCGGTCGACGGGGGGGGGCGCGCCACCATCCGAGACCGCAGGGTAGAACACTCCGCCCGCGCCCAGCGAGCCCCGGTACACCGTCGACCCGTCGGACCGTTGGACGGTGAGCTCTCCACCGGGCGCCCCCAGCCTGTGGAACATCACTGTGTAGGTCGTATCGCCAGTAGGGGAAGCGAGAGTGACGCCGACTTCGTCTCCATGGTCGACCAACGCGGTCGTCGGGAGGCCCTCCAACATCGTGTCCGTCGCCTCGAGGACGTGGAGAAAGTACTCTCGGTTGATCGCGGACGGCGAAGTGATCTCGAGGCGATAGCCCGTGGATTCTGCCCCCATGGTGGTGGGTGCCACGGTCATCCCGTCGATGGAAAAGCCTTGGATGACGGCTTGTGTTGCTCCGACAGGCAACAGAGTCTGCCCGATGAGATTGCCGGATCCGCCGCTCACCACCCAGGACGACCCATGGAAGACCGGAATCTGGAGACTCTGCCACTGCACATGCTTCACGTACGTCGGGTCCGTGGCGTCGACCCGGTCGAACACCACGATGATCTGCGGACGGAGAAACACCACCTGGCGGGTGACTTCAGAGACCTTGGCCGTGTGTCCCGGTAGAGCGTACGCCGTACTGTTGTACGCCCGCGTGGCGTCGCACGCCGCGTAGTCATGGAGCCTTCCGGACTCGAACGCCGTGATACCGCCCGTGTCGTACTGCGCGCCCGCCGTGAGATTGGCGCGGTAGCTCTCAAGGGTTGTTCGGCCAGTAGTGCCCAGCGTCGGACGTTGCCCGCCGTCGTTGACGTTGGGGAGCATACGGTCGTTGGGAAAGATCTCTCCGGGTTGGAACACGGAAAGCGTGCTGGCATGCACACTGTGCTGCGCGTACCAGTCGACCCAGTGGGGACTGTCCACGCCGTCGAAGTACCCGGTGTTCACCACCAGCGGTGCTCCGCGAAACACTTGGATGGAGCCTACCTCGTCATGCTGGTGGGGCGAAAACCAGTCGCCGCAGGACAACGTGATCCAAGTGTCGTCTGGTGTCCAACCCGACTGCATCACAACGACGTCTTCGGCGCCGGGAGAAAAGTGCCGTGTGATCGGAAGCGACGTACGGTCGGGGAGTGCAGGCCGGGTGGGGTCAAAGAACAACACCTGATGCCAGGACTCTCCCGTGCCGTAATCCTGGGCGACTGGGACCCTGCGGGTCACTTCGAGCGCCAGACCCTGCGCGACGGTGGATCCCGTTCCCCAAGAGAGCATGTCCATCACGGGACGGGTTTGTTCAACCGGGGAGAGCAACATGTCGGTGGCGTCGCCAAAGGCTCCATATCGAAAGTCAGGCCGCAGGGCGTATGCCTCGAATTGAACGTAATTATTAAAGACGTCTCCGTGTGCGCGCGCATACGCAAAAGCATCCTCGTCCGTCGCGGTCGTCCACGCCGTCGCCCAGTAGAGGGCTTCGCGGCCCGCGACGGTGTTGAAGTTACCAACGCCCTCGTGCCACCAGTCCGCGCTGTAGGCCATTGCCGGTAAGAGTACGGTTTTCCATCGGGCGTCGGCATAGGCGATGTACCGCCGCGCTGCCGCGGCGACGCCTCCGTCGGCGCCCGCATCGGGTGTGTCACCCGCCAGCGCGAGTCCGGCCAGTGCCACCGCCGACGCCTGAGCGTACGCGGCCGAAGAGAACACATCCGTAGGCTCATGGGCGATGTACCAGTCGGCCCAGACCCTGAGATACCCCTCGATGGACGCTCGATCGGTCGCTTCGAGAGCGTCGTACAACCAGTCGTACACCACGGCAAGCTGACGGACGATGGAGGCTCCGGAGACAAGCTGCCTAGCTGGGTCCCCGAGATCGACGAAGGGACCCACCCGAGAAATCTCGTCACGGAGAATGTCCAATGTAGCCGGTTCGGCGAAGAGCACGTAGCGCAGGGCGAGGTTGATGAGTGGCTGGGGCGCGGCCCCCACGGGCGTCCCCCCGGGGACAGGAATGGGTGCAGCACGGGTGCACGCCGGGGCGTACGGCGTGGTGGTGTCGAGGCATCGAGCACGAAGCGTCGCCGGAGTAATTCCAGGAGAGCCCGTGGCATTGAGCCAGATGCGAGGATGTCCAGGGCGAACGACCCCCGCCGAGGAAGGCTCCGCGGCGACGACGATCAATGTGGCAAGGACAAGCGATAGCGATCGCGGCGTCACGACAGCGGGATCATCGCACAGGTGACGCAGTCGCGAGGATGCCTCTCAGGGGCTCACGGGCCACGGGAGCAGGGTCGTTATGCACTCCATGGGGGTGGATGTTACGATCCCTGGTACGAGAATGGCTACCGGGTGGCTGGCACGCGGGACGTTGTGCCGCCGTCCTCGCTGAAGCTTCGCAGAACGACGACTCCGACGCAGCATTTGCCCGAATCTGTCAGATCTCCATCCCCGACTCCAACGATGCACCGTCCATCGCCGCTTTTCGATTTCCTGGGGGGGTTCTTGCGTGTCGCCTTCTCCGATGACCAATTCTTGGCTCCGTGCACCGAGCTTTGTAACCGTTCCACCCAGCGAAAGCCCTTCTCTCGTGATCGACCCCTTCGCCCGCTTCGATACCGAATTCCAGCTCGCTCGCACCGCCGGGATTCTACAGCCCGAGGCCATGGCGCTCGCCACGGTCGACCGTTCGGGAGTTCCGTCCGTACGCATGGTTCTTCTCAAGTCCGTCGATTCCCGAGGCTTTGTCTTCTACACCAACCTCCGGAGTCCCAAGGCCATCGACATCCTCGGCCATCCCGCCGTGTCCCTTTGCTTCTTCTGGGAACCCATTCAACGACAGGTGCGGGTGCAGGGCCTTGCCACAACCGTAACCCCTGCCGAAGCCGACGAGTATTTTTCCACGCGCCCGCGGGGTAGCCAGATTGGCGCGTGGGCCTCTCACCAGAGCCAGGTGCTTGATCGCAGGGAGAGCCTTCTCCAAGCCGTCGCGACGATCGAAGACCGCTACGCCAACCTCCCCATTCCGCGTCCTCCCCACTGGTCGGGCTTTCGCGTCGTGCCCTCCAGCATCGAGTTCTGGCACGGACAACCCAGCCGACTTCACCTCCGGGAACTGTACACACGCACCGCCGATGGCTGGCACACCCATCTTCTCCAGCCTTGAAGATCCGTTGATCTTTCCACCGTCCGTCACTCCTTTTCGGCTGCGTCTTCGCCGTCTGCGAGAAGTACCGCCAGCGGGTGGTTGGTGCTTGGAGGCAGCCCACGCACACTGGTCATGTGATGCCGCAGCAACGCCCTGTTGTCCGTCACCTGGAGGTTCTGCATCTCCAGTGCCCCAATGCGGTCTTCGGGGGTAAACATTACGTCCTCGACTTTTTCCATCGAGAGCTTATGGGGATCGTAGGCCATGTACGCCGCCCGCGTCGCGAGGATGGCGTAATCCTCCCCGCGTCGAAGCTCGAGGGTGACCTCTCCCGTGATCGACGGAGCTACCCAACGAGTGAGCGCGTCTTTAAGCATCAACGCTTCGGGGTCGTACCATCGACCTTCGTACAACAGTCTCCCGAGCCGACGCCCGAGGGATGTGTACAACTCCAGCGTGTTTTCGTTGTGGATGGCCGAAAGCAGCCGTTCGTACACCAGATGCAATATCGCCATCCCCGGGGCTTCATAAATTCCTCGGGACTTCGCGTCGATCACGCGGTTCTCGATCTGGTCGCTCATTCCCAGGCCATGCCGCCCCCCGATGGTGTTGCATCGAACGAACACATCGAACAGTGAAGCAGTCCGTTGCCCGTCGACGGACACAGGTAGCCCCTGTTCGAATCCCACGGTGATCGTCTCGGGAACAATCACCACGTCCTGGCGCCAGAAAGGCACGCCCATGATGGGTTGCACCAGGGTGATGTTCTCGTCTAGACGTTCCAGAGCCTTGGCTTCGTGCGTGGCGCCGAGCACGTTGGCGTCGGTGCTGTAAGCTTTTTCGGTGCCCATCGGATAAGGCAGTCCAGCGGCCTGAAGGTACTCGGACATCTCCCGTCGGCCCCCGAGTTCGCCGACGAACTTTGGATCCAACCAGGGCTTGTAGATCCGCAGCGCAGGGTTGGCCAGCACCCCATACCTGTAAAACCGCTGAATATCGTTTCCCTTGTGCGTGCTCCCGTCGCCAAAGACATGGACCCCGTCGTCCCGCATGGCCCGGACGATGGACACCGTGGTCACAGCCCGTCCGAGCGGCGTGGTGTTGAAGTACTTTCGTCCGCCGACCGACAGATGAAACGCTCCACACTGGATCGCGGTGATTCCCTCCCGCACAAGGTCATCTCGGCAGTCCAACAAGCGCGCATTGACGGCACCGTGCTGTCTCGCCACGGGCGGAATATCCTGTGGATCAGCCTCGTCCGGCTGCGCGAGGTTGGCCGTGTACGCATGGACGACAACGCCGTGACGCGTCATCCAGGCGACGGCGCAGCGGGTGTCAAGCCCGCCCGAAAACGCGATGCCAACGTGGGTCCCTGGTTCCGGGAGCGTTCGGTAGATTCGACTCATGGCCGGGTGTGGATAGCACCCATGGGGCCGAAATGGCGACGGAGATGGATGCAGTCCCCGTCTCCGATGCAAACACTGACGATTCTTTCACAGCCCGGTGCGGTGCAGCCTTGCGACGATGTCCCGGTAAAACGTCAGGTGGTCAAAGCCCGACACGGGATCCGGGCCAAACCGTAGAATCTGTCCTACTTCGGCAAAGTGATCCGCGGGCTCGCAGCCCATGAACACCCCCCACCGTGCGCTCTGGACCTCCACCATCCCGTCGTTGACATGGTGCACCGGGTCACCCTGTTCGAGATAGTTCACCGTGGGCTGGAGGAGAAGGTTGGGGATGTCTCGTTGACCGACGGCGTTGGGGAGCACGGCGTTCATGCACTCCAGCGCACCGTTGCGACCGTTGGAGCGCCCCGCGTACGACCAGTACAGCACCCTGGGGTCATCCGGGTTGGCTGCATTGAAAACAGGCGCCGCGCGTTCGCTCAGACCCGCCAGGGTGGCGTGCACGTCCGCTTCGCTCCCAGCCTGGTTGTACGTAAGCCCCAGCACCGTCGCGAGCGCGTTCACCACGCTGGGGTCTCCCTGGACGTACCCCAGAAACAAGTCCGCCACGCGGGTTCCACGGTGGGGCGTGGCGACGGTCACCAGCGCAGCGACCCTGTCCCCGTAGTGCAACGTCGAGATCAGGTACCTCGCGTCCATTCCACCCTGGGAATGGGCAATGATGTCTACCCTTGGGGCATGGGTCTCTCCGAGCACGCCGTCGATGTACGCCCCGAGCATCGGCGCGCGCCGCTCGGGAGGCAAAAACGGCGAGACTTCACAGGTAAACACCGTTTCTCCGTGGGACCGAAGATCCTCGGCAACCTGGAAAAAGTAGTCTACCGGGCCAATCTGGCTGAAGCCCGCAAAGCCATGGACCAGCACAATGGGCAGCGCTCCCGCACTGTACCCGTCGGTCGTGTCTCCCAATGAATCGTCCGTGGCATCCGTAGGGGTCCCCACGACGGCGCCGTCGTCGGGTGGTAGGTAGAATCCCGCGTCGATGCCGACGGGGTCCTCCGGGGGGCGTCCCACGGAAGCCGAATCCGTCGTGCCACACCCGACGGAGGGGAGCACGGACAGCGCGATGGCGGCCGTTGCACCGAAAGACTTCACGGCGAGCGCACTGTACACCACTCCCCCTACGGGGACCTCGGGTTGGTGGTTTCGTGCGTGAAGTACCGTCTGCATGCCCCACGGATCTTGGGTAGACTACCGGCCCCTATGGACGTCACACAGCTCAAGCACACCCCCCTCCATGAAGAACACCTGGCGCTCAAAGCCAGGATGGTACCCTTCACCGGCTACGCAATGCCCGTGCAGTACACAGGCATCGTGGATGAACACCACGCCGTCCGCCGCGCGGTGGGTTTGTTCGACGTGTCCCACATGGGCGAACTTCTGGTCGAAGGCGTCCACGCCGTGCGCGCCGTGGATCGTTTGGTCACCAACGACATCGTGGCGCTCTCTGACGGCCAGGCGCGGTACACCCAGTGTCTCAATGACAAGGGAACCACCCTGGACGATCTCATCGTGTACAGGGTCTCGCACGACAAGGTGTTGGTGGTGTGCAACGCCTCCAACCGCGACAAGATCGTCGGGCACTTTCAACACGCCATCACCGACAGTTCGGTCAAAGACATCTCCGACGAGACCGCTCTGATCGCCGTGCAGGGGCCTCGGGCCATGGAACTCGTCACGGCCGCGGGCGCTGACCCAAGGGTGCACGAACTCCCGGGCTTTTCGTTTATGGACGCGCACGTCGCCAACGTCGCATGCACGGTGTCTCGCACGGGATATACGGGCGAGGATGGCGTCGAGATCTTTTGCCCGCCGGCAGAGGCTCCGAGGGTCTGGCGTGCGCTGATGACCCTTGGGGCCCACTACGGAGTCACCCCCGCGGGGCTGGGTGCGCGCAACACCCTGCGGCTCGAATGCCGGATGGCGCTGTACGGCAATGACATTGACGAAACCACCCACCCGTTTGAAGCGGGCCTCGGATGGACCGTCAAGATGGACAAAGGGGACTTTGTCGGTCGCGAAGCGCTTTTGGAATTACAATCCCGGGGACTGACCCGAAAGCTTGTGGGCTTCGAGGTCACCGACCGGGCCATCGCGAGAGACCACTGGGAGGTGATCGACAGCGGATCACAAAAGATCGGGTATGTGACTTCGGGCTCGCCGGGTCCCACCGTGGGCAAGAACATCGGTCTCGCGTACGTCCCCGTAGGACTGTCCTCGATCGGCAGTGTGCTCACGCTGCGCGATCCCGAACGACCGCGGACGGCTTCGGCCGTTGTGGTCAAGACGCCGTTTTACAAACGCGCCCGGTAGATGTCTTACCGAAGGGTGAGCCACCCGCTGCGCAGCGAGAGGTACACCGCGACGGAGACAAACATCAGGGCGTCCACCCGGTCGAGGATCCCACCGTGGCCCGGGAGAATCCCCCCGGAGTCTTTGACGCCTGCGCTGCGCTTCAACACGGACTCGGCGAAGTCACCGGCTTGGCCGTAGGCGCCCGCGATGGCGGCCACGGAGAGTCCCGCCGCGAGGGGGAGGGACGGTAGATAGACGTAGTGGGCGACCAGGGCGCCGAGCATGGAGCCAAGGACTCCTCCGACGGCGCCCGACCAGGTTTTGTTGGGCGACACCGCGGGATAAAGTCTCGGGCCCTTGAGACCCTTGCCAAAAAAGTACCCTCCCGTGTCGCTGAACCACGCGACCATCAGGGTCATCACGACGAGGCCGGCCCCGCGGATGTGGTTGCTGTCGGCAACGCGCAAAAGCCCCAGGGCGGCCATGGATCCGCCGATGTACAGCGGTCCGAGGGCCAGGGCGGATGTACGGGCGAGGGCGGTGGGAATCTCGGACGGTCGGGCGAGTGAAAACAGCAGGGCGATGTGCACGAAGGCAACGCACGCGAAGACGGTGAGACTCCCGTGGGAGCGACCGTATGCCGTGGCGACGAAGAGAACGTACACGGCGAGAGAGAGCCCGGCGCCGAGGGATTGTCCAAGGCGGTCGCCCGGGTGGGACATCCCGAAGAACTCCACAGCGGCGACCAGCATCGCGACGCCCACGAGGACGAAATACGCCAGCGCGGGGCCGGCATAGAGAATCCCGAGGATGATCGGGATGCCAACCGCGGCGGTCAGGAGCCGGATGGCAAGGTTGGACATGACGGGCTCCCGCAGGGGTGCACGCCGTTGTGCCCCTGGGCTCTTGGGGTGACGAGACCAAAACGTCGATCGCGGCACTGGTAGGCCGCGATGGCCTGGTAGAGGTCTTCGGGGTGAAAATCCGGCCAGAGGGTGTGGGTAAAGTGCAACTCGCTGTAGGCCGCCCCCCAGAGGAGAAAGTTGGAGATCCGTACCTCGCCGCCGGTGCGGATCATGAGGTCGGGATCCCCGTGGTCCACGGAGGGAATGTGCTTCTGGAGGGCCTCTTCGGTGATGTCCTCGGGGCGGAGAATGCCCTGCTGGACACGCACGGCGAGGGTACGGGCTGCCATGACGATTTCTTCACGGCCGCCGTAGGAGAGGGCGAGGGAGAGCACCATGCCGGTGTTGTTCTCCGAGGCTCGGGCGACGCTTTCAAGGAGTTGTTGTACCGGGAGGGGAAGCCGTTGGGTGTTGCCGATGGCCCGAAGACGAATGGACGTGTGGAGGATCTCGTCGCGCTCCGAGACCAGGTACTCTTGGAGGAGTCCCATCAAGGCGTTGACTTCGTCGTGGGGCCTGCCCCAGTTCTGTTCAGAGAAAGCGTAGAGGGTAAGCTGGTGGATCCCGAGGGTGCGTGCGGCGCGCACGACCCTGCGCACCGCTGCGCTGCCCGCGGAGTGTCCCGCCGTGCGTGGCTTGCCGCGGAGTTCGGCCCAACGGCCGTTGCCGTCCATCGTGATGGCCACATGCCGCGGGAGATTTCGGGCTTCAATGAGGGGCATTGGGCGACGCCGGTGGGGTACGTACTACGGTACAGCGCACCGTCGCAATCCAACCGTGGAGGACCCTCTCTCGGATTGCGGGATGCGCGGGTGAGAACTACCCTGTGGCGTCCCCATGGCAGAGCGAGACTTGTACGCAGTGTTGGGTGTTCCCCGCAACGCCGACGCGGAGACCATCAAGAAGTCGTATCGGAAGCTGGCGTTGAAGCACCACCCCGATCGAAACCCGAACAACAAGAAAGAAGAAGAAACCTTCAAGCTGGTGAACAGCGCCTACGAGGTGCTGAGCGACGAGAAAAAACGTGCGATCTACGACGAGTTTGGCGAAGTCGGCCTTCGTGACGGCTTCGACGTCGAGCGCATGCGCCAGTACCAACGTGCGAGGGCCTCGGGTGGGGCTTCGGGGCAGGTAAGTCTCGACGATCTCTTTGGCCAAGGCGGTCCGTTCCAGGGTTCCGCGGGTACGACCGGCCGAAGCAGTGACTACGCTTCGATTTTTGAACAGCTTTTTCAGGGACAGCAGCCCGGTGGCGCGCGCGGTGGACGTACGGGTTCCTATCCCGGAAACATCGAGAGTGAGCTTACGATTGAGTTTACGCTGGCCGTGCGGGGCGGTGAATTGGCTCTGGAAGTGAACGGCGAGAGTGTCAAAGTGCGCATTCCCCCTGGGGTGCAAGACGGCGCGCGGCTACGAATCCCGGGAAAAGGCCATCGTGGGCCCCGGGGCAAACGGGGAGACTTGTTGCTAACCGTGCACGTCGAAGTACACCCACGGTACTGGCTCGAAGACAACGACCTGCACGTGCGGGTTCCAGTCACCATTCCCGAGGCGTGGAAAGGGGCCAAGATCAAGGTTCCGACGGTCGACGGCGAGGTTCTCGTCCGGGTCCCTGCGCACACCGCCAACGGTGCGAAGCTACGGGTGCGTGGCAAGGGCATCCCCGGAAGTACCGCCGGGGCTCCGACAGACCTCCTGGTTCACATCGAAGTCGCGATGCCGCCTCCCACCGCAGCCATCGACGAGGCCATCGACGCTATCGAAAGCATCGTCACCGCCGACCCACGGGCAGATCTCCGATTGTAAGTCACGTCTCTCCACGGCGCGTCGGCCGCAGGAGAAGATCGACGCGTGCGAGCAAGGCCGGGAACTCGTCTTTCGGGCGAGTGCAGTCCTCGTACGGGTGAGTGCAGTCCTCGTACGGGCGAGTGTAGTCCTCGTACGAGCGAGTGGAGTCGTCGTACGCGCGAGTGTAGTCGTCGCACTGACGCGTTCTGGTCCTTGCTACTGTGCGCCCACGCGCGGGAGGTACTCCGCGCGTTCGATCGTGTCGCCCACCATCAGTCCGTCCACCACGTCCATTCCAGCGATCACTCTCCCGAGGTACGGGTAGCGCCCGTCGAGGCCGGGTGCGTCGGCCGTCACCATGAAAAACTGCATCCCCCCGGTGTCCAGTCCAGCAAGGGCGATGCCCACGGTGCCGCGGGAGAAGTGCTCGCCACATAGTTCTGTTGGGACGATTCCGTCGGTGCCGCCGTAGCCATCCGCCCGAGGGTCGCCGCCTTGCACCACAAAGCCAGGAACCACCCGATGAAACACCGTTCCGTTGTACCGCCCTCCCAGCGCCGCCCGCACCACGGTGTCCGTGGCCTCCCGGGCGGTATCTTCCCGCAGTGCAATCACCACGCTGCCATGGTCGGTGACCAGGGTGAGGGTTCCACGCAGCGTTTCTGTCGGGATGAACTGCCGTGCCGGGGTGATTCCCCCGTCGGGGCTCATGGCTTGTTGCAACGCCCGGGACTGTGGACTTGAGGCAGGGACGCGCAGCCGCAGGGCGCGAGCGATTTCAATCGCGTGGGTGCGCGCCTCGACGGACTCGGCCTCTCGCAACCCAAACGGCGCGCTCAAGACCGCCGTGCGAACACCCGGTGGGAGCGCTCTGGCATGTTGCACGTGCAACGCGAGTTGTTCGAGCAGGGCGGCAAGGACCCCAGGATCCCGGGACATGGCCAGGGCTTCGACAATGGGTCGCGCGCTCGCAGGGGGGAGGACAACCGCCGCGGGGGCCAAGGCTTCAAGCACCCGTGCGTCATCGCCCGCGTCGTGAACAAGCTGGAGAAGTGCACGGGTGGACTCCGCGGGCGGGAGTGCCTGACTGGCGATGACCTCGGCCGCCGTCGCGAGGCTGCGCCAGTGATCCGTGCCGGTGCCACACTGAAGAGTGTGCGTGAGAGAATGTTCGACGCGGTCGAGAACGCGGGCATCGCCGCAACGGAGAACAGACAGGACCGCAGGCGGGAGCCCGGTGACGGATGCGAGAGAACGTACGGACGTGCGAATGGCATTCTGGATGGCGGGGTCGGCCAGCGGAATCCCGTCGCGGAGAGAGACCCATGGAGCGCCCCAGGCGCGGGGATTGGCACGTACCCTATCGGTGACCAGACCCAGAAGCGTGAGCCATGTCTCTGTGGGAACGTCGGTCCGAGAAGCGAGCGACGTGACGAGAGAAGGAAAAGCCTGCGGACGAAGACCCATGAAGAGATCCGTCGGGAGGGGGATCCCGGGGGTCGAAAGCAAGCGGGTGCCCGCGACCTGGTCGTCGAGGTCGTCGCTGGCAAGCAGCCGTAGGACGGTGTTCGGATCGAGAGAATCAACCGGGACGTGAAGACGCTCGGAGGCGGTGGCGACAGCGACGGCGTCGGAAGGCAGCCGGAACATCATGCCAAAGCGGGCGGGGAGGGCACGGAGGGTACGAAAAGGATCGTGCCCGGAGAGCCCACGGACAAACGCCGACTGGTTGTCCATCGGAAGAACGCTTGCGAGACCCGGGAGGGCGTCTTCGGGTGCGCGGCGTCCAAGGACAAAAGCTGCACCGTCGCGAAGGTAGGCTGACTTCGTGACACAAGTTAGCCTGGAGCTTGTTTCCCGCGGGTTTGCGCGA
>VFSW01008273.1_pt1 | contig 14953 bp, 14 predicted proteins | sample 5358111 | NCBI WGS metagenome assembly VFSW01 (sample SAMN11554181, study PRJNA540505) | mine drainage metagenome | isolation source: sediment from site ElyBrook_90M | place: USA: Ely Copper Mine, Vershire, VT | collected 2017 | reverse complement strand
AGATATGCATCTGCCAGATGAGCATGGACCTCATGGGTTTCAAAAGCGAGGAGATGATCGATTATCCCAATCGGACGCTCTGCGGTGTGGCTACCTTCCTGGCCAATGCCGGGACCGGCAAGGTCTCGCTTTTCATTTGATTCTGATCGCCCACGATCTGATCGCCCACGATCAGCTTCAGCACGGCTTTAAAGCTTCGAGTGTTAATGGACTTAAACAGAGATTCCTTCACTTGTATTTTTTGAATATATTTTATGACCGACTTACAAAAAGCAATCGAAATCGGACTCAGTCCGAAAGAACGCGAAGGCGTCGCGCGAATCCTGAATGTGCTGCTCGCCGATGAATACCTGCTTTACACGAAGACTCGCAAGTACCACTGGAACGTAGTCGGCGCGAGCTTCATGGAGATGCACAAGCTCTTCGAATCCCAATACGAAGAATTAGATGCCTTCGTCGATGATATTGCCGAACGCGCTCGTTCGATCGGCGCTACCGCGATGGGAACCATGCGCGAGTTTCTCGACAACACGCGCTTGAAAGAAAATCCCGGAAAAAATCCAGAAGCCGAAGCGATGATCGCCGTGCTGCTGGCCGATCACGAGCATATTATCCAATCACTTCGCGCCGATCTTGAAACCGTGCAGGCCAAATACCACGATGTCGGCACGACCGATTTCCTCACCGGCCTGCTGGAGAAGCACGAAAAAATGGCGTGGATGCTGAGAGCATATCTACAATAGCGTCTCATTTAAACCCACCCACAACGGATCCCAGCGATTTCCGGATCGCGAACCAGAGAAATTGGAAGAATTCCTGTGGCGTCTGGCGAGCAAGCGTCGTGATCCCGGTCATCGGCACGCCGCCAGCATCGTCGGGATTGTCATCGCGGAGGATGAACGTATTGGCGACGAAGGTCTTGGCCCCTTCTACAATATCCGCAGGATCGTTCGGATTCGGGGGCAGCACTTTCAGCTTAAAGTGATTATAGAGCGGCAAGACCGTGGTGTTCGAGACGCCATTATTTATGCGAACTTTTATATCCGCATGATGAAACTGGCCGCTCGTAACTTCCACCCGCTCCGCGTTGACCAGGTATTGATTCAACTGCTTCAAATCGAATGGGCCGACCGTCCCGTCCACCGTGAGATTGAGTGCAGAGTCATGCAACGGATAGACCAGCGTAACGTGCATCTGCGATTGCCCAACAAAGATCGCGCTGAGATCGAAGCGTGTCGGCGTGTCGACAAGCGGACTCGCCGAGTCGAATGTAATTGGTGCCGCATCGACGCTGACATGCTGGAATGTAAAATCCCCCGGCGGTGCGCCATTGACAGTGTGCTCTCGAATCTGGATGCTCCCATCTTTGATCACAATGGCTTCAACCGTAATCGGTAAATTCATCGAGCGCACGATCGTGTTAGGCATAACTGCCGGGCTGGGGTTTGGGTCCGCAGGCACACGCTGATCATTGTAATAATCGACCCACAGGCTCGGCGACACGATTTTTTTTACGACAAGTCCTCCGCCGTTTATCATGCGCCGGGCATCGATGTCAATGATCTGCACATCGGCAAGCCGGAAATCGGTGCGGCCGCGCGCGTATTTATGGAGGGCGGCGAATTCGTCCTCAGAATATTTCGGTTCGTAGCCGAGGCTGTCCATCGTGATGAGCGAATCTTTCAGGTTCGCATTCAAATTCCGAATTTCGGCGGTATAAAATCCATCGAGTGGTGCATAGCTGAAGCTGGGCATTACGCATACGACCTGATCGAATCCGAGCCGAGGGCGTTTTCCTTTCGGCGGCAAAAATCGAAATTTCGTGAGATCAAGCTTGGTGATTGTGCTCATGAGCGTCGGCGAAAATCCCCCGGGAGTCGTATCGGACTCACGAAAGAGTACCGTTCCATTCGGTAAATCCGCGTAGCCGACGAGGACCGGAATTTTCCATCCGGCTTTCGCCGGAGCCGGAGCCGTCGAGGATGGCGGCTGCGTGATAGTGTCGGAAGTTTGCTCGATGGCCCACCTGCTTGCTTTCACAGTTCCCAACGCAATGCGCTTGTTTTCGAGCAGCCCTGCGAAGTCGATTCCAGTAAAATCCAGATTGTGAAATTGATAGGAGGTGGAATTGATCCATGGCTCGAAGGAGGAGCGCGCTTTATAATCCACAAGACCCACGGAAACGGAGCCGCCGCGAAGCTGGGAGTGCGCGCTGTGCAAATCGACGACATTCATACCGCCCTTATCGGCGTAATGGATCTTTGCCGCGCGGATGTTCACGTCTTTCGAAAACAGAAGTTCTTTGCTTGCCGCGCGCGACGAGTCCATATCGAATCTGACGACATCGATGCTCGCTCCATCCGCGAGGATGGTTGGCGATGCGCCGCCCGAAACGCGCATCGTGCCATCCACCAAGTCGATTCGCCCGATGCGAATGGGAATACCAATGGACTTCGCAACATCCTGCTGCATCGCCCAGATCGTACTCGTCGCCTTCGTCGATTTTTTCGACTGCGAGCTGACGGGCAGTTCCGAAATCTTCCACGCACGCGCTCGAAGCGAATGCGCCAGAATCGCGGAACCAGAAACAAGGCTATCGAAGCCGATACCATCCACCCGAACATCGCTCGCTTCAATCGGAGCGACGCCCTTTCTCATTTTTACACTCGGCGCCGGATAATAAACAACATTCCCGGCTGTCAGAAGTGAATCCCCAATCGTACTTGCAAAATTTTTGACCTGAACGGCCACGGTCTTCGCCTGAAAACGGGCATCGCTTGCCGCAATCGTGAAGGCTTGCGCAAAACCCGGTTGGCTTGCCGGAGCGCCCGAATCGAAATCGAATTTTGTTGCACGGAGATCCACGCCATCAGCACTGAAGGAACTTGCTTGCGCGATATGAACATCGATCGCCCCACCGTTCAGATCGAGGCTGTCTATTCTAACGGGGAACGATACCGATCGCGCCAGCTGGTCTTGCCAGGGCAGCGTGCTGGGCAGCGATTGCGTCGTATCGCTTTTGGTTGAAATGGTGGCATACCATGTTCGCGTACTGATGGAGCGGATAGTTAACCCCTTCCCTCCGGCTAATCGGACCAAGCCAATTCCCGCCGCTCGAATTCCGGAGCCGCGAAAGGTCGTCGAGCCTGCCCCACTTGCGTACGCGAATGTATCGACTGCTAGCGCCGAATCCACGCTCGTAACGTGCAGAGTCCTGACAAAATATTGCGCGCTCGAATCCGAATATTGAATCCAGGGAACATCGAGCGCGAAATGCTTCGTCGCGAGATGAAGCAGCGAATTCGATTTCGAATCGTAACTCAGATTCTGAAGGTCGAAACTAAATACGCCGGAAAGAATATCGGAACGATGGTCTTGTCCATAAATCAGGAAATTCGGAATGAACACGCTATCGAGCGTAATCGAAATGTTCGAAATTGGGCTGGGCGCCGGCGCCACATAGGCTGGCAGTAATTTCCAATTCGCCTGGCCCTGCGCGAAGCTGCAAAAATGTGCCTGCGGTTGGTATGTTCGAAATATAGAAAGCGCAATCGGCTTCCCAAAAAGAACTTCCCACCAGCTAATTCCGGTAACCTGGGCACTCGCAATGCTTAAGTCCCGTAGCGTTGTTCCGTGTTCATCGGCCCGGTAAGCGATGCGCTTTACATCGGTGCCGATGGCGTCGAGCACTCCGCGATGATACGCAAAGCTCGTGAAGCTCAGCTCGTACTCACCATGCGTGCTTGAATTGACGAGATCGATCAGTTTTTCGCGAGCGATATTGCTGAGAATACCGTCAAAGAAAAAGACCACGAATACCCATAGGCCGAAAACCAGGACCATTACAATCCACGCGAGCGTATTTCGGCGCGGCTGCTGTTGCGTTGAAGTGACTGTGGTTTCCATGGTGGTGGCTTCTTTGGAGCCATACGCTCATTTCATGCCATCGCACTTCTAAGCGACACTTTAAAAGATGCTCATTATTTTCAACAGATGAGCTTGTTCGAATCAAGTACCGTTAATCTTCTTCTTCGACTATCGTTTCCTCGGTGATCTCTCGCTTCGGTTCTATTTTTTTAGTCTCGGTTGTGGTGGTGGTCTTTGTTACCCTGGATGACCGATCATCCACCGGTGGGGGATTTTTTACTTCGGTCTTCGTTTCGCGGGTTACTGTTTTTTCGGTTGGCATAGTCGTATTAGTGTGATGTTAAGACCAATCGCTATTACTCTTTTTATGCCAGTGAGAAGGCTTAGCCTCCCAGGAATGCACGGCGGATACTCTCGCGCATCGACTATTACTCGCATGGCGGGGATGCTCTACGCCGCAGACGACCATGGGAAGGTCTTTCGCATTTCATCGGAATTGCCGCAGAGTAGCAAGCGCTAAAGAATTGCTACTTGCGGTTACTGCCCTTCAACTTCCTCGCGACCGGCTTTGGCTTGAGTGAACCGATGTAACGGTAACTCGCCAGAAAATATGGTTGTAGCTCGCTCGTCTTTTTGAGCAGCGCCGGCGGCACGACGGCGTATTCTCTTTGCGCATCGCCGTAGGACATGGCATTTTTACTGTTGTATTTATTGAGAAAAATTTCGAGTAGATCTTTCGGCAGCCGCAGCGCGAGTAAGCCGTCCTCCCCTATGTACGAGAACCTATGACCGTTCCGCGAGGTGTACGGCACGGTGTCGCCCCGCCGCTCGACCACCCGAAGCGTAGCAACGAGTTTCTCATACAGCGCAAGCGTTTCCGGCGTAGCGCACGACCGATCATGCGCAATTGCGGAATTTTGCTTTTTGGTGGCCATCGCGAAAAATATGAAAATGAAAGCCGGCTGGCATTCGTTGAATCCGGACACAAACGCCCACCCCCAACCCGCTAACGCGGTCAGGGAGGGCCCTATTCGACGAGCGCGCGAGCGGCCTACTTAGCGTCCCAGGCGTCCGCAGCGGACTTGTTGCCGTTTTTGTAGATGCCGGAAATGCTACCCGATACACTTTCGCCCTTTTGATCGATCACGACCGTGCCGAGATTGGTCATGAGCTTGGGGCTTGCTTTATCAATTTCCTTCGTGACGGTTAACAGCCCATGCTGACGCCGGTGAGTCACTGCGCCATGCGCCACATCGACCGGCGTCTGGACTTGATATGTCCATTCGATCTTCGTGAAATTCAGCGAAATCGACTCATGCGGCTGCTCGCCCGCTTTCCGCAAGGTGAGCTCCGACACCGAGGGAGAAGATGATTCTCTGTCGGCGCTTCCGCCCGTCTTAACAGGGCGCGCGACGCCCCACGAAAACGAATACGTACCAGCAGCAAGCGGCGGCGTATGGAACGTGCCGTCGTGATTGATCAGGACCCGCGTCACTTTGCCGTCCGAGGCCTTGAACCATAAGTACGCATCGACAGCCGCCATGGCCTTCGATGCAAAACCGAATGCGACGAGCGCGATCACGCTCATCATTCCGATGCGAATGCTTTTAGATGATTTCATGGTAGTTTGGGAATTATTGAAAAAGACAATTGGAGGAGGTTCACATGCCTCTCCCATCCGCGTGAAAGAGATTCGCTCGATGTAAAGTTTCCCTGAGAATCGGCCGCATTTCCCAACCGACGGTACCAATTATAATGACTGAAGGCCATATTCCAAGTAGCCGATAGAAAACTGGTGCTCAATTTTGTTTCTTAAATTGTAATTCAATGAAAGAATGCACAAAAACGCATCTGTTTTTCATAAACCGTAAGAATTCTTTATAGTTTTCTTCCTTGGCGAGATACGTTTAATTTTCATTTTGGGCATTCCTCTGGAAAGAAAAGCGGAGTTCCAAAATTTTTGGGTTTTTTATCTTCATAATTCATCCTTGCCCGATAGAGCCTGCCATAAGCTGGCCGAATGGGTGCCTATCAAAGTCCCATCTAACATACGCAATAAAAATGGCGATGTCAAGGGATTTCAAAAAATAAATCGAAATTCTGCCGTCTGCCGGGAAGCATCCGCTTCCCGGCTTGTCCTAAAGCGATTCCCAGAACGCGTAGGTCGGTGCCTCCGGCCCGACCGGGTGGGGACAACCATACTCTCGTCGTCATGCCGGGGAAGTCGGGCGAGGACGCCCGACCTACGGACTGAAAGTCAAGGAATTACAGTCCAGGTTTTCGTGGTTTGGGAAGTGATGAGTCCTTTATTCATCATCGGCGCAATAGTAGCTTCCGCAGTATTCGGGTATATCGTTTTTCGGGCCGCGAGGAAGAACCCATCCGGATTCGTCATGCAGATGCCGTGGCTTCCCACAAACGCCCAGCCGCAAACCTTCAAACCTGAGATCGAGGATGGCGAAGGGCACTCGGAACTCCTGGAGGAATACCCCAAGCCCAAGCATCACAAGGGTGGCAACCAGCATCCTTTATGATCGTCCCGCATGAGCAGATCGAAAAAGAAAAGGCCATATTTCGCGCCCGCTAAGGGTGTCCGCGATTCCGATAAGCCCGATAAGCAACTCACCCACCGGCTCTTCCGGCACCGTGCTAATTCGCTTCTCGCGAGGCAGGAATTCGATGTTCTTCCACACCGCCTGGATGAAGTCCGCACCGAATGGCAATTTAGTTCCGATGGGCCGAGTACCTATTGGAAGGAGGCTACGCCCTCGGACCTCAGAAAATAATTGTTGCCCACAACTCCGGTAGGTAAGAGCGCCGGCCTTATCAGTCCGCCGGCTACTTTCTCGGCTCATACCGCATCGCCACGGCACCCGAGGCGTACTCCAACCGGCTCGTGAGCCGCAAGTCGATACGATGAGATAACCCTGCGAAGAGCGTCGGGCCGTGGCCAGCAATGCGCGGATGCACCACGAACTCATACTCGTCGATAAGTCCCAACTCCGCGAGCGCCAGCGGGAGCTGGACGCCTCCCGTCAGCAGACCCTTACCCGGCTGCTGCTTCAGTTCCTGAACAAAATTCCCAAAATCCCCGCGCACAAGCTCCGCGTTCCAATCGACGCGGGTGAGCGTGCTCGAAACGACGTACTTCTTTGCCACGTCGATCTGGCGTGCGAAAGGTTCCATCCAGGGTTGCATCCAATCAGGAAGCATACCGTCTCGCGAGCGCCACGCGGACTCCATCATTTCGTACGTCACCCGGCCAAAGAGGAGAGCATCGGCCCGCGCGAGGGTTTCCGTTGCGTGCCGGTGTAACTCTTCGTCCGCGATCCCTTCCCGATGATCGCAGCACCCGTCCAAGGTGACGTTAATGGAATACCGGAGAGGTTGCATGAAATTTCGAACTCAACACAAAATAATAAAGTTCACATCGGCGTGCGGACCATTACAAGTTACATACTTTCCGATCATGCCAAACACCGCATGGAAAAGTGGCAAGTCACACGGGAGATGATCGAAGCAACGCTTTTACGGCCAGAAGGAAGAGTGCATGATGAAGATGGGAAATATTTTTATCAGCGGGTCGTTCCATGGCGTACGGGCAAGCAACATTTGCTACGGGTATTAGTGGATGAAACCCAAACGCCGCCAAAGGTGGTTACGCTTTATCATACTTCCCGATTTAAGAGGTACAGCCCATGAACGCGCAATATACTTACGATCACGATGTCGATATTTTGACCATCCGGCTTCAGGAGGGAAAATTCGAGGACGGCGATGAGATCGCGCCGGGTCTGGTCGCGGCCTACGACAGCGATGGGAAACTCCTGGAACTTGAATTGCGCAACGTTCACCGCATCGCCGAAGCCAATTTCGATTCCCGGCAGTTAAAAGTTGCGGCGTAATCCTTCCGTTGCGTGCTGGTGTAACTCTTCGTCCGCGATCCCTTCACGATGATCGCAGCAGCCGTCCAGGGTGACGTTGATGGAATAGCGGAGAGGTCGCTTGATGTTACCGAACCGCAGGCACCTCAATGAAGCCGAGGTATTGCTCACCAACTTTTGGTAATGGTTGGCCTCTCTTTAAGATAGATTGCAAATGTTCGGTGATCACCTTTCGAGCATCCTCACGCGCTTGCTCGATGTCGTCTCCGTGCGCTTTTAAATCGAGAGAAGGAACAAGCGCATCAAAGCCTGTTGAATTAGGCGTTTGGCTTCTTCGATATATGATTCCGAATGTCATACTAATGTAATCCAAAGAAAACGTGAATCATTCCGCGCCGAACGGAATTGGAAGTGCCGCGCGCGCATAGCTCCGGCAGCAAGAACGTCGGCCTTGTAAGCCGAAGAGCGGCGGTGTTCGGAAGTGAAATTATAATAATAGCCGATGGAATAAATTTGGGAGGTTTATGGTTGAGAGAACGATGTCGATTATTCAAGTTAGACTTTCTGAAAATGGCCGCGATTGGTTCGTAACCGCCAATGGGCGGCTCATTCGACGTTTCCCCGATAAACAAGATGCAATAGACCTTGCTAAGGATTTGGCTCGCCAATTTGGGGGTGAGCTAATAATTCACGGTAAGGAGGGACAGATTTATCGGCATTCCTCGACAATCGGAAGCAAGAAAGAAGAAAAAATTCGTGAGGCTATTCGAGAAATCAGTATTCCCTATTCGGCAGGTTATTCCGTTAAAAGTGAAAAAGCTGGGTGGGCTGTTCACCATGGTATGCCTAATACAAATTCCATAAAATTCTCACATTCAGGAAGTGGCCGCAGCCAAGCTTCGAAAGTATCGGGACAAAAACGAGACCGTAGTTGATACCTTCAGCTACAGTGTCTTCATCAATTGTCCGTTTGATGAGCAGTATTACGCGCTTTTAAAAGCCGTTATTTTTACCGTCCATTCCTTGGGATTCATTCCACGTTGCGCCCTTGAAAGTGCGAACGGAAATGAAACGCGTATCTCTAAAATCAAAAGAATAATTTCGGAATGTAAATTCGGAGTCCACGATCTTTCTCGAGTGCAGTTTTCTTCTCTTCCTCGGCTGAATATGGCCTTCGAACTGGGCCTCGATATTGGCGCATGCGAGTTCGGTGGCCAACGCCACAGGGATAAGGCTATTTTAATTCTTGACACAAAACAATTTAGGTATCGAAAGTTTATCTCTGATATTTCCGGACAGGATCCTACGATCTATAACGGCAAGGTCAGTGGAATTATCAAGGCCGTTCGCGATTGGTTACATCAGTATGTTCGCGAATTGCCGGTTGGCGCGAACGATATTTACAATAGCTATCGGTCATTTCAGCATGCAGAGGGAAAGTTACGAGTACTGAAGAAACTTGACGATGCGAATACATTCAACTTTATGGATTTTTCAGCATTAGTACGAATTTGGCTTGAAGAGAAGCATTGATATCTAATGGAGTTGGTCTCCGGCATTCGTTCTCGCGCACATAGCTCCGGTAGTAAGTGCGCCGGCCTTATAAGCCGAGGGCGGAGGTGAAACTCGTTTCAAGAAATCTCTACCACATTCGTTGACGCATTTACAAATCAGGGCTATCAGCCCTACGGCTATCTTCGAGGCTCATACCGCATCGACACCTTCGTCCGAGTGATACCGTCCCAATTCCTAACCTAATTCCCCAATAAACCTCTAATTAGAGACACTCCCATCCTCATTGCTTCCTGCGCGATGTGCGAGACTATTAACCGTTCTGCGACCAGATTGAGAAGTGTCCCCATGAAGATAAGGTACCAATCTTTTTTCGTCACGCGCTCTGAAGCAGTGATTAGGTAATCCAGGCGAGCATTAACTTGATCGATTTTTTCGCTTGCAATTGTTCCGGTCGCAACTAAGTAACGGCGGACCTCCTCAACTTTTGCAGCGGCATCCATCTTTTCACTTTCGGAAAAGAAATCACCAGCGAAATCCTCAAGGTAAATTGGTGACACTTGCTCTTGAACAAAGGTCCACAAGTCGGGCGATGAGAGCTCATTCCCAATAGTTTTGAGCCATCCCTCGTATGCCTTAATAACATCGCTCCATGGAATTGGAGCGCGCCAAGTCGGTTCCGAGGAATGAGCGGATGGTGAAAAATTGACTTCGAATGAACCCGCCACGTAGGTTGTGGGTGTGACACCGAAATAATAGCCCTTATGCTTATGAGCTATCTGGCCCATCGCGATATTGCGTTCGAAATCCTCTGGCGCGAGCCCGTTGGATTGGAGCCGCAACAATAGATCATTCCATGATGTTTTGTTGAGTGCCATCTAATCACAGCAAGAGAATTCTTTCCGAGGTCATGCGCTTAACATCAGCCCCGCTTCGCAGCGCGGCGTGGTTTGGGCGCGGCGCGGCGGGTGCGTTTATAAATTCAGCTTGCGTTTCACCTCATCCCAGGTAATCATTTCCGCGTCCCCTTCGGCGGCTTTTGCTACCGTGAGTGCTGCAAGATCGTAAAGGGTTTCCGGAGCAATATCCGCTCCGTTCGGCCAAAAGATCGTGCCTAAGTCTTCGCTGAATTGCACCTGTTTGAAATACTCTATGTCCTTCAACGGCTCGAACATCCGTCCATAAAGTTCGGACTCTAAATCAACAATGGCATGAAGCCCATCGGCGAACCAGAATTCGACTTTATAGCCCTCAACGTATCGAGCATTCCGAACAACCCATTCGGGAACCGTATGTTCCATCGGGTTACTTCGCGCCGCGGCGATTGTACGGTGATTGATTAGGTGGCTCCAGAGAAATGTGCTCTTGAGCCGCCTTAGAGTATACGCTGTCGGGCGTTCGTCCCATTTTGAGACCAATCACACGTGTTGGTGTATTGCCCTTAGCGAGTTCCCTAAGCTGCCTTACATCTTGTGTCGTCCACTGCTTTCCATGGTTTGGTGGCTGTTTCATTGTTTAGTCCTTTCCTTGATTGAATGTATTCGAAATCCTTATGAACACCCGCTCGTCGTCCCGCAATCGTCGCAGACGGTGCAGGCGCCGTTGCGCTTTACGCGCATGGAGCCGCAAGCGGAGCATTGCTCGCCGGTGTAGCCTTTCGAGCGGGCTTCGCTGCGGAGCGTGCTCATCGCCGTTCCTCTCGGAAGCGTGGCGAGCGGCGAGTGATGAGCAGCCATCACAGGCTCTTCTTCCACTCGTTCGTTGCGAAGTTTTTCTAAGTTGTCGTCTTCGCTGATGGTTTGCGTGGCTACGGCGTCGGTCATATTGGGCGCATTGCCATGTATGGGCGCATTGCCATGTATGGGCGCATTGCCATGTATGGGCGCATTGCCATGTATGGGCGCATTGCCATGCGCCCCGACGTCGGTGGAATGTCCGTTCTTCGGCTCATCCACCGCCTTTACATGCACGAAATCTTGTCTTCCAAGATATTCGTAGCCTAACGCGCGGAAGACGTAATCCAAAATGCTCGTCGAGTTCTTGATCGCTTCGTGGCCTTGCACCGCGCCGGCGGGTTCGAAGCGGGTGAAGGTGAAGGTATCGACCAGCTCTTCGAGCGGCACGCCGTATTGCAGCGCCTTCGAGGTGAGCACGGCGAAGCAGTTCATCAGTCCCTTGAACGAGGCGCCTTCTTTATACATGTCGATAAAGATTTCGCCGAGCGTTCCATCCTCGTACTCACCGGTACGAAGATACACTTTGTGCCCACCGACGACGGCTTCGCGGAGCCATCCATTCCGCTTCGCGGGAAGTTTATGGCGCCGAAGTTCCGGCGGCATTTGCGCGGCTTCCGCTTCCATAAGCAGGTGCAGCTTCGCCGCGTCGATCGTCTCGTTCGCGGGGTCTTCGACATCGTTAAAGAGCACTTCCTCGGCGAGATCGACGTCCTCGTTCGACGAATTCAGCGGCTGCGAAAGTTTGGAACCATCGCGATAGAGCGCGTTCGCCTTTAAGCACAGTTTCCACGAATCGAAATATGCTTTCGATACATCCGCGACCGACGCTTCGTTCGGCATGTTGATCGTCTTCGAGATCGCGCCGGAAATAAACGGCTGCGCCGCGCCCATCATGCGAATGTGCGCTTCGTACGGAATGTAGCGCGTGCCATAGCGCCCGCATTTGTTGGCGCAATCGAAGATCGGGAGATGCTCGTCCTTCAATCCGGGCGCGCCTTCGAGCGTCATCGTGCCGCAGACGTAATCGTTCGCGGTCTGTACTTCCTCGCGCGTAAATCCGAGTGCAAGCAGCATATTGAAATTCGGATCGACAAGCTGCGCGGGGGTAAATCCAAGCTTCGCGCAGAACTCTTCGCCGAGCGTCCATTTGTTGAACGCGAACTTTAGATCGAATACGTTATCGCACAGTTTCTCGACTTCGTCGATCTTTTCGTCCGTAAATCCTTTCGCCTTGAGCAACGCGCGATTGACCGCAGGGCATCCGACAAGCGTGCCGTGTCCTTTCGAATATTTCTCGATTTCTTCGATCTGCTTCTCTGAATATCCGAGCTTCGTCAGCGCCTTATGCACCGATTGATTGACGATCTTGAAATATCCTCCGCCCGCAAGCTTCTTGAATTTCACGATCGCAAAATCCGGCTCAATGCCGGTCGTGTCGCAATCCATAACGAGACCAATGGTTCCGGTTGGCGCGATGACGGTCACTTGCGCGTTGCGGTAACCATATTTTTCACCAAGCGCATAAGCGCGGTCCCACGCATCGCGCGCGGCCTGGAGCAAATCTTCCGGGCACTGCTCCGGCGCAATACCGACGGGCTTGATCGTAAGCTGCTCGTAGCGTTCCGGCGCGGCATTATATGCCGCGAGTTTATGATTGCGAATGACGCGCAGCATGGAATCACGATTCGGTTCGTAGCGTGGAAACGCTCCCAGATCTTTCGCCATCTCTGCAGAAGCGGCGTAGGATTCGCCCGTCATGATGGCCGATAGCGCACCGGCAATTGCTAATGCGCGCGGAGAATCATACGCGATACCTGCCGTCATGAGGATGGTGCCGAGATTCGCGTAACCCAAACCTAAGGTGCGGTAATCGTAGGAACCCTGCGCGATGGCGCGGGAAGGAAATTGCGCCATGAGCACGGAAATCTCCAGCACGATCGTCCAAAGGCGAACGGCGTGTTTGTAATCATCGAGTTTGAATGCGCCGGTTTCCTCATCATAGAAATACGCAAGATTGAGCGAGGCGAGATTGCACGCCGTGTCATCCAAAAACATATACTCGGAGCATGGATTGCTCGCATTGATGCGGCCATCGGCGGGGCAGGTGTGCCACTCGTTGATCGTCGTATCGAATTGCAAACCCGGATCGGCCGAAGCCCACGCGCTCAGCGTAATATCATTCCATAACTTTTTCGCTGGAAGTTTTTTCGAAGCCTTGCCGCTCGTTCGGAATTTCAGCGTCCACTCCGCATCCGTGAGAACGGCGTGCATAAAGTCATTCGTGACCCGAACGGAATTATTCGAATTCTGTCCGGAGACGGTCTGGTATGCTTCGCCTTCGTAGTGCGTGTCGAAGGTTTTGAAGTCGATGTGGTCGTAACCCATCTCGGTCATGCGCAAAGCGCGGACGATATAGTTCATCGGCACGCCGCGTGCGAGCGCCTTTTTAATTGCGATGTCGAGATCGTGGTTTTCCTTACGGTCCGTGCCGCCATCGAGGGCGATCTTCATGATCATATTGAGGAAGAGATCGCAGACTTTCGATCCCGCCACGAGCGCGGCGACCTTCTGCTCTTCGAGCGCCTTCCATTCGATAAATTGCTCGATGTCCGGATGATCGATGTCGAGGATGACCATCTTCGCGGCGCGGCGCGTCGTACCGCCGGATTTCACGGCTCCAGCCGCGCGGTCATTGATCTTGAGAAACGACATCACGCCCGATGCCGCGCCGCCGCCGGAGACTTTCTCGCCTTCGGAGCGAAGGGCGCTGAAATTCGTTCCGGTGCCGGAACCATATTTGAAGATACGCGCCTCGCGCGTGACGAGATCGAAGATGCCGCCTTCGTTCAGCATGTCATCTTTGATCGACTGAATGAAGCAGGCGTGCGGCTGCGGATGCGTGTAGGCGTCCGTCGAGCGGGTCATCTCGCCCGTCTTCGGATCGACGTACCAGTGTCCCTGCGGAGTTCCGGTAATGCCATACGCCCACGCGATGCCGGTATTGAACCATTGCGGGCTGTTCGGCGCGGCCATCTGGCGCAAAATCATGTAGGCGATCTCATCGTAAAACGCCTGGGCGTCCTCGTTGCTATCGAAATAGCCGTGGTCTTCACCCCAGGCGCGCCAGCAACCGGCGAGCCGGTGCGCGACCTGCTTGATCGAGCGCTCCGGCCCGGTAATGACTTCGCCCTTTTTATCGCGGAGCGGCGTGCCGAAGGCATCCATTTGCGGGACTCCGGCGCGGCGGAAATACTTCTGCGCGAGAATGTCGGTTGCGACCTGCGACCAATGTTTGGGAACCTCGATGTCCTCCATCGAAAAAATGGGCTTGCCATCGGGATTTCGGAGCACGCTCGCGCGCTTCGTGTACGTGAATTGATCGAAGGGGGCTGTGCCCGCCTGGGTAAATCGTCGTGTAATTTGCATAACCGATTGATAACGTTAGTTGTGGTTGTTTTGTCAGCGCTCAAGCCTGAATGATCGCTCATTCAAGCCGAGATATGAAGCACTTTTAATGCGAATGACCGATCATTCGCGGTGCTCCGAAAAATTAGGGGGAAAACGGCCCAGACCCGCTATTACGCGGGCCTTGGCGATGCTTCCGTCTCGTTCGATCTTATTTCAAGAAGGGCACTCGCCGAGTGATTGGCTTGGAGCATCGTCGGCGATGCATCCAGCCACTACTAAGCGAATCCTCTTGGGCATCCGTCTTGGGTTATCGCGTGCGCGGCAATGGGGCGTTATGTCTTCGCACACGCAAGCAGGGTGGCTGTGGGCAGTAGGCAGTATGCGCGATTCTCGTGCGTACTCCCCGCTATGGTTACATTCCTAAGACTAAAAACTTTTTAGCCCGCAGCCTCGAACTTGGTTACCCGTAACTCGTTGCTCATCTCTCGTTCGGTAAACTTACTAAATTTTCCCGGAAATTGTTCTCCGAAACGAGCCATTTTTTCC
>VFSW01008272.1_pt1 | contig 14953 bp, 9 predicted proteins | sample 5358111 | NCBI WGS metagenome assembly VFSW01 (sample SAMN11554181, study PRJNA540505) | mine drainage metagenome | isolation source: sediment from site ElyBrook_90M | place: USA: Ely Copper Mine, Vershire, VT | collected 2017 | reverse complement strand
GGTACCGGTGATCGCGCTGAAAGTGGGCACCTACGTCGCCGGTGGCGACACGCCGTGCTTTGCTCGAAAGAAGAACCCTTACCCGGTTAGTTCGCCCTCTCCGCTTGAGACCCTTGCCCCTCCGCCTCTTGGCAGCATCCCCCTGCTCGTTCCCATGGGCCGGCGTGCGCATCTGCGCGCCGTGGCAGGCCGCAACCCGGCCGCAACCCATGGTGATACGCTGAAGCGCATGGCGACGCGGAAGCCCGAGACCGCTCGCGTCGGCGACAAGGTGACGTTCCGTATCGGCGCGCAGCGGCTCAGCGGCAAGGTCATCGAGGATCGCGGCGCTATCGGGGTGGCCGGTAGGCGCCTCCTGCGCATCCGAATCGGCTCGGCCCCTGACGTGCGCGAGGTCGAGCTGCCGGCCGATGAAGTTGCGTTGAGCGCGTAGGGACCGTCCTCCGCGCCTTCCACGACGCTGGTAGCCGAGGGGAGCGAGCCCCGGTGGGTACTGGGCGCTCCGCGAGGTATCTCTCGATGCCGCTCCTCAAGCGGTGACCCCCAACATGCTCGCCGTCGACCCCATCGCCGTCCGCGTCGCCCGCCGCTACGAGGCACAGGTTCGGGCCGACCGGCTGGCGCGCGAGTACGCCCCGCCGCACCGAGGGGCTCGTGCCCGTGGACCACGAAGACGACCTCAGCTCTTCGCGCGCTTTCCGAATGACCAGGAGCGTGTTCTTCGCGCGCGAGAGCAGCTCCGCGTCGACTCAGCCATCGCTCGCAGGGCCGGCGCGCGGGAGCACACCCATCTCGTAGAGGAACCTTGATGGCTGCCTAGTCCAACCCCAGTACGCTTGCGCGTACGTCATCGTCAGCGACTCCCGTGCCCTCGTGATCGCGACGAAGCAGTTGCGGCGCTCCTCTTGTAGCTCGCGGCTCTCGGCGCCCTTCTTTACTGCCTGAAACGAGGGGAGCTGATCCTCAACGAGCCCAACAAGATACACGTGCTCGAACTCCATGCCCTTCGAGCTATGGATTGTGAGGCAGCGCGTCGCGTTCGGCGGCGGCTGCGCGACCTTCGGTGCGAGGTCCATTTCCTGGAGGAAGGCTTCAAGTGTGAGCGCGTCGCCGAGGCGGTCGCCGATCGTCTGGACCAATTCGCGCCACGTGCTCTCTTCCGCCTCAAAGTCGCCAAGAGCCTCCTGGTCCCGTGTCGCATCGGCCGTGATTCGCTTGAACCAGTCGAGCGACATGCCAATGAAAGCTCGGAAGTCGAGCCGACTGACAATGCGGGCGCGCAGCGTTGTCAGATACTCGCGGGACAGGTCGGAAATAGAATCCTTAGCCAAAGTCTCATCGAACCACGCGCGCAACAAGTCGCCTCCGGTCACGGCAGCCGATGCGACGACCTGCTCAACACGAAGGTCTAGGCCGTCGATGCTGTAAAACGCTTTACAGACTCGACGAAGCTGCTCTCGGTCGCCACGTGCATTTGCGAGGCGCAGCACGCTGTGGAGCCAGCGGAATGGAACCGACTCGAACTCGTCCTTTCGGACGTTGAGCGTCGGCGTCACGCCTGCCGCCTGGAGAGCCGCCGCAGCGGCTTCTAGAACTTTCTTGGTCCTGGCGAGGACCACACACTTGGGATGGGCTGCGTTGCCCCTGCCCGCGATGTCCGCGGCCACCCACGCCATCTCTTCTTCGGCGTCCCCGAATCCCTTGATCCGCACCGAGTCCGCGCGATCTTCGACCTTGATCGCTACGAGCGGCTGCTTGTCGCTCGAACGCGACAAATTGTTCTGAATCAGCTTGTTGGCGAGGTCGATGACTGCGGGGGGGCAGCGGTAGTTCGCCGGTAGCTGAACGACCGACATCTTGTAGTCGCTGCGCAGTTCCGAGAGGCGCTCCGGGCTCGCCCCGTTCCACTGGTAGATGATCTGGTCATCGTCAGCGACCACGAACAAATCGGGAGGCGATGCGCCGACGACGGCTCGCAGGAAGCGGTACTGCGCGTAGTTCGTGTCTTGGAACTCGTCCACGCACACGCGCGTGTACGTCGTTCGGAGAAGGCGCGCGACCGCGGGCTTCGATTCCAGTAGCTCGATAGCCTTGGAGAGGAGACACGGGAAGTCGAGGTGGTTCGTCTTCTCCAGCTCCTCACGGTACTGAGCAAAGAGTGCGGCAGCCTTGTCGGCCAGATCGGGATCGCGAACGCGGCTTCTGACCTCGTCGGAGCGAGTGCACGTGTCCAAGAGTCGATCGAGGAACGGCAAGAGCTTCACGTCGTCGTCGTCCGTGTCGATGCCGTTACGCGCGCATTCGCGGATCGCGTCCAGAAGGACCGCCTCTCGGTCCGCAGTCTGGTTCAGGATCACGAAGTCGGGTCTGAACCCAACGTGGCTCCCATGCTGTCGCAGCACGTCCGCCGCGAACGAGTGGAACGTGCCAAGCTGCACGCGGTCACGGCCATCGGTGATCATCGTGTCGATGCGCGAACGCATCTCGTCGGCAGCCTTGGTCGTGAACGTCAGCCCAAGGATCCGAAAGCGCTTCTCCGGTGACTCGGAGACGAGCCGGACGATGCGCGTGGTCAAGACCTTGGTCTTGCCGGAACCGGGTCCCGCCAGGACAAGAAGAGGCCCCTTCTCCCAAGCAACGGCTGCCTGTTGGTTCGCATTCAGAGCGGAGTGGTCAAGGGCCATTGCTACCTCCGCCAGCCAGCCGAACGACAGCGTCGAGCGCGCCTCTGAGAGCCGCCGGGACCGATGAAGCCCCTTGCTTGCGGATCGCCTCGATCACTTCGAGCGCAAGCGCCTCCTTCGCCTTTTGCTCGGACTGCGCCTTGTTGACCTGCTCCCAGTACGCCGTCGTACCCCGCGTCGCCGTGACCAGGCCACGCTTCTGATCGGAAATATTGGCTTCGTACGGCGCGCCAAACCCCGCCATGCATAGCGACACCTCGATCGTCGACTCCGAAAGGGCGAGGACATGGTCTGCCTCCGTGCGGCCCCCGAGTAGTTTCAAAGCAGCTTTCTTGTACTTCTGACCCGTGGCGTCTCCGTCCGAGAGGCAAAACCACGCGATACCCAGCTCGTTCGCGAGGCGGATGAATGGCGCGGGCCACACTTGCGCGTACTGCACGAGGCGAACACCCGCCCGATCGAGGTCCATCCCCAGGATGTCAGCAAGCCCGGCGAGGATCCAGTGCTCGGTAGCGCCTTCGACGAGAAGCCAGGCGCGTGAAAACAGGAGTTCGCCGCGCGAAGCGCGAACGTGCAGGCCGATCTTGCGCTCATCGTCGGCGTCCAGGATTCCAGGAGCGAGCCGTCGAACCGTGATCGCGCCCGACTCATGCGAGAAGCGCCGCACGTTCTCCAGAGGCACCCGGGCCAGCAAATCGCCGGAATGCGTTGCCACGATCTTCTGGCCAGGCAGATCGGAAAGCGCGGTCCAAATAGCGCGCGAAGCCGAAGGGTGAAGATGAGCTTCGGGTTCCTCCACGGCTACGATAGGAACGCTTGCGGGGCCGTAGAGGCGCTCCAGCATCGAGTTCAAGAAGGACTCGAACAGGAACAGTACGGACAAGCTTTGCGTTCCCGCGCCGTGGCGACTCATGGGTAGCCTCGCGCCCGTCTTGCCCGACACGCTCACCTGCGCACGGGAGAGCAGATCCCGGGCCTTCCCTGGAACGGCCTCGATCGTAACCGCGTCGGTCGAGCCGATCGAGACGATCCCGCCTGCCTTCTCCAAGCGTTGCTTCACGTCCTTCAACTTGTCGTCGGCGGCGATGACCTTCGCATTGAGGGCGTCGAGGTCAGCCTCAAGTTCCCTCCGAACCTCTTCCGGGATCGTGGGGTTCCGAAGGAACGGCCCCCAGAAAGCCGAGCGCGGTTGGAACTCCCGGGCCGCATCCCGCACGGCGGGAACGTAGAAGAACGGCTTGAGCTGCTGAAGGTCACGCAACACGACCCCCGCCGGTCGCCGTGGCTTGAGGGGGCTGCCCGTCGGATCGAGGAACTCCCACTTCGCGGTCATCTCTCCGGTTTGAGGGTCCTTGGCGCTCTTCACGCGAAGGATGACCTGCTGGAGGTCTCCTTCCAGCGTGATCGCTTCGTTGATCGCTTGCACCACGTCGTTCGGCCACTCGCCGACCTTCGACTCTGCGAATCGCAGAATGATCTCGGTGTCGCCCGCGTCGCCAACCTGAGATTGGTCGGAGGCGAGGTGATGGTCGTAGTCGTCGAACGTGTCACCGCGTCGTGTGGCGCCTTGCGCGAGGCAGAGCTTCAGCGCCTCCAAGAAGGAGGTCTTGCCGGTGTTGTTCTCCCCGATGAGGACCGTCGTCTCGTCGAGTTCGACCGTCACGTTGGCGAGCGCCCGGAAGTTCTTGATCGTCACGCTCCGCAACCGCATCCGCTTACTCCCGTTCGAACGCGAAGTTCTGGAAGTTGAGGATCTTCGCGTTCTCGCTCACGGTGCGAACAACGTCGTCCTTCACGCCGTCGGGGACCCTCGCGCGGATCTCCAGGGTCACGTCCACCTCGACGGCGGCGCGCGATTCTCGCTTGCCTCGAGCGGCCTTCATCCGACCCTCCTCTTCTTCGCCCTGCGCCCCTGTCCGTTGGTCTTGAGGGACTGCCGAACGCCGCTGACACTGTCGCGATCCTCGCTCTCCTGTCGAACCCGCGCGAGCAGCTCCTCGGCCGTCTCGTACGTCCGGCCCTCGGCACGGGCGAGGTCTGCCTCGGTAGGGACCAGCTCGCCTGCGAACGCCTTCGACAGGATAGCCTGCGGGAGCTTTTCGGCGCGGGCGGTTGCTGCTTGGACCCGCTGCTCAATGGTGTCGGCGAGCGCGAAGAGCTGCTCCACGTGACGGACAATCTCGGCTTGCTCATCAAGAGGGGGAAGCGCGACGGGGACGGCCCTCGCGTCCTCGACATTGATGCGCGGCATGTCCATGCCGAAATAGCGCCGCTTCATCCATCCCTGGGCGAGCGGCGACATGAGATAGGATGCCACGAAGTCACGCAGAACAACCGCGGGCGATGTTCGGATACGGACCATTCCCTGCGTGATGTTCCCGCCGTCGAGGCCATCCGGTACGACCGCCACTCGCAGATTGCGGATCACGCAAAGGAGCACGTCTCCAGCCCGCAGTGACGACCGACCGTGCTTCGAGGCGATCTCCTTCGTCGTGTGCCGCAGGGCGTCCGTTCGGAGCCACCCGTCTTCTACGTCCTGCCCGCGAACGTAGGGCACGCCGCCCGCGATCTCTGGACCAGGGAGAACGATGCCGTACGTGATCACCGTATCGGGCTCGGTAAGGCGATCGAGTCGCGCGTAGTTCCAGGTGTCGGGGAGTTCAGGAAGCTCCTCGTCTATCAGCAGGGCTCCCTCACCGGAGAGGTTCGCCCCCCTTCGACCGCGCCGACCTTCGTGGACCACCTCGGGCAAACGAGGCGCGACCGCATCGGGGTGGGCTGCCCTCCACTCCCTCGTCAGCTCCCCCGAGCACGCCGCCGCGAGCACCGCCTGCCGGAACCTCTTGAGGATCAGCGGCACGCGGTCGAGCCGCCCTTTTGCCTTGTCCACCTGTTCGAGCAGTGCCTCGACCTTCTCGACGATGCGGTGCTGCTCGGAGAGCGGCGGCACAACGACTTCGCGAGCGTAGGCATCGTCGCGGCTGAGGCCGGGGATCGCCGTCGAAGTCTCCTGCTGCGCGAGATCAAGAGAGCGAAGTTGGTGAGCGAGCAACTGTGGCTCGAAGGGGCCAAACGAGTCGATGAAGTACGTAGTGTCGATGGGCCAGCAGGGCGTCGGTGAGAGGTGAACTTCGCCGACGGACCCCTTGCGCCCGACGACGATGGTCGCACCAGTCGTGAATGCAGCGTCGTGACGGCCGACAACCCCATTGGAGCCGTAGACGGGAACGGTGCCGGCTCGCCGCGTCTTTTCTGGTAGGCCTTTGCCATACCGGAACTCTAGGCAAGCTCCCACCGTCGTCGCGGCCCATCCCTCGGGAAGCTCGTCGCTCACGCCCGCGCCTCGTTGCCGTTGCCGTTCCCTTCGAGGAGCGCGAGCACCCGGTTCAACTCGGCGACCGCCTCCTCAAGCTCTCCGATCGCGTCGGTGGCCAACTCCTCGGGCGGAGGAAGCTCGTCGGCGTCTTCGAGTGACTCCTCTTTCAGCCACTTGAAGCCATCGAGCTTGAACTCCTTCTCCTTCACCTCGGAGATGTGGAAGTCGTGCCAGCGGTCCTCCTTCGAGTCGGAGCGCTTTCGCTTCGCCTTCCCGTTGGGGTCGGCCCCGAAGCACTTCTCGAACTCGGCGAAGTGCGCCCTCGTCAGCGGACGATCCTTCTTGGTGATCCCCGGCACGTTGGTGCGCGCGTCGTAGATCCAGACCTTCTCGGTTGGGTAGCCCTTCGTGAAGAAGATCACGTTCGCCTTCACGCCCTGCGAGTACGGCGTGAACGTTCCACGCGGCAGTCGCAGCACGGTGTGCAGGTCGCAGTCCTCCGCCACGATCTTCATGACCTCCCCCGCCTGATCTGCGAAGAGCACGTTGTCTGGGAGGACCACGGCGGCACGGCCACCGGGCTTGAGGAGCGTCAGAATGTGCTGCAAGAAATTGAGCTGCTTGTTGCTCGTCGAGACGGTGAAGTCCTCGCGCTCGGGCGCCTGTCCCGCCCCCTTGGTTCCAAACGGGGGATTCGTCAGGATGACATCGAAGCGATCCCCCGAGGGTGGATCGGCGATCGAATCCCCGAGCGCGATGTGGGGCTCGATGCCGTGAAGGTAGAGGTTCATCAGAGCCATGCGGCGAGGGCGCGGGACAAGCTCCTCGCCGAAGTACGTCTTCGTGCGGATGCGCTTGGCCACGTCGCGGTCGAACGCTCCTTTGGTCTCGTCCCGGAGCCACTCGTAGGCGCAGACCAAGAACCCGCCGCTCCCCACAGCGGGATCGCAGATCGCGAAGTCGGGCTTCACCCTCGGGTCCGGCTTCATGCACCGGCAGATCGACTGGATGAGGACGCGCGGCGTGAAGTACTGGCCCGCTCCCTTCTTCCCCTCGGCGGCGGCCTTCTCCAACAGGCCCTCATACGCGGCGGCCTTCACGTCCACGTCGAGGGAGGTCCACTGGGTCTCGTCGATGAGCGAGACGAGCTTTTTCAGGTTCACCGGGTTGTTGAACCGGCTCTGCGCCCCCGAGTAGATGTCGCCGAGGATGCCGGGCGTCTTGCCGAGCTTGCGGAGCACCTCGACGTAGTGGTCCGTGAGGTCCGTTCCGCTCCTGTCGCGAATGGTCGGCCAGCCGCAGCCCTTCGGTACCTCGACCTCGCGCTCGTCGGCCATCTTGAGGAAGAGCAGGTACGTGATCTGCTCGATGTAGTCGCCGTAGTCGATGCCATCGTGGCGAAGCGTGTGGCAGAAGCCCCAGAGCTTCTGGACGACATCGACGTTGCTCGCGGAGTTCATGCTGCGATGGCCTCGTTCAGATCGTGGACGAGCGCGTCGAGCTTCGTATCACCGAACGCGCGCCGGGCGGCTCCCCAACCGCCAACATCGGAGAAGACCGGGATCAGTTCGAAGTCTTCGCGCTCGATCGAGAGGTTCTGCCGCAAATGCTCGCGGATGCGATCGAGCCACTTCGTTTGCTCCTGCGTGAACGTCTTACCCGCGGTGACCTTTGTGAAGGCGGCATCGACCCGCTCACCGGCAGTAAGCAACGGGGCTTCGTCCTTGGCCGCGTGCTTCACCATCGAGATGATGTCGGCGAGCGGCTTGCGGTACCGAATGGCGTGTGCGCGCTGGAGGTTCTCCTCCGTGAACCGCAGCGGGTTCGTCCGCAGCTTGTCGCGTAGCTCCTTCAGCGCGGCGGCGCTCCAGTCGCGCGGCCGATCGAGAAGAATGCGCACCGCCTCGATGTGCTCGGGGTTCTCCCGGACGAAGCGCTCGAAGGCGACGAGGTAGTCGTCGGGCTTGTACTCGTGGCCGGCCACGTCCCGGAGGACCATCATTGACGAGACCTCATCGGGTTGCTCGTAGGCCCGGATGAACGTTCTCTGGGGGCGCTTGTATCCGACGAGAAGGTTCTGGAAGTCCTTGTTCTGGAGGAGCTTCATCGCGCCGACGAAGTCCGACCGGAGCGCTCCTGGAAGACCACGAGCGTAGCGAGCGAGGTCGCCATCGGGGACGAAGACCTTGAAGTCCTCGCGTGCCTCGCCGGCCATCGCCTTGTCGACGCGCTGGAGGCGCTTCACGAGGCAGCCGACGTTGTAGTCGCGATCCCGGTTGTCCCAGATGTTCTTGACGATCTCCTCGATCGTGCGCGTCGGCGGCGCCGGCTCCTCCGCGGTGATCCCCGTCGAGTTCTTGAAGTACGCGAGCAAGGTGCCGTCGAAGCAGTCGAAGACCGTGAAGTGGTCCTTGTCCGTGCACCGCTCGCCCTTGCGCGTCCCTCGGCCGAGCATCTGCTCGAAGAGGATGCGGCTCTTCACCGGACGCATGAAGACGATGAACTCCAGGTCGGGGATGTCCACGCCGGTCGAGAGAAGGTCCACGGTGACGGCGACGCCGGGGTTCGGTCGGTTGCGGAACTCGCGAATCTTCTGGAGCGGCCGGTCTACGCGCCCGGTGATCTTTTCGACGAAGGCGTCGCCCTTGCCGAACACATCGCGTGCGAGGTCCACGACCTGATCGGCGTGGGACGTGTGTGGGATGTCGTTGACTGCGAAGATGAGCGTCTTCGGGAGGCGCCCGTGACGCCTCTCGTGCTCGTCGGCGTACTTCTTGACCTCCTCGATGATTTTCCGGTTCGACTCGGGGGCCGTGACGCTCCGTTCCAGCTCCGTCGTCTCGAACGGTCGCTCGTCTTCGAGCTGGTCCATCGTGGAGAGGCCCGTCTCGGGGTCGACGACCTCGACGTTCTCGCCCTCCTTGAGGAAGACGCCCTGCATGCGGACGTTCGAGCGGATGTTCACCACGTCGTAGTCGACGAGATGTCCATCGCCGACGGCGCGCTCGTACGGGTAGTCGAAGACCTTGTGCGTGAAGTACGCCGTCGTGTGGCTCGCGGGCGTCGCCGTGAGGCCGATCTTGATCGCGTCGAAGTGGTCGAGCGTCGAGCGCCAGGTCGAGACCTCCTGCGAGGTGTATCCACGGTGGCACTCGTCGGCGACGATCACGTCGAACGCGTGGATGGGGATGTCGAGCCTGTCCGCGTCCTCGTCCGCCGTCTCGTCGCCGGTCCCGAAGATGGCGCCGCGGCCGATGACGTGGATGGCCATCCGCTGGATCGTGGCGACGTAGACGAAGGCGTGGCCCGCCTGGGGGTCGGTGAGGTACCGCTGCGGCATGATCTTCGGTTCGAACTTCTCGTCGTCTCCGAAGTCCTCCTTCTGGAACCTCGACGAGTAGACCTCGTAGACGTGGTCGAACTTCTGACCTGGTTCTGCCTCGAATGCCGAGAAGGCACGGACAGCCTGGGCGGCGAGCGCACGTCGATCGACGAGGAAGAGCACGCGCTTCGCGACGCCCGACTTCATCAGGCGGTAGATTTCGTTCACGAACGTGAACGTCTTTCCCGTCCCCGTCGCCATCGCGACGAGCAGGTTGCGCTTCCGCTCGGCGATGGCCTTCTCGACGGCAGCGTTGGCCTCGCGCTGGTAGGGGCGGAGCCGGTTGCCAGAGTTCGACATCGCGGCGAGCTTCTCGCACGCGCCATCGAGATCGCGATCGAGCTGCTCTCGAAGCGCGCCGGCCGTGTGAAACGCCGCTACTCGGCGCGAGCGGTTCAGCGGGTGGCGCACGTCGTGAAACCAGATGACCTCGCCGTTGGTCGAGTAGAGGAACGGGCAGCGAAGACCGCCGAAGTTGAACGGGCTACCGCTGACGCCGCGTGCATAGCGCTCGGCCTGCGTGAGGACGTTCTGAGGGCCGACGGTGAGCTTCTTCGCTTCGGCCACGCCGACGAGCCGATCGTCGAGCCAGAGCGCGTAGTCGGCCGGGCCGTTCGAGGTCTCCTCCTCCTCGGTCCGATGAGCGTCACGACCGCGCAGGCGCCAACCGGCGGCATCGAGCTTGGGATCGATGCGCTTCTTGCGGGTCTTCCACTCGGCTTCGCCGGCCATCGCGCTTGATCGCCAAAGCTACGCCCCCGTTGAGCTCGTGATCAAGGCTACCCGTCTCCAGGCGGAGCCGACGTGATGCGCCTGCTCCGGCGAGATCGGACGCCCTTTGCTCGACCCCATCGCTCCTATCGCTCCCATCCTCGCGTCCTCCCCTCCTCCCCGCGGTTCCTTCTTTCCTGCCGCGCGCCCGGACGCTCTTTCCCTTCGTTCTGTCGCTCCACGCCCCGGAGGAGACGCCGTCGTCCCCCGAAGAGAGACTCCCACTCGCCGTAGGGTAGCTCCTTCGCCCGAACGTGACGCTCCGCCCTCGCGGCTTTCGCCCCCTCCCCTTTGAAAGGAGGCTCCCTCGTCGAGCCGCTTCGCTCCTCTGCCCGGCGGTGAGCCACCTATGCCGCGATGGGACGCTCCTTCGCTCGGATGGGAAGCTCCTCTCCCGAAGAGTGAGCCTCCCTCGGGCGAAGAGGAGGCTCATGTCCGTGCCGATGGAAGCGCTCCACCCTGCGAGGGAGGCTCTCTTGCTCTCGGGCGAGCCTCACTTTCCCGCACGTGAGCCTCACTTCCGCGCAGAAGGAGCTCATTTCCCGGCGATGGAGGCGCACGCTCGAAGAAGAGAGGCTCACTTCGGCGCGACAGAGACTCTGAAGGTCGCGTCGGACGCAACCCGGGCTCGTTTTGTCGGCTGCGGAGGAAAGCGACACCGTGCGTCGCCGGTGCCTGCTCGCGTGGGGAACGACACTTTGCGACTTGGGTGTGCGTCACGCAGGACGCCCTGCCGGACGGAGCTATGAGCAGGCGGTTCGTGCTCGACGTGTTCGTCGCGTGCGAGGTTGCGCGAGAGTAGCACGGTCCGCTCCCGCTCCCCCTCCCGCTCCCGGAGGTCAGTCGTCTTGCAGGGACTTCGCGAGCGCTACGAGCATGGCCACGACCCGGTCAAGCCGCTGCTTTCCCAGCCCGTGGGTCTCCTCGGAGATGAGCTTGCGCCGGAGACACACGTCCAACATGGCTGCCGACTCCGTCGAGGAGCCCATGGCCGCCAGGTAGTACCTGCGCTTGTCGCCCTTCGAGAACTTGCCCGCCCCTTCGGCGATGTTGTTCACAATGGAGAGCGAAGCTCGCGTGAGCTGGTCCGCGAGATGACCTCGTCCCCTAGGAAGGTGTTCGACCACATCATCCGCGAGGTCGAAGAAAGTCCAGGGCGAGCTGATAGACGTCAAGGCGTTCGTGATCGAACGGCATCGGGAGCGGGAGGGGGAGCGGGAGCGGGACCCAGGGCAGCGTAGCAACCTCTTCGCGTTGACCTCGATGAGCTTGATGGAACACCAACGGTTGACAGCGAGCTACATCGTCTACGCAGCCCCGCGTTCGAGGCCAGCTCAGCGCCCTGCCTCCGCCCCGACGAGCTCCACCATCACGGCCTCCATCTCCTCTTCCTCCACGCCTTCCGCCACCCGCGACAACGCCACCCTCAGCTTCGGGTCCGCGCACGCCTCCGCGGCCACCCGCAGCCTCGCGCGCGCGTCGCCGTCGATCGCGGCGAGCGCCATGGCGGCTCCCGCGCGCGTCGCCGGGACCATGCTCGGATCGTCGACGACCCGCCACAATCGATCCGTGTCGAGCACGGCGTCGCGATAGCTCCGCGACTTCACGAGCGCGCGCACTTCGCGCAGCCACTTCGTGACCGGCCGCCCGCCCGGCGCGACCAGCGTCGCCGCGCCCTCGACCGCGCTGCTCCGCGCGAACACCTGGCGCGCCTCTTCGATGCGCCGGACGATCGCCTCGCAGAGCTGCACGCGCTCCATGCGGCTGCCCTGCGACACGGTGAGACGGAGCGCATGGCGATCGCGCGGCTCGAGCACGAGCTTCGACGCGTTGCCCGATACGCCTGCGAGCGCGCCGTACGGGAGGTACCACGAGCCGAAGCGCTTTCGAACGAGTAGCCCGTCTCTCCCCACGTCGAGGCGCGCCGACCCGAGCGCGGCGCTGACGGAGGCGAGCAGCCCCCACAGGCCGTAGGAGAGGGCCAAGGAGAAGACCGCGGCAGGCTTCCCGGCGACGAGGACGTGCGTCGGAACGACGAGCCCGAAGAAGCCGAGGAGCACGGGAAGCGTTCCCGCCCAGGGGTCCGATACGCGGAAGCTCGCCTTCGCCTCCTCGACGCCCCGCCCGAGGGCGTGGAGGAGCGCCTGCGCGTCGGCGTCGTCGGTGAGCCTCACGCGGACCGGCCAACCGCGCCGGCGGGCGACGTGGACGATGGGCGGGTCTTGCGACAGGACGTACGCGCTCTCGATGTGCGCCCGCGGCACGAGGAGGCTGCCTCGAAAGACGAGCCCCCGTTCGTCCGACTCGACGAGGCCGACCCACACCTCGCGACGCGTCGCGAAGACGCCGCGCGACATGACGACGAGAAAGACGAAGAAGAGCGCCCCCGGCGCCGCGTGGCTCAGCACCATCAGCCACCACACGCAGTAGGCGAGCGCGGCCCACAAGAGCAGCGACGAACGCCGCTGGATGATCTCGCCGTCGCCCTCGAAGCGATTGCTCACTCCTCAATGGTGTATCCGAGGACGGCGCCTGCGCCAGCCATCCCCGTGTGGTCGCGCTGCCTACTCCCCCGGCTCGGCCAGCGCCGTCGGGTCCGCGAGAGGGAGGCGTCGGCGCACCTCGCTCACGCTCACCGGAATCGGCGCGGGGTTCGGCGGGTCGACGAAGTTTCGCACCTTTTGCCGGATGCGCTCGCGCACGTAGACGCCGGCCATCATCGCGCTCTTGACCGGGTACTTCCACTGGAGTGAGCTTCGCATGTAGCAGTAGACGGTGCAGCCCTCGCAGAAGTCGTGGCGGCCCTCCATCTGCTTCGCCTCCTGCACGACCGCGTTCTTCGTCCAGACGTCGTAGAGCTCGTTCTTGATGGGGATGCCTTGCTGGCGGAAGTGGTAGCAGGGGAGCCACAGCTCGTTCTCGGGGGAGATGACGACCGACGACGTGACGGCCCTGCAGACGGGGTCCTCCTTCTTGTTGCCGCCGTCCGCGATGAGCGCGAGCTGCGCGGGGTCGAGGATGACGCCGGGCTGCCCGAAGTAACGCTCGAGGCCCTGGGCCTTCTCGGGGTCGAGCCCGACATTGCCGAAGAACGAGAAGCACGGGTTCAAGTAGAGGATCGCCCCCTGGTCCTTGGCGAAGCGGATCATCTCGTCGACCTTGCCGTACGACTCGTTCGTGACGACGTGCGAGATGTAGAGCGTCTGCTTCAACCTCCGCGCGACCGCGAGCGCCTCCACCACCTGGTGGAACGACTTCATCGCGCGGATTCGGTCGTGCTCGTCGGGGTCGGTGGAGTCGATCGAGAAGAGGAGCGCCTTCACGCGGCCGGCCAGCTGGTCGGCGAACTTGGGATAGAGCATCCCGTTGGTCGTCACCGTCGTGAAGAAGCGGAGCTTGGCCGCGTAATCGAGCATCTCGACGAGGTGGCGGTAGAGCAGCGGCTCGCCCCCCGTGATGTCGAGGACGATGACGCCGAGGCGTTTCAAGTCCCGCAGGTTCGAGCGCACTTGCTCCATCGTCGGCTCGCGCGACGGCGAGCCGTTGTTCGTATGAGGGATGTTGCAGAATACGCATCGCTGGTTGCAGCGAAGCGTTACGTAGTAATTGGCGGTGATGGGCATGCGTCCAGTGCGTGCAAAGTTTGCGCGGCGGGGCGGACGGTACTGTACCGCCCATCCAACGCCAAGCCTTTTGCCGCTCGGCTCCTCAGTTCGTTCAGATGCAAACGAGTGACCGCCGTCAGGCGCCGAGAGACGCGCAGCAGGTGCTAAGCGCCGTACGCAGTTGGGTCGCCGGGCTCGCGATCGTCACCGCGTGCTCCTGGCTGCGATGCGTCGCGACAGGGTCACCCAAGATCGACGAGAATGATACGAGGCTCCTCGTCGGGACGGGCCTCTTCGCCGGCCTCGTCGTCGGCTGGGGCCTGCTCGTCTGGGGGTGGCGGGGGCTTCTCTCGCAGCCGCTGCCCATGGCGCAAGCACGACGCCTCGCATTCGTCGGCATTTTCTTGGCGTCCGCGATGCTGCCCCTCCTCAGCAACGACGTCTTCAGCGTCATGGCCTACGGGTCGGCCGCGGCGCACGGGAAGGACGTTTACACGACGGCGGAGGGCCTCCGGGAGAGCGCGTTCTACCCGTGGGTGGGGGCGCATTACGCCTCGACGGTGTGCGTTTACGGGCCGACGACGCTCCTCGCCGCCCTCCCCGCGTCGCTCTCGGGCGGCAACCCGTGGGTCGCGCTCCTCTTGCTTCGCCTCGCATGGCTCCCGCCGCTCGCGGCGGCGATGGAGCTCTCGTTCCGGCGCCTGCACGACCGGCCGCTCTTTCACGCCATGGTGTGGTGTAACCCCCTCTTCGTCGTCGAGGGGCCGGGCCAGCTCCACGCCGACATGCTCGGCATGGCCGCCGTGGTCGTCGGGATCGCGCTCGCGACGGGGCGGCAAGGGCGGGCCGGATGGGGGTTTTATGCCCTCGCGGTGCTCGGCAAGTACACGTTTCTCTTCGCCGGGCCATGGTTCTGGCTTTTCGGGGCACGGTCGCCGCGCGAGCGCCTTCCGAGGCTCGGCGGGATGGCGGCCGTGCTCGCAGGTCTGGGCGCGCTCGCTTATGCGCCCTTCTGGCGCGGCATGGCGACGCTCTCGGAGCCGGTGCGCGCGCTAGCCGGGCTGAATCCGGGCGGGTCGATCGTCGAAGTCGTGGGGCACCTGGTGCACGCGGCGACGGGTGGGGCGGTGACGCCGCCGGGCCTGCCGGCGCAGGTGGCCGGCGCGATCGAGCGGCAGGCGAAGGGGTCGACGTG
>VFSW01008271.1_pt1 | contig 14956 bp, 12 predicted proteins | sample 5358111 | NCBI WGS metagenome assembly VFSW01 (sample SAMN11554181, study PRJNA540505) | mine drainage metagenome | isolation source: sediment from site ElyBrook_90M | place: USA: Ely Copper Mine, Vershire, VT | collected 2017 | reverse complement strand
GCTGCCGACTTCGACGACGAACATGACGGGGTTTTTGATCATCGCGCGCGGATTGAGTTTGCGCACCGAATCAAGGAGTGCGGGTCCGATGATCGCCGTGTTCCACATGCTGCTTTTGCTAGCCATTTCAGTTGCCTCGTCTCTCGCTCACGGCGGAGGGTTAGAAAACCTGTCCCGACTTGAGGAGGAGGTGTTCAAGGATGGGTCCAAGACTGAGGACCGGGAAGAATGTGAGCGCGCCCATGATGAGAACGACGCCGGTAAGGAGCACGGTGAACAGGCTGGTGTTGACGGGGAAAGTGCCTGGCGACGGCGGCACGCTCTTCTTCTGCGCGAGATTGCCTGCCAGTGCAACGACCGGGATGAGCATGAGGAAACGGCCGCCGAGCATAGTCCAGCCGAGCACGACGTTGTACCACCAGGTGTTGGCGCTGAGGCCGGCGAAGGCCGATCCGTTGTTGCCGGTGGCGGAAGTAAAGGCGTAGAGAAGTTCGGTTAGTCCGTGCGGTCCGCTGTTGGCGAGGGCGGAGAGACCAATGTTGGGCGACATGATGAAGATGGCCGTGAGGATGAGAATGATGAGCGGGAAGATAAGCACGTAGATCATGGACATCTTGACGTCGTAGGCTTCGATCTTCTTGCCCAGGTATTCGGGAGTGCGGCCGACCATGAGGCCGGCAATGAATACGGCGAGCACAACGAAGATCAACATGCCGTAGAGGCCGGAGCCCACGCCGCCGAAGACGACTTCGCCGAGCATGATGTTGGCGAGAACGCCCATGCCGCCGAGAGGCGTGAAGCTGTCGTGCATGGAGTTGACTGCACCGCAGCTTGCGTCGGTAGTGATGGTGGCGAAGAGGGAGGACTGAGAGACGCCGAAGCGAACTTCCTTGCCTTCCATATTGCCGCCGGGCGCGGTTGCGGAGCCGGTTTGGGCGGCGTTATGAAGGAGCGGATGGGGATGCGACTCAGCCCAGTAGACGGTCGTGAATCCCACGGCGAAGAGGAGGTACATGGTGGCGAAGACGGCCCATCCGTGGCCGGGGGAGCCGGTCATGCGACCCAGCGCGAAGGTGAGGCCGGCGGGGATGATGAAGATCGACAGCATCTGAAGGAAGTTTGAAAACGGAGTGGGGTTCTCGAAGGGATGGGCGCTGTTGGCGTTGAAGAATCCGCCACCGTTAGTGCCGAGCATCTTGATGGCTTCCTGGGAAGCGACGGGGCCCTGCGCGATGGTTTGTACCTGGGTGGGCTGTTCGAGCGGATGCGCGACGGTGTAACTGTGCAGGTTCTGGGGAACGCCGGAGGCGACGAGGAGCAGCGCGTAGATGATCGATCCGGGAAGGAGGATGTAGAGCATGGTGCGCGTGGCGTCGACCCAGAAGTTGCCGATGACGCCTGTGGATGTGCGCTTGATGCCGCGGATAAGGGCGACGGCAACGACGATGCCGACGGCGGCGGAAAAGAAGTTATGCGTGGCAAGGCCGGCCATCTGGGTGAGATAGCTCATGGTGGTTTCGGGCGTGTAGGACTGCCAGTTGGTGTTGGTGGTGAAACTGGCGGCGGTGCTCCAGGCGAGGTCAGGCCCGACCGCGGGCAGGCCTTGCGGGTTCCACAACGGAAGGACAGCCTGCAAGCGCTCAATGGCGTATGTGACGAGCAGACTGATGGCGGAGAATCCGAGCACCGCGAAGGTGTATTCACGCGCATTCATCTCGCGGTCAGCCTGCACCGCGGAGCACTTATAGATGAGCCGCTCCAGCGGCCGGAAGATGGGATCGAGCCAGGTGCGCTGCCCTTCGAGGACGCGTACCAGATAGAGTCCCACGGGGCGAACCGTTGCGAGCAGGACCAGAGAGTAAAGCGCGAACTGTAACCAGCCGTTGGCCGACATGTCAGAATTTCTCCGGATAAAGCAGGGAAACAACGAGGTATCCAAATAGCAGGATCGAAAGTACCAGTGCGATTGCCGTAATGAGACTCATGGTCACCTCAATTTTTGACAGGCTTTGACGCCGAGAAACGCCAAGCCGAAGAAAACCGCCGTGAAGAGCAACATCGTCAGATCCTGCATTGCAGATCTCCTATTCCGGGCGCGCTAATTGATGCGAGTGTGCCCGATGGCAAGCACGAGCGGAAACGGCAGCGCGCCGTACCGGCAGTTATGTCTGCCTGAAATTGATTGTTGGCGAAGACGTCTTTGAGAAGGAGAAGGAATTTCTAAAGAAGATGTAAAGACGGGTGCACGGAGATGAGTTCGAACGAGTGGGTGTTGATTGTGGTATGGGGTGCGGGGATAAGTGCTAGTCTTCCTTGCCGGTCCAGCCTTCGGAGATGAAACGATAGCCGACCCACGGTTCGGTTTGTATGTATTGGCGGCCGGTTTCGTTTTCCAGTTTTTTGCGGAGTTGTCCGACGAAGACGCGGAGGTATTCGGGCTGATGCGCGGACTGTCCGCCCCAGACGGCAGTGAGCAGGGCGCGGTGCGTCATGACCTTGCCCGCATGCCGGGCGAGGTGGAGCATCAGGTCGAACTCTTTGGGCGTGAGGTGAATAGGCTTGCCCTGCACGGTGATAGTGTGCGCGGTTGCATCCACGACGAAGTCGCCGGTCTCGATGGCGGCGGTGGCGCGTTCGGGTGCACGGCGAAGATGGGCGCGCACGCGGGCCAGCAGTTCCTGAATGCTGAAGGGCTTGGTGACGTAGTCATCGGCGCCGGCGTCGAGGGCCTCAACCTTGGATCGTTCGTGGTCACGAACAGAAAGCACGAGTACCGGCGTAGATCCCATGGAGCGTATGGCGCGGCAGACTTCAACGCCGCTCATGCCGGGCATCATCAGGTCGGTGATGACGAGGTCGGGTGTCCACTCGCGGAAGATGACGAGGCCTTCTTCGGGATCGTTGGCGGTGCGCACATCGAAGGCCTGCGCGGAGAGAGCGGCCCGGAGAACCCGGGTGATCTGAGATTCGTCGTCGATGACCAGGATCCTGCCCGGCATTTTTCAACCTGCTTTCATGTGAAGCTTACATCATCGGCGGCGCCAGTTATGATGCTCGTGAGAAAGTGCGGCGAGTCGCCAGTGGCGGGGATGATGCGAAAACTCGGTGTTCAAGAGGGGTTGCGCTGGACTGCCTCGTTGGTGGGCGTGGCGCTGATCACGTACCTGCTTCTAGCTGTCAATATCAAAGAAACGGCCGCGGGACTGGTCTTTCTCACGCTCGTAGTCTGGTTTGCGGCGCGTTCGGGCATTGCACTCTCGCTGTTTGTCGCGGCACAGTGCGCGGTTTCGTTCGACTATTTTTTTCTGCCTCCGATCCACACCTTTCGCCTGGCCGGTCCGCAGGAGTGGATTGAAATGCTTTCGTTCCTCATCAGTTCAGCGATAGTGAGCCGGCTTGCGGAGCGAACGCGACAGCAGTCGCGCAATGCCGAGCAGCGGCGCGAAGACGTGGAACGTCTCTACACTCTGAGCCAGGAGATGATGTTGCATGAGGATGCGTCCCGGATCATTAGTGACTTGCCGCTGATGGTGAAGCGATGCTTTGAGCTTGAAGCGGTGGTGCTCTATGTGGGCGACCGCGATCAGTTTTATGCGTCGAGCGCGGAGGTTCCGCCGGGTCTTCAAGCGGAGCTGCGCGCGCAGACGATGGGGCACAGTTCGATGACGTCGACGTCGGATGGGTTCACGTCCCTGGCGCTGATGATGGGACTGACGTCCATCGGCGCGCTGTCGTGGAAGCCTGATTCCCTATCACGCGAGTTGTCGACAGCGGTCAGCGCCCAGGTTGCCATCGCGCTCACGCGTTCGATTGCAATTGAGACGTATACCCGCCTGGAGGCGTCGCGCGAAGGCGAGCGGCTACGCACGGCCTTGATTGATTCATTAACGCATGAATTGCGCACGCCTTTGACGTCGATACGAGCAGCGGCCACGACGCTGGTACAGGCGGAAGGATTAGACGAGGCCACGCGGAGCGATCTTGCGTCGCTGCTAGACGAGGAGAGCGCGCGTCTGGACAAACTGATCGGCGAGGCCGTGGAGATGGCCGAACTGGATGCGAAAGTGGTGAGAGTGCAGGCCACTGCGCAGCACACGCGCGCGTTGCTGGATCATGTAGTCGCGGAGTCGCGTTCGGCGCTGAATCATCGCAAGGTTGTCATCTCGGTGGAAGGGCCGGATACGCCGGTTTGGTTTGATCCGCACCTGCTGAGCCGTGTTTTCAGGCACCTGATCGAGAACGCGGCCCGCTATTCACCGGCGGGCAGCCGGATCAGGCTGGGAAGCCGGCGGAGTGAGGGACGGCTGGAGTTCAGCGTGGAGGACCAGGGGCCTGGAATCGATCCTGCGGAGGCTCCGCTCATTTTCGAGAAGTTTTATCGAGGGGAAAAAAGTTCGGCGTTTGGCAAAGGAACGGGGATGGGGCTGCCAATTGTGAAGGCGATACTGGTAGCGCACGGTGGAGAAATCACAGTCGCGAGCCGGCCGGGCGAGGGAAGTACGTTTCGATTCTGGATTCCGCTGGTTGAGGGTGAGGCGACCCTGGAAGCGCCTGCGCCGGCCGAGTGAAGCGGACGAAAAGGGGCAGAGACCGCGTATGCGTGACGGGGCTGCGCCCAGAGTGCTCAGGAGGGATACTTCCACCGGAAGGGAATGATTTACGGAGGCGGATTGTTATTCGGGAGCCGGTTGCGTTAGGCTGTAAGCCGAAGCAGTGACTCGCGGGTCGTTCCGTATCCTGAGATTACTGATGCAGTTAAGCGGGCGACACCCAATGGTTCGCAGTGAAGCTAAACGGTATCTGAACACGCTGGAGCAGTTTCGGAAGACACGTGGAATTTTCAGGTCATAGCAGCGCTGTTTTCTGAGGAAAACAAACGTTCGCTCTATGCATTTGGTCTATGTCGATTTTGAGACTGCGATAGCTCCGACGCATGGCACAGGATCCTGGTCTGGTGAACGTGCCGCCAATTTTCTTGGACTGCAACAGCAACCTGGAAAGCGGATCAAGTGAAGTCGCGTCTTCCCCTGCGTGATCTCGTGGCCCTGACGGGAATTCTAAGTTCCCGGTGTGCCTGGTCTGCGGACCCTTCCACCTCGATTTTTTCGACAGCGTCGACTCCGGCACGGGAGGTGAATGACCTCTCGTATTTTGTGCTTGCCATCACGGCGGCTATCTTTCTGGGTGTCACCTGCCTGCTGGTCTATGCGCTCGTACGCTATCGTGCGCGCCCGGGCGACGCGATGGAACCGCCCCAGGTATTCGGCAGCGTGCAGATCGAGCTGGCCTGGACCATCATTCCGATTTTGATCATCGTCGTGCTGTTCCTGGGCACGGCGCGGGTTTTGTTTTCCGTACAGGACGCGCAGAAACCTGCGTCGGCAGTGGATGTGACGGTGGTGGGGCACCAGTTCTGGTGGGAGTTTCGCTATCCGAAGTACGGCGTAGTGACCGCGAATGAATTGCACGTTCCGGTAAGCACCGCAAGCGCGCCGAGGCCGACGTTTATGAAGCTGACGTCAGCAGATGTGATTCATAGTTTCTGGGTGCCGCAACTGGCGGGCAAGACGGACCTGCTGCCGAACCGGGTGAACGAAATGTGGATCGATCCGCAGAGTCCGGGGCTGTATGTGGGGCAGTGCGCGCAGTTCTGCGGCATGCAGCACGCTAAGATGCTGCTGCGCGTGTATGTCGACACGCCGGACGAGTTTGAGAGATGGATCGCACAGCAGCAGAAGGTGCAGAGCGAGATTGCCGGCGTGGAACGGAGCACCATGACGATGTCGGATGCGGCGGGTGCGGGAGGAAATCGGGCACAAAGGAATGCTGGGGCGGCGCTGATTGAAACGGCGGCTCATGCGGAGAGCGCACCCACGGTGAATGCGCACGACGGACAAAGAGTGTTTGAACAGCAGGCCTGCATCAATTGCCACACCATCTCGGGCACGGTGGCCAACGGGCGATATGGACCTGACCTGACGCACCTGATGAGCCGGGCGACGCTGGCGGCCGGCGCAATGCCGAACACGGCGGACAACTTAAAAGCCTGGATCGAAGATCCGAATACATTCAAGCCGGGTTCACTCATGCCGGCCATGCACCTGACCGGTAAGCAGAATGAGCAGATCACTGCCTACCTGCTGACCTTGAAGTAGCGAAATCGGAAGTAGCGAAAGCGGAGATGCCGATGGACATACCGAGCATTCCAGTTGCGGGCGGAATTGAAGCGGGCCTGGACCGGACACGCCCGCACAGCACGCGAGGGACCTATCTCGAAACAGTCCATAGCTGGATTGTGACGGTGGATCACAAGAAGCTGGGGATTCTCTACATCGCGTATGCGCTGATTTTTCTGGTCGTGGCCGGGGTTGAGGCACTGCTGATCCGCATCCAGCTTGCGGTGCCGCACAATACATTTTTGACTCCCGCAGCCTATAACCGGCTGTTCACGATGCATGGCACGACCATGGTGTTCCTGGTGGGCATGCCGATTTTGTTTGGATTCGGAAATTATCTAATCCCGTTGATGATCGGCGCGCGGGACATGGCGTTTCCGCGGCTGAACGCGTTCAGCTTCTGGATCAGTGCATTTGCAGGATTGTTGTTGTATTACAGCTTTATCGGCGGCGTAGGACTGGCGGGGACAGGGTCGGCTCCGGATGTGGGATGGTTTGCGTATGCGCCGCTGACGGAAAAGGCATTTTCGCCGGGGCATACGGTTGACTATTGGGCGGTGTCGATCTTTGCGAACGGGATCGGCAGCATTGGAACGTCAATCAACATTATCGCCACGGTGTTTTGCATGCGGTGCAAAGGGATGACGCTGCTGCGCATGCCGCTGCTGCCGTGGCTGTACGCGACGGTCTCGTTTCTTGTGCTGGTGGCGGTGAGCCCGTTGACAGCAGCGCAGGCGATGCTGATGATCGATCGCTACCTGGGCGGACATTTCTTCGATACGCAGGCGGGCGGCTCGGCGATTTTGTGGGCGCATTTTTTCTGGATCTTCGGGCACCCCGAAGTGTATGTGCTGGTGCTGCCGGCATTCGCTTTCGCCAATGAGATTATTCCGGTGTTTTCGCGCAAGGCGATCTTCGGCTATTCGGCGATGGTGGCGGCGTCGGTGGGGATCGGCTTCATCAGCCTGGGCGTTTGGGCGCACCACATGTTCACGATTGGGATGACGTCGTTTGGCAATGCGTTTTTCACCCTGTCGACGATGCTGGTTTCGATTCCTACAGGCATCAAGACATTCAACTGGCTGGCGACGATCTGGGGCGGCAAGATTCGTTTTGAGACGCCGATGCTGTTTTCGATCGCATTTTTGTTTCAGTGGGTGATTGCAGGGCTGACCGGCATCATGCTGTCGGTGTCGGCGTGGAACTGGCAACTGCACAATTCTTATTTTGTGGTCGCGCACTTTCACTATGTGCTGGTGGGTGCGATTGTCTTCATGATCTTCGCCGCGCTGTATTACTGGTATCCGAAGATGACGGGGCGGATGCTGGACGAGCGGCTGGGCAAGTGGCACTTCTGGCTGATGGTGATCGGATTCCATCTTACGTTTGACCTGATGCATATTCCGGGATTGATGGGGATGCCGCGCCAGATCTATACGTATGAGCCGGACCGGGGTTGGACTCTGTTGAATCAGCTTATTTCGGTGGGCGGCTTCATCCAGGGGATTGCGGTTCTCATTTTTGTGTACAACATGGTGCATTCCTATTTTCGCGGGGAGACAGCGGGGGCCGATCCGTGGGATGCGTGGACGCTGGAGTGGTCAGTGCCATCGCCGCCACCCGCGTATAACTTTGCCGTCGATCCTGAGGTGGCGAGCCGCCGGCCGTTGTGGGATGTGAAGCATCCGGAAGATCCTGATTCCGCGTATGAGTAGTCGAGAGAGGAAGAGATGAGCAGCATTCCGTTGGAGCGGGTTGGAAATGAGACGCCGTGGCGGCTGCCCTCGCGCGGGGTGGTGGCGATGGCGAGCCTCATCACTGCGGAATCAGCCCTCTTCACAATCTTTGTGGTGGCCTATCTCTATTACCTGGGGCGGGATGTAAACGGGCCGCCGCCGCGCGAGGTGCTGGAGCTGCCGATTTTTGGCACGGTGTGCCTGTTGTCGAGCAGCTTTTTTATCTGGCTGGCTGAACACGCTATCGAACACGGGAAGATGAAGGCATTCGTGTTGTGGTGGGGGGTAACGATTTCGCTGGGGTTGATCTTTTTGGGAGATACGGCCCTGGAGTGGCGCAAGTTGATCGTGGAAGATCACCTGACGATTCGGACGAACCTGTTCGGCACGACATATTACTCGCTGGTGGGGCTGCACGCTTCGCACGTCGTAATTGGATTACTGATGATGATCCTGGTGTTTGCGTTTGCAGCAACGCGCAGGCTTCATCCTGAACATGCCGAGCGCGTGAAGGTACTGGCGCTGTACTGGCACTTTGTGGATGCGGTGTGGGTAGTGGTATTCACTGTGGTTTACATCATAGGTCGATGATGGAGCATAGAGACGCGATGCCGGACACCTCAACTCAGGGCGAGATGCAGACGCGCGCGATTGATCTTCCTGCGCCCACGGCGTGGCCGTTTCTGCTGGCCCTGGGTTTGACGCTGGTATTTGCGGCGCTCGTGACGGACGCCATTATCGGCGCGTTGGGATTGTTGCTGACAGCGATAGCGACCGTGGGGTGGTTCAGGGACGTGCTGCCGCACGAGGCGCACGAGCACGTGGAAGTTACCGAGGATATAGTCGCGCTGGTGTCAGCGAACGAAGCGGTGGCACGCATCGAAGTGGACGAGACGCATCGCGCGCAGTTGCCGCTGGAGACGTTTCCGATTGCGAGCGGCATCAAGGGCGGCATCGCCGGCGGTATAGCGATGGTGATTCCGGCGGAGATTTATGGGATCGTGCGGTTCCACAGCATCTGGTACGTGGTGAACCTGCTGGGCGGCGCGGGCGTGGGGAACTGGGTAAATCCGACGGTGGAAGAGATGCAGCATTTCCGCCTGACCGCATTCATCACGGCCAATATCATTCAAGGCTCAACGACGCTGCTGGTGGGGCTGCTTTATGGAGCGATGCTGCCGATATGGCCGAAGCGGCCGATTTTGCTGGGGGGAATTGTTGCGCCAGTGGTGTGGACGGGTCTTCTGCACAGCGTGCTGGGCATCGTGAACCCCTTCCTGGCGCAGCGGATTGACTGGTGGTCGTTTGCGGCTTCGCAGGTGATTTTTGGCCTGGTCGCGGGCTACACCGTAGTGAAGCTGGGCGGATTGCAAAGACTGCAACAGGTGCCGCTCTCGATGAGGCTTGGGGTTGAAACGCCGGGACTGCATCGTGACCATCAAGGAAGCGAGCGCAAGCCATGACGGCGCGGTTCATGGTTGGTCCGGCGCTGGTGCTGGTCACGCTGCTGAGCGGATGCGATCTGCCGGGGCGGCCGAAGGCGGGGCCGGAGGTGCCGCGACCGGAAGAGGTGAAGTCGTTCGATATTTTGTATGGAGAGAATTGCGCGGGATGCCACGGGAAGAGTGGAGAGAATGGGGCGGCGACGGATCTTGCCAATCCGGAATATGAAGCTCTGATCGATGACGCGACGCTGCGCGATGTGATTGCCAATGGGGAGAAGGCTACGCTGATGCCGGGGTTCAGCAAGAGCGCCGGCGGCCCGCTCACAGATGAGCAGGTGAATCTGATTGTGCAGGGAATGCGGGCGCGATGGAAAAAGGACAACGCCTGGGGCGAAGAGACGCCGCCTCCGTACAAGGCAACGCATGCGGGGGATGCAGCGAAGGGGCAAGCTGTTTATGCATCTGCGTGTGCGCGCTGCCACGGAGCGAATGCACAACATCCGGGGAGCGCGGGTTCGGTGCTGGACGGGAGTCTGCTCGCGCTGCTGAATGAGCAGACGGTGCGCACGACGATAATTGCGGGGCGCCCGGATATTGGGGAGCCGGACTGGCGCGGCCACATTACGGGGCGTGCCATGAGCGACGATGAAGTATCCGACGTGACGGCGTGGATGATGACGCAGAAACCGGCGAGCCCGGGGCAACCGTATCCTAACGCAACGCCCACGTCAGAGCCGCCGGGAGAAGCGCAGCCGCAGGCGACCAAAGAAAACGCGCACTAAGAAACGTGCGACCACGCAGGAGAGAGCATGGACGACAGACTTCCGCCACCGGGCAAAGATGAACAGGCGCAGCGCCTTGAAGCAGAGCGCGTGAGCCGGCGTACGTTCATGATGAATGTCGGCATCGCGCTGAATGCCGCGGTGGCGCTGGCGATTGCAACTCCCGTGATTGGCTATTTGCTGGGACCGGTGCTGCGGCGCAAGGACTATCTGGAGTGGATTGCGATTGGAGATGTAGCGGAGTTTCATCCCGGCGAGACGAAGCTTATTACTTATCGCAACCCGTTTGCCAATTCGGGGGATGGCGAGACGGCCAATATTCCCGCGTATGTACGCTGTTCGGAGCCCGGAAAGTTTACGGTGTTCGCGATTAACTGTGCTCATCTGGGCTGTCCGGTGCGGTGGTTTTCAGAGTCGCAGCTGTTTATGTGTCCGTGCCACGGCGGGGTGTATTACGCCGATGGGAGCCGGGCATCCGGGCCGCCGGAACGCGGGCTTTTCACTTATGAATTGAAGGTTGTGAATGGCAAGCTGATGATCAACGCCGGGCAGATGCCCACGCTCAAGAATCGCGCCAGCGCATCGCCCTGCCCGTCTGCTCCCGCCGTCAACCCGCCTGCGATAGTCACGAGGATTGAATCATGCCGTGGTACAGACGCGTCTACGATTGGCTAGAAAGACGCATACAACTCGAAGGGCCTGTTAAGGACGCAGCGCTGCATCCGGTGCCGAAGAGCACCGCGAGCTGGTGGTACGTCTTTGGCAGCGCGAGCCTGGTATTGCTGATCTTGCAGATCGTGACGGGCATTTTGCTGGCCCTGGTGTATACGCCGTCGGCGTCGACAGCGTGGACTTCGCTGGAGATTCTGAATCACGAACTGCCGCTGGGTTGGTTTCTGCGCGCGATGCACGGGTGGGGATCGAATTTCATGGTCGCCGTGGTGCTCATTCACATGGCGCAGGTGTTTCTCTTCGGCGCATATAAATTTCCGCGGGAGCTGACATGGGTATTGGGCGTGTTCATGCTGCTGATGACGCTGGGCATGGCGTTCACAGGGCAGGTGCTGCGCTTTGATCAGGACGCGTACTGGGGGCTGGGTATCGGCGCTTCGATCGTGGGGCGCGTGCCGTTTGTGGGCGGCGAGCTCGTGCACCTCATGCTGGGCGGACCGATTATCAATGGAGCTACGCTTACGCGATTTTTTGCGCTGCATGTGTTTGTGATTCCCGGCGCGCTGCTCGCATTTACCGGCCTGCATGTGTGGATGGTGTTGAAGCTGGGCGTGAACGAGTGGCCTATGCCAGGGCGCATTGTGCATCGCGAGACGTATATCCAGGAGTACAACGAACTGGCGCATAACGACGGCATTCCGTTTGTGCCGGGAGCAGTGTGGAAGGACCTGTTTTTTTCTGCGGCGATTTTATTTGCTGTTGCATGCTGCGCTGCGGTGTTTGGGCCTTATGGGCCGAAGGGCGTGCCTGATCCAACGATTATTGCGACGGTGCCCAAGCCAGACTTCTTCTTTCTGTGGATTTATACGGTGCTTTCATTTTTGCCGCCTGATCTTGAAACGCCGTTTCTGCTGATCGTTCCGCCGATTGCGGTTGCAGTTTTAATTGCATTGCCGTTTGTGGCGGGGGTGGGCGAGAAGAGCTGGTGGCGGCGGCCGGTGGCGGTGTTTTCGCTGATGTTCATCGCGATCTGCTGGGGAGTGTTCACGCAGTTGGGAACGTATACGCCGTGGAGTCCGCAGATGAACGCGTGGAGCGGCGCGCCGGTCCCGGTGAATTATCTGAAAGGTCGCACACCACTCGAGCGGCAGGGAGCGAATGTACTCCAAGAGAAGCAATGCCGGAACTGCCATTCCATAGGGGGACTTGGGGGGCAAAGGGGGCCGGCGCTTGACGATGTGGCAACGAGGCTGACCGAGGACCAGATGATTCGCCAGGTGCTGCTGGGCGGAGGGAACATGCCAGCGTACGGAAGTGCCTTGTCGCCTGCAGAGACAACGGCGCTGGTGCGCTTCCTCGACACGCTGCACCCGAATCACCAGCCGGGCGCGAGCGATGCATCGCGACAGGTGGTGGGGCAGGCGGGAGTGCCTGCGGGGACAACGGTTGAGCGCGGCGGCGGCCAGACGCCGGTTCGTTAGCGTTGTCGATCGCTCATGAAAATCATTTTGCTGCTGGGATGTTTGGGGATTGAAGGGCAATCGGCCGGCGCGGACGTTGCTCAGAACTGGTCAGGCCAGTGGTCCTTCCCTCCTCTTCCCTTCATTGCACTCTCCCTTGCGCTGCTTGTTTATGTGCGGGGATGGCTAATCGCTCGGCGAACCCGCGCGCGGGAACTGCCTGCCTGGCGGGCATACTCATTTGTTGCTGGAATTCTGTCGCTGTGGATGGCGATCGCATCGCCGATCGACGCTCTGGATGATTTTCTGCTGGTGGCACACATGATCCAGCATTTTATTCTCATGTCGATTGCGCCGCCGCTGATCGTGCTGGGCGCACCGGCTGTACCGATGCTGAGGGGTCTTCCCCGGGTGCTGATCCGGAGCATACTGCGACCGGTGTTTCAAGCGCGATGGGTGCATCGGGTAGTGAGAGCCTTCCTGCATCCAGTGACGGTCTGGCTGATGATGAACATCGCGTATCTCGGGTGGCACGTGCCGGCTGCCTTCGAGCTTACGTTTCGATCCGAGACCATTCATCAGATGGAGCATGCTTGTTTCCGGTTGACTTCGCCTGCGTTCTGGTGGGTAGTGCTTGCGCCCTGGCCGGCGCGGCGCGTGTGGCCGAAGTGGGCGATGATTCCGTTTTTGCTGAGCGCCGATGTGTTGAATACGATTTTGTCGGCGACGCTGGTTTTCTCGGGCAAGGTTCTGTATCCGTCGTACGCAAATGCGGAGCGCGTGTCGTCGCTGACGGCGCTCCAGGACCAGGTGGCGGCGGGCGCGGAGATGTGGGTCTTGAATTCGCTGGTATTCCTGATACCGGCTGTTGTTTTGACGATCAGGGCGCTGACGCCGCGATCACTGCAGGCCCGCGTTGTTGAGACTGCTGGGCGCTGAATCGACACATGCGAGCGTGACGAACCTGGGCTAAGGTATCCAAATCAGCCTTGAGAAAAACTTAGGGATTTTGGCAAGCGGAAATGTTCTTCGTTCGTCTATCACATCAAAGCTGTTCCGTTTCAGCATTTCTGTAAGAGCCAGACGAACCTTCGGGTCTTGAAGGCCCAGCCCCGCAGCGGTATAGTGGGGCAACGCTTTAAGTCAAGTTCCAGAGCAATCTCACGTTTATGCACATTCTCGCTGAAGCAGGCCGATGTGAATAGCGGGATAGCACCTTCTGAAGGCCAATCCGAAACGACCCAGGCCCATGTGATTCAAATGTCGGGCTGGCGCGGAGTTATCGCGCGACGGTCTGCCATAGTTTTGATCGCAGTGGTAGCGATTGCGGTTGTGATCGCGTCGGTGTGGTTCGCGACTCGTGCGAGAACGCCGGGCGCCCGAGCGGATCAAGGTTTCGCACGCGGGTATGAGAGCAACCTGCCGTCGGTTCGCCTCAACGGGAAAACGGAAGCGGTGCGGGCGCGATCGATTTTGGCGCCGCTGCTGGCCGGCCAACAGGTGGGCACGCTCACGATTTTAAAGCTTGTGCCGAGCGGGAGCCGGGTGAAGGCAGGGGAGGTGCTGGTCGAGTTTGACCGGCAGGCACAACTGCGGGATTTCGTCGACAAGCAGGCACAGAGCGCCGATCAGAACGAAAAGGTAATCGAGGCCCAGCAGGCGGAGGCGGCGGCGCGGTCGAAGGACGAGACCGAGATTGAGCAGGCGCAGAGCGCCCTGTCGAAGGCTGAACTGGAGATGCAGAAGGTGGAAGTGCTTTCGCGCATTGACGCGGAGAAGGCGCAGGAGGATCTCGATGAGGCGCGCGCCACGCTGACGCAATTGAAGGAGACATTTGACCTGAAGCGCAAGGCGGCACAGGCGTCGATCCGGATACTCGAGATCCAGCGCGACCGAACGCGGGAGACCATGGATCATGCGCAGACGAATGCATCGCTGATGCAGATCCGCGCGCCCATCGATGGGATTGTGGTGTTCAACACCATCTGGAAACAGGGCAACATGGGCGAGGTGCAGGAGGGCGACCAGGTGAGACCGGGGGTGCCTTTCATGGAGGTGGTGGACCCGTCGGTGATGCAGGTGCATGTGCTGGTAAACCAGGAGGATTTGAACGCCTTGAAGGTGGGGGAGAAGGCGCGGGTGCACCTGGATGCCTATCCTGACCTGGCGTTTAACGGCAGGCTCGAGTCGGTCGATCCGATGGGCAAGAAGGGCGATTTTTCGGCGAAGCTGCGCATCTTTTCGGCGACGTTTTCGATCCAGGGGAATGATCCGCGGCTGATGCCGGACCTGTCGGCCGCGGTGGATGTTGAGGCCGATCTGGGCAAGACCGCGGAGGTGGCTTCGCGATGATGAACGGGGCACGGCGGGCGTTGAAGGAGCACAAGAACATTGCAGTAGCGGTGGTGCTGGCGGCGGCGAGCGTGGCTGTGTTTGGGGGGGTGCGGTCGACGAAAACGGCGCCAACAGTTTCCTCGTTCCAGGTAGAAAGAGCGGAGTTTCTGGATGTTCTGCAATTTCGGGGGGAGCTCAAGGCTCTGAAGACGGTGACGATTTCGGCGCCCGCTGACGTCGAGAACCTGCAAATCGTTAAACTCGCCGCGGACGGGAGCCAGGTGAAACAGGGCGATTTCGTGGTGGAGTTCGATCCATCGAAGACAAAGGCGGATCTTGCACAGGACAGTT
>VFSW01008270.1_pt1 | contig 14956 bp, 17 predicted proteins | sample 5358111 | NCBI WGS metagenome assembly VFSW01 (sample SAMN11554181, study PRJNA540505) | mine drainage metagenome | isolation source: sediment from site ElyBrook_90M | place: USA: Ely Copper Mine, Vershire, VT | collected 2017 | reverse complement strand
GTTGCGAAGAAAGTTCAATTGTGACCTCAGAACAGTTGTTGGAAAAAGTTGTCACCTTGTGGCCGCAAAGTGTTAGTGCTAGAACGACAGCTTCAGGGCCAACTGAATCGATCTCGGCCCTCCAAACTGATACAGCGGACTGAAGGCGCCGCTACCCACGTTGGAACTATTAAGGCTTTGGCTCAAGGTTTGATTGGAAAAACCGAAGTAACCCGGTAGGAGCGCGCCACCCGGAGGGCCGAAGTTGGGATGGTTCAAGACATTGAACATCTCCGCTCGAAATTGCAGCTTGATACGTTCGCTAAAGGGAAAGTCGCGATGAACGGCAAAATCCCACTGCCATGCGCCGAATCCACGCAATCCGTTTCGGCCAAAGTCCCCCTGCCTTGTGGGTTCGCCCGTCGATGGGTCGAGTGGCGGATTCGTGAATGCGTTCGGATTGAAGCCCTTGCCGCCGGGGCAGGGAGTAAGAAGCACGGCGGGGCACTCTGCCGCAGAAAGGTAGAACGGTTGTCCGGGCACAACGTCCGGCCGCACGGCAACAAAAGAGCTCCCGATCATATAAGTGTAGGAGTAATAGACATTCACAGGTGGAGCGGAGCGGGCTTGAAAGATGTTATCGGTGGACCATCCCTGGGAAACGGACCGAATGAACTTGTTCGCCTTAGCCGAAGGGGTGTCGTAACTCAGCGCTACTGACGCCGAATGTCGAATGTCGAAGTCGGATGGTCCACGGTTGGCGTTCGCTCCTAATTGCGGCGAGTACACGTCGCCAAACGTCTCCCCTCCGGAGCCGGTGGAACCGGTATCGATGGAATGCGCCCACGAGTATGAAGCCAGCACTTGCAGGCCATCCGCCAATCTCCTTCGAAACTGCAGCTGCAGGGCATCATAGTCGGAAGTCCCGTAATTCCCGATCAAATCCGCTTCTGAAATATTCGCGTTCGGAGTAGCATATTCCGCGGCCAACAGAAGACGGCGTCCGGCAGCGCCAGTGTAAGTAACCGAGAACGATTGCGCAGCACTAAGAGATTGTTCGAATGCGACGTTCCATTCCCGCGTATACGGCGACTTCAGATTTGGATCAAAAGCGAAGATAGTAGCTTCATTGGGAGTGATGGGAGCAGGTTGACCGCCGCTGCTGGAATTGGGGTCGAGCGGGAACTGACCGCCGTACAACAAATTGAAACTGCCGAAGGGATAAGCAAGAGTCTCTGCTAGAAGTTGCGTCGTGCTCAAGTCATAGAATATTCCCCAGCCACCGCGCAGCACACTTTCCCATCCTTTCGTTTGCAAAAGTTGATAAGCGAGTCCGACGCGGGGCGCAAGATCTGCGTATCGGGTACTGAACACGGGCGTGCCCGCGGGCGCCAATGCCAGAGTCGACAAATCATTAAAGTTGACGACGGAGGGCAGGCTGGGGCCGCTGCTGGTCTTCGGCGAACAATCGATGTCCCAACGCAAACCATACGTCAAAGTAAGACGCGGCCTGACTCGCCAGGTATCTTGAGCAAATACTCCAAGGTTTTGAAGAATGAGAGGTACTCGGCCGTTGGCATAGACTGCAGCGTAAGATAACGTGCCCGAAGCCATGCTAGGGATGTCAGCGAACTCCGCAGCTTGTTCGTACGGCACAGCGTTTACGACTGGCGTGAGCCGGCGATAATCCACGCCTGCTTTGAGGGTGTGGGCTCCGATCTGCCACGATAGATTGTCAACCAGATTGACTTGCCGCTGAGTTTGAACGCCTACGCTACCGACATAAAGGCCCCCACTGAGGCTGGAGTCGGCGAGGTTCATTGCGGAGGACTGTGCAGTGTAGGGGCTGGGTAACCCAATGACGGAAACGCTGAACGGGGCAGCTCCCCCGAACTTATCGAGACTATAGCTCTGATTTGAACTGGCTCGGCTATAGTTGGCACGCAGATCGTTTGTAAGAGCAGGGCTTGCGAGCCATGTTGCTCCCAGAGTGGCCGTCTGAGTCGGGATAGTCCCTGCGTTGATCACGCTCAAGGCCAGACCACTATTGGGGCGCTGCACGATCTCCGAGGGCGCGTAATTGTATCTTCCAAACAACGTCAGCTTGTCATTCAAGCGATGGTCGAGGCGGAGACTGGTTGCGTTCAGCGTAGAGCGATTGGAATAGGTCGCGTTGAAAGCCGCTGTTCCGGTTGCCTGCATTCCCGAAGCGGGGCAAGTCGGATCGGTACTCGTGGTGCATGGCACATAAATCTCCGGACTATTCGCGTTCGGAAGAGGAAAAGCGTTGAAGAAAGGCTGCATCGCCAGGATTGCGTTTTGCCTGGAGTTTGTCGTGCCGGGCGTAAAACTGGCATCGGGAACTGTGGAAAGACCGGTCTGGGGAAGACGCAGTCGCATTCCTTCGTACGAGAAGAAGAAGAACGTACGGTTTTTGACAATGGGTCCGCTAAGCGTTCCTCCGAAGTCGTTCTGACGTTCTTCCGCTTTGGGCAGCGGAGGAGAATTGACAAATCCATTGAACCAGTCGTTGGCGTCAAGGGCATCATTTCGCAAATAGTCGAACGCAGTGCCGTGAAATTGGTTCGTGCCCGAACGCGTGACGATCGAAATTTGCCCGCCAGGTGTCCGGCCAAATTCGGGTGCGAACGTCGAAGTTTGAATGCGAAACTCCTGCATCGCATCCACGGACACCAGGCTGTTGGTGCCACCCTGAGCACTGAATCCGCCGAGCGAGCCCGAAAGAGTGTCGGCCGCACCTACCGCGCTCATCCCGATGTTTGCACTCACACCGTCGATCATCCAGTAGTTCGAATCAGCGCGCTGACCATTGACGCTGAATTGCCCGTCCGACTCAGGGCCGCTGGCAGTGAGGACAACACCCGGGGTCAGCTCAATCAGAGTCTGGAAGCTGCGGCCGTTCATCGGCAGATTCTCTGCGAAGTTCCGATCGACGACTGTGCTGACGGTGGCAGATTCGGTGTCAATCAGCGATGTTCCGCCCTCAACCGTGATCGACTCAGAAACCGACCCCACGACTAGCTTGAAATTTTGCTCGAGATGATCCTGGACGTTTACCGTGACGCCTGTGACATTGACTACTTTGAAGCCCGCGGCTACAACTTCCATCCGGTAGCGCCCAGGCCTAACATTCGGAAACGTGTACAAACCGGTGCTGTTGCTTGTCACGCCGATGCTGGTGTCACGATCGATGTCCACAAGCTTTATCTGGGCACCCGTTATGTTCAGCTCGGACGGATCCACGACCTGACCGGAGACCGTGGCAGTTTCGGATTGTGCCCAGGTAAAGTTGGCGACGAGGGAGAACAGCAACGACAAGAAGCAAAATTTTCCCAGAACCCCACCAGAGAAACGGAGCATCGGTTTGCATTCCTCTATAAACGTATGCCGACAGAGAAGTGCGTTTTGCCCTTGGGAAAAATTGGGTTCAACCGGCGCAAACGATATAGAGGGAGAGTGATGCAGTGCTGAGGTCCGTACGAAGGAATCCAAGAAAGGAGTTTCTTCGACACCCCTTCTTGGCGGGAACCCTGTAACCGATATTCCTGTGGGAGAGCACTCCCACAGGGTGATGAAGCAACGTGGGCGGCAAGAGCCCCCAACAGCAGAGAGCAAGAATCACGCAGACCCTAGCGCTGGTCCTCCATCAATGCTTGAGGCGTTTGGATTCGGTCCTCTCGAACTCATGACTCACTTTTCGTATCAGGGTCGCTGCATCCACGCCAAGTGCTTCCGCAATTTCGAGAATCCGGCGCAAACTCGGGTTTATGAGGCCACGTTCAAGTTGACTTATATACGAGATATCGCAGCACAACTGATCAGCGAGCGCGGACTGGGAGAACCTTTTTCTGATGCGATATTGAGCCACCACAGTGCCGACCGCTCCTTCAAGAGTGTTCATCTTCTGACGACGGGAAATACCGATTGGTCGGGTCATATCTTTCAATATAGCAAGATAGTGCTATAGTTAAAATAGGATTTCCAGATGTTCGATCCGCGTAGAGTCCGTGCACTGATTGAGACTGTGGGTTGGCCCAGAACGGCCTTCTTGCTCTCCTTGACACTTCACGCATCGCGAATCGTCACTTTTGAGGAATGTGTGATTCTTCTCTTGATTGCTCTGGCCCCAGCATTCTCTAAACGGCCATGAGGACCCGGTCGAGAAAGTGTTGGCTGCACTAACGGTTGAGCCGCAAGCTGAGCACACAGGTGCTCCTTCGTGTCGACTTGGTCCCTTTCTAAACATGTGCAAACAGCGTAGACACCTAGGAAAAAGTCCCCATTGACACTCATCCCTGTCTGATAGAAGATGCGAGAGTGCAGACAGCAACCGGGAGGATCGGCGACCCAATGGCAACCATGGCGATAAAGCGAGCCGCAGAAGTCCGCAACCTCATTCTCCAGGCGCTGAGAGACAGGGCTTATCGTCCCATTGAACTGCTGCAGCACCTCCAGGCGGCCGATGTGACCGAGTCCGCACTGAAGGACGAACTCGCCGGACTGATAAACACGGGCCTCATCGAGCTTTCTCCCGATCGATACGTCAGGTTGCGCGAGCCCGTCAGCGCAGGTAGATGATTGATTACAACGACGTTCGAATTCCTCGCAACCGCCGCCTCCATACAAAACCTGCTGTTCAAGAAGGGGAATACCGCAGTCCTGCACAAAAAGACAAGGACCGTATCATCTATACGTCAGCTTTCCGCCGCCTCGCGGAAGTGACGCAGGTCGCTTCGCCCAGCGACGCGCACGTGTTCCACAATCGCCTTACCCACTCTCTTCAAGTAGCGCAGGTCGGCCGCTCTTTGGCCGAAAAACTGCGGCAAGATCCCGACGCTTGCGACAGCATCGGCGGCATAGACCCGGAAACAGTCGAGGCTGCGTGTCTGGCACACGATCTGGGTCATCCCCCGTTCGGTCACACGGCCGAGGAGCTATTGAATACGCTGGTCGGGTCTGCTGCCGGAGGATTCGAAGGGAATGCACAGTCGTTCCGCATCGTAACCAAGCTCGCTTTTAAATCCACGAGTCACGCCGGCCTTGATCTGACGGCCGGCACCCTCGCAGCGATCTTGAAATACCCGTGGCTTAAAGGACAGAACAAGAAGAAGCCGCACAAATGGGGCGCGTACAAATCGGAACTGAAAGACTTCGAATTTGCCAGGACGGTCTCTCCGCCGCAAAAACTCGCGCGCAGTCCGGAAGCAGCGCTGATGGACTGGGCAGACGATGTGACATATTCGGTTCACGACCTCGAGGATTTCTTCCGCGCAGGACGGATTCCGGTACATCTGCTTGCCCGCGCCACCGAGAGCCTCGAAAGGCAGCACTTTTTCAACGATGTCTACCGTCGTCGGGCTGCTGACAAGGAATTTCCGAAGCGGGCAGTCATGGAAGAGGCCTTTGGGAACATTCTCGGCTTCTACTGGCGCATCTACGAGCCGTATTCTGGCACTCGGGAGCACCGCTCACGCCTGCGATACTTCACGTCGCAGCTGATCCACAGGTATGTGAACGGAGTGCAGGTTGATAAGAAGAAAAAGACGGTTGAAATAAACCCTGAATACGAAAAAGAAGTAACCATTCTGAAAGAGCTGACATGGACGTACGTGATAGAAGCGCCCGGCCAGAGTTTGCAGCGCGAAGGCCAGCGAAGTGTCATACGGCGCTTGTTCGAGGTCTATTCCGACGCCTCAGGTTCAGAGCAAACATGGAGTATTTTTCCTCAGTATTATCGGGAGGAACTGCGGAGTACCGGGTCAGCCCGCGCAAGACAACGGATCGTCGTGGATTTGATTGCTGGAATGACCGAACCCCAGGTGGTGGAGGCTTATCGTCAGATCCTCGGCGCATGGCCGTTTCAGTCTATAGAAGACATCACTCGCTGAATCCCTGCGAGCTACGCTTCAGCGCCAAGCGTTATCGATGCAATTCAGATTGAACATCGCCTGCACTTTCCTTGATGAGAGCGCTGCGAAGTCGCTTGATGCAATTCGATAAATCCATGATCCAGCCGGGTCCCAGGATCCTAGCAGATTTGGTCATTTCTGAAACCTAGGCATGGGGCAGTTCCAAAAACAAGTATTTATTGAGAGAACTATCACTTTGACAGCTCACCGCCAGCGTCAATATAGGGGTAATAGGCTGGAACTGGGCTCAAGGATGATTCGGCTTGTCGCCTAGGAAAGCAAAGAGGATCCGCTTTCCGCCCGGCTCTTTTATCGCCTTGCGAGAGGATTCAACAGTAACGAAGACGGAATTGATTTGGGCCAAAACATTCGGATCGTCGAAGGTCAGCACCCAGCGCCCATCCTTGGCGTCATCACTGTGAAACACTCCGAGGCTGCTGATCGGCTTCTCAGCGCCTAGCCGTTCGCCCCAAACGCAAAACGAAACCTTCGCGTCCACTTTCCGTGGATCGGCAAGGTCGTAGGCATAAAAAATCAGCGATTTTCCTTCGGTGTAGAAGATTCGCCCAAAAGCGCGCTGGTTCTTACCATTGCCATCCCGGTCGTGGACGTCGATGATATGGAGATTCCGCGCAACTACCAGGTCGCGTACGTCGCCTCCGCTTGCCGCGAGGGCTTCCTGCCGATCGAGGGCAGCTTGCTGATCTGCAAGCTTAGTCCGTAGTTCGCGCAACTCGGCTTCATCTAGTACGACCACCGCGTCACTTGAGCTTTTGTCGGACTTCGATCTCGCCACATCTGCTTCGAGCCCGGTGAGTCGGACCTCCAATTGTGCCTTCTCAGAGCGAATATTCGCGTTGTCTTCTTCCTGGCCGGCAAGCCGCGAAGTCAGCGAACTATTCGCCTGACCCATCGATTCAAGCGCGTCACGCTGTTTCTGGACCGCGGCCTCCAAGGATGTGATCTCCGACCGCGCCGAGGCAAGCTCTTGTCGTAGCTGGGCGCTTTGGTTCTGGCTGTCTAGCGAAGAAGTATCGCTGCTCGCTGCTCTTACCGATGGCGCAACGTCTTGGCTCGGGCTAGGCCCCGTGGGAGAAGACTTGTGTCTGGCGATCACTAAGGAAGTGGCCACCACAGCGACCGCGGCGACGGCGCACAAGCTCGCGAAGACTCCCCCGCGCTTTGGTTTCGTTACGCCGGGAACATTCTCCCGCCTCATCTCAATCCCTTCGGACCGGGCGCGCGCAACAAATCTTTGGGTCATTCCGGAGGGAATTTCGCAGCGCAACCGCTTGGCAGCAACCAGGGATAGTCCTTGAGCGCTGATTTGAGTGAAATCGTAGGCGGCACTGCGGCAGCTTGGACAGTCTTCGAGATGAGATCTGAGATCTGCTAGCTCATCCGTTGAGGCCTGCCCGCTGGCGGCAAGAGCGCATAGCTCCTCGTATTGTTCATGGGTATTCAACGAGGATTCCCTTCGGGTTCACTTTACGCTTGGCGACGTTCTCTCGGGAAGTGCTGGTCTCCTCAAGTACCTTCCGTAATTTGGCCAAGCCACGATATAGATTGTGGCGGACCGAAGATGCTGTGTCGCCTGTCTTCTTGGCAATTTCTTCTGCTGTTAAGCCGTCGAAATAGGTGAGCTCGATCACCCGGCGTTGGCGGGATTCGAGGGTCGCGAGCACCTGTTCCACCAGGCAAAGCACTTCTTGCGGAGGCAAGCATAGCAAATAGCCGCTACAGCAAGAGAATTCCGCTGGAGATAGTTCCTCGAGTTCGTCCCGACTGTAAAAGCGGTTGGATTCGAGATGCTGCCGACGATTGATGCTGCGGTGGTACGCGAACTGAAGCAGCCAGGTCTTGAAGGTTCCCCGGTCAGGATTAAACTGGTTTACCGCTTTGAAGACATCCAAAAAGACTCTCTGAACTGTCTCTTCCGCTTCTCCATCATCGCGCAAGATGGCCCGCGCGATTCGGAAGACGAGAGGACTATGCCGTTCAAACAGAACTGCCAAGGCGTCGTTGCAGCCCATGCGCAGAGCTTGCATTAGCTCTTCATCTGTAAGGGCTCTAAGGCGTGAGGGAGAGAGAAAAGCGGCTGCCAGTTCTTCATCCGAAAGAGGCATGAGAATACCCAAGTGCCCGCCGACACTGTTCTGTCCTCACAAAGTTCGATGACGAAAAGCCAGGTACCTCTCTTCTCTGGAAGAGATGTCTACTGAGCTTCCCCTGCTACGAAAATGGATACTATACTTTGTGGAACTATTCATTGACTGTTTGCACACTTCATGCTGCACATGGCAGCTGGAGACAAAGCGGTTTCGTGGGAAAAACGTGCGTTCGCACGAGTCCTGTTTGAGTTGCGTCAAGAACGCAACCTAACGCAGGAGGAACTCGCATTTGAGAGCGGCTACCACCCCAAGTACATCGGCCTTCTCGAGCGCGAAAAATACAGTCCATCGTTAACAACCATCCTGGAGCTTGCCGACGCTCTGCAGATTTCGGGGGCGGACTTTATCGGACGGGTTGAAAAGCTGATGCCTCGCAACCGATATCGCCGTCGAGACACGCGCACGCTTCGCTAGAGTTGCCATTTCGGGTACCCTCAAAAAGGATAGTATACTTGGTGGAACTATAATTGGTAAAGCGTAATTATTTAGCCGCCTATGGGGAAAGTGGGCGGCAAAGAGCCTCGGCATCCGAAAGAACCCGTCGTAAGGGCGGCCTTTGCGCGGGTTCTTGTTGAGCTTCGGAAGGAGGCAAAGATGAAGCAGGGCAAAGTTGCAGAGGACAGCGGCTATGAGGAGAAATACATCGGATACCTGGAACACCGAAAGCACACTCCAACATTGACGGCCATGATACAGATCTCAAAAGCCCTGAAGGTGTCTCCCGTGGAGACTTTAACAAGGGTATTGGAGTTGATGCCCAAATTTGCTTATCTCGAAAACACTGCCTCGACATCACATCGTGATACGCCGTAACGAGCGCTGACACTGTAGAACTACATACCGGCTTAGTCCTGCCAACAAGCACACAATTGACACACTGAATTCCCAGATGTCCGTGAACCACGGGAACTCCTGCGGTCCGACAGTCAGTCGACCGTTCGCCCGGATTTGCGAAGTCTGACGCTTTCTTGGGACGTTTTTCCCTCAAGCAGAGATGGCCCACTCGGGATTTGAACCCGAACCTCCCCCTTCATCTAGGCATGGTGTGCCATGCCTACATGGAGGGGGGCGCGCTAACCGTTACGCCAGTGAGCCACAGAGTTCATCGGCAATCCATTTTGCCGTGGGGGCGTCCATACCGTATTGAGTCTGCAGCCGACCCGCAACCGCATTTCGCATCCGGGCCGGGTTCATCGACAGCCGTTTGAAGCGCGTCAGCGGGAAATTCTGCGTCCAATGGTCAAGGGGTGGCTGTGCGATGTGGCAAAGCTTTTCGGCGATCAGCTTCGTCAGACGTGAAAAGTAGATAAAGTCATCGAAGCACATCCCAGCCGGCGGATTGGGCGCATCGACTGAACGAAACTTCTCCTGGTGCTCAACTGAATAAGGAACGATTTCAGAGAACTTTGCCTGTGGCTTGCTTATATCTGACTCCTTGGTATGCACAATCCAATTCCGTACGATGCGGTAATACTGAAAACGGGAGATGAGGTCTGGCCCGATCTGTTTCTCCGATTCACTTTCGCTGGCGGTAACATTCCGCAGCGTCACCGTGAGCGGATCAATGCTGTTGGCATCTCCAAGCCACTCCTTCTGATATAAGGCAACATGTTCCTGCCGGAACTCATGGAAGAAGCGCTCCGCCGACTGATACACCGTGACGATGTAGCTTCTGCTCAGGTGGCGCGACAGAAGATCCAGCTCTGCGAGGTTCACGCAGATGCCATATTGCTGCGACTGGCCGCCGACAAAAGCGCTAACGTCACCCGATTGTTCGGCGGACGCCGTGAAGGATCGCGTCGCGAGTTCCGTAAGCTCCACCATCGCATCTGTCTCGCCGAGATACCGGAAGAGTCTGCGCCTTGACGGGAAGCTGAAGTTCGTTGGCATCCCGGTCATATGACAATGCCCTCCTCATCAATCAAGGCAGCAGCAGGTTCGTGGGCCGCCTTGAGTTGATATTTCGGCGAATAGTCGCCTCGTCAAAGCGGACCGACCGGTCATCAGGCAGGCGAGCTACCAGATGTACGGCCTCGAAACGGAAGTTATTTGAATAAAGCCTTTGACCCAATGCGACCGTTGAAGTCCTCAGCAAACCTGATGTATTCAAGATGTGCCTTAACCTTGTTGATAACGTCTCTCGCGTTATCGTCGGTGATCTCCTTGCTCGGAACGTTGTCATCCGAGGCGTATAGAGCTTTCTGGCGGGCTCCCTCCAGTTTGTGGCCGATTGTCGTGTTGTACGCCACTGTCAGAAAATCTGTCCCATCGATCGCTCCAGCGCGATTCAGGTATGCAGTTTTGAGCCGATGTTCCTTAAAGGCAGCCTTGTACTCAATGTCCGTGAGCACCCCAGAATAGTAGTCTGCTGCGATTTGCGATTTCCCCAGTTCCTCCCAGGCTGTGATGGCCAATGCGCAAGCACGAGCGAACCTCTTGGCTTCGAAAAGGATTTCGGCGTCGCCAATGAGTTCGGCTGCGTTGTTGTAACAACGTGCATAAGCTGCGTAGATCCTCTTGGCGTCATCAGGATCTCTGAAGATGTCAAGCCTCGCTCCTTCGCCATCGCCAGCTAGCCGAAAGCGTTTGTCAGGGGCAACGACGAAATGTCCCGGTTCCACAATTAACTCATCGATGTCCAAGTCCATGGGTCGTATTCTATAAGGTCGCGACAATTACGAGCTATCACCAAGTTGTGCGTTGCCTCATAGCCAAGACGTAGGCCCGGCTGGAAGGACTAACGATGACGGAACAGAACTTCGACCCCGAGAGGCTTAGGCCGGCAGAGTACGTGTGTGAAGCCGATCCACGCAACACTATGTTCGTCAGGGTTGACTGGATAAACGGAACGTCCCGCGTCATCGAGCTGACTGATCACCATGAACAGATATCAGCCTATGTGTTGCATGCGGGTGTACCGCAGGAGATCGTGCTGCAGTTCGAGACGGCAAGGAATGTGTACTTGTATGCGTGGTTCGTTTACCGTTTTTACCCGGTGCGGAACACCACAGCCTTGCGTGTCTGGAACTGGCTTTGCGCGAGCGGCTAAAGGAGGAAGTCAGGACGGCAAAATCAGGGAGAAAAGACCGACGCTGCGTCCTTTGCTGAAATACGCAGTCGAGCACGGGCTTGTGAAGAACGAAGGCTTCTCGGCGTGGCAGAACCGCGGCGAGATCAGGAGCCGGAGCCGTGTGGAGATGGAAAAGCTGCGCGAGGCGTCGGAGAAGAACCTCGCCGAGGTCACATGGGACGAATCGGACGTGCAGATTACAGCGGAGGACCTGGACTGGGATTACGTGAAAATGCTACCTGACCTCTTGCCGATGCTAAGAAACGATTATGCACACGGAAGCACGGACCTTCACAACTGGGCACTGCGGTCATTTCAGATTGTCAGCGAGATCATCAATCAGCTCTATCAGCCGCCCGCGTGAGGCGCGGTGCGGTTGCTCGCGGATGCTACTTTAACCCAGTCCTTTCGTTTCCGATTGTCAGCTGAACTCTTCACAGACTGTACCGGAGAAGGGGACCCGGAAGCTGGGCCAGTAGTTTCGTCGCAACACTCCCGAGTCGCCGGCGAACTCCCCTGGCAGGGTCGGTACAATGTAATCTCGGAGAGGGCGAGGCATGGCCACGTGGAGCTTGAGTGACAGGTCGATACAACAACTCGTGAACCTCCCAGAGACCGGCATTGCCTTTGGCCAAGCGGGTGGAGGAGTTGAGGCTTACTTGCCCAATGGAGTAACAAACCAACTTTCGCGGACTCCGCCGTCGCAGATTCCTGACCAATAAGCCAGTGTGACCCATTATGGCGATATTTACACGCAGGCATCTTCAGCGGGTTCTGGACGAGAATTCCGAGTTCCTCACTCCAAAACAGTCCGAGGTGATCTGCGATTTACTCAACACTCCTCGGGACGACTACCTCTCTACCGAGTGGGAGCAAGTGATCATCAATGCCGCGAGTAAGTTGGGGATTGTGCAGCACGAACCAAGTTTAGGCGGTACGGCCAAACCAGACCTGTTCTTGCAGTGCAACGAGCCGGCCTTAGAATTCGTCGCGGATATAGCCACTGTATCTGACCGGGGAACGCGCCGGAGAAACCCCTTCGATAGTCTCGAGGAAGAGTTCAGGTTGCATCTGCGCAAGAGGAACCTCTTAGCCGCCGGAGGTTTTAATCTTCAAGTTGACCCCCGTTCTCTTTCGTTCTATCGGGGGTCGGCCGAAAAACCGGCCCTCAAACTGCCGGAGCGCAAGGAATGGCCACAAAAGATCTTCAGTCCTGGCTTTGGGAAATTTCTCAAGGATGTGCAGGCCCAGCCCGATTGCTGCCACAAGTATGACGCCAGTGGACCTGATACCGGCGTTCACTTCACGTATGATCCGGCGAAACGTGGTCGTCTCACGGGAGGACATCTGGTATGCGAGATTTCAAACGTTCTGGACAAGAACCCTTTATATTACGCGCTGAAATCGAAGGGCGATCAACTCAAAGCTTCTGGGTATAGTGGTCCGAAAGGGATATTCATCTGCGACGGGGGCTGCCATACCTTATCGTCCACGACCTCGCACTTTTCCTCCTACAACGCGAATGAAATCGTCGGACACTTTTTTCGTCAATATGATTCTGTGCTCTTCGTGGTTTGTTTTGTTGTTCAAGAGCACTACACACATGTGGGGCACGACCGGAAGCGATCTGTCGAGGCAAAACTCTTCCTCAATCCAAAATGGCGGATTGATACGGTGGCATTGACTGAGGTCCTATCGAAAGTACATCGTCTCCTGCCTCCGCCTCAATCGAGTCCAGGCAACGCGGTTGCCAGGCTAAGATCGGACAGGGGTATGCAAGGTGAGTATTTTGGGAGGCTAACCATGGGCGGCAGTGTGAAAATGTCATCACGGATGTTACTGGAGCTCCTATCTGGGAACAGAACAATTGGGCAGTTCCTGCAGGAATACAGGATGGAACCAGGTCACAATCCTTAGCCGAGCGTTGGCGGAGGGAAGACTCATTTCGAAGGTAACCATCGAGCGCCAGCCAAACAAAGACGATGATTGCGCAATAGTTGAGTTCGGCGACCCGGATCCCGCCGTCGTTCGTTTCCGCACCAAATCTGGCAAGTAGCAGAATGGCCTGACATTCATGACTTGGCGAGAGAAAGCGATTAGGCAAATTGGGGAGACTTTGGACCCGACCCAAGCCAATGCGCTGGTTGATTACGTGAAGGCCGCTTCCTCGTTGAAGGGATCCGAGTCGGTGTTTCGGCGTATCGCCCAGGCCGCCAAAGCTGGAAACTCAGGGGCGATATTGGATTACTTCGCGGAGATCAGGTTTGCCTTAACATTTGCAAAATTGCAATTCGACGCCGCCTTTGAGCCACTCGGAAGAACGGGTCCCGATCTTTCAGTTTCTCGAAATCGTCAATCGGCGTCTGTAGAGGTCAAGCGACTTCGCCCTCGCGCAAAGCGAGACGAGCTCGTCAGCCAAAGTGGCGGAGAGAACGAACTTGTCCAATACGGCAATCCGGAAATGGCTATCAAGAAGATCGAGGACGAACTGCTAGCAAAGCTCAGACAAGTTAAGGTGGGCATTGGCATCGTGGCTTTTTGGAGCGATAGCATTACGTTCGAGGACATTGAATTTGAGCTAGCCATTAGGCACATCCAAGGTGACGCAGAAAAAGGAATTCATCGGGTTCCAGACGGACTTCTTTTCTCACTTTACGCGTCTGATTGGACAAGTGCCCGTGGCCAGCAACTCTACTGTGCGCCTCTCAAGCCAGTATCAGAACCGTTTTCGATTTGGATGGAGGAGTTGAAGAAGGCTGGAGTTAGTTAATCCGGCTTTCTGCCCCGCACGATCCGTCGAGACGGAGGATTCGCAGCTCCATGAAACGCAACATCATGCAGTTCCTGATTGTTTGCGGCCTGACACCCGACCGCTGTTTACAAATCGCAGTCTGTGATTAGTAATTTAGATGGCAACCCACCAGAGCAGCCCTTATAGTGAGGGCGGTATCATTCAGATTATTCAAACTCATGAATTTGCTTCAGGAGTACCTCCACGAACTGCACGAAATTCGCTCATCCGGGAGCGCAGTTAAGGAAACGTCCTATTACCCCGCCATATCAAACCTGCTCAACGGGATCGGGAAAGCGCTGAAACCGCGTGTCCGCTGCATTATCAATATCAAGAACCGAGGTGCTGGAATTCCCGATGGCGGACTCTTCACGCCGGATCAGTTTCAACGCCGCTCCGAGGAAGAATTGGCCGAGGGCACGATTCCCGCGCGCGGCGTGATCGAAATCAAAGCCACCAGCGAGGATGCGTGGGTTGTAGCAGACGGGCCGCAGGTCACTCGCTACTGGGGCAAATACCGCCAGGTTCTGGTGACCAACTACCGCGACTTCGTGCTGGTCGGCCAGGACATCGAAGGAAAACCCACGAAGCTCGAAACCTACCGGCTTGCGCCCAATGAGGCGCAGTTCTGGAAGGCCGCGAATCTGGCGACGAAGACCGGTGAGCGCCTGGCCCCGAGCTTCGAAGAATTCCTGAAGCGCGTATTGCTTAGCACGGCGACGCTGGCGAGCCCGCAGGATGTTGCGTATTTTCTCGCGTCGTATGCGCGGGAAGCAAAATTCCGAACGGACGAGGGGCACTTACCGGCGCTTGCAGTAATTCGCACGGCTCTCGAAGAAGCCCTCGGCATGAAATTCGACACTGAGCGCGGAGAACATTTCTTCCGCTCAACACTTATCCAGACTCTCTTTTATGGAATGTTTTCTTCCTGGGTATTGTGGAGCAAGAGCCATCCGCCTACCGACAAGAAGGCGCGGTTTGACTGGCGTCTGGCGGATTATTACCTGCGTGTCCC
>VFSW01008269.1_pt1 | contig 14959 bp, 15 predicted proteins | sample 5358111 | NCBI WGS metagenome assembly VFSW01 (sample SAMN11554181, study PRJNA540505) | mine drainage metagenome | isolation source: sediment from site ElyBrook_90M | place: USA: Ely Copper Mine, Vershire, VT | collected 2017 | reverse complement strand
CCCCCTCCTCAAACCAATCTTGTGTCCGGCTCTCCACCCCCCCCCCCCCCCACCCCCCCCCCGGCCGCCCCCCCCCCCCCCGCCCCCCCCCCCTTGGGGCGGGGCGGTTTTACATCGACTATCCTTCCTCACGGAGCGCACGCTCATGAGATACTTCTATAAACTTAGTGAAGAGTGGATGGGGAGCAAGCGGACGCGCCTGGAGTTCTGGATGAAACTGACAGCCCACATAGAACGGATGTTTCTTTTTTGGAAGTTCCGCTATCTCCATAAGCACCCCATCAGGGCTCGTGCCGGAAAAAACCAGCCCAGCCTCTTCAAGGGCTGAAATGTATTCTGGATTTACTTCATACCGATGACGATGACGCTCTTCAACCGATGTCGTGCCGTACGCGTCCTGCGCGATAGTACCCGCCACCAGTGTGCAGGGATACGAACCTAGTCGCATAGTTCCTCCGTACTTACCTTCTGCAATGAGTGCCTTCTGCTCGGGCATCACGTCAATGACCGGATGGGGTGAGGCCGCATCAATCTCAACCGTATGAGCGCCGGTAAGCCCCAAAATGGTGCGTGCGTATTCGATGACGAGCATATGCATGCCGTAGCAGAGTCCGAAGTAGGGGACCCCCCGCTCGCGACAAAACTGCGCAGCCTTAATTTTGCCCTCGATACCCGTCTCTCCGAATCCACCCGGCACAATGATGCCATCGTATTTTTCGAGTGTCTCCACCCCATCCTTCTCCAGAGTCTTGGCATTCACCCATTCAATTTTTGTCTTGACGCCCGTTGCGGCGGCGGAGAACTTTATGGCCTCTATCACGGAGAGATAGGCATCTGAAAGCACGAAATCACCGGTGTCAAAATACTTTCCAACGATACCGATGGTAATGGGTGAGGTGCTATCAGCGTGGGTGCGCTCGACAAAGTCACGCCACGCATCAAGGTCAGCCTCGACATTCGTTTCAAGTTTGAGGGCATCGAGCACCAAATCACCAATATGGTCCTTTTCGAGATTGAGCGGCACGTCATAAATACTTGCAACGTCCGGTGCTGAAATAATCCGATCAGGACGCACGTTGCAGGAAATAGCGAGCTTCTCTTTGCGACGTGCGTCCATGGGCCCGGTGCTCCGTGCCACGATAAAATCTGGTTGCACGCCGTAAGAATTGAGCTCACGGACCGCACTCTGGGTCGGTTTCGTTTTCATTTCACCCAGGGTACCGGGTACCGGAAGGTAGGAAACCATCACAAAAACAACATCATCGGGGTGCGTGAGTTTGAGCACCCGCGCAGCATCAATGAAAAGTGCGTTCTGGAAATCTCCCACGGTGCCACCGATTTCAATAACGCTGACGCGGCTTCCGTTCTTTGAAGATGCATTCTCGATACGCTGCAGTATCTCATCACGCACATGCGGAACCGCCTCGACACACTTACCGGCATACCCTAAGGAGCGCTCTCGCTCAATCACACTCTGATACACCATACCTGAGGTCATGTAGTCTTCGGGACCAAGGTCCTTTCCGAGGAAACGCTCGTAGTTACCCATGTCTTGGTCAGTCTCGAGACCACTTTTGAGGACAAATACTTCCCCGTGCTCGGTGGGGTTCATGGTACCTGCGTCCACATTCAAGTACGGGTCGATTTTTACCAAATTCACCTTGTACCCTCGTTGATTCAGGATAAGACCGAGAGATGAGGTCACCACACCTTTACCGACGCCGCTCATCACGCCGCCTAAGACGAAAATATATTTGTGTCCTTCCGTCGCCATATCAAATTTTGAGATACCGCCTAACACCAATCCAGGAAGCCACCGCTCCGAGGAAGGCTCCTGACCCTACCAAGACAAAGAAAACATACGCGAAGTGACTCATGTAGTAGGAAAAGAGATTGAACCCGCCAAGCCACGATGCGAGTGCATTACCGGTGTACCAGGTCGCGGGATAGAAGATAATCAGTGCAATAAGGGCCGCCACCACACCCGCAATAATACCCGCAACGATAAATGGTCCCCGAATATACATATTTGAAGCACCCACCAGACGCATGACCGCTATCTCGTCGCGTGCCGTATAGATGGCAAGACGAATAGTGGCAAGTGCAATGGTGATAGAAGCCAACGCAAAGAGTATGACGATACCAAGCCCCACTTGCTGGGTGGTGGTAATGGCGGCCGTCAGGCGGTCAATGACAGTTTTGTTTTGGAAATAATTGATACGATCAACGAGTCCTCCACCAGCAGCGTAGCCGGAAGAACCGAGAAACTCGACTATGGCGGCATACTGCGATGGGTCATCCGCCTTCACGGAGAGTGAAGCCTCAAGCGGATTCTCATCCAACTCCTGGAGCGCCTGCAGGGTGAGGGGGTCATTTGCGTGACGTTCACGGAACATGGCTAGCGCTTGTTCGCGGGTGGTGTACTCCACCGCGGCCACCTCAGGAAGATTTTCTAGTTTTGCTTTTGCAGAAAGAATGTCTTCTTCTCCTGCCGTCGTCGCAAAATAAACATTCACGTCCACTTTTTGGGCAATAGATTCGAGCGTCGTGCTTAAGATGGCGGAAAGGAAGATAAGCGAGCCAATGATACCCAGGGTGACCGTCATGATAAGGACGGTTGCAATCGACACTGCACCCGTGCGAGCAAAACTCGTTGCACCGGCTGCTATGACTCGTTTAAGAAAAGTCCACATGGTTAGTTTTTGTTGGCGAGTAGAGTGAGTCTAGAAAAACTTCCACCCAGCACCAGTTTTCCCACACGTCGAAGTAGAATCCTATCCAGTGTCTCGTAACCAGTACGTTCAGTGTTTACAAAAGTCTTCCGGTTGAAAACTGGTGGTGGGTCTAACAAAATGTAATTCGTTACACTCATAACATTTTATAAGATATATTGTCCCCGCTGGTCATCACGCACGACACGCCCTCTATCCATCGTGACCACACGCTTGCCGAGAGCGTCCACCACCCCTTTGTTGTGTGTCGTAATTACGACCGTCGTACCAAGTTCATTAATTTTCTTCAAAATTTCAATAATCTCATACGTATTAATCGGGTCGAGATTTCCGGTTGGTTCGTCCGCCACAATCACGTCAGGCTGATTAATGATAGCGCGCCCAATAGCCACACGCTGCTGCTCTCCTCCGGAGAGCTGCGAAGGAAAATGGTGGGCTTTACCAGTCAAATCAATCAAATCAAGTATGTGCGGTACATCACTCGCAATCTCATCATCCGCGCGGCCTGCTGCCTCCATGGCAAACGCAATGTTTTCATACGCCGTCTTGTTTGGGATAAGTCGAAAATCTTGAAAGACCATGCCTATCTTGCGCCGATAGTGATGGAGAGACCCGGCCGGAAGTGCATGCACATCAACCGATTCAAAGAAAACTGAGCCCGTGGTGGGTCGTTCCTCTGCGAGAAGCATTTTAAGGAGCGTTGTCTTACCTGCACCCGAGTGGCCGACGATAGAAACAAACTCTTTCGGAGCGACGTTGATGGTGACATCCTCAAGCGCGGGAGTCCCGTCGCGATATGTCTTCGTGACCTTATCGAAATAGATCATGTACGAAGGGTATTGTACCCCAGCACCACAGGAGCGTCTACGAAAGAGAGCACCAAATTAGGTGGATTTGAGTGGGTACGAGATGTACCGCCTCAATTTGTATGCATTTCCGTGTTTCAGGAGGCCAAGGTATGACTGCAGGCTTTCTTTCTTCCGCTCCACCTCCCTGAGACGTCGCAGCATCCGTCGCTTGCTGGTAGTTCGCAAAACGCGATGGTCAGGGAAATGCACCCATCCGAGGAAATCGACACCTGAAGCGAGGCTAGTGATGGAGCACTTCTTCAGATGCAATTCGAGCTTCAATCGCTCCCGTAGAAATATACCGATGCATCGGTATATTTCTACGAGCTGATTTCTGTCGTGAGAAAGGATGACGAAGTCGTCTGCATAACGGATGTAATATTTCACCTTCAGATTGTGCTTCACAAATTGGTCAAACTCGTTCATGTAGATATTGACCAGGAGCTGTGAGGTGAGATTCCCGAGTGGAAGTCCGCAAGGAGCAGTACCATATAGGCTACTGCTACTTGCGGACGGGAAACTGTCTATGATGCGGTCAAAAAGCGTGCGGATGTGGGGGTTGGGAATATATGACGCGAGGATATCCTTCATGACCGCATGGTCGATAGAGGCGAAGAACTTTCGGATATTGCATTTCAGCACCCAGCAGGTGCGGGTATTGTTCTTTGATACCTGACACGCGAAGTATCGAAAACAGTCAATCGCTTTGTGTGTTCCCTTCCCAGTGCGACAAGAATACGAATCGGGAATGAAGGTCCGGGCGAAAAGCAGATTTTCTATCGAAATGATATCCTCGTATGAACCCTTATACAGAATCTGACCCCATGAATCTCCCTCCCCCCCGTACTTCCGGTGCTGCAACGATTGAAGGCGGCATACCTTCTTTGGTATGGATTCTATCAAACTATCCCCAAGACGCATCGATACACACTCGGTTCACGCATTGATGGAGTCTTCATCGAAGTAATCGAGGCCATCGCTTCGGCAAGCTTTTTGAGCAAGAGCGAGAAGCAGCCATGGGTACGCCTCGCCATACGCAAACTCGACACACTAAAAGTGTTGCTCATGGTGCTCTGGGAAACGAAGTCACTAGATTACAAGAAGTATGGGGCGCTCTCCGTCCCGCTCGATGAGGTCGGCAAAATGCTCGGCGGTTGGAACGGACAGCTATCAAAACAAAACTCCCCCGCACGGGCGGGGGAGAAATGAAGAGAGTTGCAGCGACGGGGAACGCGAACGCCCCATTATCGTTCCACTGATTGTCGGGATTGTCCCAATAGGTGTTAACCCATTGACCGTCATCGTGCCGGTTCGCGTTGAGCACGTTCGGGTTGCCGTCGGAAATGTGCGGGACGCCATCCGTGCCACTGCCCATCGAATGCTCTCCGGGCTGTATCGTATTTGTGATCTGTAATCATCCAGCGTCCCGCACCAAGTATCTTCAATTTTTTGAAGTGTCTACATATCCCACCCTAATCTCAACCGTGGTCAGGATTATTCCCGAGATATGGATACTGGATTCGGCAGAAGGAAACCGTAGTCTCCCTCATATGCGCCTACTACCATTTTCAGTATACAAAAAAACGAGTCCCGCACGCTATGAAGCGATGCGGGACCCAAATGCAAAGGACAAAGTTCAAAGAATCTAAAGTAGAGCCAAGGAACCAAGTCCCTAGGACTAACTTGCAGCGACGGGGAACGCGAACGCCCCACCAACGTCCCACTGAAAGCCGGGATCGCCCCAAAAGGTGCTAACCCCTCGACCGCCACCGTGCCGGTTCGCGTCGAGCACGCTCGGGTAGCCGTCGGAAGCTTTGATGGGTTCATGGAGACTGGCAATGTACCAGATTTCCATTTCTTCCATCACCTTGTCCGAGACGACTTTACGGATGTGCGGAACGTGGCCGCCGAGCGGTTTGCCGTATCCGTACTTCTCACCGAGTTTGCGCAGGGCGAGAGTGGTGCGGTCGGAATCGCGCGGTATCTCCTTGCCGGTGATCAGTGCGATCTTGTACGGCTGTCCGGCGACGAGACGATGGTTCTTGTCGTAGCTATCGGACATCGTGCTTTTGAAGCAGGACTTGGCGTAGTTACCCACGCGGAAGTTTGCTTCCTCGAGCCGCTTGATCTCTTCGACGCCGGAGAGATCGAGCCCGGTGAACGTGATGATTACGTGGCCGTGCTCGTTGCGTTCGAAGGTGGTGGTCGGTGCCGGAGGAGCAAGCCCCTCGCGAAGCACTGCCTTCAGGCGCGCATCCCATTCTTCGCCGCGATGGCTGTTGAGACGATTCGCGATGTCGGCAACGACGCCGAGACGTGAGTCGGGGATACCAACGAGTGCTCTGGTAATCGAGCCGAGCATGTCTTTGGACATGGTCTGTTTCTCCTGTGGAGCTGCCGTACAACGAATGGAGGGATTTCCTTTCGCCACAGCAGAAAGGGGCCTATATATTAAGCCGTTTTCTGCTGTGGCGAACGATAGTATATATAAGGGACAACGTGCTATCTAGTATAATACACCTATTATACACTATTGTCAAGCGCAGCCGCAGCATCAATAAAACCATCCAGGTCACCATCCAAAACCGCGTCAGGATTACTGGATTCGTGGCCCGCATGATGGTCCTTTACCATTTTGTAGGGATGGAGGACGTAGGAACGCATCTGACTGCCCCACTCATTTGCCGTGGTAGCGGCTATGGAGCGGCCCTTGGCGGCCGCTTCTTCCTCGGCCTTCTGCTTCGTGTACAGCTTTGCCTTAAGCAACTCGAGCGCTTTCTCGCGGTTGGCCTGTTGACTCCGTTCGGAGGAAACATGCACGGAGATACCCGTAGGGGTGTGCACGATGCGCACCGCCGTCTCCCGTTTATTCACATTCTGCCCGCCAGCGCCTCCCGATTTCGCAAATTGCATATCGAGGTCGTCGTCCTTGAGCTCGATGGCGTCCGAGGGCGCAAGCATCGGGAGTACCTCTACGAGTGCAAAGGAGGTCTGACGTTTTGCATTTGCATTGAAGGGGGAGATGCGCACAAGCCGGTGTACCCCATTTTCATGCTTTAAGCGGCCGTATACGCCCTTCCCTGCTATTTCAAGAAGAAGGTTCCGATACCCGCCATGGTCGTTCTCATTCGCATGCAGTTCTCGCACTCCCCATCCTTTCTTCTGCGCATAGCCTTCGTACATCCGTCGCAACATATGCGCGAAGTCCTCAGCGTCGCCGCCGCCTGCTCCCGCGAGCACGGCGAGCGTGGCACCTCCGGCGTCGTGTTCGTCGCCCGACCCGCCGTCTTTGAGCGATTGGTATTCACGTACCACCCGCTGGGCCTCGTCCTTATCGCTCCAGAAATCAGGTGAGGCCATGAGGCCCTCTATCTCCTTCAGGCGTTCCTCGGGGTTCATGCAGGCAGTATAACAAAACCCGCTCATGCGAGCGTGTTTTGTTTTGGAGCCGAAGGCCGGATTCGAACCGGCGACATTTCGCTTACGATGCGAACGCTCTACCAACTGAGCTACTTCGGCGTGTCGCCGACGATAAGCTCCGGCGACTTGAACACGATACCTGGAAACTACATAGGCATCAAGATTTACGCTTGGCGGAGAACGCTAGAAACCCAATCATACAACCAACAACCGCCCCAAGGAGATTGAAAAGCAGGTCAAGCGCGGTATTGTAATATCCTCCCACCGTGGAATGAGCTGTGCTTATCTTGGTCATAAATTCAATTACTTCGTTCAGTGCTCCAGCACCATTTGCCACCATAAAGGCTATGACGAATAGGGCAGCTTTCGGGAGCGACGTGGCGCGTGCAAGAAGTACGTAGGTGATGAGCGCAATGCTCGCCGCACCATACGGATGCACGAGCTGGTCAAATTTCCATATGGTAAGTCCTGTCCAGTTTGGTATCGAGATAAGAACCAGATTATAGAGCACGTCGCCATTTACCATGAGACTTCCTCCTGCCAGATGAAGGGCCATAAGAATGGAGAACAACCACAGCATCCAGAGCGGAAATTCAAAATGAATCTGTGCCCAAAATGCAAGGAATAACAACGGTGAAAGGCCAACTAGATACAGAAGAAATTCATTGTTGCCGGCACGAGAAAGCAGGACGAAGCCAGCACTCATGTAGCTCAGGGTAAAAAGAAAGAGGAGCACGCGAGCAGGAGTGACGATACGCATACGGAGAGCTGGATTGTCCGCCATGAGACATGAAGGGCACATGAAGGGTGCGGTATGAAAAAAGGCGCATGCGCGCCTTTTTCATTTGAGCCGATGGGCAGATTTGAACTGCCGACCTACTCCTTCGCTTACACCACCTCTCCTTGGCCACGTGGAGGAGGGCTAGACTGTATCTTTATCTCTCAGTAGAGAGATACCCTTGTCAGTCGTTCGGGCGTTCTCAAACAAGAGGACGCCACGGTCTTGGCCTGTGGGGCTATTAACCGTTATTCGGGATTCATAAGGTTCTCACGAACCCTATGGGCAGGGCTGCTGTGCGGCCCACCATGGAGTTGCTCTACCCCTGAGCTACATCGGCAAACGAATATGAGAGTGAAAGTCCTCTTTTACTATCAATGTGAGTGCAGCCGAATGCAAGCTATCTGCTTACATCGGCGAGAGAGTAAGTACAGAATTCTGCATGTCTGCATGCAAGATTCTATACGACACGAACGAGCTCCGATGCAAGCATTTCTCGTCCTCGAGAAGATGCTTACAGCGGTCCTCGTCCTTACCCTTCGGGTACTGCCTCGAAAGGCAGTTATTGGATAGTACGGCATATGGATGGTGTTTTCAAATTTTTAGCTATACACCCCACCCATTCTGCCCGCGCTGCTCGTTGCTATGCTTAGGGAGTAACCATAATCCACCGAATATGAATCACATGAACACCACGGGACACTGCCGCTGCCCGCACCACAAGTCTGGCGCGCTCATTATTATTCTCTTTGGACTTACTTTTCTCCTAGGTACGATGGGTATCGTCTCAGGTATGTTTGTCAGCTACACCTGGCCACTACTGCTTATCGTGTTTGGGGTGACCCGTCTCATCGGTGGTTCCTGTCGTTGTTACACCAAAGCATAAGCTCGTGTCTAAAAGAACGGCCGCCCGTGGCGGCCGTTCTTTTATTCCCTCTCACACAGAGCGCGTGCCCCCATGAGTCCCGAGGTATCACCCAGAGCCGCCCAGCGTACTCGACTGGTATCCGTTGCATGAGCTTCTGTAAGTGCTCTAAGCACTGCATCAAATCGAAAACCATTTTCCTCATTCATGAGCGAGCCCCCAAGCACGAGCACGTCGGGCGACCAGGAAAAAAGTGCATTTGCAATGCCCTCCGAAAGAAGCGGCGTGAGCGATTCCCACACAGACGCCGAAAGGTCCTGTGGTTTTGCGCGATAGTGCATCGTAAGAGCCTGTCCCCCAATATAATCCTCGAGCCACGAACCGTCTGAAAGCGTGAGCACACTGTTGCGTCCCGCACCATTACTGGTGTGCGCAACAATCTGTCCGTCTATGATGCAGCATGTTCCAATGCCGGTACCTAAGCCCAGGTACCCAACAACGTGCATTCCCTTCCCTGCGCCATAGGTCGCTTCGCCCAGAGCCGCTATTTCAGCATCATTGATAACCGTGACGGGCGCGCCTATACGGGCCTCAAGCTCACGCCGAAAATCCATGCCATTCCATTGAGGCAGGTGCGTTGCTTCCGTGAGTACCCCATCCTGTACGACGCCCGGGATGCCGCCGGCAAGCGACTCTATCTCTCCGCTCAGACTTTTTGCCGCATCTACGAATGCGTCGAGTGCAGCAGTGGGTTCGTCGGCCGTCGGTATATCAAGGACATTCCCCACGCCCTCTGCCGTGAGTTCTGCAATACGCGTATGGGTTCCCCCAATATCAAAAACTATCTTCATAGTCGCTTCTTGAACGCATCTACCAGGGGCTGCGTGTCCGGATTAATGCCCCGCGTCTCTGCCAAGAGTCGACCAGCCAGAATAGAGCGCAGCCAGGAATGAACCAGTACTTCCGTGCGCGCAAGCGCTCCACTATCATATACCAAAACACTTCGACCCCGTTCTTCCATGAGCGAAGCGAAGGTGTCCATGCGCCGTACGATACGCGCATGATCACTGGTGTCGCGCATAAGCACGATGCGGAAAAGATGCTCAAGACCTTCAGGCATGTCGGTATCGAAGGATTGCATCTCATTGTGATTAAGCTCAGGAAACACATTCGCAAACGCGGGCGTGCGCGCTGACTCATTCATGATAAGTTTCGCCATCTGCCCGAGAAGCCGATTACGGTCTGAGGTATAAAAAAGCGGCACTCCTGGCAAGAGATAGTGTGCTTCTGCTTCTGCTGAAGCTTCGAGTGCTGCCTCATCGAGCGTGAGCGAGGCAAGCGCCTGGTTCACGTCGTTCTTGCCCACGAGTGCCAGAAGCGCACGGACCATATACATAAAGGCATTCCGCGGAACAAGCCCGGAAGGTATGAGCGCAAGCGGAAGACTCTCACGCTCGGCGCATTCAGCGAGAGCACCGCCCGAGGCAACCACCGCGAGCGGTCGCTGTTGCCGTAGGGCAGCATTTGCAAATGCGAGCGTCTCTTCTGTGTTTCCGGAATAGGAAATGGCAATATGAAGCGCGTCGGCGGGCGCTTCCCAGGGAATCCCATAATCACGATGAATCAGAATGCGGCTCTCGGGAGCCAAAAAACGCAACGCTTCCGCACCAAGCGCAGAGCCTCCCATACCCCCAATAACGAGCGTATCAGGGATATTCGTGCGTGGTCGGCGTACATCAGGAACGGACGAGAGCTGTGCCAGAAGATTCGTCATCATGAGTCGAGCATATCAACAATAAGCGTACCCCAAGTAAAGTGATGCGCGCCATAGGCTTTGCCTGTTTCAGGATTAAAGTACTCGCGGAAACCATTGTTCTCAATGAGACGCTGACTCACCGTACGCAGCCATAGTGCCTCTTCTTCAAAGCCATATGCACGGAGTCCGTGGTAGATAAACCAGTGCGGAACAAACCAAATAGGTCCGCGCCAAAATCCGCTCGGCCGATAGGACGGGTCAATCTTGGAAACCGTACGAATCCCATACGACGAACGGAAGGAATCATGGTCATGAAAATGTGTCTCGACCAGATTTTTTGCCTCATCCTTGGTATAGAGCCCCGCGAAAAGTGGCATGAAGTGCGCCCAGGTTGGTACTTTAAGCCGCTCGTGGCGCTCTCCTTCTACTGACCAAAATACGCCGTCTTCGAGCATATACTCGCGCATCGCTTCAGCGATGAGTGTGCCGTGCCACCGCGCATAGTTTTCTACCTTTTTGTCCCCCACGAGCACCGCGAGTTTCGCGAGTATCTCAAGGTTTTTTACCAGGATGGTATTAAAGGGCACATCCTTTACCCAAAAATTCTTACGCATACATTCTTCCTCGTCAAAACTGCACACGGCATTTGCGCGTACCAGTTTATGACGTTCATACATGTGACCAAAAAAAGAAATGTCTGTTCCTACATGCATAGGGCCATCAAAGCGTGGTGAATTATCTTCACCTGATTCGTCCGGATTGATGAGACTAATCAAATGGTGATCGTGCGGGTCCCGCCTATCAACGAGGTACTGATAGAAGGAAAATAGAGGCGGGAGAATCTCTTCGAGAAATTTTGCATCGTGCGTTTGCTGATAGATGCGTTGCACGGCATAGGCCACCATGGGCGGCTGGGTGATGCTCGTCACGCCGCTTTTGCCCCATCCCCAGTTATACGGCCGGGTAAGCTTCGTGTTCCAAAACATAATGTGCGGCACCATGCCGTCAGGAAGCTGACGCGAAAGGAGTGCTTTGAGTTCTGAAATAGCAGCCTTAGGATCAAACTTCGCAAGCATAATGGCGTGGAAACAGGAGTCCCACAGCCACTGATAGGGATATGTTTCTGGCGAAGGGACGGTATACGTAAAACCCGTGCCGGTCTCACGCCGATTTTGTTTCAAAAGGTCAAATGCCGCATCACGTAAATCCATGGATACGGAAACGATAGCACGCCGCACACATGCGGGCGGCATGCGCTACAAGATGTGGGCGCTACGGAGCGGTGAGGACGAGCGTTGCGGTCATGATAGGGTCGACGCCACCCAGCTGAAGCTCGTACGTGCCGGGCGCCAGCTTGAGCGAGGAGATGAATTCCCAGTGACCATTGGTGACCGGCACCTGCATACCACCGACAATACCAACGCCGGCTGCGTTTATCACGACTACTTGCACCTCCTTCGTGTTTGCGGTACCGGTAATGCGTGGATTGGTGGATGTCGTGGTAAAGGTCGTGCTATCGAATGCGCCCGTGAGTTTCTTTGCGGGAACTGAGAGCTTCGGAGCTGGTGCAGACACAGGGACCGCCACCCCAGTGCTCGTGGTGGTCGTGGTTCCAACCGGCGTAACCATAAGGGGTGCGGGCGCTACTGTTTTACGTGATAAGAAAAAGCACCCCCAAGAATAATGACAGTGGCCACAAGACCGAGTGCTGTTTTCGTTTTCATGCGCGTGGTATCCCTCCTGCGTCACGGCCTCGACTAGAAACTTACGGTGTTTCTTTAAAAAAAGACGTTTGAGCGGCCTTGTACTGTTGCTTTATTTCTGCAGCCAAGCGAGAACGCTCCGGGGTACCGGGGCGTGCCTGTACGTAGGAAATGAAATCAAGAATTACTTCGCCGGGCATGGCAACAAAAATAGGGTCATCGAGCCCACTTCCCATTTCCGAAAGTAGCGAGAGTGCGTCAGCACGCTGCTGGGGCGTAAACCGTTCATACGTAATGCCCGAAACAGGTGTCTCAGAGAGTAGGTTTTCAAGCGTCACGCGTGTTTGCCGGTTGGGTGTGCCGGGAGGTTTTTCAAAGCTCATGGACTCAGTATACTGCCCATGTTCTCCTTTTCATAAACCCGAGGAGCGTTAGTTTCTCATGTCGTAGGTGCTCCACACATCTCTACGACGATGGCGTGAAGAGCGCGCCGAGCGCGGCCAGAAGATTCTTTGAGAAAACGGCTGGCGGTGAATTCCTTAAAAAGACCATCACACACGCTTGAGCGGCAGGAGAATTTAGCACGTCGGGCACGAGATTTCCGCATACCGTATTGTTCGTTCCGGTCACATTGATATTGGTTTTATAGGTGTTGGGAGCAATACCCTTCACATCATTGCCTTTAATGGTGCTGTTGCGACAGCTTGAGCAGGCAACGCCATTGGGATAGGTGTTACGTACAACATTGTTGACGAGTGTGAGACGGTCGAAGCCACCGTCGTTCACACCATTACGTACTTGATTACCAAAGAATATACCCTGCATAGCGCCCGACGCCCTGGTGCCCTCAACACGAACGTCAGCGGTGATACCTCCTGGACGAGACCATCCCTGAATACAGTCCGGGTGGTCGCCTACAAGCGGGGTGAAATTAGCACAGGACGCTCCTTGTATGGTGACGCGCTGCGATTGTGCGATATCAAGACCATCCGTCTGAAGACGTATCAGCACCGGATTAGTGAAGGAAATGTCTCTTGACTGGTTGATGACGACACCACGGACTGAGTCAGCAAACGTTCCGTCTACCACCGTAATTCCTGAAGAGTTTGTTATGTAGAACGCATACCCGAGGACGCCACTCCCTTTTGCAGGACCGAAGGTTGCCCCGGTAGCAATGATGGTGATGGGCTGTGCAAAAGTGCGGCCACTAATGGTCACGGGTGCATAGGCTCCCGGAGCGAGGCGGATGGTCGCGCCAGGCTGCGCTCCCGCAAGCACTGCCTTAAGGGTTGCGGGAGTCGCGTTAGAGGAACTTGTGGGTGGAGGGGGTAAGGCGGTTACACTTACGGACGCTGATTTGGTTATGGCACCACTAGCTCCGGTGCACGTAAGCGTATACATCGCATTTGCGGTAGGCGTTACCGCAAGGCTACCCTGCATCGCTTGCGTTCCTGACCATGCGCCGCTTGCAGTACAAGAAGTGGCTGCGCCTGCAGTCCATGTTAGAGTCGACGTTTGTCCCGAGGTAATGGAAGTGGGTGAAGCACTCAGGGAGAGGGTGGGAGCCGCTTGTGGTGGTGCGGACGACACCCCTACCACGACCGATTGGGTCATGCTTTCTCCCGTACCCTTACAGGTAAGGGTATATGTCGAGGTCACGGTGGGATTGAGTGATGCGCTTCCGGTTACGCTCTTATCTCCTGACCAGGCGCCACTTGCGGTACACGACGATGCTCCGGTGGAGGACCACACAATACTCGTGCTCGCCCCAGAGAGTATCTGCGCAGGAGTAGCGGTAAGTGACATAGCTACTCCTGGCGTCGTACCCATTAAGGAAAGATATTTCTGTGCTACCCATCCATCTATACCGTAGGAGAATTTAATTTTCCACCAGTTAGTACTTCCGACGGTATGGGGTCCCAAAACAATGGTTCCCTTTCTCAGGACTTCCTGAGTGCCCAGAAGGTTTTTTCCTGGTGTCGAAAATACTTCAGCTGCCGTAGTTACTTGCACGGTACTCCCTACCACAAAACCATTCGGAACTCCTACCGCTGCTTGCTGGGAATCGCCGGTAGATTCAGTAAATATGGTGTACATGAATTTTTGTACCCCAGGAAGGAAGAGTGTGGTGGACGCCAAAAGAAGCACAATGAGTACTGCTATACGTAGATGCTTATTCGTGTGCTTCTTTTGAGCGCTTTTATGCTTCATGGGTAAACGCGGCATAGGGATAGGCTAGTGATAGGAATGAGGACGCACTTCACACAAAAATCATACCATTCGCTAAACAGCAGCAATGGTCAATTTCTAATAACCTGGCAACGTTTCTGCCTCGTCAACATAGCCTGCTACACCGTCCCCGGTTCTACTCTCTACACTCACCCTCAGGAATTCCGGTACCTTCCAAATAGGACCAGTTCGAGTAACTATTTCACCGAAACACAAAACCGCCCTTAGGGCGGTTTTGTGCGATGCGCGGCTGACCGGATTCGAACCGGCGACCTATTCCGTGACAGGGAATCGCTCTAAACCAGCTGAGCTACAGCCGCACTACCTATGGAACCTTTGGAATATAGCCTATATTCTGCCTCCTTACAAGTGGGTGCCGGCGGGTGGAGTCGAGCCACCGTCTAGACTTTATGAGTGTCTCGTTCTAACCCTTGAACTACGCCGGCGATATTAACCACTTTCGCTGATTGGTCAATGGTAGCAAGAATCTTATATTTCAGGTCGCCACCTTTAGAAACACGAAGTGCTAAAACACCATAATACACATTACGATTTTCGTAAATCTTCTTCCCTGGTAAATTCCTCATCGAAATGCAACTGCTTCTTTCAATGACTTCCTCGGTATCCG
>VFSW01008268.1_pt1 | contig 14960 bp, 9 predicted proteins | sample 5358111 | NCBI WGS metagenome assembly VFSW01 (sample SAMN11554181, study PRJNA540505) | mine drainage metagenome | isolation source: sediment from site ElyBrook_90M | place: USA: Ely Copper Mine, Vershire, VT | collected 2017 | reverse complement strand
CTCCGGTCGCGTAAAACACGCAAATTCCCCGGAAACCCGGACCTGAATGTTTGGTGCACACATATAGATGCCCTCATTTCTGGAACCAAATGAATAATTTCTATCCGATTCTGTCCGAATAGGAGTAGTCTGGCTTCGGTTGATTGGCAGGGAGGATGAATAGTGCGGGAACACAAGTGCATCCTCCAGGCCTTGACCCTCGACTGGAGAGCCAATCTACGATTGGCTCACGGTTTAAGCCCTCAACGCGGTCAGGAGCACCTTAAGGGCTATAAAGTTATTCCACTTGCCACAAAGTAACGCTGCATATTGAAAATCCTATGTTCACCCCGTACACTTGTCAAGGGAGAAACGTAGAAATTCGACTTTTCTGCGTTTCTCCCGATGGGATGCACCTGTACGTCGTATGCATTAAATACGTGGATTGAAACACTTTTTGGTAGGTGGATAGATGAATGGGGGAGCACAATCTCCCCCAGGATTTTGCATTCAACACTACAAAATCAATTTTTCTGGCGCAATATCGAAAAGTAGCCCGAGTTGCTTGTCATAGGCTGAATCGACTGCGACCCAGAATTCGCCTTCGATAGGTAGTTGTTCGATAACCCCGCTGGCCTTCTGGAACTCCGACGGACTGAGACCGACAACGTGCCGCTGTAGTCTCCTTCGAAGGTTGAGCGTAAGTTCCCCGCGATCACGTAACTCCGCGATTGCAAGGCGAGCTTCCTCGTCATCTGGAACAAAAACGTCCCGTGTTCGATTGGAGATCATCTCAAATTGTTCGGCCAATGATGCAAACTTTTCCTGGTTACGCAGAGTTACAAGAGCCTCACCCAGATCCGTCCCACTCTCCCCGTAGTATTGCTCGAAATACTCCCGGATATCCTGTAGCGAATCTACCTGTACGCTGCGGCCATCCAGCAACGCCTGCCGCACAATCTGTTCAGTCTTTCCCGCAGCTTCTTTATATTCATTGGGAGGCATCTTGTTGTCCACTGGAAGAAAGACAACCACTTCACCTCCCGGACGGTCCAATTTTGCGGTCAATTTTCCTTCTCGGTCGGCGCGGCCAGCGGCCTGCACGATGGAATCGAGCGGTGCCAGGGAACGAAGCACCAACGGAAAATCTACATCAACGCCAGCCTCGATCAATTGCGTAGAAATAACATGGCACGATTCGTTCGCATGCAATCTTGCCCGGATTTGATCCAGTGTCCGTAAACGGTGCGCCGCGCACATGCGCGTAGAAAGATGAAAGATGCCTACGGTAGACATTCCGCTTTTCGTCGCGGCTTGGAGTACCTCTTCATAAAGCTGGCTTGCATGATCGCGCACATTCAGGATAGTTAATCTCTGGGGGCTGGCAATTATGCGTGCGGCAACCTCCGGCCAGTCCACAGGCGTATCAACCTCCCAGCGAATCTCTGCTCGCTTCAGGGCTGCATGAAGAGGAACTGGATCACGCACAATCTCAGTCAGCGTTCCCTGCTCCCAACGAAGATCGTTTTTCTTTGAAGCGTGTTCAAAGGCTGGCTGTGTCGCTGTCGAAAAAACGAAGTTTGTTCCCCAGTCGTCGGCCAGCTCCTTCATCATGCCCAGTAAAGGCCCCAACAACCTCCTGGGTAGGGTTTGTACTTCGTCAAGGACGACGATGGATCTCGCGATATTATGTACGCGTCGCAAGTCTCCCGGACGATTTGAAAATAAGCTTTCAAAAAAACGCACCGATGTTGTCACAATGATCGGAGCGTCCCAACTTTCTGCATCGAGTCTTAGGCCGGTCTTCTGAAAGTAGCTGTCTTCATCCTCTTGATCATTTGCTGGGAAGTAATGTTCATCATCATGATTCTTGAGCTTTACAAAGCTCCCGGAGTGGTGCTCCAGAAGCGCCTCCTGTCCGAAGACATTGGAATATACCTGGGCATTCTGCTCAATAATTGACAGGTAAGGAATAACTACAATGACACGTTGGAAGCGATCTGGATAAAGCGCTGCGCGCCGAAGCGCAAATGCCATGGCGGCTAGGGTTTTTCCTCCTCCGGTCGGTACGGAAAGAGAAAAAAGATTTTGTTGCACGCTGGCTGCATGCAGGCAATCTTCCAGCACCTTGGCGCGCATCTGTTTCACCAATCCATCTGGCGCATGGTTTTGTAGCGTGGCCAAGTATTGCAGCAAATCATTCAGTCGTTCCGGGGCTAACAGAGGCGTTTGTACAGGTTTGCGCCCTGCAGAATCCAGCCGGTCTGCATCGACAAGGCAACTAAAAAGCATTCGCACATATAGATCAAAACGTGCCTTACCTGCACCAGGCGAAATATCCTTTTGAGCATTTAATCCTTGTACCAACAGCCCCAGTTCACGGCAGTCCGCGGAGGCCCGGACAAGCATTTCTGCAATGTCGCGTCTGTATTCTTTTTCGCCTAGCTTTGCTTGAAGGCCGGGAACCCAATCTGCAAGTCCGGAATGGTGCCCAGCGATTGCCGAAGCAACAGTCTGTAGCGTGGGTTTTTGAACAGGATCATCGGCGCCAAAATAGGCCAGCATCGCCCCATGAATCGCGTGTTGGCACCGGCCCGTGCCTGTTTCTAGCATCTTTTGGAAGCAAGTTGTGTACTTGCCAAAATCATGCAGAAGGCCAGCCAAAGATGCTAAATCCGAGAAATGCCCATCCATTGGACGCGTCGTTCCGGCCAAGGCTCTGGCTTGATGGGATACCGCCTCAAGATGAACCGATAAAAGTTGCCATCCTTCTCTCGAATCGGTACCGCAATCAGAATTTCGCTTAGAGTGAGCCCAATATGACGTTTTCGACATTTCAAATCATCTTACATTGCGGATTTGCAAATTAAGCTACTATGTCTCTTGGGTGTAGCCAAATCGAATGGCGGCCATGACCATAAGAAAGCGAAATTCGGCTGAACCCCTAGATGATTTTGCAGATTCGTTGCTGGAAAAATCAGGTTCAATGCCAAGCCAGCGATTGCTAGCTGAGCTTACCTTGTAGGGAGGTATGGTCATTTTTATCCTTTGGCGGTTTCTCCAAGTAAGGTTCAGGGCTTCTTTCCATTTGCGCCGGGATATAGATCGCTCGCGCTGATCGAAGAACACAAACCATATCTGATGATTCTTAATGTCAAGATTGTTCAGGAACGTCCGGTAAAGGAGGGCATCCTCAGGACAGTCAGGATTATGGAATGGAAGTAGATTGGATGTCTGCCATATTCGAGTAACGTAGTAGCCTAGAATTCTTTGAATCGTTCCCACATCGTTTTGTGCCATTATCAAAAGTTTTTCCTGCATGGTGTCGAAGGCTTTCTGGAACTCTTTGCTCATGCATCGTTTCGGGCAGGGAATTTCAGTCTTTACTCGTGGATTACAGCGGTCAAAAGCAATCGCCTCCATGCAATGACGCGGGGATTGTCTCCCCGTATGCTCACGGATATTCTGGATACTTCGAGCATGCTCGAAAATGTTTTCTGCGGTTTGGATATCAAAACCAAGCTGCTCGGCAAGATCATCGAAAGGTTCGTTGGTCGTGCTGGCAAGAAATAATAGATCCCAAGTAGGGCTGACCCAGTTTTTAGATCCAGTCTCTGGAAACCAAGAGGATAGTGCGTTTCCGTGATTTATATTGGGCGTTGCAACCCGTTCAGGAAAGTGGTGTGCGAAGAGCTGGCTCGGAATGGATCTCCGACCAAGCTTTCGTTCCCATTCGTATAACGTACTCTTATGGCGTGCAGCAGCGCGAGCCACCCGGCTAGTGGAGGAAACTTGCAACAGGCTGCTTTGAGCGAGAAAGAGCGGCAGGAGCCAGTCCATGCAGTGGATGTAATGCTCCATGCTGACGCTGGGTCCGGAATGGCCGAGGAGCGAGGCAACCGACATGGCATGTCTTCGCGTAGGATGGGCTGTGCCGTAGAGTCGATGGCGGAAGGTTTTTGCTTCTTGAATCCAAACTGTGGTTTCGGGAAGATGCGGAAACATGTCGGGAATCTCCGGGAGATCGGAGAGCATCAAGCGGAGAAAGGTCCATGTTGCAAAACTATGCCGGAGATGATGGAAATGGAGTGTGCTGTCACCTGTGACTTGTCGTAGCGCATCGTGGAGAATCGCGATCAGTTTCTGTACCGAAAGTGGTTGAGTTTCAACCACTCCGTTCTCATTCTGAATGGGAGCGGCAAAGAGATGGGAGCAATGCCCCGATCCGCCATCGACACTCTCTTGGATGCGAGCCTGTTTCCAGGAGTAGAGAACGTCGAGTTCGTCTTCCGGCATCAGGCTCGACAGTGGCAGTTGCCGTTTTGAGTTGTCGGTCTTCAGCTGCCGTGTTTCGGTAGGTCGGACTAGCAGCCAGGGAGACGTATGATCGATGAGATCCGACAGCTCCAGCCCATGGGCTTCCATGCGTCGTGTACCGCAACGGAAGCCGAGGATCAACATCACTTCTGCGGCATGGCGAAGTTTCGCGTCACGTTCGCGGTGCAATGGCTGGCGGAGATAGCGGCGTGCCGCCAAAAATTGTTCAAGCGTGATGATTTTGGCATCGACCGGCAAAAGTTTGCGAGGACTGCCCAGGATCACGCGATCCTGGATAGACGCGGCACCCAGCTTGCCTACCAGAAACTCCTGGAATTCCCGCAAGGCATGGACGACCTTGCGTCGAAGCTGACGCGGGTCATCTCCCTCAACGACATTTTCGAGAACATGGATATAGAGTGTCTCGATGTTTTCCGCAGTTAGTGAGGTAGGGTCTTGTTCACCAAGAATTCGTCCAAAGCGCCGTGCCACCGTAAGTGTCCAATAATTCGCCGTGCTGATTGCTAGGGGCTTACGCGACACAAATCGCTGTTGGTCACGGTGTCTCTCGTTCAAAAGATACCGGGCAAAGTCTGTGATGCGATGTCCAGGACACGATGGATTTGGAAATGCTGAGAGCAATACCTCCAGGTTTGTGCTGGCCTCACGTCTGTCTTTGGTACGAAATGCCTGTCTCAATTGTTGAAGCCACGCTGGCTCCATATCTTCTGGTAGCCTATCCTCGAAAGAGACAACGTCATCCATTGGAAATGCTCCATGGCATGGCTCTTCAAAACTAGATGGCGTGTTCGTCGTTAGAGCGACATCATAGATGTGTTGGAGCACATCAAGCCTCAGTGAGTGGGAAACGATGCGGCGCGATGCATATTCAACCAGAACCGCTGGCATTTCGGTTCGCGCAGTGGTGGCTACTGCATCGATGAGTTGTTTCAAGCTGGCAGGGCGCAAATCTTTCGGCAAGCAATCGCGAAACATCCGATGACGAATCTTTTGGAATACCCTTCGTGCGACCTGATCATTCCGGAGTACATCGAGATGCACCCAATCGTTGACCTGCGCATATTTTTCAGGCCGACGAAACAAGGCAGATGTTTGATCATCGGGATACCAGCGCCGATCCTCTAGCTCCAACCCATTGTGCTCAGGGAGGCTGTGATTACCCACCATGTCCACATAAACGCGACTCCCAATGCATCCAAGTGCAGGGGTTCTATGTGCCAGCAATGCGCGTGTAAGGTTCACAACGCTGCTGGCGTGCAGGATTCCGCCGTGCAGGATGGATGAGAGGATCACAAGTTCAACCGGTGGAGTCACTGCACATTCTCGGATCCATTTTTGCTCCATGACAAGCCATCTTTGCACGCAAGCCATATCCTGGGCGATACCGTTGCGAAATGGATTTGGCGGCTTCGTTACAAGGTGCGAGATACGTGGTTGAGGGATCGGCCCCTTCCCGATTCGATTGACGTAGACTACGAATTTGCTCAGGATTACCAGAGCGGTATACACCGCTTTCCCTGAATCGAATTGACTCTCGATGTCTTTTTGAAGCCCATACATCACTTTTACGTCGCAGGTTAGCGGAGAAGATTCCGTCCGAAGATCCGCTAGCGCCCGCACAAATGGAGACTTGTATGCCCGCATCCAGGTGCGCAATCTGTGAGCCATGGCCTTTTGAGCTTCAGAAAGCCCTATGTCGGGGCTATCCCAGATATCTGCACAGACAATGGGACGATTCATGCCTGCTCCAGATTTTGCGATGCAGCTGGAAGTTTAAAATGCGACTGACCCCGTATGATGCGGAAACCTAAGTCATTGAGGAGTGGATCAAGAAATGATCCCAGCACACGCACATAATCAAGGAATGAAAAGCTAGAGAATTTCCCCCACGGTTCTTCGCCGCGGTGCCAGTGTCCCATCCATGCACTAACGACCTCTGGAGGACACCCGGCATCTAGCAATTCAGAAGAAATAAAGCGCCGATGGATGTTGACGGGAAATGGCAGGAACTCCCGCATGATAGGGGCCACGGTGCTGGGACGAACTACGACGGGTTCGAGTCTTTCATCGAGAAAAAAGCAAGGAGCCTCGCGGAGCTTGGAAGCATTCAGGCTCCGTGACATTAAAATACTGTAACCCTCCATTTGTTTCAGCAGCATCGGGGTAAATCGGACGAGCCGCGTTTTGTAACCGATTCCACTATCTTTATCTGTCAGGGTTCCCAGACGAAGGATTGGATCAATTTCCGAAAGATTTATAAATGGAGTGCTGATGCCGCGCACACCCGTCGTATAGGCAAACATCCAGAGCGTATATAGGGTAAGAAAATTGTGATGACGCTGGTGTTCCAGGGTAGTGATCGGCTGCCAGGTCTGCTGGATAGATTCCTGCAATCTATGAATGGCTTGTTGAACTGCACTTCGAGTTGGACAGGCACGATTTCCAATGTAGATGTCGGTTTTTTCAATTATGGTGGGTTGGAATATGGGAGAACTTTTCTCCAGTGAGTGCAGCAGTTCGTTTTGGACATCGCGGACAACACCTGTATATATTTTTTGCAGTCGCATGACAGATGGGCAGGCGTAGAAGAGCTTGACGCGGGACAGAGGAACATTGTTGCCGGTCATAATGGCAGTAGCTGATAGATCACCTCCTGACGCTATTAGGAGGCGCGAGAACAGAAAGCCAGAGAGTCTGCTTTCCGTGATGCGTGTATTTGGATCCAAGCACTTGAAAAGATATCGAAGCTGCTTACCGTACCATGCAGCCGAATGTCGGAAGATACGATGCGAAGGCTGGGAAGCGGCATCTGCGGAGTTGTTCTGGAGTTTATCGCCCAGCTTTAAACGTTCCCTTTCTTCGATAAATTTATAGATCAGAACACTAGCATCCGCAACGTCCGGAAGAAGCAGATAGTCAGCACGCTCACGAGCCATCCTTGCAGGAATCAATGTTTGCGGGCACATGTAGTAGGGAAGCGGAGATCGGATACGCCATTGGGCAGGCGTATCACTGATTTCAGGAATTAGGCCGAGATCCGCATTTCTACCATGAGTTGTACGGTGCAGCAGATTCAGTCCCCGCGCCTGTTTTATTGAACTAGAAGTCCAGAACATCACTTGTGTGAGAGCCAAAAGCTCAAGTTCTCCCAACTGTTCACGGCGTAGTTCTCTCTTGGAGATAATCTTCAGCATCTGCTGACTGCGTTGCATGATCAGTGGCGAAATCTCGGCGCTTGTCAGTGTCCCGTAGCTCCACGGAAAGAACTGGTTTGCCATCTGAACCTGCATTGATTGGGCCGCTGAGACCTCATGGAAGGAGCTAGGATTTATCTGAAAATCTGGATCTTCAAAATCTGTGCTGTCAAGTTCGTCATCCTCATCGTCTTCTTCTGGGCAGTCATCGGCGTTGAGCCTTTCTCCAGCCTCTGTTCTCGAATGGCGAAGCCATGTTGTCGTGGAGTGGCGTCCCCTTCGAGTATTTTTTTCGTCTTCCGTATCCTCAATCGGAATGTCCGTCGATTGTGAAATGAGAAAAAATCCTGTCCTTCCTCCATGAACCTTTCTCCGGCGAGCACTTGAGCCGCCACCATCGCGATATATGCGTTGTTTTTGGATCAAACTTCGGAATGCCTTATTCAGAAACGTGACCAGATGGCGATAGCGAACTATATCGCCACTGGTGGATGGAACAACCGAGACAAGTTCAGGTAGAAATTCCAAAGGGGGCAATTCAACCAAGCCCTCAAGGTTGCGAAGAAGCGCGTTACTCGATCCTTCGCTCATACTGCGAACAGCCAGAGCTGCATGGTAAGGATTGGCTCTTTTGCATAGTAGTGTCGGTTCACCCGCATAGGATTCATACTCGTCGAGTGTTGTTTTTTCCCGCATGACGATGATCTTGGCGAAGGTCAAATGCGCTTGGAGCAAACGATAGGTTCGCCTCAAGTCTGGATTTGCGTGTGTGTTACACAACGTGGCATAGACGGAATGGCGCTGTAGCCCTTCTCCCATAATTGGATGCTCGCCTCTTGCGCCAAATCCGGCTTCAAAACCTTCGCCGACCTTCGCGCCGAGTTCGGTTTTATTGTCGATAATCCAGTCGATTACCCGTGGCCAGGCTTCCAGGTTCCACTCCGCCAGATCAACATCCCACTCTTGCGCTGCAAGGTTCAGCATCTCTTGCAGGTTTTCACAGATCAATGGCAGGGAAACGAGTTCCCAGTGAGCGTTGATCTCCCACAAGAATCTGCGCACTACAGGTTCAAGACAGACGGACATCGCAGATTCGCGTAGCGTCAGGTGCTCGCTACTTTGATCGGGGGCTATCGGACGCATTGTCTGCATTTCGTGTTGTCCGCGGGTCGATGTCTAACATCCGATTCAGCGCAGAAATAGGATCACAAAGGAGTGAACGTTCCATGGTTTTCTCCAGCTTTAGCTTTTCCCATGTGGAACGGATCGATTTCCGATCGCGTTGAGTCAAGCTACATATGACTGGCATGATGTACAGATCAAAGAGGATCTGATCTCGCAATTTGCTGCCCTTGAAATCCTCATAAATAAAGACCGGAATTTCCATGTCTTCGCGCAAGCCATTTTTTAGCAGCAGGAAAAGTTGGATTCCACCAATGCAAAAGAGCTTGCCCCCCTCTCTAACTGCATGTAATGGAAGGTGGCAGGCCAGATCGAGTAACCCGGCTTCTGTTAATGTTTCTGACGGCAACTTCCGCAGGGGTATTGATACTTCTTCAAGAATTTTTCGAACCTGTGGGTGTGCGCCATAAATGCTTCCTAGCTCTATTTTTTCCAGATGAAATGGAAGGGGATCCAGAGCTTGGATTCTTGAAGCTGATACATCACCGCCTGCCGTATGAGCTTTGAAAGACCGTGCTTTCCGTATCTTCGCCGGTTGCGGTTCTGTTTGCAGCGAAGATTTCTCGGCTGGAGCCGCAACCTCCATGGAATTATCCGATTGGAGGATGACGGGTTCCAAATCTATTTCTGGGACGACTAAATTTCTGTCGCTGTCTTCGGTGGCATTATCTTTCTCCACCGCTTGGACATCTAGGCCGGAACCATCTGCTCTCTGGAGAGAGTGCTGGGAGATTAGTTTGATGTCGCTCACAGGGAACCTCCATTTCGCCGGCTATCAATCCACTGATCGATTTCCTGTTCTATCCAGCCAACAGCCCTCCCGCCGCCCAACGCTACCTGGCGAGGAAATTTACCTGCCAGCATGTACTGGTAGATCGAACTGCGGGAGAGTCCAACCCTCTGCTTTACTTCCTTGATTCGGATAATTCTGCTCTGTGGCATTTTGCACCTCCATGAACACAATTTTGCTGGAGATGCTCAATCAGTAATCCCAGAACCCAGTGCATCTGGATTCCGGTTGTTTTGTAGTATGACAGCAGCTAAGGGCGAGACAGAAAACCGTGCTATCTCTTTTGTGGATAATGATTTGCATCGAATTCGTCGACCATTTTCCAGATTGAGTCCGCGTCCTCCTTCGAGAACATTTCACTGAACGTATTTTCAAGTGCGAGACGTACAGGTAGAAGTAACTCTTTCATCTCTTCTCTTTTCCAGCCTGAAAATGGATCATCAGCAGTTTCATTCTCGTCCTCGATCGTAGGCGCAGGAGAAGGGTAAGCACCTCTGTCGCGCAACTGTTCTGCAACTCGCAGTAAACCTGATCCGTCGCCAGTAGGATTTTCAGTCCGAATTCGTTCTGCAATCGGCATATCCATTTTTGTTGTTTTATATAGTTCAATGATTTTCTGGATCATATCGCTGGATTTTGGAAACTTGTGTGCAGCCCATTCCAAATCTGGAAGATTGTATGGATATGTCCTCGGAAACCATCGGGCCAATGCCTCCTGTGCTAAAGCGTGTTTCTCCGGTCTGGCTTCACTTCGTGCCCATGCAATAGCTTCCCTGAACTCTTTTGACGCATTGGCAAGTAGTCCACGAAATACTGGACCTTGTTCATCCATCAGTTTTGCTATGTGGGGCTTGGTGGTCTCGTCGATCTTTTTTGGGGTATATCCGCCCCCTCGGTTGGGTAATACTAGATTCGCTTTTGTATTCAACTTAATCTTTATGCCGTTGTTTTTTTCCCATTGCTGTAGGTCGAGATAGGGCAGAATTCCGTATTCTTCCCAATCATCATATGGATTCCGTTTGAGCCGGGCTTCTCGTTCCAGTAACTCGAGAAACTGGTCTTTTAAGATTGTGACGGGCGCTGCCATGTCTACAAGCAAAAATCTCTCTTTGCACGTATCCTTCTCATCTAACTCTGCTTCTTCCAGAATTTTTGCCGGGAGCATTTGATTGAAGAAGCTGAGTACTTCTTCGTCGCTTGCTTCTGCAGGGTTTTCTCCAGCGGGTACATAATTTACTAGGCGACTATTTAGGATGTTGGCGCGCATCTTGTTGCAGACTGCTATCAACTCCTGTGCTGTCGCTGTACGCACAAAGTTTTGCTTCTTTGGTACAACGAAAAAATGAGAAAGTGCAGGGAAGTTGTATAGTGTGAGGCCAATCGTCGCAAGATCAGATTCGTCGATGATGTGTCGTTGACGGATCAGCACGAGGATTTCATTCAGATTTTTGCATATCTCCAAATGTCCTTCGCAGATTTGGCCAGCATCATCGACATCCATTATCGCGCGAAGACACAGTTGTATATCGCGGCGAATGGCAATCTGAACGAACCACGCCAACGCGCGTGCCTTCAAGTCACGAAACTTGTAATTATTACGGTTGAAACAGGCTACGCGACCATCCTTGCAGTCATGAATGGCTTTGGATGAGTGCTGCTTTTTATTTTTCGAGGTCTTCATGGCAAATGGTTGAAAGGAATAAACCCCTCCGCAGTCCATCGGCCTAAGATGGAAAATCTATAGTCTGGGAAGGACTCCCTGCCTGTTTCTGACAGGCACAGTATTCACCCCATGCATGCGAATACACTTTGCAGTGATGGTTATGCGCTTTTGCTGATCGCAAGTACTTGCGCGCCATCTTTCAGCTTGTCCAAGTAGTCCGCCCACTCCTGCATCATCTTCTTTCTTTCTTGCAGATGAGCTGTCCGGTTGTAGGCACGCCCATTCGGATCGCGAACAGCGTGAGCTAATTGATGTTCGATATAGTCCGGGCGGAATCCTAGTACCTCATCCAGAATAGTTCGTGCCACAGCGCGAAAACCATGACCGCTCATTTCCTCCTTAGTAATCCCCATGCGGCGCATCCCTGCGAGAACTGCGTTATCGCTCATCGGACGTTTCGTGCTCCGTGCGCCTGGAAAGACGAAGATGCCGTTTCCGGTGAGCAGATGAAGTTCCCGCAAAATCTCTACTGCCTGCCGGGATAGAGGGACGATATGGGGTGTCTTGGTTTTGCTTACTATGTAACGCCATTCCGCCGCATCCAGATCAATATCTTTCCATTCAGCTCTCCGCAGTTCCCCTGGGCGAACAAAGACAAGCGGTGCCAGGCGCAATGCACTACACACCATGGGGGTGCCTTCGTACCCGTCCATCGCGCGAAGAATCTCTGCAAATTGTTTAGGATCGGTGGTTGCCGCAAAGTGCTGCCCTCTCACCGGGGATAACGCTCCGCGCAAATCGACCGTTGGGTTGAACATGCAACGTCCAGTTGCGACAGCATAGCGAAAAACCTGGCCACAACTGCCGAGGGCACGGTGTGCAGTATCCAGTGCGCGTCGATCCTCGATCCGATGCATAACAGCCAGCAGTTCCGGGGCCGTTATTTCGTCGATCGGACGTCCTCCGATCCGAGGAAAGATGTCTCGCTCAAAACGCCGAAGGATTCGGTAACTATGGCTTTCTGCCCAGTTCGCTGAATATTTGGCGTACCACTCCCTGGTCACTACCTCAAAACTGTTCTCTGCTCTGTTTCGCTGGGCTGATTTGATCGCCTTACGGTTCTCGCTTGGGTCAATACCATCGGCGAGCATTTTTCGCGATGCATCTCGTCGGTCGCGAGCATCTTTTAGTCGGACATCAGGGTAGACGCCAAGAGATAATCGCTTTTCCTTGCCACTAAAGCGGTATTTTAATCGCCACCATTTGCCACCATTACTTGAAATTTCAAGATACAGCCCGCGCTCGTCAAATAGCTTAAGGGGCTTTTTCCCGGGCTTCGCGTTTCGGATCGCAAGTTCAGTCAGTGGCATTGTGGGGGCAACTCCTTTTTAGGATTGCACAGTTGCCCCCAATGTTGCCCCCACTAGACCTTGGCTGTCAATGGATATCTCTACACGCTACTGGACTGATATTCCATGTAAGTCCAATAATTACTGGGTTTCTTGGATGTTCCTGGAAGTGTCTGGATGACAAAATGGTGGCCAGAGACGGGATCGAACCGCCGACGCCGGCCTTTTCAGGGCCGCGCTCTACCACTGAGCTATCTGGCCTAGGAGTTGAACTCCAGGAGGGTACTGCGGCAGCCGCTCGTGCAGAAAACTTGCTTGGATCGGCTGCTGTGTTTGGAGTATATCAATGCCTTTCGATCCTGCCAAATTTTATTGCTCAAGCGTGCTTGAAGTTGCATTCTATTTGGCCTACGCTGCAAGAAGAGAGAGGGAATGCGATGACCCAGAGCGAAGATGTACAAGGAAAAATCCAAAAAACTGAGGAAGAGTGGCGCGCGCAACTCTCACCCGAACAATTTCAAGTGACGCGGCAAAAGGGAACGGAGCCACCATTTTCTGGAGCGCTTTATCGCAACCATGCGGATGGAAGCTATCACTGCGTCTGTTGCGATGCGGAGTTGTTTGCCTCGGATACCAAGTTTGAATCCGGATCGGGCTGGCCCAGTTTCTGGAAGCCAGCAGACAGCACTGCGGTTGCGACCCATGAAGATATGAGCCACGGGATGCGCCGAGTTGAGACAACCTGTGCGCGGTGCGGCGCGCATCTAGGCCATGTGTTTGAGGATGGGCCGAATCCAACGGGCCTGCGCTATTGCATCAACAGTGCAGCGTTGAAATTTGAGAAGCGCAAGTAAAATAAGTTTTCGGAAAAAGCAGTTTGGGGCTTCAGATACTTACCCACTCAAGCCAAAAGCAGGCTTGAATGGGGCACCGACCACTTAAGCTGGATGACGCCCCAGCTACTGTCCTTGCATGTTTGCTGGCACTGGGATGGTGATGTCAATCGGCTGAACGGTGCCGAGCTTGGATAACGGAGTGCCGAAATCCTTGCCATTGCCGACGACAAGAATCGCCAGCTTGTCTGCATCGACATATTTTTTTGCTACGCGCGTAACATCTGCAGCCGTAACCTTTTCAATGCCAGCGCGATACTTCTCGATGAAATCCAGCTGGTAGTTGTAGAACGCCAGGTTGACCTGCTCGCGCAAAATCTTTGACCGGGAATCGTAGTGGAAGATGTAGGAATTGAGCAGCTCGTCCTTGGCTTTGTGTAGCTCCTCCGCAGTGGGCGGATCGGTTTTCAGGTTGCGCACCTGTTGCAGCATGGCCTGCGTTGCATCCACCGTGGTCGCGCTTTTGGTTCCCGCCGTCACGTAGAAGATTCCGGGATGGTCATAATCCGCGCCGTATGCGCCGGAGACGGAGTACGCCAGCCCCAGCCGCGTGCGCACGGCCTGAAAGAGTCGCGAGCCAAAGCCGCCACTGAAGATTTCATTCATCACGCTGAGCGCGTAGTAGTCGGGATTGCTGCGCTCCGTGCCGAGGCCAACCAGCCAGATGCTGCTTTGATTCACGTCCCCTTTTTGTACGAAGTAAACGCCGGGCGCGGGGTCAGGGAAGGAAACTTTTGCGGGCACAAAGGCTGCACCACGCGGTAGTTTGTCAAAGGCAGCGCGCAGCTTGGCAATCATCTCCGTGGAGTTGAAGTCGCCGGTGATACCGACAATCATGTTGTTCGGCGTGGCCGTGCGCTGGTGCCATGCGGTTAAATCTGCCAGCGTGACGGCCTCGACCGTAGCAAACTCCGGCTGGCGCGCATACGGATTATTTTTTCCGTAGGCAAGCTGGAGCGCCTCGCGTTGCGCGATCTGGCTGGCGCGATCATTGCGGCGGATAATGCCCGTCTCCTCCTGCTGCTGGGCGAGTTGGAGTTTGTCGGCGCGAAACTGCGGATGCAACAGCAGATCGACAGTCATGCCAAAGACGGAATCAAAATCCCCCTTGAGGCAAGACCACGACAGCGAAGTGGAGGCTTCACCGCCATCAGTTTCGATTTTTGCGGCCTTGGCTTCGAGGATGTCATCCATCTGGTCGCCCGACATTTTTGCAGTCCCGCTGGTGCGCCAGGTCTGACCATAGAGATCGACCAGGCCGGTCTTAGCGGCTGGCTCATCGGTCGATCCGCCGCGCAGCAGCACGAAGCCTTCGATGAAGGGCAGCTCGTGATCTTCTTCCAGAAAGATGGCCATGCCGTTGTCAAGCACGATGCGCTGTGGCTGCTCTGGATGAAAAGCTGGCAGCGGTGGAATAGGAATTTTCTTCCAAGGTTGGTTTTGCTGGGGCTGCGCTGGCTTAGCAGGCGCGGCGGTTTGCGCGAAGGCGCTGGGGAGGGTAAGAGCTGCGAAGAGCAAGGTCGCGAGAGCGAGGGAAGATTTGCGAATGGACATTAGCGGACTCCTGCAGGC
>VFSW01008267.1_pt1 | contig 14960 bp, 16 predicted proteins | sample 5358111 | NCBI WGS metagenome assembly VFSW01 (sample SAMN11554181, study PRJNA540505) | mine drainage metagenome | isolation source: sediment from site ElyBrook_90M | place: USA: Ely Copper Mine, Vershire, VT | collected 2017 | reverse complement strand
CCGGTTATGACGGAATTTTTTTTGATTTAGTGCTAGCTTCCTTTCAAGCGATTTCACGAACCTGACATTGAAGGGAGCTTAGGTGAAAAAAAGTGTAAAAATTGCCGTTGGCAGCTCAGCCATGGCGGTTATGTTGGCCGCCTGTGGGTCGAGTGCTAGTAGTTCTAGTGGCTCTACTCAGAGCAGCACGGCATCGACAAATTGGGCGATGGAGACCTCGGCGCAAGCCGGCGGCGGTATGAGTGCCCTCGTAGCTGCGGCCAAGAAAGAGGGAACTCTCAACGTTATTGCACTGCCACCAGGTTGGGCTAACTACGGAGAACTCATCTCGACCTTCGAGAAGAAGTATGGCATTACTATCAACAGCCAAAACCCTAATGGGTCATCTGCTCAGGAACTGGCAGCATTAAAGGCTGAAAAGGGAACCTCTAAGGAGCCCGATGTCGTCGACGTAGGACCCTCATTTGCCCTTCTCGGTGCACAGCAAAACCTCTTTAGCCCGTACAAAGTTGCTTCCTGGAATCAGATTCCTGCCAATTCAAAGGACTCAGCTGGAAATTGGTACTACGACTACGGTGGCTATATCTCGATTGGATACAATGCTGACGCATTCGGATCTAATCCCCCAACGAGCTTTGCCAGCCTACTTCAGCCGCAGTATAAGGGCGCTGTTGCTCTTGATGGTAACCCAACTAGCGCAGGAGCTGCCTTTGGTGCAGTTTATGCCGCTTCGTTGGCGAATGGCGGTTCACTCTCTAACATCCAACCTGGCCTTAACTACTTCAAGCAGCTTGCAGCAGCTGGAAACTTCGTGCCAGTACAAAGCTCTCCCGCTGTAATCGAAAGCGGCCAGATCAAAGTCAATATTGACTGGGACTACCTGAACGCCGCATACGCAATAGCAACTAAGGGCAAGGTTAATTGGAAGGTATTTGTTCCGGCACAGGGGCAATACGCTTCATATTACGCGCAAGCAATCTCTGCGAATGCACCGCACCCCGCAGCTGCTCGCCTCTGGGAAGAGTTCATCTACTCTGCGGAAGGTCAAAACCTGTATCTAAAGGGTCTGGCGCGTCCTGTACTCTTGCCAGCCATGCAGACCGCGGGTACTGTAAATTCAACCTACATGAGCCTTCTCCCATCGGTGAGTGGAACTCCTCAGTTCCCAACGCAATCGCAGTTGTCTGCAGCTCAGACTCTCGTTGCTAACCAGTGGACCTCAATAACAGGGTAAGTTAGTTGAAAACTTGTCGCAAGGAGCGAAGTTGACAAAATACAACGAGGAGCTCCTCGATTCGAATGTTCGCCCGGCAGGTATTGGGGAAGAGACCCAAGTCCCTGCTGGGCGAAGTTCGCGGGGGCGCCGTAAGGGCTTAAGAAATGCTTTAGGTGCAATACCCTTTATCGCATATATCGGAGTGTTCTTGGCGCTCCCAGCAGTCTCTGTTATCGCCACTGCATTTCAGGACGGTAACGGAAAGTTCACGCTGTCGAACTTCAGCGAAGCTGTTCACGGAGTATATCTGAAGAGCTTCGTTGCGAGCATTGAGCTCTCGTTCGTTGCAGCTCTCGTGGCGGTTGTTGTAGGTCTCATGGCAGCCTTAGCTGTTAGTTCCACCTCGAATAGGGTTGTCCGGTCTCTCGTTACGGCTGGTTCTGGTGTCTTTGCAAATACGGGGGGCGTCCCTCTTGCCTTCTCGTTTATTGCTACGGTTGGCAATTTTGGAATCATTACAAAGATATTGAAGTCTGCCGGGATTGACATATACGCTCACGGCTTCTCTCTCTACTCTGTGACCGGCCTCGCGATCGTCTACCAGTACTTTTTGATTCCTCTAATGGTTCTAATTATGCTTCCCCCCATTCAGTCCATAAGAAAAGAGTGGGTTGATGCATCGCAATCATTGGGAGCTTCTCGCTCTCAATTTTGGAGGTGGATCGGAATTCCACTCCTGCTGCCTCCTATCTTTGCCGCTTTCATCGTCCTCTTCACGGACTCATTCGCTGCATACGCAACGGCCCAAGCGCTCACATCTGGTACCATTCCGCTTGTTCCTATTCAACTTGGAGCCTTGATTTCCGGTAACGTTCTGGCTGGTCAGACTAATCTCGGTGACGCACTCGGTGCGGGGATGATCTTGATTGTGGTTCTAGCTGGGATTATCTACGCGACGATCCAAAGGAGGACTTCACGATGGCTACGATAGCTCCAGATCTAACGCCCAATACCAAGACGAGTGGTAATGACTCGAGTGACGTTCTAAAGCTGGGGCGTCCTTTCCGCTACATTGTCCTCACTCTGGTTGGCCTATTTTTCATTGTGCCGATTGTATCTTCGGCCCGTTTTTCTTTCCTTGGGAACCACAACAGCTTTACCATTTCTGCGTACACTCAACTCTTCGGAACCGCGCAATTTTGGAGCACACTTTTCCTATCGGTCAAGGTTGGCGTTGGAACAGTTTTTTTGACCCTGGCGCTCCTGATTCCAACGGTGGTTTGGGTGCATGTTCGTCTTCCAAAGTTGCGGAGGGTCTTTGAGGCCATCTCCCTCTTACCGTTAGTTGTTCCTTCGGTGGTTGTTACCCTGGGTGTGATTACTTCTTTCCGTGGACTACCGAACATCATCTACGGAACCCCAGTGATCCTTTCGTTGGAGTACGTTGTTCTAGCACTCCCCTTTAGTTACAGGGCCCTCGATTCATCGGTACAGTCAATAGATCTAAAGACTCTGGTTGAAGCGGGACAATCTTTAGGGGCGGGGTGGATAAAGCTTCTTCGCTATGTTCTACTGCCAAATATCCGAGGAGGAATAATTGGCGCGTCGATTCTGACCTTTGCATTCTGCCTAGGAGAATTCGCAGTTGCATCGCTTTTGAGTTTTACGACCTTCCCGGTGTTTTTGGTTCAGGTTGGACAACTCGCCGCGAGCCAAGCCGTAGCCTTGTCGCTTATCGCACTCCTCTTCACTTGGATACCGCTAGCGGTCATAACTCTTGTCTTTTCACAGCGTCGGGCTAGCCGTTCGACCGTTGTGGCTGATGAATAAAAATTAGATCCAAGACTGATTTAGCGTTCGTATATGTGCCGGTACGTCGATGATGATTTGTAAAAGGAGTAGAGAGTTAGATGATATCGAGTAAGACCAGCGCCAAAGGTGGACGCTATAGTCGTTCAGGTCTGCCCGTTCGCTTTGAAAATGTGGCGCGAAACTTTAAAGACGTAGCAGCCCTTAAGTCATTCAACCTAAGTGCCGATCCTGGCGAGTTGATTGTCTTACTCGGCCCGTCTGGTTGCGGAAAGACGACCGCGCTACGTGTCCTTGCCGGTCTTGAGATGCCAGATAGTGGACGGGTCATCATCGGTGATCACGATGTAACCTCTCTTCCCTCTGCTAAGCGAAATATTGGCATGGTTTTCCAGAGCTATAGCCTTTTTCCAAATATGACTGCTAGGGAAAACGTGGAATTTGGACTTCGAGTACGAGGTCAAAGCCAAAGCGATCGATCTAGCCGATCTGGCGAATTGCTTGACCTGGTTGGTCTAAAGAGCCAATCAGATCGCTACCCCCATCAGCTCTCAGGCGGACAGCAGCAACGCGTTGCCCTAGCCCGTGCCTTGGCGGTCCAACCTGAGGTTTTGGTTTTGGATGAGCCACTCTCTGCTCTGGATGCGAAGGTTAGGTCCTCCCTCAGGGACGAGATTCGTCGGATTCAGCTCGAACTCGGTATAACCACCTTCTTCGTTACTCACGATCAAGAAGAGGCTCTCGCTATAGCTGATCGGATCGCGGTAATGCATCAAGGCCAACTCGAACAACTTGATACTCCCCTAGCGGTCTACACTAATCCTGCGACTGAATTCGTAGCTGAGTTTGTGGGTACCGTAAATCGCCTTCCTGGCCGTATCATCGATGCAAGTCACGTTGACGTTGAAAACGTCGGTTTGGTTGAGTACAAGTCCGACTCCACCTTTGCCGCGGGCTCCGAGGTTGAGGTTCTAGTAAGGCCCGAATCGATAGGTATCCGTGAGGGTAACGATGAGAGTTGTAGAATTCTCGCCAAGAGCTTTCTTGGCTCAACGATAAAGATCACCCTTCTTGATAGGACAGATCGCCTTATATCCGTCGCAATCCCGACCTCTGATGCTGGATTAGTTGAAGGGGTAGAGGCTGTAAATCTTTACTCCAGGGGCCAAGCTCTGTTGGTAAAAGGTAGATAAAAATTCGAATAAGGACAAGCCAGGCCTTTGCATACTGTGGCATCGGCGATTCCATTTATTGTGAGCGTTTCGTTTAAAGAAAAGTCGCCTCTTTTGAGGCGACTTCTTATTTGTGTAGCTTTTGAGAGTCGGTCAGACGTTGTGATATACAAAGATACGTAACTAGCAATAAATGGTTCGCAACGATCCAACATCAAGGGCACAGCTAGTTGCTATCGGTCGGTTAGTCGCTCATTGTTGATTCGCCGTCGTTAGAAGAAAGTAACTCTAAAGTTCAGTCCATGACTTAGCTTATGAAGCCGGGCTTTTTGGTTGGATATTTAATGCAAATGTGGCAGTCCTTTTAATTGCCGCTGGGCTTGTGCCTGATGTAAAACTGAGTGCCTCGAAAATTCTGGTTCATCGAGATCTACATCCATCGAGGGAGATCTCGGGCAACCTAATTTTAACTCTCCGGGAATACTGTAGTAATTACTACAGTTGGAATTAGTGTATACAAAGCTACACCAGGAGATGTGATGCAAGATCCTAATTCAAAAAATGCCGGCCTGAAAACCGCTGTAGTGGAGGCCTCTCGTACGTTGTTTAAAAATGGCGTTATGTCCCACACCGGTCACGCTAATCTATCAGCGAGGGTCGACGGGAATACCATGCTCTTGACGATTGACGGTCAGGTTCGTGAATTGACTGAAGACCGCCTCGCTCTCGTCAGGCTCGATGGGACTGTAATCGAGGGTGATCTCGACCCTACCAACGCCGAGATTGTAACGATGCACTCTGAGGTTTACAAGACACGACCAGGTGTTGGTGGAATAATCCACACGCACTCGCCTAGCTTGTTGGCTTTCGCACTCGCCAATCGCTCCCTTAGTTGCAGGTACGAAGCGCTCTTGAGGTTCGGTCAAGCAACTGAGGTACCTGTGGTTCCGTGGGCTCCACGTGGAACTGAGAGATCGGTAACAGGCATAATCGATACCATAACCGAACATCCTGATACGAACGCAGTAATACTTGGAAACCATGGAGTGCTTGTATTCGGCCCCACCCCAGGTGCCGCAGCAGCGCTACTGACGGTTCTCGAAGAGGCTGCTGAGGCTGAGTTGGCATCTGAAGCCATTGGAGGAGCCGTCGTCCTTCCATCTGGTGCTCTGGCTGACGTCAGAGCTGGAATGGCGAGGGTTCGTTCATGAGTGACACAGCAGAAGCACAACAAGAGGTAGACGGATTCGATGCCATTCGCTCCAGGTACATTGAGCTCACTGGGAAAGTGCCACCTTCCATTGAGACCAGGATCAGAGTAGCTAAGCAAGCCGGGCGTCTTGATGCAGTCGAAAGTATCGAGGAGCTTCGCCAAGTTCTAATCATGAATAATCCTCTCGGGCGTAAAGTTGGCCAGTTAGTACACTTTTCTCAGTTGGTAGCACTCGGCGATGCAACGCCCGCCCGACTTCACGCTCGTTCCGCGTACAAAGCGGGGGCAACCGTAAGCGAATTGGTCGGAGTAGCAGAACTTTCGCTTATTACATCTGGAATGCCCGCCTACAGCCTTGCTATTGAGATTATTGGAGAGCTTTTAGAGGAGGAAAGTGGGAGTAAAACGGAGTGAGACACCACAGCAAGAAGTAACTGGAGGCCTATCTGATCGCCCTTACCTACTTCCACTAGAGGCGGGAGTGGGCTTCAGGTTGAGTCGATTAGTACGTAATCTCAAGAAGGACTGGGCTGAGGAGTTGATCGAAATAGGGGTCACTCCCCCACAGGCTGCAATATTGCGCGCAGTAGGCCTCTGGCCCGAAAGCTCAGTCAGATTTATAGCGCGAACTCTCGACTCTGATCCTATGAATGTGAAGCGTTGCGTTGATGAGCTTGAGGCGAAGGGGCTTATTGCAAGTGGGATTCGAGAAAGCGGTAGAACTTCGAGAAGGCTCTCGTTGTCCGAAGGTGGTGCAAATCTTGTAGCAAAGATTGATACTCTGGTACGTGCCCAGCAAAAGTGGATTGAAGAAGGGCTAGGTGCAGAGCTCCTCAGCCACCTTGTGCGATCACTTGACGGTCTTGAAACCCTTCTTTCGAAGGTTCCTGACGACAATACCACGATCGCAGAAGGCGACGTTTGACCACTAACTCTTTTGCACGCTAACATAAACCAACTCGGGATTCGTGATAGCGCAAGATTGTGATCGTCGTTTGCTATATTCTCACGCGCTAGCCCCGAGAGTCCATAGGGCCACTCTCTGCATTTCCAGAGAGTGGCCACGTTACTCAGATAGCAAAATAGATGAGCTGATGACGGCGATACTTTGGTAACGATAATTGATCACACACGTGGTCGGGGCTGGATTCGATCTAGCTGGAAAGGCTGCGTGACTTTTCCAGAATCTTTGGACCAGGGCGCCGATATCATTGGACCATGTTTCCACAATCTTTGGACCACTAAATATCGATCTGATTAGCTCTTCTTGACAATTGCATTGAATGTCAAATGTAGGGGACGTCTTTTTCTGCCAAGAATGTTGTTTCTTTGCTTGATTTGTGTTTCCAAGAGAGTGAAAACAGAGTCCAACCGAAAAGGTACCCACATTAATTCAAGAAAAAGTAGCAGCGGCTCTCTACTAGCTCGACAAGTCGAATCCGCTAAAAGGAGATGCTATTGCCAAGATTTAAATGAGATCACGGTATCGATCCAAACGTTTCTTTACCAGTGGAATTCAGTGGGAAAAGCTAGAGCCGCTAACTCAAGTACGTCGATCTAAAGATCAGGTACTAACTGGAAATTGACCATCGATGATAATGGGGCCAACACCTATACGTTCATCAAGAATATCTAGTAGCTCGAGGTTACCCCTTGGTGCAAACGGTGCTAAGCCAAAGTCATCGATTAAAATAGCGTCTTTGGATCGTAGGTTGGCCAAGAGTGACTTGTAGTTGCCGTCAGCTCTAGCTATGGCTATTAGGTCCATTAGGTGGAATAGTCAAAGGTAACGAACGGGTGTGATCAGCCACAATTGCGCCATTGGCGATAGCGCGGATCACAACCTGTCCCTGCCCCGTTGATGCTACTGAAGCAGAACTACTGAGTTGACGGAAGATGGTACTTAGTAAGTTGCCACAGCCGAATTCCCGCAGGATTTCATCGCATTCTGATTTAATGAGTGCGCCACGTCACAGAACCCAAGTAAGTGACCGGTACATTTCGAGCCTGAACACACAACAAGTTGTCGATGGCCGTGCGGCCATAACCAATCTGTTGGGCAATGGTCCGCAGAATCCATCCTTGGCTCCGCAGACACTAGCCAAGTGCGCGCAGTTCGATCTTCGAACACGGATATGGGTCCACCACTGATAATCGATTCGTGCAACGGTGAATGCTTCTCGACCGTTGCGCTAATTACTCGAAATCACCACCTTCAAAAAGGTGTTGATTCCCGCAAGGTGGGGAACCTTCAATTATCGTCTGTGACAGGTTGCATCATGTTTCGGTTCAACTAACCTGGGTCGCCACAATAGCGCACCGTTTCGCTGCCAAGGTACCGCTGGCAAGCACCTCGTACCGTATTGGTAAAATTGAATTGCGAAATCCAACCGATTTCTGGCGATCCGTTGGATTTTGCCGCCTTGCCCGTTTCGCACTATTGATTTATACGTATTGCTTCTATGCGTGCACGGCTCCAATTGTTGCTCTTTTGTTAAATCGAGGCTTCCGCGAGTAATTTGATAGCCGCCTGCCTTAGCTTTGAAGTAACCTTCCTAACAACAGTATTCAATAGACGAAGGCGGTCGCAAGATGTTACTTACTGATCGTGACAAAGAAAAGCTCCTAATGGTCGTTGCTGGTGATTTGGCTAGGCGACGCTTAGACCGCGGTCTTCGCCTCAATTATCCAGAGGCCATTGCGCTCATCTCAACAGAGCTTCTCGAGAGGGCCCGCGACGGTAAAAGCGTTGCTGAGCTAATGGTCGACGGCGCTCAGATCCTCTCCAAGGATCAGGTGATGGAGGGTGTGCCCGAAATGATCGATGAGATCCAGATCGAGGCGACCTTTCCGGATGGTACCAAGCTAGTTACCGTTCACCACCCCATCGTATAACTCCATAAATTTCATATGTTCAAGTACAAAAGGGATCTAAATAGCCCTTAGTTACGATTGGTCAACGAGCGCTGCAATTGTTTTTGCGTCCACGAGAGGAGGAGATAGATGATTCCAGGTGAGTTCATCTTGGAAGATGATGAGGTGGAGATTAATTCCGGCTCTTCAATCTTCGAGGTCCAAGTAGTAAATAGCGGCGATCGGCCAGTTCAGGTGGGATCGCACTTCCACTTCTTCGAGACGAATGAATATCTGATCTTCGATCGGGAGAAGGCAGTCAACTGTCGCCTCGCGATTGCAAGTGGAACTGCAATTCGATTTGAACCAGGTCAAACCAGGGTCGTTCCGCTAATGAAGTTCAGTGGATCCCTCGGAATTACTGAGACGGAGATAAAGAGCGAAGTTGAGGGAGGCTCAAATGGCTAGCAATCTTTCAAGGGCCAACTACGTGAGCCACTATGGTCCAACTGTCGGCGATCGCATTCGCCTTGGAGACACATCTCTCATCGTCGAGATAGAGCGAGATCTTACGACAAAGGGCGAAGAGGCAAAGTTTGGTGGCGGTAAGACTATTCGTGATTCGATGGGTCAAAATCCCGCGATCACAAGAGCTATGGGTGCCCCTGACCTGGTGATTACGAATGCTATTGTCGTCGACTACACCGGCATCTACAAAGCAGACATAGCAGTACGAGATGGTCTTATCGTCGGTATCGGAAGTGCGGGTAATTCGTTAGTCTCTGCCGGTGTTACCATCGAAATCGGCGCAAGCACCGAGATAATCGCGGGTGAGAAGATGATCCTTACCGCTGGTGGGATCGACTGTCACATCCACTTCATCTCTGCGGACCAGATCCAAGTCGCCATCTCATCTGGGGTAACCACGATGATCGGTGGAGGTACCGGTCCTGCAACCGGTACGAATGCTACAACTGTTACCCCGGGCAGTTGGTATATGAAGAAGATGATGGAGGCCTTTGAAGATCAACCCATAAACGTTGGATTTATGGGTAAAGGAAATTCGTCGTCTCACGAAGCCATACGAGAACAGGTTATAGCTGGTGCCATGGGGCTAAAGCTCCATGAAGACTGGGGTTCTACCCCAAGGGCTATCTCAACTTGTCTCGATATCGCAGATGAGTTAGACGTTCAGGTTGCAATCCATACTGATACCCTCAATGAAAGTGGCTTCGTCGAGAGAACCATCGCCGCAATTGGCGATAGAACCATTCACGCCTTCCATACCGAAGGGGCAGGCGGTGGTCACGCTCCAGATATCATGCGCGTCGCGGGATTATCCAACTTTTTGCCATCGAGCACTAATCCAACTAGGCCTTATACCAAGAACACCATCGAAGAGCACTTAGATATGCTCATGGTCTGTCACCACCTGGATAAGTCCGTCGCCGAGGATATAGCCTTTGCCGATTCACGAATTCGTGCTGAGACGATCGCTGCTGAAGACGTGCTTCACGATCTCGGTGCCATCTCGATGATCGCCTCTGATAGTCAAGCTATGGGGCGCGTCGGTGAAGTTATCATACGAACTTGGCAGACCGCTGACAAGATGAAGCAAGAGCGTGGACCGCTAATTGGAGATAGCGATCGCTCTGACAATTCTCGCGTCAAGAGGTACGTCGCCAAGTACACCATCAACCCAGCTATCGCAAATGGTATCTCATCTCACGTCGGGTCGATTGAAGTTGGAAAGATGGCTGACCTAGTCTTATGGAAGCCCGCTTTCTTCGGGGTAAAGCCTGAGATGATAATCAAGAATGGCATGATCGCTTATTCGATAAGCGGTGACCCTAACGCCTCTATTCCAACCCCCGAACCAAGACTCTACAAACCGCAATTTGGTTCGATGGGCCTTGCAGCTGGAGCCCTCGGTGTCACCTTCGTCTCAGCAATCTCGCTTACCGATGGACCAAGTCACCCTAGCTCGAATCGTAAAAGAGTGGCGGTAAGCGGTACTAGGAACATCTCCAAAGCATCGATGCTCCTAAATGACAGAGTTGGAAACATTGAGGTAAACCCACAGACTTATGAGGTTCGCCTAGATGGTGAGGTTATGACATCCAAGCCAGCCGAAGTGCTTCCGTTAGCTCAGCGGTACTTCCTCTTCTAGTGGGACTTTGAGTTGAAGGGGCCGCGAAGAGGGTTTGAGCGGCATGGCAAAATTGCTAGGTGGGATTTGAAACACTACCCCACTTGTGAAGGCCGCAAGGAAATGCGAGCGGGTTGTACTGAGGTAATAGTGCTGATGGGAACGATGGCTCAGGAAGGACTCTTCTCGGAAAGTAGTACTTATCGAGGAGGAGAAAGGTCCTTGAGTATTTGGGGTGTGGTAAAGCGTGTTCATTGGGTCTTGCGAAATTGCGAAGCTCAATTAAGAGAGATGTTCAATTTCGAGATACGTTGGCGGTGAGTTTTTGAAGGGAGGTAGCCAAGAGTGCAAGTAAGTGATAGGAAAGTCGATTTAGCCCATATTGCTCAGATGCACTACTTCTTTGACTCTGCATTTCCAGCGGGGAGCTACGGCCATAGCTTTGGCTTTGAGACATTCGCGACATCGAAGGCAGGGGGAGATAAGAGCCAAGCACTGGAGTGGATAAGAACATACATGGTCTTTTCGCTCTGGTACGGTGATCTTGAAAATATCTCTAAGGCTAGAGCGGCTCTAGCCATTTCTCCCGTCGACACCGAGAAGGTGTACCTCCTCGATAGGCGCCTTCACGCTAGCAGGTCAACGGGTGAGGCCCGAAAGTCAGCTGAGTCGCTCGCTAGATCGATGAAGGTGGCCGCAAGTCATCTCTTTGGTGATGAAGTTACAGCACTACACCTCGATAGTCAAAGCTTTCTTGAGCCCTCTACCTTCGTGGGCCTACTGTCAAACCGTCTTAGCTGGGATGAGGACTACACCAGACTCCTCTACCTCCAGGGCCAAGCGCTATCGGCTACCTCGGTACTTATAAGGTGTGGCAAGATCGGACAATTTACCCAACTCGAGATGATGTCCGAATTGATCGACCTCTCTGCAAAGTTGGCATCAATAAGGCCGAACAAGGTATCTAGTCGGGGTGCCGTGACGTCGTGGGCGATTGAAGTTGATCAGATAAACCACCAGAATCTTTCGCCAAGATTGTTTCAGTCATGATGGACGGAGCTTGAAGTGGATCACTATGAAGACCGCGAAGTTGGTCGATTATTTAGGTTTCATGGTCTCAAACCTAAGTGCAGCAACCAATCGGTGCCAGACGATAGTGCGACGCCCTGTACGCAACGGTGCTTGACCTTGACACTGTTTTTGGATTTTTACCAATTTGACGATTACCTGTAAGGAGAAGAGAGATGACAATAACAACTGACGAGATCAGCTCGAAGAGGACCAATCGCGCGGTGCGTATCGGGGTTGGCGGTCCAGTTGGATCGGGAAAGACCATGTTGGTTCGTAGGATAATTGAATCCCTGCAGTCGACTATTCGTATCGGTGTCGTGACTAATGACATCTATACCAAGGAAGACGCCGAGTTCTTGACCAAGCTCGGAATCCTCCCAAAAAATCACATCCTCGGAGTTGAAACTGGAGGATGTCCTCACTCTGCGATTCGCGACGACGTATCGATGAATCTCGCCGCTATTGATGAACTTAGCAAACAGTGTGGAGATGACTTGGATCTGATTCTCGTCGAATCAGGTGGTGATAACCTGACGGCGATGTTCTCTCCCGATCTAGCCGATAAGACAATCTATGTTATCGATGTGGCACAGGGAGACAAGATTCCGCGCAAGGGAGGGCCAGGACTTACCTATTCCGATCTTTTAATCATCAACAAGATCTCGCTAGCCCCATTCGTCGGAGCCAACCTCGAAGTTATGGATCGCGATGCCAAAGCCCTTCGTGGCGATGGCTCGACTATATTTTCAGACCTCGGCGACGGTCGAGGAATTCAAGAGATTTCAAAGTGGATCTTAGAGCAGTTGAATTAGAGGAACGCTTTTCTGATCCAAAGTCGATTTGCAGAGTTTACCAGTAAGCGCATCAAAGGCCTTTTTGTCCATGTGCAGGATGGGGCGTTTTCGATGCGCACAACTTGTCCAAACTTGAGCCGGTAACAATTGCTAGGCCAATGAAGAGTTTCTGTAGTTTTCCATGGTCGTAACTATCTAGCAGTCGTAGATGTTATGTAACAGCAAATGAAACGGAGTCAAAGAGTGATGATCAAGACGACCGAGGTGGGCTTGAAAGCGATAGTCATTGACGGAGAGCAGTTGAATGGTGAAGAACACCGCCCTTCTCAGCTTTCATCTACGAAGGTGGACGGTACCCGCGTAATAACTTCGAGTTCACTCGACTTCGCAGTAGATGAAGTCGTTGAGTGCCCCTCAATAGGTCGCGGTTTTTTGTCACCTAGCACCAATGACCTTAGTGATGCCTCTCCTACCTCGTCGTTGGTAGTAGATTTTGATCGATCCTCACCGCGACTCAAGGAGCAGTACGGACAGTTTCGATTATCGAACAAAACCTCGTCTGCTCTTGGCCATAGCCGTTACTTCATTACAGAGATAGGACCTGGCCTCTTTCCTGATGAATCCCACGAGGTCACCATCTCTTTGCAGAACAACAGTAGGGTAATTGTTGAGAGCCAATCTGCAACAAAGGTACACATTGCACCTGAAGAATCACACGCTTCTATTGGTTATCGCTTCAACGTAGCAGGTGGTTCGAGTCTCATTGCGCTTCAAGCGCCAACTATCTCGTACGCGGGTTCAAAGCTAATCTCCACCATTGAAATTAATGTGGAGACCGGTTCGAGGGCTATCGTCTCCGAGTTACTCGCAAAGGTTGCAACCACCGATCAATCAATTGGTAGCACTTTCGTCGATATGATGATCGAAATAACTTACGGTGGAGAACTTATTGTCATCGATAGGGTTGCAACCTACCAAACACCGATTCATGATGAGATCGCTGCAAAAGCGGTGATCGGTGGTGGAAGAGAGGTAGTCGGCGGAATCTACATAGTTGGTTACCACGACACATCTCTCGATCTTCTAGCGCAGACCGCGCACGAGATTGCGAAGCTAATGCCATCTGTGGAGGTAACCTCTCCGACTTCACCAACACCAAATGTCGCATTGATTAGAGCACGCGGGGACGATCCATATGCCACCGAGGAATTTTTTATCGGGGTTGCTAAGGTTCTTTCACGCTAAGCGTGCTTGCTCTCCGGAATCTCGTCAATTGAGTGTCGGTCTATCGACATATTGCACTTAGATTACAATGACGACCGAGATCAATACGCTGGCATATGCATGCACCGTCACCTATAAAAAGTCGCGAGCTATCGTTTACCTTAACTCACTTGCGGAAATGGTCTAGTGGATAGCTCGCGGAATGATCCTCCGCGGACTGGTAGAAATTTCGTCGTTTGGGGTGAACAATTTCAACCGGACGATGATGTATTTATGAGTCATCGATTCAATTCGCGTGCATGAAGAAGTGAAGGATCAGTTCGGTTGTATTTGGAATTTTGATTGTCCATGTGCGATCAGGTTCCGCTGGCAGCCTCGAAGGTGCCGCGTCGAAATAAGCCCAAATGCTGGGCCTTATTCGCGCTTTTTTCGGCTTACGGTGGACTGATACGCGTGGATAATCGAATCTTTAGATACGTTAACATCCCTGTAACGAAGGGAAACATTGCTGCAATCTACGGGTGATAGCTTTTTGTCTACAAAATACTTAAGACAAAGGAGTGGCAATTGCCCCGGAATCCTCTATCTCGCGAAGCTTCTGAGACCGACAGCAACGGTTCCCCCTTGGACACCGTTGAAAACGCGCTTTTTACGGGTCTCAACACTCCGCTTAGTCGCCGATCACTATTCAGTAAGGGCGGAAAATTCCTAGGAGCAGTAGCTCTAGCTGGTGCGATACCAGAGATCCTAGCAGCTTGTGGCAGCGCGTCATCAGCAGCTACGGCAACGACAGCCGCAGCACTTGCTCAAGTAGCACTTCAGTTGGTATATCTCGAGAACGTCCAATTTGCAGGTAGCTTCTTCGCGCTCGATAAGGGTTACTACAAGGCAGCTGGCGTAGATGTAACGCTACTTCCCGGTGGCCCCAACATTGCACCTGAGCCGATTGTTATGTCGGGGAAGGCTTTAGTTGGTATCACCCATACGGCAGAGGCAGTTCAAGCTATCAACAATGGCGCCAACTTGAAGATCATCGGTGCTGGATTCCAAAAGAGCCCGACCTGTATCGCCTCTCGAGCAAGTGCGCCAATCCACAACCCAACTGAGATGATCGGTAAGAAGATCGGTATTAGCGCCTCTAACCAACCGATCTGGGATTCGTTCCTGAAGGCGAACAATATGACAGCCTCCCAAATGGACGTCGTAACCATCGGTTTCGACCCAACCCCACTTGCAACCGGTGAAGTAGATGCAATTATGGCCTTCTACACCAACGAACCGATCGTATTGAAGCTCAAGGGTGTTGATACTTACGCCTTCTTGCTAAATGACTACAACTACCCATTGATGGAAGATCTCTATATCGCTAACGCCGCAGACCTTGCTGATCCAGTAAAGCGCGCTCAGATCGTAGGAATCATGACCGGTGAGTCAAAGGGCTGGAGCGATGTATTGGCGA
>VFSW01008266.1_pt1 | contig 14961 bp, 30 predicted proteins | sample 5358111 | NCBI WGS metagenome assembly VFSW01 (sample SAMN11554181, study PRJNA540505) | mine drainage metagenome | isolation source: sediment from site ElyBrook_90M | place: USA: Ely Copper Mine, Vershire, VT | collected 2017 | reverse complement strand
ACTTCCAACACAAAATTAACTTTCATTTGAAAATCGACTTGACACATTCGAGCTGCAATCATAGAAAAGATCGAACGTCAACAAGGAAGCCATGCCATGACCAACTATGAATTTACGATTGACAAGCCGGACAGCTATTATGAAGCGCTTTATGCGCCTGATAATCTGGTCAATTTGAGCGAGAAAGAGCTTGATGAATGTGAAATGACGGCTCGCTTCAAGCTCGAGAAGGCGCGCGAACGCCGCTCATTGAGCGAATTCAGCATTTGTTGGCAATTCTATGTCAACGTTGCCCGTGAAAAGCGCGCTCGCAAAGCGCTGGTGCAATCGTGACGCCTTCCTTTGACAAATTAAGTGATGCTGAATTTACGGCTTATGCCAATCTTGTAGGTCAGCGGTATTCAACCGTGCGCTATAATTTTGCAGTGTCGCTTAATTTGCGGCTCTATGACGCCGCTTTAGCGCTTGCCCGATATGGTGATGAAGCGGCGATGACGTTTGTTGTGACACACGATATTTGGCTTGACGTTGAGCATGAATGCATGAGGCGTTGGGGACAAGGTTCCGCGAAATTTACAAAGGATATCGGAAATGTTTGACCGCGAAATTTACCGCGCGCTCGAGACGGACGTTGAAGCAAGGCGCGCTCGCGGTGAAGCGCGGGCTTTGGCGCGCAAAATCATGCGTTGCTTGCCACGTGAGCGCCGCCCGTCTTTCGTGGAGCTTGTGGAAATCATTCATGGCGAAGGCCCGACAGGGCAGGAACGCTTTGAAACCATGCTTGTTGCGACGCGAAAGGCTTTGGCAGCTGAACGTAAGGCCCGCTATCGCGCAAAACATCCGGACAAGGAAAAGGCGCGTGAAGCCCGGCGCGGCAAGCGCAAGCATGGCATGCCTTATAATCCGCTGTTCGATATCAATGCGCACATGATATCCCTTGTTCAGATTTGGCGTCTTAAAGCCAAAATGAATTTGCGTTTGCAAAAAACAAGCGGTTATATCATGCCACGTTAGCATGATCTTAAAGCTTTGGTGCGCAAATTGATTTGCGCATTGACTTTGGAGTGAAACACATGACGATCTATGAAGCCAAAATGGCCCGTGAATTTTGCAAGCAACAGAAACTTGAGCAAATGCTTGATTGGCGTTTGCGTCTTAAAGCCGCTTATGAGCGCGCGGCGCGCGACGGCGACCGCGGAACGTGCGACGTTTGTGAAAAGGAAATTGACCGCCTTACCGTCATGATTGACCAAGAAAGGACCGAGCCGTGATACATGTTACCGTGCCAATAGAAGTTTTGAAGCGTTTTCCTGACGCCATGTCGTTAATCAATGACGGGCTCAAAAGCGCACATGTGCAAAGTTATCTGACTTTGCTTCGCTTTTCGCAACATAATGGTGAAGAATACCATTACAAGTTTGTTCACAAGGGGCTGATACATCAAGCAACTTATCGTTGGGCAGCCAAAGCGGAAATTGAAATCATTCACATTGAACCTATGCTTGTTTAACAAAAAAAAGCTCGAGCCGTGATTGACGGCAGGCGCGCGGTGATATCGAGGCGCGCCTAGCGGCAATCATGCCACGCAAAAGGACTATAGCCATGATCGTTAAGAAAAAACTTGCCCCCAAAGATTTTCGCCCAAAGCGGATTTTGGCCGGAAAAGATGAGAGTGTTGTTTTGGGGACCATTTACGGGATTGCGACGGGTATTGCAACGACCGTTACCGAGAAAGACGAATTGCTTGAAGGGCTTCGTGGGCAGTTTCGCTTCATTGACGCTGACGGCTCGCAGTCAAGCGCCTATGTGCTTTGGTTCCCGTCGGGTATGGGGACCGATTTGATTGACGCGGCGCGTGAGCCGGGCAGCCATGTCCAGTTTGCCATGCGCGTTATTGTTGAACGCGCTGACAATCCGGCGGGCTATTCATGGGGCTTGGAAAATTTGGGTGAAGTTTCCAAGGCTGATCCACTTGAAGCTCTTATCAGCCATGCGCTCGAGAAGAATGTGACGGCTGTTGACGCGGTTTCGCCGGGCAAGGGCAAGGGCAAGGAAAAACAGCTTGCCTGAACGACCAAAACGGTTCTAGGGTAAGGCTGGAGCGGCGCTAGCTGGCATGGCTTAGCGCCGCTCTATTCGCAGATAATTCCTTATCGATATCAAGGCCGATTGACCATGGCACGAAAGCGAATTGCAAAAGCGACGCCAGAACAAAAACAAAAATTGAAAACACTTAAGAAACTGCATGTCACAAAGGTTGATTTACGAAAGCCTTTCACGCGTTATAGAGCGCGCCTAATCTCAAAATTTGAACCAGTTTTGCAAGGCCGCGCGGCTTTGGTCAAGCTTCCTAAAATGAAAACACGGGAACGCTCGCAGCTGATAGGCGAGCTTGCGAGCGAATTCCCACTTATGCTCATGAAATCAAATGGCCAATTGATAAGCAAAATCGGGCATAAAGGTGAAAAGGTTATCTATAATAAGAAACAAAATCGTATTCAGAGTAAATTTAGTTTTGACGATCAACCAAAGCTTGCAACATGGTATCCAAAACAGGATGGCTTGCCCGAATTGCAGCAGGGCGAAAGCTATGCTTTGCCATTTTGGCGCGGGTCAAACAGGCCGATATTTTACAAATTTGAAACTGATTTGCAAGCCGTGCTTGAAATGGCGGCTAAATATCAGGATAAAAGCGAACGCCCTTATGAAAACGCCGCTGATTATATCATGATTGTTGACCAATATCCGATGAGCAAAACCTTTCGCGATTATCGCCGTGAGGATAACCGGGCTTTTAGTAAAGCCCTGCGCGCCAAGCCCAAGAAACTGCGAAAGCGCAAGCGTAAGCCGAACAACGTCATTCCGTTCAAACCGCGCGAAGGCTAGGGCCATGATAGCTCCCGATATCTTTGCGCAGCTTGCCAACAATCTCGAGCAACGGCGCGGCTTTCTTGATGAACCAAGACGCAAAATCAATCGCGCGCCAAAAGAAATCGCGATTTTGGATATGGAAACTGATCCTTTTGACAATGTGTCGGGCCAAACAATCCAGCCGTTTGTATGTTGCATCTATGCGCCCAAACTTGATTATGTCATCATTTGGGAAAACAACATCGAAGCCTTCATTCAAGCCGTAGTGGATACTATTAACGCTTTGCCTAACCGTTATGTGATTTATGCTCACAATGGCGGCAAATTTGATTTTCTGTTTTTAATTTCAAAAATACGAGGCAAAGTCGCTTTCAAAGGCCGCGCGATTATGAGCGCCAAGATAGGTGAGCATGAATTGCGCGACAGCTTGCATATTATTCCGACTAAGCTTGCGAGCTACAAGAAAGATGATTTTGATTATTCAAAATTGAAGCGGAACGTTCGCAATCGCTACCGTGAGGAAATTATTACATATTTGAAAAGCGACTGCTTTTACCTTTATGATATTGTCAAGAGCTTCGTTGATACTTACGGCTCAAAAATATCAATCGGGCAGGCAAGCATGTCCCTAATCAAGAAAGCCTATCCGCAATGTCAAACAATCAGTGAAGAAAAAGATGAACAATTGCGTGAGTTTTTCTTTGGCGGGCGTGTTGAATGTCTTAAAGGCGCTGGCGATTTTGTAGGTGATTATAATTATTATGATGTTAATTCAATGTATCCGGATGTCATGGCCCATGAAAAACATCCGATAGGCAATCGCTATTCCAAGCGCAAAGGCAAGCCCGATAAAGACACGGTTTTCGTGACGCTGGAATGTTTCAGCAACAAGGCGTTTCCCTTGCGCATCAAGAATGTTGGAACGTGTTTTCCGGAAGCACGCGGGATTTTCAGCGTATCAATACACGAATATAAAGCCGCTCTTGATCTTGACTTGATTAAAAGCGTCAAAATTATACATTGCATCGATAACCATTTGCAGACGTCGTTTGATCGCTTCGTGCTGCCGCTCTATGAGCGCCGTCAGGAAGTCAAGATCGAATTAGAGCGACTGTCAAAAATGAATGTAGCAAATGGCGAACATTTCAACGGCCTTAAGAAAGAGGATATTTTTATCAAATTGCTTTTGAATAATGGTTTTGGGAAGTTCGCCCAAAATCCAAGGCGTTTTAGAGAATACTATCTGACTGAAATCGATGAAAGGCCCGACATTGAAAGCGAAAGTTGGGGCAACATGCCAAGCGAAGCGCATTTCGACTATGCGATATGGTCAAGGCCGTTGGCCGAATTGCGATTTAACAATGTGGGAACCGCCGCTTCAATCACGGGCGCAGCTCGCGCCAAATTGCTTCGCAATCTTGCCGTTGCCATTGAACCGATTTATTGTGACACTGACAGCATTGTTGCGCGCTCGCTTCCGCTCGAGAGCCTGGATAACGCGAAGCTAGGCATGTGGAAAGTTGAGCACGAATTGCGCCGAATGTTGATCGCGGGCAAGAAACTTTACGCTTGTGAGACATTGGCGGGCAAACGCCTTGTGCGCGCCAAAGGCGCATCAAATTTGACATGGGACGATATAGATGCGCTTGTGCAAGGAACAAGCATCACCAACAAAGCGCTTGGCGCATCGATTGGCCGCGATGGTAGCTCGCGATACATGATTAGGCGTTTGCGCGCAACAGCCTGATATGGTATCGATCATGGGTTGAAAGGAAAAACCGCCATGCTTAAAACAATCCTTTTGTCTGACGTTGTGCGTCAAACTGAGAGCGCCGGAAATGCTCACGCAATCCGTTTCGAGCCGGGTGTTTATGAACGCCAGCACGCACAAGCGGCAGTGCTGAAATTTGCCAGCGGCTCCCTTATAAGTCAGCCGACGGCTCGAGCGCTTGGAGCTATGAGCTTTGGGCACTACCAAATCATGGGATACAACATTTATGGCAAGTGCGGTTATACGAAATCGCTTGCCGAATATCTCACGAGCCCACAGGATCAATTGGACACATTCCACAAGTTCATAGCGCCACATTATCGTGATGATGATTTTCACGTCATGAGCGCAAACCGTTTTGATCTTGATGATTTTTCTCGCTTTTATAACGGCAGCGTCATTTACGCGGAAGCCTTGCTCAAAAGCTTTGACTATCTCGAAAGGCAATAAAAGCCATGTATGGTTTTATTGGCGAAAGCATTTTTAATAGCCCGCCTGTTGTAAGCGAAACGCTATTTTCAGGCGTTTACGCATCCGGGCAAATCGCCAATCCTATACTTCAAATTGGCAACAATTATTTACTTTATCTCAACAATATGTATATTGTCCTTTGTGACGCATTTGGAAATACAATTTCGCAATTCAACATGGGCCCGCTTCGCCCTACTATGGGCAATTGGGTAAAAATCAGCGATAATCTGGTTGTGTGCCAAAACGTCTATGCGTATGGAAGCGCCTTGTTTGACGTGCTGATTGACAGCGCGGGCGTTATTTCCGTGACCACTGATCCTCCGCGCTTTGCCGCTATGTCCAATGCGATCAAGGCCGCTAACAATGTTTCGTATCTGACAAATGCCATAAATAATAAAGCCTATGCGTTGACGGGCGGGCTGATATCGTTTGGCACGCTTCGCAACATGGCAATTTGCGAGCTTTCAGGCGGGCAATTTTGGCCCTTGAATTACAATGCTTACGGCACTGGCCCGGCACTCTATTCAAATGATGGAAAAGTTTATATCAGTGGTTCCGCTGTTGGGATTTTTGATCCTTCAAGCGGATTGCTTAATTGGAGCGCCAATCCTTGGTATAACAATGTGCAAGACAACTATACGTGGCAAGTTGACGATGCTAATTTCCTTTACACGTGCACATCATCCGGCGATATCGTGCGCTTCAATAAGGCCAGCTGGTCATATCAAAGCATCGTGGGCTTTACCGGACCTTATTCTTATATCGTGGGCATGATTGGCCCGATAATGCTTGTTGCCGACAACGAATTAAATTCGTTTTATAGGCTCATCTGGAATTCAGACGGAACCTATGAGCAGAGCAACATATATCCGTTTTTCGATAGCACGGCGCATCCAAACTATACGATCATAAGCGGCGCTAAAACAAGCATGATACTTGTTGCGCGCGGTAATGGTGCTTTGCCGGTGCGCATCATCGATTTGTCAATCCTGCTGCCCTTTCAATTGTTTCCGGCTTTCGTTTATAACCAAAGTTGGATGAACAATTCGGGCGTGCGCAAAGTTGGGCAAGGGCCCTCTTATTCGGGCATTGCCACAACAGCGCGGGCCAAAGGCCGATATTTTATAACGCCGCCACAAAGGATCAACTGACATGACGCAAACAGCCGTTCCAACGTTCAACTTTTTAGTTCCTCAAGATGGAACCACGCACGATGTCATTTCACAATTCGTGGCGAGCGCGACGCCTTACACGATTAATTGGGCGGGCGTGCAATCCGTCAACAACATGCCTTTCCGTCCGCAAGGCTTTCGTATTGACGCCTCGCAAACAACAGCGCCAACACTTATCACTATTCGGCCGATTGGCAGCGTGATAAGCGTTCCCAAAGGCTTCGTGGGCTGGTTTGCGTTTCCAGCTCCAGAAGGGCAAACCGTCAGCATCACGGGCGCAGGGCCCGTTGTTGTTGATTGGGTCAATTATCCGATTGTTGCCGTTGATAGCACGGGGCTTGCCAGCTACATGACCGGGCAGGGCAGTGTAGCGCCTGTTGTTTTGGCACAAAACACAATTCAGGCTAACAATGCCCAAGGCGCGGCGAGCGCGGCAGCCGGGCCTCTTTTGACGCATCTCGTGCGCGTGCAATTTTCGATAAGCGCCAATGCCACGCTTGCGGCAGCCGGGCTTGCCTTGGTCACGATCAAAGACGGGCTAGGCAACACGATCTTTGCGGAAAACGTCTATATTCCGTCGGCTTCGACTAACAGCCTTGTCTATGAGCGTGATATCGTCTTTGACGCCTCGAGCGCGCTTGACGCCAACAATACCTTGACGTTGACAAGCGTGCCCGCGCTCAATGCCGGACAATATAATCTGAATGTCTTTACGCGCGCTTAAGAAAAAGGATCAAGCCATGTCTGAAGATCATGTTGAAACCAAAGTTGAGGAAATCGAAGCCAAAGTGGAAGCGCTTGAAGATCACGTTGAAGCGACTGAAATCGTTGAGGAAGTCAAAGAACAAGTTGAGGAAGCAACGAAAGATATCGTTTCAACCACGATTATCAGCGCCGCCGATATTTTGGGTGCGATTGCGTCTTTGCGCGCCTTGTTTGAAGAGCATTTGATACCTAAGGAAAAGCCGGAACCGGAACCGGAACCGCAACCGGAACCGGAACCGGGACATGAAGACTATGTTGAAACGGAAAAGCCTATTGAAAAGAAAGTGGAACGTAGCAGCAAACGCCATTTTGTTTGACGCTTGAAAAACAAACTTGTGAAAAATCAAACTTGGAAAGGATTATGTCATGGCAAACGAAAACGAGCTTGCGCTTGGCGATGAAGCGCCACTTGCCGCTCCGTCAGATGATACCATTGAGCCTGTCAAACAGCGGCGCAAGCGGCGCACAAAGGCTGAAATGGAAGCGGCTTTGGGCAACGTTCCTGACGGTGAAACAGCGGGCGATTATGTGAGCGCTGGAGAAGCTTCAACAGCGTCTTTGGAGCCTGTCAAAAAACGTGGCCGCAAGGGGAAAAAAACCGCCCCTCACGTGCTGGCAGGGCAAATCAGGGCCCTGCACATGATCGCGGCCAATATGACGGGCGTCGGCGAAATACTGCTAAGTGATCCTGAGGCTGAGATGTTGGCGGGCAGCATTGTTGAAGTGATGGAGCAATACGATTTTTCCCCATCGGGCAAAGTGGCAGCCATTATCGGGCTTGTGGGTGCGCTTGGTGTCGTTTACGTGCCAAGGCTTATGCTTGTGCGTCAACGTGCCATGGCCGGCAAAGCTCGCAGTATCACGCCACAAGCCCCTGCCGCTGGCAATCCGCCGTCGGATGATATTATGCCCGATTTGAGCGGCCTCACGGGCGGGGCCATGAATTGACATGGCAAGATTGCCGCAAATCAGGGCCGGGCAACGATGCGTTCTTGTGGGGCGAACCGGAAATGGTAAAACAACGCTGGCCTACAATCTTATGCTTGAAGCTCCGTTGCATTGGATAGTGCTGGATTGCAAAAACGATAGCATTTTTGCCAACCATAAGCATTATGATTTGACGGATACTTTGCCCTTCATAGGAAAATTTACGATTGTGCGACCTAGCCCGCGCTTTCTTGCAAATCGTAAAGCTCTAGATGCTTGGATATTCTATTTGTCTGAAAATTTTGAGAATGTCGGGCTATGTATCGATGAATTGCTTTACGTAAGCCAAAATTCGCAAGCCGGGCCCGGCCTGACTGGCTGGTTGACGCGTGGACGATCACGCAAGCAAAGCTTCCTAGGCTGCACGCAACGTCCTTCCCGCGTTAGCATGTTTCTTTTCACTGAAAGCGATATGCTTATCAACATTGGCGTTCAGCATAAAGACGATGTTAAGCGCCTTGTGGATATGAGCGGAAGCGATGAATTTTCGCTCAAACCGCCTCGCTATCATTGGCACGCCTACAATGTCGCTGACGATAGCGTCACAAAATTTAAGCCGGTTAATATCGGCGCTTGACATTCAAAGATCATAATGCTTAACATTGCCAGCTTTTATGTTTTCAATTCCAACACAAGGAAACGACCATGGGCGTTATTCGGCTTGATCTTGCAAACGCCGTGACGATTGGCCTGATCGCGATTGCCAGCGTGTATCTTGCAAAAACCGTCGCAGGACACATGGGGTGGTCATTTGGCGCGACTTTGTGAAAGGGGCGGGCTATGAAGTGGACATGGATTGACTTTGTGATGGTCGGCGCTGTTAGCGTGGCAGCCGTCTGGATTTACAACACGGGCGTTGCGACCGCGCGCCTGCCCTCTTATTTCAAGGCATGATCATGGCGCAAGCTTCGATGTCTCCCCAACAGCAGAATGCATTGGCCGTTGCCCGGCTTCACGCAACGGCGGTCAACAATCGGCGCATGTTGCCTACTGTCAATCTTGGAACCGGCTTCCAGTCGATCAAGCTTGATAATACCGGCCTGTTCAAGCGCCTGTTTTTGCGTTGCCGCGCCACGATCTCAAATAGCAGCGCGGGCGCAATCGCGCTTACGCCCTCCGTCTTTGGGCCTCACAACATTCTGAATACGATCGCCTACAAAGATTTTGTTGGCAATTATCGGACGATCGCGCATCCGGCGATTTTGAATATCGTCAACAGCATGAAATCCGGGCGTGACGTGCGCAATGCGGTTCCAAGCTCGCTTGCGAACGCCAACGCTGGAAACATTCTCAACAATCCCGTTTCGGTTCCCGCCAATGGCAGTGCAACGGTTATTTTCCAGATTGAAATACCGTTGTGCTATTCGGCCGACAATCTGACGGGTATCATTCCGGCGCAAGTTGCCGTTGGGCAACACACGCTCGAGCTTACGCTTGGCAACTGGTTTGGGCCTGATCCTTGGCTTTCGCCTTTCGTTGCAGCTGCCACGCCAGCCAATATCACCGTTGGGCTTCTTGAAGTTGAAGTGACGCAAGAATTTTTGCAGCCGCAATCGCTTGCAGATGTCCCTATGCTGGCTGCGTCAACAGCTTATGGCATTATTGGCAACATGACGGACAATGCGTCAATCGTTGTCAATCAGGAAAAGTATTTCAATTATCCGAATGCGCGTTCGATTTTGTCGTTGATCTTTGCCTTCAACAATGGTAACGCATTCAACTTTGGCAACGATTTGTCCTACATCGAAACGATCATTGGTAGCGCGAATTTTCCCTCGAAAGTGACGGCGAATTTTCTTCTCGAGAACATGCGCCAGCATTTACGCTCCGATAGCCCGCCGGGTATCTATTATATTGGCAGCCGGGCTCAACCGATCAACACAACGCTCTATGGGCAGGTCCAACTTGGCGTCATGCCGACACTTGTCAATGCAAACGCCTACATGGCCTTTGGATATGAGATTTTCGCGCCGCTCAACGTGCCGTTGCCGGGCATTGCAGCATAAAAAGGATAATCGTCATGCGCATGTATAACGATTATCTCTTGTTTGCGGCCATGGTCATTGTGACCATGGCTTGGTCCTACATGATCGAAGGGCTTGTGGAATGAGCAAAGCGGTAGGCTTTATCCTTATAAGCCTGCCGATTTTCTTGTTGCTTCGTGGCACGTTGCCGGACTATCTCAAGCTGTTGAGCGCCGCGCCATGAACGGTTTTCTGTTGGTTATCTATGCCGCGCTCGCAATTACTTATGGCGTGCGCGGCAACGCTGGCAAAGTCGGCGCGCTTGTGGCAAAAGATGCGCCTTTCTATGTGCCTTGGTTGGTCAGCATCGCGTTTTTAGTTGCTCTTAACAGCAACGACAAAACAAAACCGTTTGTCAATCCTTTCGTTGCGCTTATTGTGTTGGGCTTGTTGGTCAATAAACGTTCGGTTATATTTCCGGAAGCTCAACATATCGTTGACCATTACACAAAAGGAACGCAACTATGAGCGATATCGTCAAAGACGTGACAAGCATTGGCATGGCGATTATTGGCGTTGCCATTATCGCTCTACTGGTCAAAAACGGTTCCGGAACCGCGCAAGTTATTGGCTCGATGGCCTCAGGCTTTGGCAATAGCCTGTTGGCAGCTGAAAGCGGCGGTAGCATCGCGCCGCACTTTGGCGGTAACTGACATGGGCCTGCCCGCTCTATGGCCAAAACTTACCGATATCGGAACCTTTCGCATGGTTCCGGTTCCGGGCATTGTCGGCCAAGGCGTCATGCAACAAGGCGCGCCTTCGCAAGTTGGTATGTATGTGCCAGATCGTGGGCTTCGTATGGGCGCACCTTTGGGCCTTGACTTTTCGATCAATAACTATTGGTCACAAGTTTTTGGGCCTGTTAATCCCTCGAGCGTCGCTGGCTGGTATCGGTCACCTAAAGGGAGCTAAACATGGCAGGACCAACGGGAACCATGACAGGAAGTGGCAGCGGTAGCTTCGCAAACTTTCTATCAAGCATTGGATCAATGGGCGCCACCTTGCCTAATCCCGGCGCGCCCATGAACCTTTTGTCCAATGTGGAAAGCTTTGGCACGAGCTTGACCAACACATTTAACGCGCAATCGGGCATTGACGCCGCCATGGTAAGCGCCAACAGCCAAAGCGTGTTTTCGAATGTCATGCCCTTCATTAACAAAACGGCTGCTGGCCTAACCACGATTGGGCAGCAATTCGCGACTGCAAGTCAAACCGCCGCAAGCAATTTGGGTGGCGGTAAGAAAGGTTGACAATGGCGTTTGATCTTAAGTCGCATTGGCCTTGGATTGCTGGCATTGGCCTTTTAGCAGGCGGCGCGTGGTATCTTATGAGCGGCTCGAGCGCCTCGAGCGCCTCGAGCACCACTGATCCTTATGCTGCTTATGCGGCTGCCAATTTGCAGGCACAACAGCAAAACGCTCAGCTAGCTCAACAGCAACAGCAAATGCAAATGCAAAGCGATTTGCAAAATGCTCAAATTGCCAGCGCCAACACGGCACAATCAAATGCGCAAACGCTGGCCATGGCAACTCTGGCCAATCAGGGGCAGGCCAATCAATTTCAATATAACGCCGCCTTGGCCTCGAGCGCCGTGCAAGCCCAAGGCTCCGTCAACGCCGCAAGCGCCAACGATTATAATGCGCAAGTCAGCAATCTTGCGAGCGCCTATGGCGCTGTTGCAACTATTCAAAACGGCTATTTCACGGCGCAATCAAATCTCAATTCGACGGCCATTGGCGCTTTGAGCGCTAACACTGTTGGCGGGCTTAATGCCGCAAGCGCCGCTGTTGCCGGGCTGGGTGCGAGTGTCGGCGCGTTGGCGCAAGGAACAAATCAGATGATTGGCAACGTCGCCAGCGCCAACGCTCAAAAACAGTCGAGCTTCAACAACATGATTGGCAACGTTGTTGGTGGTGGCATGAAATTGATGGCGGGAGGCATGGCGTGAAGCATGAAGCTCTTAAGCTCTTGCTCTTGTCAACAGGCGCGGCAACAGCAATTTTTGTCGTATTCATGGTAACACGCAATCCGGCAAAACCGGACGATAGCGCCTCGCCCGATATGCCGGTTACCGCCGCAATTGGAAATCTCGCACTAGGATTAGGCTCGCTGCTATGAAGCTTCACAATGTCAAAACCGCTTTGATTGTGCTTACGGCGAGCGCGGGCGCAATCGCGCTCATAGCGCTTGTCCGCAAGCCTTCAGCTCTTGCAAGTCAGTTTGCACTACCGCCTGAAACGCCAAGCGCATCGTTTGATCCTTACGCCGCAAGCGCGCCTTCGCAAACCTTTGCCGGTTATCCAGCCGCCATGATCCCTTCAATCAGCAATTGGCCGTCACCAACACAGGCGGTTCAGCAGTTTGACCCGACAGTCAATCTTACGTTTGGACTTGCGGGCGGTAACCAAAATTATTTGCCCATGTTTGGCATGGTTGGTTATAGCTCATACGCGGTCAATTAAAATGCAAGTCAATCTTTCAGCTAGTCAGCTTGTTGTGGATCAACAGGCACAAGCGATTGCAAAGCAATATGGGCTTGATCCAACAATCTTTGCGTCATTGATCTATACTGAAAGCTCGTTCGATCCGAACATTGGCGCTAATTCTTTGGGCTATTCGGGCTTAGGTCAACTTTCGCCTGCCCTTGTGGCAGCTAACCACATTGATCCAGCAAACGCCGCTCAAAATTTGAGCGTGAGCGCCCAAACGTTGAAAGCTTTCCTAACTCATTACGGTGGGAATTATCTCAATGCGCTGTCAAACTACAAAGGCGCGGAAAACAATCCGCTTGCGCGCTCACAAGCCCAACACGTGCTTGATGTCGCCGCAAGCGGTTCTATGGCAAGCGGAACCGGAAACGTTTCCGCTAGTGCCAGTGACGGCGCGCAAGGGCCTTCGCAAGCGGCAAACGCCGGGCCTATTGTCATGACGCCACTTGCGCCTTTGCCCGCCTCGAGCGGCAGCGCAACAGCCAATAATTCAACATCGCCGGGCTTGCTCGGAACAATCTATAATGACGTGGCAGGCGCGGCCTCGAGCGCCGCAAGCGCCGCTGGCAATGTGATGTTGTATGATCCAACAAACGCCGTCAGCAGCGCGCTGGGGCTCAACAAAATAGGATCATGGCTCTATTCGGAAATGGCCAATTTTGGGTTGATTGTCCTCGGCGGCGCGGCTATCATAGGCCTGCTAATGTATTCGGCCAAAGATCAAATTGGCGGCGCGCTTGAAACTGTTGCGAAAGTCGGAGCCTAGACATGAAATTATTTCTCGAGCACAACATCTTTCTGTTGTGGTTTTTGGCTTTCGCCGCAATCTCGTTCATTTTCATTTATGACGCACTTCGTCATATTCATGTGACGAAGGAAATCAAAAGCGAGCTTGAAAACGAAAGCGAAAGCAAAAACAATGTCGCATGACGTTATTGGTATCATTCAGCTTGTGCTTTCGGCGCTTGTCGCAGAGATTCCGCTGATTGCGATGTTGATATCGGCCAACAGTAAAATCGTTCGGCTCGAAACGCAAATGCAGTTTCTCTTGAAAGCGCAAAGCGTGTCGCAAGAGGCGCAAGCAAATCATTGGCGAAAACAGGAAAGGACTCAACATGCAAGCTAATATCAATCCCATTGTTGCCGAATTGTTTGTTTTTGTCGTTTCGCTTGGTGCGCTTGTTGGGCTTACTGTTGCCCATGATTTGACAGCGCCTATTAACGACGCGCTCTTGGCAATCATTGGTGCATCAGCCGGGCACGCCTTCGCCTCGCAAAGCAACACAAACAGCAAAGGGGCATGATATGTTCAAAACGCTTCTAGCCGCTCTTGCCTTCGCCGGGCTTTCAGCTTGCGCCACAACAGCAACGCTCAATGACGCGCAAACCAAAGCCTATTTTGACGCCTGTTCAGCCTTCAACGGCGCTGTCAACACGGCTTCGGACGCGCTCAACACGGGCAAAATGTCAATCAAGGCCGCAACTACCGTCAATGCTACCATTTTGGCGATTGCGCCCCTTTGCTCTGGCACTATGCCAAGCGATGTCGCATCGATCACACCAAAAATCATCGCGTCAACGACGGTGATTTTGAACGGGAGCTAAAATCATGTTTGACGCATCAACAATCACCTTGATAGGCGATACGCTTGTGGAAGTTTCGAAAGTTGCCGCCGCTTTCGTCAAAATCCAAGCCATGAACCTTGCCAGCAAAGCGGATATCACGGCGCTTTGGGACAATATCGCAGCGGGCGATGCGGCGGCTGTGACCAACTGGTCAACAGCCTTCGCGGAAGCCAAAGCCAAAGCCGTTGCCGCTTCTGGAAGCGCTTTTATCCAGCGCCCTGTCAGCCCGTCACCTGTCAGTGAGCCGGGCGAAAGCTCGAGCGCGGAACAAAGCGAAAGCTCGAGCGTTGAAAAGAGCGAGGGTGAAACATCTTCAAGCCCGCCTGCCGCTTGATATGAGCGCGCATTTGAAAACTAAACGTCAATTAGTTTCCAAAAGCGAATTTACGTTACAATTCATATGCGAGCAATTGCATTTGCGGCCTGACGATGCGGTTAAAATCGCTTCGTTGGGCCTTCATACTTTTGAAAATGAAAACATCATTTGTTATTGCTGCATCTTGCCTTTTCGTGAGCTTGACGCGCCGGGCCCGCAATGGCCAATTGATCTTGTTCCGCAATCAAATAATGCTTGGTTTCACTTGATTGCAAGCAACGCAATAGTTGATATGAAAGCAATTATTAAAGCAACATTGACTGACGGACGATTTACTTTTCCGCTTAATGTATTCGCAAGAATAGCTAATCCGCGGCTTTGGCGCGTCATGAAGCGGCTTTATAACGCGCTTCCACATCCGGATTATCCGCATATCATCGCTGCCCGCATTGAAAGCCCGGACGATCTA
>VFSW01008265.1_pt1 | contig 14962 bp, 13 predicted proteins | sample 5358111 | NCBI WGS metagenome assembly VFSW01 (sample SAMN11554181, study PRJNA540505) | mine drainage metagenome | isolation source: sediment from site ElyBrook_90M | place: USA: Ely Copper Mine, Vershire, VT | collected 2017 | reverse complement strand
CATGGCAAGCGCAATTACAGCGGCTCGATCATCCTGTGGTGTGCGTGTCGTGGAACGACGCGGTGGCCTATATAGTGTGGCTGGCTAAGACGACGGGCCAGCCCTGGCGGCTGCCGACCGAGGCGGAATGGGAGAAAGCGGCGCGTGGCACGGATGGGCGCATCTACCCCTGGGGCGACACGTGGGATAAAAGCCGTGCCAACACCAGCGACGGCGGACCAGGGAGGACGACGCCGGTGGGGGCGTATGCGGATAAGGGCGACGCCAGCCCCTCTGGCGCGCATGACCTGGCGGGGAACGTGTGGGAGTGGTGCAGCTCGCTCTACCAGTCGTATCCGTACAATGCGAGCGACGGGCGAGAGAATCCGCAATCGACTGGGAATAGAGTGCTGCGTGGTGGCTCCTGGGGCAGCACTCCCTGGGGCGCGCGCGCGGCCTACCGCAACTCCAACGATCCGGTCAGCCTCGGCAACATTAGGGGCTTCCGGCTCGCTCGTGGCGCGGGGGCTGGTTCATCATAGGTCAAAGATTCTAATTTCTATTTTCTCTTCACTCCCATGTGATACAAGCTTTACTATCAGGCACTGATGTGCTGGCGTCGTGCCTTTCGCGCGCAGCGCGATCGCGATTTTTTTGATTGTGAGGTGATGGTGGCGTGAGAGCGCCGGGGGGGTGATTGCAGGGCAGAGATTCAGCGCCGGGCATGGCCGCCGGGGAGGATAGATACAAGGAGAGCGGATCGCGCCGGGCGGCGCCACCAGAGAAGGATAGTCACGAGGAGCGCGGATCGCGCCGGGCGCCGCCGCCGAGAGAGGGTTCATCCCCCGGCCCACTGAATCATTGGGCCGGCAAGGTGCCCAGGGTCGCCGTGATCTGCTTATCCTGGCCGTTACGATTCACGTACACCGTCACAACGACACCCGGCGCTTTCATCGCGAGGTAGCTTCCTAGCTCAGTGTTGTTGGCTATGGGAGTGCTGTCGAGCTGATAGGTAATGTCACCTGCTTGCATTCCCCCCTGGGCAGCCGGACCGTTGGGCACCACTTGCCGCACGTAACAGCCGTGATCGATCGGTAGATTGTTTTGCGCGGCAATGGCAGGCGTGACATCCACGATGTCAACCCCCAAATACGCGCGACCCGTGTTGGTCACTTTACCCTGCGTGATGATCTGCTCCGCGATGAATTGGGCATGGTCTGAAGGAATGGCAAAGCCGATTCCATAGGCTGGAGTGTTGCCAAACTCCGGGTCGAGGACCCCAAGAGTTGGAATACCAACCAAATTGCCAGAGAGATCGATGAGGGCGCCGCCACTGTTGCCAGGATTGATGGGTGCGCTCGTCTGGATGGCATTGGGAATGATGTTCGCCGGGCCGTTGGGCGCTTCACTCACCGAGCGATTGAGTGCGCTGATGATGCCGAATGACGCACTCTGGCCAACACCGAGGGGATTCCCTACCGCAATGACGAATTCACCAACCTGCGCTTTTGAGGATTTGGCGAAAGTAATGGCCGGCAGCGCAGTATTCACGTTGATCTTGAGCAATGCCAGATCGTCAGCCGGATCTTGCCCGGCGATCTGTGCGGGATAGGATGTTGTGACAGTCGTAACGGTGAAGGTCTGACCACCTTGCACCACATGGTCATTGGTAAGAATGAAGCCATTCGCGGTGATGATCGAGCCGCTGCCGAGCGTCTGGCCACTGGATGTCTGGACGGTGATCTCAACGACCGACGATTGGACCTTTTGGATGGAATTGATGACTTGTTGTTCGAGCGTGGCAGCATTTGATCCCGGAGGCGCGCCGGAAGTGGAAACGCCCGAAGTGTAGGACGTACCCGATGGAGCAGTCGAGGTCGGCGAGCACGCGGCAAGGGCAATCAGCAACGCGGAAACAAGCGCGATAACACCCACCCACCAAGATTTTTGACGAATCATGTGTGCGACACTCCTTTAACAAGCATCATGCCATGAAGCGAGATCTCCGCAAGCTGTGACAGAGCTTCAAGCGACACGCTTCAGAACACTGAGCCAATGACATGATTGGCCCTTCGAGAGGGGAAACCCTCACTTGGAATGATGCCGGAATGGGGATCACGATCAGGTCACACAAGCACAATCCTTGATCACAAAGGGCACACGAATACGAGGCGCTGTCAACAACCCCATAGCTAGAAGCTAGGGGCTTGTCACTGCCCTTACGACACCTTGATCCAGGGGCGCGACCATCGGCTGATTGACCGCAGCCGTTTGAATGTTCCTGGCACCAACATAATCGGCGTTGGCAGTGTAGCCACACATCTGGCACAGGAACTCGGATTGCGAACGACGATTGGCCTGCTCGCAATGCCCGCATAGCGGACAGGTCCGCGATGTGTTGCGTGAATCCACCAGCACCACACGCGCGCCCGCGTTGTCGGCCTTGTATTGGAGAAACGCGCGCAATTGAAAGAAAGCCCAGGAATGCCGCTCGTACCGTTGCTCACGACGAGCCGTTACCCGCTCGCGAATCCCCGTCAGGTCTTCGAGAGCCAGTGTCTTGCGTGTGCTGGCGGCTTTGGCGACCAGGGCTTTGCTGATGCAATGGTTCACATCGGCTTGAAAGCGGGCTTCCGTGCCGCTCTTGCGCCTGGCTTTGCGCTTGGCCGACTTCGTGCCAACCTGCTGCAATCCTTCACGTTGCCGTTTGTAGCGCGTCCGCACCGCGCGCACCTGCTCGCCGGTGAAGACCTGCCCGTCGCTATCGACCGCGACATTGACGATGCCCAGATCGACGCCGATCACAGCGGTAGTTTCCTGGGTATCAGGTGCTTCGCGGCTTTGAGTGACATGCAGATAGTAGACACCTCGCCGCCACACCAGATCGGCCCCACCCGCCTCCCATACCGGATCGGTCAACAGCGTATGCTGGCGCGCGCCCATCAGCATACGACAGTCGATACGACCTTGCAGGGTCAAGAGCGAGACGTGATCCAGCGGCTTGAAGCTGAATGAGCGGGCATCATAGCGCATGCTGCCACGCGGGCCAAACACCGGACAGGTCTCGCGTTTCTTAGACTGGACCGATTTGACCGCCTCAACCGCCTTCGCGCGGGCATTGATGGCCAGTTGGGCGGGCAAGCCAAAGGTGGTGCGCGTCTCGCCATAAACCCGATGGTGGGCCGTGTTGGTATTGGTAATGCCCTCATCCCAGCACACACGCGCAATCCACGTTGCGGCGCTGTTAAACGCTTGCATCGTGGCCGTCAACGTGGCTTCATGCGCGGCGGCATCAAGCTTGATACAGATGGTACGGGTGAGAGATTTATTCATAAGGCCAGTGTAGCACATCCATTGCAAGATGTCAAGAAAACAGAAAGAGAGGTCCGCCTGCGGGCGGGCGGCGCTTCCTCCCCATTGCTTGAAGCAAGGGGTATCCGCGCCGCGACCTTTGATGATCGAGAGCCAGCGCCACTGTTGAGCTAGTAATGGAATAAAACATATTGAGACCATTTCGTGTTCGTCTGCCTCCGCGATTTGATAGGCGTGTGACCCTCCTTCGTTTTAATGAAATTTGCTGGAGTAGGATTTTGAAATCAGGCATGGGGGAATAGCGCCTTTCCTCATTGAGAGAAACCGGATGTCTTCCCCAAGCCTGCGCAGAAGGAACAACTCATGCGTACAAACGTTTTTGTGGCGCCATCCGACAGACATATTCGCCAACGAATCGTCATGGGCATCGTCGGGCTGCTCGCTCTGCTGATAAGCGCCTGTGGCACAGCGAGCGTTTCTCCGTCACCCACGCCGACAGCGACGGCAACACCAGTGCCAGCGGCTCAAAAGCCCGTCTATGTCGCCGCCGTGTCATCGAGTCCTGGCCAGGCCCGGCAGAGCGCCGTTTATGCGCTCAACGCGCAATCAGGAGCTCTTGCGTGGAAGGCAACACTGGCGGACCCTCTGTTTGGGCACTACCCGCTGGTTGTTGACTCGTCGCGCGTTTACGCTACCACAACCAGCAACACAAATAAGCTTCTCACCGCCTTTGAGGCCGCGAGTGGCCAACAGCTCTGGTCGATCTCCGCATCGACCCAGGATATCACAGTGCTCGGAGAGAGCGGCGGCATCTTGGTCGCGCTCGAGGGCAACGACACCCTGGCTGGATTCACGGCCACCAACGGCTCGCGAGTATGGCAAGCCATGGTGCCACGGACGTTTTCATTTGATACCGCGATTGGCGGGGGAAACGTCTATGCCTACGCGCCCGATCCCGTGTCCGAGCTGTATGCGTTTCGCATCAGCGATGGCTCAGCCCTCTGGCACGTCTCCACTGATAGGACGCTGGATACGTTTAGCGCGTCGGGCGCCGCTGTCTACGCCACCTTTATGATCCCGAACAACGGGCATCCCTTGGGCGGCGTCATAGCCTATAGCGCCAACACGGGAACAAAGCTCTGGGAGAACACATCGAGTAGCCAGAGCTTCATGGGGATGGCCCAAAACGATGCCGTCTACGTGATGACCGGACCGTTCCAGTCTTCCGCCGGCAATCACATCCAGGCCCTCAATACCAGCGACGGCTCGCAGCTCTGGCTGAGTGATCCTGCCGGGAGCGCGTTATTCAACCAGATCGAGACCAGCGACCCAGAGACGTTGTACGTCCTGAGCGCTCCCCCCGCTTCCTCTGAGGCGACGCCGCCTTCCGGGCCGGTGTATCTCTCTGCTTTGCACCTCTCGTCAGCAAGCTCCCCGCCGGTTCTGTGGCAAAAGACGCTAAGCACTTTCTACGGCGCGGTCGCGGGCAACCATGCGCTCTATCTGATGAGAGATATGACCACGATCGATGCACTCAATACTGGTGACGGCTCGAAGATCTGGACATTCCAGACGAGCGGCACGAGCATTGTGCAGCTGCTTGTTGGACCGTAATCGGGAAGTTCATCAGGCAAGGGCAGCGTTGTCTGCCCTTGTCGGGGAAGGAGCATTTTCAATGTGGAAACGAATTTGCGCCATCGTGTTTGGCGTGCTGATCTTCACGGCGATTGGAGCGTCGAATGCGCAAGCCGTCGTATTTGGCCCTCCCCAAGAAGGCCAGAAAGTCACCCTCAGTCAGACGAGCATCGACGGGCCAGCGCTGTGGACCTATCCAACCGGATCGCCGAAAAGTATTCTGGCATGGACAGCTACGGATACACTCCATCATTTGGAGTATATGACCAGCGATGATGGCTTGCGCTATGGTGTCGAACATCTCGTGCGTGAGACATCATTGTGGCGCCCGTCCGTCACTTTCACCAGTGAGGGTCGCGCCGGATTGATTGTTTTAGCGTGGACGGGCACAGATCCTGCCCACACACTCAATGTGCTCTACATCGACGCCTATAGCTTCCAGCCGTTGACCAAGCTGACCCTCTGGGGCGAAACCAGCTTCACGGCACCATCGATTGCCGCGTTAGGCACCGGTGAGATGAGGCTCGCGTGGACAGGTACGGATCCCCAACACACGCTCAACGTCATGAGCATCTCACGATTCCGCCAGGTGGAAAGCAAAACCACGCTGTGGGGAGATACGAGCTTGTCGCGCCCGGATCTGCAATACGAGCGGATCACTCAAGATCTGCTGCTCTCCTGGACCACCCCTCAGGAGCGCATCAACTTCTCGACTTCAAAAGATGCCGTGCATTGGACCAACATGTCCGCGTACCCCATCAATGAATGGAGCGGATGGGCGCCGAGCATGATTGAAACAGATTTCAACATGCCCCCACACTACTTGGCCTGGACCGGCATCGATCCGGCTCACTCCGTGAATGTAGCGTATACGGAGGGGTTCCCGACTTGGGATATCTCCAACCCTCATGGCCCCAAAGTCGTGTTGGATGAGCAAGCTCTTGGTGGTCCCGAGCTAGGATATGTCGGGAAGAGCTTGCAGGTGCTGGTCGCCTGGACCGGCGTGGATCCTGCTCATCACCTGAATGTCGCCGTCGTATATGTGAATTTGTAACACGCTCCAAGCTCTCAGGATGAGAGCCGGAAAGGCGATTGACGGAAGGATCCGTCCATATGCGCTAGCGGCGCTGGCGGCGCAGCATGGGAATATGCTGATGGCCGAGCGCCGCCGCGCATCGCGCGCAGAGGTAGCAGCCGTCCTCCTCGCGATAGGTCAGCTCGTCGCGAGCGAAGGTCAGATAGCAGATGCCGCAGCGCGTGGCGTCGGAGCGCGATCCGTTGGCGCGGTCGGCGACGAAAAGCTCGCGCAGCGACTGCAAGAATTCCGTCAGCTCGCTCGGAGGGGTCGGGGTGTGCTGTGAAATATGGCGCGGAGCCGTCGCGACTGGCACGGGCGCTGGCTCGCGCTCTTGCGGCGGTGTTGCGGCGGCGCTTGGTGGCGCGGGCTGGCTTGTGGGCGGGGATGACTGCGCCTGTGGCGCGGGCCGTGGCTCCGGCGCGGGCTGGATGTTCGCGCGGGCTGGCGGCGGCTCGGCCTTGTTCATCGCGCGCGGTGGCGCCGCTCTGGTCGGCGGCGGGTCGCCCGCTGGCGGCGCGGCATAGGCTGCCTGGGCGGGCATCGGCCCCGCCTGTGACAGCGGCTTCACTTTTTGGTCGTGCCCGTGACGGTGGCGCTTGCCACGGGGCTGATTGCCGGCGGCTCCCATGATGATGTCTCGCCTCTATCTCGATGCATCCCGTGAGAGATGCGACATCAGGATCGTAGAGATGAAGTAGGTGTAGTATATCATGCCTTGTCGCGGGGAGCGACTCATCACCGCAAGCCGCGCGCCATGCGAGCGAAAGACCGATGATAGTATGCTTTCGTCTAGCGTTTTATCGCTTTGACTACTCACTTTGCTTTTGCGGCAGGCTGACCACAACAGCCACTACGCCCTGGCCTTGCGGCGCGGACGCTGCTTGCTCTTGTCCTGACCACGGTCGGGCAATCGCAAGGGAATCGGACGGGTAACAAACGACGCCACCCCTTGAGCAAACACTGATGAGGCATAGCGACGCAAGATATTGTATGAGCCGTTGACATCGGCATTGATGGCTTGCCCAGTGCTGGCAACGAATAAGCCTCGCTTGACCCGTTTGCCCAGATAGTGATCCTGATGACAGATGGGTTCCAGATCGAGAAAGCTACACTTTGACGTATGGCTTTCTTCAATGGTGACGACCTGAATGCCGACGAGTTCCGCCTTGTACTGAAGCATTTGAATGAACCTGGCATGCGGGATGAAGACAAATGATTGGTTGTTCTTCTTCCCCATATTGGCCTCTTGCTTCCAGCCGACATTCTTCCCAATCACCAGCGTTCCTATGCCTTCCCGCACGAGCAGATCGATGAGAGCACGGCTGGCGGTATGCAGATAGGAGGTGATGGCCCGATGGCGATGATCGGTCATCTCGTCCAGCGCACGGGAGTTCATTTGGTCAGGGAGCAGCCGTTTTTGTCGATGCTCACGTTGCTTGTTGTACGCTTGGTTGAGACTCTTCAGCGGACGACCGTTAACCAGAAGAGGAGTGAATCCTCGCTTGTTTGAAGTTATCGCCGCTAAATTGTTGACACCAATATCGATACTGGCAATGAGCGCCGGATCAACTGGCTTCGGCTCCGGTTCCCGTTCATACACGACTTCCACGACGAAATGGGTCGCTTTGGGCACCAGACGCACTTGCGCCATCTGCGCATGGGAGAGTGGGGTTGCGACACGAATAGGGACACCCGAAGGGACAACCCATCCGGCATTCTTGGGATCACGGCTGATGGCTTGACTGGTATAGACCAAAAGATTGCGCCCCTGTTTGTCCAGGTACTTTGGCAGCTTGGGATGTCCCAGGAATTTGCCGGGGGCGACGTTCCACTCAGCAATGGACGCGAAATAACTGTCCCAGGCAGCACAGACCTGTTTGAGCACCCACTGGGCCACTTTAGCAGGCAACGCTTTGTATTGTTCTGTCGGCTGCATCACCTTGTCGAGATCGCTATAGCTGATGATGTGATGGTGCTCATGAATGTAGGCTTGCCGTTTGACATACATCGCGGCATTATACAAGTTCTTACTCGCAAACGTGGCCTCGTCAATCACTCTCCAGCGGGGATCATGGCGATCAATTCGGTGTTGCTCCACTTATTGCATTGGCACTCTCCTCGCTTTCGACGGGCATCTCCTTGTCCGTTAGTTCCTTAACAATCTGTTCTGTGTTTGGCTCGCCGCTGCCCATAAAATCGTGTGGCAAACGAATACACAATCGACACCAGATCGGTGATCAAATCTTCCTTCCCATTGTCTGCCAGATTGACCACTTCGATGCGTTGGCCTTGGAGGGCCAACAAGGTTTCCAGATAGAAAAACCCAGAGCGCGTTGCCCGATCTTTGTATGGTTCACTAGATTCCTTGAGAACTTTTGTGATACTCTCGCGTGGCTGAGGCGTTAGAGTGAATGTAGACGTAATCTCTCGCCCCCAGGGAGGGTGCATATCTCATGACCACGAACGCCCCCGATGCCGCGCCAGCGCCCTCCAAGATTATCCCGTTGCGCCCCGAGCGCTGGCACCTCGTGATGGAGGGCATGGCCAGCGACTCGACGAGCGAGCGAGCGCGTCACTTTCTCAAGATCACGCTGCCGGCGGTGCCCATCGCCAGCTTCATGCTCACCTTTTTGTTGAGCTATGCGCTCGTCGCCAGCGCCGCGACCAGCGCCGGCCACGCCATCAATCCGCTGCCCGCGCTGCTCAGCGCCCTGGCCGTCGCCAGCGTGACGGGCGCGCTGTGCCGTGGCATTTACGCCGGCTTTTGCCAGATCAGCGGCCTGGACCGCACACCGCCCGGCGGGGAATGAGACTCAGGCGTCGCCGCCCAGCCAGTCGGCTTTGTCGGCGTCGCTCATGTTGCCGCTGCCTTGCACCACCTGGATGAATGACAGCGCCGGCGTGGCGTCGGAGGCGTCGGGCGGGGCGGCCTTGCCGCGCAAGAGCGCCGGCGACGCCTGGGGTCCGCTTTGGGCGGCCTCGGCCCAGCGTCGCGCCTGGTCGAGCGACGCGCCCAGTGTTGCGCCCACACGCTCGAAGAGCCGCCGGGGCACGGTCGCCAGATTGATGCGACCGCTGACCAAAAGGTCCACGACATCCACGCCCAGGTGAAGCTGGCGCGCGAGGCGTATCTTGGACACGCTGGCGGCGCGCATCGCCTCACTCAGCGTCGTCACAGCCGGGACAAGCGCCGCCGCTTGCGCCGCGAAAAAACGCTCCAGGCCTTTGCGCGTGCCTCGCGTCACCACCGCGTCAAGCTCGGCGTCGTCCTCCGGCGCGCCGGGGCCGCTGACGGCGACGAGCGCCAGCATAAAAGACGAGATGGCGTCGCTAAGATCGGGATGGCGACCCATGCACGTCACGGCGAATCCGCTATCGCCGCGCTCGAAAGCCTCGATGAGCTGGATCTGCAAGTCGCGCGGCAGCTCTGGCGTGTTTTGTGTCTGTTGCCGTGTCATATCTGTGTTCCTTTCTCTTCCTCAGAGCTGCCCGCCACCTGAGAGCCGCTCGCGCAAGAACGCCATCGCGCGGGCGTGGCGCGTGCGCATCGTCCGCTCTGTCTTGCCGCAGATTCGCGCGATCTCTTCCCACGGCAATTCCACGACCTCGCGCAGATAGACGATGGTGCGGTCGAGCGGGTCGGCAATCATCCTGAGCAGCGCCGCCGCCTGGATGTTGCTCAGCCTGGCAGCGATGTCGTCTTGCGGGTCAGCGACGCTCTCACCCAGATCGTCACCATCGCCGGCGGGCTGATCGAGCGAGCGCACGAGCGGGGCCGGCACATGGCGTGGGCGTCCGGCAACCTGTCCCTGGTCGTCGACGCGATAGGCATGCCCGCTGGAGCGCAGCGCGCGATTGAAGTTATCCACGCACAGACGCTTGAGATAGACGCCGAAATTTTGCGTCATGAACGTCTCGCGCGGATCGATGACTTCTTGGAGCAATTGCATCGTCATATCCTCGATGGCATCCTCTCGCTCGCTCGCTGGCAACCCGCGCGCGAAGTGCTTGAGCGTGGGCCGGCATCGCTCGATCAGAATCTCGAAGAGATCCTGGTAGCGCGCGATGTCGCGCTGCTGATGATACGCGCGGATCGCCAGCACGATGTGCGTGTCAGGCACCACATAGCCTCCGCCGCTCGCTCGCTGGGCCAGCCGCTCGCGCACCGCTGGCACGCGCGGGTCACAATCGCTGGGGTCGAAATGACTGCCGGGTCTCTCGCCAGGGTGAGGCGTGTCGGATAGGTTGTCAGACATCGGCGCAGTGTCCCTCCTCAGATACGATCCTGTCACTTACGCGATCGTGTTCCAGGGGGCGCCGGGCGTCGTCTGAGCGAGCGTCGCACGCTGGCCGCGCTCACCCGCCTCGACAACATCCTTCTTCGCGACGCGCGCGAAACCGGCAGCGCGCGCTGGCAGGCGACCCCACATGAGTCTGTGCCCTTGTTATACCACGCCTGGCTTGTCACTCATACCCTTCGCCATGAGCATGACATCGGCAGGGGTGCCAGGGGGCTGCCGCCCCCTGCCGGGGCCTGGGGTGTCCCCAGGTGTCTTTTCTCTCTTTCTGTAAGAAAGAGTATGCCTCACTCACGCCGTTTCCTGGCGCAGCGAGAGGGCGGCGGCGACCACCATCAGCACCGCGAAGCCGGCCAGAAAGAGCAGATCGGGCCAGATGTCGCCAAAGCCGAAGCCGCGCAGCATCACGTCTTTGAGCGCGAAATTGGCGTAACTGAGAGGCATGATATACGCCAGCTGCTTGAGCACGACGGGTAGCGTCTTAATGGGGAAAAACAGGCCACCCAGCAAGATCTGCGGCACGAGCAGCAGCGGGATGAACTGGATCACCTGCAATTCGTTGCGCGCGAAGGCCGAGATGAAGATGCCCATGTTAACCGCGCCAATGGTAAGACCCAGCGTTACCAGGAAGAGCAGCCGCAGATTGCCGGCATAATGCACGCGCAGCACGCCGATGACGAAGAGCAGAATGATAAGCGACTGTAACAGCGCAAAGAGCGTGAAGCCGACGATGTAGCCCAGCACCAATTCGGCCTTGCTCAGTGGCGACACCAAGAGCCGCTCGATCGTCCCCTGCGAGCGCTCGCGCAAAAACGACACCGACGTGAGCAAAAAGATGAAGAAAAACCCGAACAACCCCACGAAATACGGCGCGAGCGCGTCAGTCTGGGTATATTGCGGGCCGCCATAGAGATAGCTGACGGCAAGCGGAACGGCGGGGGGCGTCGCGGGCAAGCCGCCCGACGCCGGCGCCTGGGCGAGGCTGTTGACGAGTTGGGCGACCAACGCGCGCAGCTGCTCCGCCACCGGAGGATTCGATCCCTCGAGCCGCAGCGTCACTGCGTCTCCCGGAGCGAGCGTCGCGGGAAAGACGAGCACGCCGTCGGCGTTACCCGCGCGCAGGGTGCTATCGACGCCGCCGCGCGCGACGGGAACGACGCTGACGCCGCCCGTGCCCGCGAGCCGCGAGCGCGCCTGGGTGAGGATGAGCGCGCCAGTAGGGCCGTCAGGCGGCACGATGCCCAGGGTGACGCCCGCGCCATTGCTGTTGAGCACGAAGTTGAGCAATGTCATGACGAGCAGCGGCGCCAGAAAGATGAGTGCCATCGTGCGCCGGTCGCGCAAAAACTGGCGCACGATGCGCGTGGCGAGTGCCAGCACGCGGCGAATCGACATGAGAAGAGCCTCCTTTATGATTCCTGATGCCGGGCGAAATAGAGAAACGCGCGATCGAAATCGTCCTCGCCGGACTCGCGACGCAGGCCGGTGGGGGTGTCAACCGTGAGCAGCCGGCCAGTTCGCAAGAGCGCCAGACGGTGGCAGCGCGACGCCTCGTCGAGATAATGAGTGGAAACGACGATGGTTACGCCCTGCGCGTTAAGCTGCGCGAAATAGTCCCAAAAGGTGAGGCGCAATTCCGGGTCGATGCCGACGGTCGGCTCGTCGAGAAAGAGCAGCCGGGGCTGGTGAATGAGCGCGCAGGCGAGCGAGACGCGCTGGCGCATGCCCCCGCTGAGCGTGTTGACCGGCGCGTCGGCGCGGTCGGCAAGCTCTACCAGGGCGAGCGTCTCGTCGCTGCGCTGGCGCAGCGAGCCGCCCGCGAGGCCATAGAGCCGCCCAAAGAACGCCAGATTCTCACGAATGCTCAGCTCGCCATAAAGAGCGCTCGCCTGGGTCATATAGCCGATGTCGCGGGCGACGCGGCGGTCGGGCATCACGGCGCCCAGCACGCGCAGTGATCCGCTCGTGGGCTGGCCCAGGCCGAGCAAGAGGCGAATGAGCGTCGTCTTGCCTGAGCCGTTGGGGCCAATGAGACCAAACGTCTCGCCTGACACCACGCTGAGCGACACGTCATCCAGCGCCCGCGCCGCGCCAAATCGCTTGACGACGTGCTCGACCACGATGGGCGGCACAGTGCCCGCCGGCTGGGTCGCGCCGGAGTTTCCCATGAAATCCTCTCCCTTATAATGCTCTGAATGAATGCTCACTCAATGAGGCGGCTAAAAAAAGAGAGCCGGTGGCCTGAGGCGCGATCTCACCCACCGGCCATCCTTTCATCAGCGGCGATGCCGTCCAGAAGGCTCTCGATGACCTCGGCGACGTACGTCTCGGCGGCCATGCCCGTCAGATATCCGGCCAGCATCGAGCCGACCAACATCCGCGCGATCACGTCGGGGTTATGCGGCCGCAGCTCACCGGCGGCGATGCGCGCATCCAGATAGCGCGCGATCACGCCGGCAATCAGCGCCTGGATCATCTTGAACCCCTGCTGCATCTCAGATCGCGTCAGAAATTCGCGCGCGACGATGCGCAGGAGGTCGCGCTTTTCGTCGAGCAGCGCAAAGACGCGCAAGCCCACCTGCCCCAGCACCTCGCGCGCGGGGCGCCCGGCGGCGTTGGCCCATACGTCGATCATGGCGGGCAGGGGATTGTCGCGCGCGATGATTGCCCAAAAGATGTCGTCTTTGCTGCGAAAGTAATGATAGATCAGCCCCTGTGCGACGCCCGCCATGTCGGCGATGTCTTTGATGGTGGTGTTGTCCATTCCTTTCTCGGCAAAGAGACGGCGTGCGGCATCCAACAACTGGTTGCGCCGCTCTTGTTTTTGCAGATCGCGCCGGTTCGTAGTGCTCACGGTGACTCCGTTGAATGGCTATTCACTCAATGTACCTCTGATTAGGAATGTATCATACGCCGTCAAGGGGCAACCATGCGCCATACTACACAGGACACGGCGGCGACAAAATACACAAGTACTAGGCGGCATGGACATCTTGGAGTACAATACAGGTGGTGCGTTGGCGCGGCCAGCTTTTGACGCGAGCGAGCGCATTCGCGCATCTCATTTTCACGCCAGAGTGATCGTGTGCGCGCGTCTTTTTCGTAAGGGTGTTTTGCAATGGGGTGGAGTGAACTCATCGGCGGCCAGCTCGGCTCTTATGAGATCATCAGCGAGATCGCGCGCGGTGGCATGTCGCGGGTCTATCGGGCGCGCAAGATCGACGACGAGCGCGAAGAAGCGGCCATCAAAGTGATGGCGCTGAGCAACGAGGGTGGCGAAGCGAGCACGTTCGCGCGCCGTTTCGAGCACGAGGCGCGAGCTGTCGCGCGGCTGGATCACCCCCATATCGTGCGCGTCTTCGAGACCGGGCAGTCCGACGATTTCGTCTTCATCGCCATGCAACTCGTCATGGGCGGCACCTTTCGCCAGCGGCTCGGACAGCCATTGCCCGTTCCTGAAGCCTGCGCGCTCATGATTCAGATGGCGCGGGCGCTGCACCACGCGCACATGAACCAGATCATTCACCGCGATGTCAAGCCGGCGAACATGCTCATCAGCAGCGACAACCCCAATCACCTCTTGCTGGCGGATTTCGGCATCGCCAAGATCATCGGGCAGCGCGGCGTCACCAAGACGGGCACTGCCGTCGGGACGCCGGAATATATGGCGCCTGAGCAGGCCAAGGGCGAGGATATCGACCCGCGCGCCGACATCTATGGGCTGGCCTGCGTGCTTTATGAGACGCTGGCGGGCCGCCCGCCCTTCGTCGGGCCGACGGCGCTGTCGATCTGCTATCAGCACGTGCACACGCGTCCCGCCTACATCCGGGGATTCAACCCCGAAGTGCCGCGCTCGCTGGCGCTCATCATCGAGCAGGCGCTGGCCAAGAACCCGCGCGATCGCTTTGCGACCGCCGCGGCATTTGCCGATGCGCTCTACACCTTCACCGAGCCGGCGGGGCCGATCGCGCGGCGCACGGGGACGCTGGCGCCGCTGCCCGCCGAGCTTGATCTGCGCGGCACTCCCGACGCATTTGACGCGGATATGCGCCGGCTCGACGCCGCCGCCCAGGTGTCCGCCTTGCCGTCGTCGCCCTTCGCGCCGCCGGTAGACCCGATGAATCCGCTCAACCCTTTCGGAGCGGTGGTGCCGGTGCTCGACCTGTCGACGGTGAGCCAGCGCCCACCCACCGGTCCGCTCGTGCCACTCTCGGAGGACGACGCGACGACGCGCCTGACGCAAGAAATGGCGCCCGTCGCGCTGCCGGCGCGCCCGCGACACTCGCGCCCCACCAACCCCGTGCTCAAGCTCAAGAGCAAGCCGATCACGCCTACGCCCCCCGCGCCGCTCACACCTGACCAGCGTGAGATTGCCGGCCTTTCGACCGTGCACGCTGACGCCGTTACTCCCTCACAACAGCCGCTACACGGCGGCGGAGCGTCTATGCGCTGGCGGTTGCCCGCGCTGCTGGCGGTGGGGGTGCTCTTGATGGCGTTCACCGCCGCGCTGGCCTATGGGCGCGCCGGCGGCAAACTGGGCGGGATAGCTCAAAAACAGCCGACGGCGACCCTCCCCGCGCCCACGTCGCCGCTCGCGCCCCCCGCGCCGACGGCGCACACCGCGCGGCCGCCGGTGCGCCCCACGCCCTCGCCCAGCGCG
>VFSW01008264.1_pt1 | contig 14964 bp, 12 predicted proteins | sample 5358111 | NCBI WGS metagenome assembly VFSW01 (sample SAMN11554181, study PRJNA540505) | mine drainage metagenome | isolation source: sediment from site ElyBrook_90M | place: USA: Ely Copper Mine, Vershire, VT | collected 2017 | reverse complement strand
CAGCCGAGGATAACCAGCGAACGGCTCGCGGTGAAAGCGCCCATGACCGATTTCCTCGAAACCAGCAGGATGATTACAACCATTAAAGGCACCGCCACGACCCCGTTGATCACAGCGCTCCAGAATAATGCCTTCATCGCGCTGATCGGTGAATACTGAATGGCGATTCCGGCGAGCACGCTGACAGCTATGACGCCGTAGAATCCGCGCGCCTCGCCCACTTTGCGCTCCAGGCCCCAGTTCCAGTTCATGGCTTCGGCAAGGGCGTAAGCCGCGGAGCCAGCGAGAACAGGCACGCCGATCAGGCCGACGCCGAGTATGCCGAGGGCGAAGAGTATATAGGCGAAGTTGCCGGCTAGCGGACGAAGTGCACTAGCCGCCTGTGCCGCAGTATTGATGTCGGTAATTCCCGCGACGTGGAGCGTGACGCCAGTCGCCAGGATGATGAAGTAGGCCGTTATGTCAGAATAGAACATGCCGCTCCAGGTGTCCCAGCGGATGCGCCGCAGTTCTGTCCCGGCCTCTCGCGCATCGAGCACCAGCGCTACTGCGCCATGATTGGCCTGCATGTCTTCGACTTCCTCGGACGCCTGCCAGAAGAACAGGTAAGGGCTGATGGTGGTGCCGAAAACGCCGACGACCACGGCGGCGGCGTCGGCGTTCGGCGTGAATTTGGGCCAAACCGTGTGCAGCGCCACCTCCGTCCAGGGGACATGAACGGTGAACAATACCGCGGCATAGGCCAGTAGCGAGAGGGTCAGCCACTTGAGAAAGAAGACGTAACGATGATAGGGGACGAATATCTGCAACAGCAGTGTGCCGAACACGAAGAACACCGTCATGAGATGGCGATTGAAGCCGGTGACGAGCTCGGCGACTTCGCCCATGGCGGCGACATCGGCGGCGATGTTGAGGGTGTTGGCGACCAGCAGCAATAACACGACGGCTTGCAGCACGACCGGCGGGAAAGCAGTCTTGATGTTGGCGGCAAGCCCTTTGCCCGTGACCCGGCCAATGCGCGCGCACATCGATTGAATCGCAGCCATCAACGGGTAAGCCAGAGGCATCGTCCAGAGCATGTCAAGGCCGAATTGAGCGCCTGCCTGAGAATAAGTGACAATGCCGCTGGGGTCGTCGTCAGCCACGCCGGTAATCAGACCAGGCCCGATTCGTGACAGTGGATGCTGTTTCAGGCGCTTCCAGAACAGCCTGAAGGCTTCCACGCGCTGCGATAGCGCGTTTGGCATTAGAGGAAATTCTGCCGGTGAAAGTGCGTGCCCTTGCACTTGGGGCACGGCGGAATGCGGCCCGGTTTGTGAAAATGTAACGTTTCGCCGCACTGGTCGCAGGCCAGCGTCCCCAAACCGGTAATCTCGCCGGTATGGTATTCGGCGTTTTCTGCCTGCAGTTTCATTTGTGACAGTTCGGTCGTGGTTTTATCCGCCGCGGCGGCGAACAGTTCCCAGAATTCGTTTTTTATCAGCGACAGATCGAAACCCAGCCAGTCGCCCAGCGCCTTGCCGGTTTCCTGCAGATACCATGCCGCGTTGATCAAATCGCGTTTGACCCAGCCTTCGAAGCTGGTCAGTTCTTCTTCGCTGAATTTGTTCAGCGCGGCGAGGTTCTTGCGAACCGTGTCGGCCATGTCGTGCAGGCTGTTGCCTTCCTGATGTGCGTCCTGCAAGGTTTTTTCTAGCAATAGTTCATAAGTTTCGCCCATTGCTTCAACGGGGTCGCGCGGTGGAGGAAGGTCTTTCATCATGGCTCCTGTGGAATATCCCCTGAGGGGCAAGTGTTATCAAGCGGGAAAGCGTTTGCTATGTCGGATTACCGCACAGTCACCGTTTTGGCGCAATCAGACTCCCGTCCAGGAACGCAGGCGACCTACGTCTACGTGAACGAAATCGGACTGTGCATAGTAGCCAACTCCGCCGCCGCGCATCGCCAAGGCAACCGTATGCAGCTCACGCAGATCGTGCCCCGGAATGCGGATATCGGCTGCCATGCCTTCCATGTGCAGGCTATGCTTGGCCACCCCGTTGCTGCGAGCGTGTAGCATCATGTTGGTCGCAGGCGAGCGGTAACCCGAAATGAGTTCGATCGGTTTGGACGTTCCCAGGCGCTGGGTAATGCGGTGCAACAGATTTAACAGACCGACATCGATTTCCTTGACTTCACCGTTGCGAAAATCGCGCAACAGAAAATTGATTTCGGACAGCGATTTCGGAATGTATTCACCCTCCGCCCAGTATGCGACCTTCAGGCTCTCGCCGGTGTGCAGGTTGGCGAATGACAGCGTACGCTCGGGAGCCGTCAGGACAGATTCCGCAAACACCGGGCGAGGTCTCATCGCGGCAACCGTCGCCAATGCACCAACGCTCATGGCGAGGAAACGGCGGCGGTTGGAATGGGAATGGTCAGCCGGATTGTTGTAGTGTTTTGACACGATAAGGTTCTCCTAATGAGCGCCGGTTTGCAGGTCGATCCGGGTTGCGATTCCTGTCTGCTGTTCGACGACTTGCGCCATTTTCGCCCAGTCTATGCGCTGACTTAGCTGGTTTGTTTCGGCCAGCCGTTTGAGCAAGGCCAGCGCATCGATACCTTTGTTGTAAATATCCCGGTCGACCTCGGCGTAGATGCTGCCGTCGCCGAGCAGGGCAAGCATTGCGGGCGCATAAATGATCTTGCCGCCGTCGCCGATCCTGATCTGCGGAAACAGTTTTGCAATATTCTGAGGCTGGAGCCGGATGCAGCCGTGACTCTGGAAATGATAGACGCTGGACGGCGCGTTGGTGCCGTGTATGCCATAGCCGGGGATGGTGAGCCCTATCCAGTAGTCTCCGAGGGGATTGTCGGGTCCCGGCGGTACTTTTGTCAATACCGGCTCACCCTTCCTGCGCATCTCCGCCTGGATGGAAACGGGTACCACCCAGGCCGGATGGCGTCGCCGCTCCGCCGCGCTGAACTGTCCTTCCGGCGTTGGCCAGCTAGGCATGCCCAGACCTACCGGATAAGCACCGACGAGCGCGTTGTCTTTGAAGAAAAACAACATGCGCTGCGGCAGGTTGATGAGTATCCCGTCATTCAGCGTTTCCGGCACGGCGTGGCGGTTATCGATTTCCAGGCGCTGTCCCGGGTGGAGCCGTTTGTTGTAGTCAATATGGTTGTTTTGCGCGATCAGCTGCGCCGGTTCGCCGAACCGTGCCGCAAGGCTGATCAGGAAATCACCCGATTGAACCGTATATTCAAAGCGTTCGCCCACAATCGCATGGGACAGCGTCGGCGCGGTTTCGGCTTGGGCGGGGGGCGTGGCCACGCAGACGCAGAATGCAAGTAACGGCAGGATAAGGTTTTTATTCATCTGCGGCGATTGTCGGGTCCGGTAATCAGGTACGGTTGTCCGCAGTAGTTTGGTTCGTGTGGGCGCTGCGACGCGTTCATTCCTGCGAGGTCAGATTAGCTAGCATCTCGGCGATCATCGCGTCGATTTCGGCTTCGGCGGCGAGCCAATCGGCGAGCGCATCGCTCTGTTCCTGCAAGGAGCGCTTCTGCGCTCGGAAGTGCGCCGCTTCGGCGATCATTCGGTGGCGCTCCTCGTGCGATATGGCGACTTTTTCGTGATTGGTCTGCGCGGAATTCTCAACTACCTTTTTCCGCGTCACTCTCTTGCCTTGCGCCAATGTGCCGGTTTTTTCCATGTCGGTCTCCTTTACGGTTATCCAAGAGGACCGACACAGGATGTCAGACCTCGCAACATCTCGATTCTACGCTCAAACCCGTGCGCGGAACACGGGTAAGCGGAAATGTCAGGCCGTTCCCTGTCTGAGGTGTTGTTCGGGGTGAAGATACGCTACACTAAGCACTCTTTTGCGAGCGGGTCAGAAGTGATAATCCCTATGCGGCGTTTCAGGGTTCGCCGCGGCGAGGATGACGGCATAGGCTGTTTCTTATGTATTGCTGCGAACAGACGCGGTTCGATTATAGGCGCTTTCTGACGACATTATGACAGGAGGATGAAATATGAATTACCCACTATGTGATACGCGATTTACTTATAAAAGGCATTACCGTCGCCATCGGCTTTTAACGGCAACAGTCTTGCCGGTCAATGAAAATCCCGTTAGTCGCGGTGAAAAAGAGTTCGACTGCAAGATGGACGCCATAGCCGGCACCGAGCCGCTTCCACTTTACGAAGTCGAATTTTTGCCAACCGAGCGCAGAGCTCAGGGTGGGTGCGGGGGGCTGCAACGACGCGCTCCCGGCGAACGTCGGACAGTTTCCAGCGGTTGCGACGAACAGTGAAATGCTTGACCGGTTTCGTGTCATTTCGCGAAAGCCCGGCATTTGTCATCCATCGAGCAATCCTTAACACTGGGAATACTTCATGAGCAATCATCCGGTATCATATGATAGCGCCCGAATTACCTGCATCATTTGTGCTTTTAACGAGGCGCCGAGAATAGGCGCCGTACTCGCCGTTGTCGCAGTACATCCGCTGCTGCACGAGATCATCGTCGTGGACGACGGTTCGACCGACGACACAGCCGAAGTCGTCAGGCGCTTCCCGACGGTAAAGCTGATCTCCTATCCAGTGAATCGAGGCAAAAGTCGCGCGATGGCGACCGGCGTTGCGGCGGCGCAAAACAGTCTCCTCATGTTGCTCGACGCCGACCTCAAGGGGCTTGCCGCCCGGCATATCGCCGCGCTCGCCGCCCCCGTTCTTTCCGGGCAGGCGGATGTCAGTCTCAGCCTGCGCCAGAACAGTCTCGCGGTGTTTCGTACCATAGGCCTGGATTTCGTGTCCGGCGAGCGCGTCATCAGAAAGGAAATCCTGAGCAAGACGCTGAGCGAGATTAACGGGCTGCCCCGCTTTGGTATCGAAGTATTCATGAACAGTCAGATCATCGCGCATCGACTGTCCATCGCGGTGACGCGCTGGCCCGATGTCACGCAATCGAGAAAAACCGAAAAACTCGGCTACTGGAAAGGCATGCTGGCAGAATGGCGCATGATCGCCGACCTGTTCCAGGTGGTCTATCCGCTAGTGCTGATTTCGCAAACTTATCATCTGCTGGCTTTGCGTGTCGGACGGCGCGGTTTCCGCGCGTCTATAGTGCGTATGCTAAAACCGAACGACGACGCGGGCTGAAGTGTGCCGGCGCGCCTGTCCGTACCGAACCCGACGCGTCGAGCGCAAGGCGCTGCATGGTTGTCTTCGATGCGCTGATATGATTCGCTCGTATCCGGCGGTGTAGAGACCGGGATCAATCGTCATGTTTTTGTCTGGTTCGCGACACTCATTGGATGCGGTTATGGTTGCAGGCCGATGATAATCCATATGTTAGCGTATGGCGCAATTATTGCTTGGTGTTCGAATTCAATCTATCGGCCAACCGGATGTTACGATTTTGGGAGCTGCGCATGTTGAATGCCTCATTACTGTCAATTCTCGAAGAGGCCAGTATCGCTGCGCTGACGCTGACCGAAGGCGCGGAGGAGGCTGAGTTTCTCAATTCCCGCCTGACTCGCGCAGAAGTCAGCCGCCAGATCCGGGTCATGACCGACATTGCCGGCCGCTTGCCCGCGAGGACCCGCGCGCTCATGGCGGAAGTTGACTGGGCCGGCTGGGCGGCGACTGCCCGACAGCTCGACGGGTTCGGCGCCGAGGCGGACGATGCGCTGTGGTTCGCGGTGCGCTCGCTGATACCGGCGACTATCATGTGGCTGCGTGTGTATCGAAAGAACCAGCCCGAACTCTTCGATTACACGGCGCCAATGACGCAGGATATTCGGGCGCGCAACGCCTGAGCGGTTTTTTTCTGACCGGTTTTTCGCGCCTTTATCCTTCCGGAAAATAGTGCGGTCAGGCGGGCAATGACGTTTGCAGACCGGTCTCAGTCGCCAGCCAGATTGACCTGCACCATGCCGTCTGCGATACGCAGCGGGTATTCTTTCAGGGTCCAGCCCGTAGGTTGCAGGCATTTCCCGTTGTGACCGTCAAACACCCAGCCGTGGGCAATGCAATAGAGTATCCTGCCATTGAAATCACCGCGCGCCAGAGACACTTTTTCGTGCGGGCACGCCGCGTCATAGGCTCGCGGTTGCCCGCCGTCCGGCCACATGACAATGATTTCATGGCCATCTACCATGCACGGAACCAGTTCTCCTTCATACAGAAGGCTTTGCTTGCATACGTTGGCGTAAGCCATATTCGCTCCAGTCCTGTTGTATTTTGCGGCAAGGGCGAGCCGCTCGCCGCCTTGAGTGATCGTTCAATGGCGCATTGCCGACAAAATGGTTGCTCAAGTTAGAGGAAGCAAAAAAGATGCCCTTGATTGTGGCAGGCGGGCGCATGGGTCATGCTGTTTGGCGCGCATTCGGGTAGAATATGGGCTGGCACGTGGAAGGGATTCGCTCCCCGGTGGGGTGGCCGGACTTCAAATCCGGTTAAGCACGCCAGCGTGCTTAGGTGGGTTCGACTCCCACTCTCTTCCGCCATCAGGTGTCAGCCTTGGCGACAACAGGATTTACTTTCCGAGCCTATATGCTTATGACGGGTGCTTCCTCGCGCGGGCGATGCCGGTCGCCGGTGCGGCGGGTATAGGCGATACGGTTGAAAAATTCCAGAATATGCACCGCCAGTTTGCGACCGGTGTTGATACGGTCGCGAAATTCGGCGGCGGTAACGCCATCGTGTATTTGCGCCAGATTTTCGATGATGGCCGACAACTGCGCTACGCTTTGCCGCGTAAAGTAGTGATCGTGCGCGACGAGGTAGACTTCGCCGGCGCGCGCGATGCGTCGCAACAGTATGCGGATTTCTGCTTCGTCGCGCGACAGCGTGGCGGCGATGTCCCTGACGCGGGGAGGTTGGAAAGGCTGGGCTTGTAACAGTGGTAAAATCTGCTGCCATTGTTTTTCTTCGGCTACCGTGAGCGTTATGGTGTGATCGGGCAAATGTATCCAGGGGCCGCTTTGGGCGAGTAGTCCGACGGACAGCAGCTCGTCGAGCAATGCGCCGAATACCGCTCGCGCCAGCGAGGGTGAGGCCATGCGCAGCAATCGCGTGCGATCCGGGCCGATGAAATCCGGGTTTTCTGTGTGCTCCTGTTGTAATCTGGTCAACACGCGCTGTTTCAGCATAGACCAGTTCGTGGGGGTGAAAGCAAATGCCGATGAAGCTGTCGTCACGATGTGCAAGGGCAATGCATGGCGGAGCTGTTGCACTTCAGTTTCGCGCAGATTTCTGGTTTGGGCGAAGCGCGTCAGATCCAGCCCGTTGGGGGAATCGGCGACTGCTGCCAGCAACGCCAGATCGTGCGCCGTGATCTGCATGCCTTGCAGCGCGGCGATGCGTGGCGCAGTGCGCCGGTGCCGCGCCGGCGCAAACGGATCGAGCACCTTGCCGCCGCCCAGAATGCGGGTCGCCGACTGATCGCGCAGGATAAAGCGGTCGCCGTTGAGCGCGCATACCGGCTTGTCGGTCACGATCTGCACCAGCGCTGCGCCGCCGGGTGCTATCGCGTCGCCTTGCAGTACGGCCAAACGCGCCATGACGTCGGAGGCGCCGATGTGCAGATGGACGGGGGCCCAGTGCCTGAGCGCTTGCGGTTCGCTCCCGAGCAGATCGAAATGTGCGTCAAACCGTTGCGTGGGTGCGTGAACGGGTGCTTCGAGCAACCACATGCCGCGCCGCACATCGTCTTTTTCAAATTGTATTCCGGCCAGATTCAGCGCGCAGCGCTGTCCGACGTAGCCGATCTCCGCTACGCGATTCTGCGCATGGATACCGCGCACGCGCACCGCTATGCCGGGCGGGGAGATGACCAGCTTGTCGCCCACGCGGACTTCGCCTGAGAACACCGTGCCGGTGACGACAGTGCCGGCACCGGCAATCGTGAAAGCGCGATCGACCGCCAGCCGGAAATGGCCGGCACGGGACGGTGCGGCAAGCTCCAGCGCGGTCTGCTCCAGATGGACGCGCAACGGCGCGACGCCTTCGCCGCTGACAGCCGACAGCGGGAACACCGGGCTGTGCGCGAGGCCGGAGCCGGACAGCAGGGCGCGGATTTCCTGCGTGACCGCCGCGACGCGTGCCGGCGGCACCCGGTCGGTTTTGGTGAGCGCGATCGCGCCGCAATTGATGCCCAGCAGATGCAGTATCGACAAGTGCTCGCGCGTTTGCGGCATGGGGCCATCGTCTGCCGCGATGACCAGCAGCGCATAGTCGATACCAGTCGCCCCGGCGAGCATGTTGTGAATGAGTTTTTCGTGACCCGGCACGTCGACAAAGCCCAGTACATTGCCGTCGGGCAGGGGCGTGTAGGCGTAGCCCAGATCGATGGTGATGCCGCGCGCCTTTTCTTCCTTGAGGCGATCGGCGTCCACGCCGGTGAGCGCTTTGACCAACGAGGTTTTGCCGTGATCGATGTGACCGGCGGTACCGATGATCATGGACTGGAATTTACCATGATTGAATTACAGGATTCGTACATGGTGACGTGCATGTGCCTAGTTTTGATTTATCCTGAATGTTTGCGTGGCGCTGGCGAATCAGTCTGTCAGCTTAAGCTTAACAGTTTTAGCTGGGTTATAAATTCCTGCCCGTATTTTTCTTCCAGGCAACGCAGATCGAGGCAAAATGCGTCGTCTACGATACGCCCCAGGACAGGTACCGGGAGTCGGCGAAATGCCTGCTCGATTTTTTTGAGCGCCGATCCGACGCCGCGGTTTCTGGTCACAGGAGCGATAGCCAGGCAAATGCTGGGAAGCAGGTTGACCGGCAACGAACCGCTGCCGATCTGGCTGCTGCAAGGCCGGATCGCAACCGTTGCCTGTCCGGCTACCGCCTGGGCTGTGACCGCGAGCAGGAAGTTCGCCATCGCTTCAATGTCGGCCACCGGGCGGGTCAAGAGGCGCAGGACAGGCAGGTCGTGCCTGAGGCGTTCCGGGTCGCGATAAAGCCGCAACACGGCTTCGAGCGCGGCATAGGTCATCTTGTCGACGCGCAGCGCGCGCTTGAGCGGATTTTTCTTGATTTTGGCGATCAGGTCGCGGCGGCCGATGATAATCCCCGCCTGTGGCCCGCCCAGCAGCTTGTCGCCGCTGAAGGTGACCAGATCCGCGCCATTGGCGAGCGATTGCTGCGGCGTCGGTTCGCTGGGCAGACCGAGCTTGCCGAGGTCGGCCAACGTGCCGCTGCCCAGATCGATTATGAAAGGCAGTTTCTGTTCGCGCGCCAGCCCGGCCAGGTCTTTTTCCGCGACCGCTGCGGTAAATCCCTGTATCGCATAATTGCTGGTGTGGACCTTGAGCAGCAGCGCCGTTTTGCTGCTGATCGCGTCAGCATAGTCGGGCAAATGCGTGCGGTTGGTGGTGCCGACTTCCCTCAGGCGGCAACCGGCGCGCGACATGATGTCCGGCACGCGGAAAGAACCGCCGATTTCCACCAGTTCGCCGCGCGAGACGATGACTTCCCGCCGCAAGCCCAGGGTATTGAGCGCCAGAAACACGGCGGCTGCGTTGTTGTTGACGACCGTAGCCGCTTCGGCGCCGGTCAACTCGCACAGCAATGGCTCGATCAGGCTGTCGCGGTCGCCGCGTGAGCCGTCGTCGAGATCGTATTCCAGATTGCACGGCTGGGTCATGGCGTCGATGACTGCGGCGACGGCGACATCCGGCAGCGGGGCGCGGCCGAGGTTGGTATGCAATACGGTGCCGGTGAGGTTGAATACCGGCCGCAATGCGGGACGCGCTGCCTGCGCCAGCGCCGCTTGCAGGCGCGAGTGGAGGGCAGGCTCGACCAATGCGTCGGGGGGCAGGGTATGGGCGCGCGTCGCATGGTCGCGCAGTTCGGTGAGCATCGCCCGGGTCGCAGCCAGTACCGGTGTGCGTCCGTACTCGTCTATCAGCATCCGGGTGGCATCCATGTTGAGCACCCGATCCACCGAAGGGATGGCAGCCAATATGGCATTGCCCGGTTTACGGGATTTTGCGTCGGCCTGATCGGTCAGCATGGCGGTCGACTGTCGTTATGCGGCCAGGGTGGAAGTGGAGATCAGGAACAGGTTGGGGCCGCTCCTGAGCTGGCCGCTCTCGTCCATCATCAAATCCAGCGCGAGCGTGGCAAGATCGTCGGCAACCGGGTCGACGTACTGGTCCTTGTCCATGTGCATGATCTTGAGGTAAGTGCCGCATGCTTCGCAGGCTTCTGCCTTCACCGCGCCGGAGGTTCCGGCTATCATGAAATACGAAATACCTGCGGTCGATTCGCAATTGCTGCATTTGACGCGCACCATGTGCCATTGCGCGTTGCAGACCGAACAGCAAAGATAGCGCAAGGCGTTTTCAGCGCCGCCGATGCGAACCACGCTCGATACCGGCGGCGATGCGCACACGGGGCAAAGATTGACGATGTCGCCAGCGGCGAACGCGCGCGTGCCCAGCGCAGTCGACAGATGGGTCCAGTAAACCTGAAGCGCTGCGGCCACGAAAGGCGCGGCTCCGAGATCCATGTCGTCGAAATTCCCGGCGAGTATTTCGGTGGCAAAGGTTTCGAGCGCAGCGCTGTCCATCGCTTGCAGACGCTGCAGAATTCTTGTTGCCGTCGGCGTCGCTGTTTTCATGACGTGAACGATGATCTGTGCCAGCGCTTTTTGCCACGCCGCGTCGCGCGGCCAGCTCTGTACCGAGAGCGGCGGCATGCCGTGTTCCCGGCCTAGCGCGGTTTGCGCTGCACTGGGTAGCGGAACCTGGGCGAGCACCGCCAGCGCGGCATGTTGCGCATCGGTCAGGTCGGCCATGAACAGCAGGAATTCCTGCATGACATGACCCTGCGCCAGCGCGCGCAAGCGCACGGCCCGCTCGCGAAAAACGCTGTCGCGCGCGGGAATGTAGAGAAAGGGTATTTCGCCGACCGGCGGTTCTATTTCGCCGGGCTGCAGGATGGCGGTTGTGCTCACAGCTTGTTTTCCTCGGTAACTTTCTTATACCATGCGGCGTGGTGATGCTTGGCCCAGGCCGCCGAAACCGTGCCGCGCGTCATGGCGCGAATCGAGCCGCTGGTCCAGATTGCCGCATAGATATGGACGATAATGGCGCTGATCGCAATGAACGCCGCTACCGAGTGTACCAGTACCGCGACGCGGATGACAGGAATTGGGAAGAAAGCGGCAAAATAGGGCCGCCAGATGACGAAGCCGGTCAGTACCAGCGTCGGGATGATGACCACCAGCGCCCAGAACAGATATTTCTGGCCGATGTTGTATTTGCCGACTTCGGGCAGGTCGGTGGCCGTGTTGGCCAAGATTTCGCCCAGGTGTTTCTGCCATTCCAGATCGGCGCGGGTGATGAAGTTATTGCTCCAGAATTTGACGACCAGAGACAAAAATGAGACGAACATCACCACGCCGATAAACGGATGCAGTATCCTCGTCCACGGGCCACCGCCGAACAGGTTGGTGAGGAAGAAAAAGAACGGGTGGAACAGAGCCAGCCCGCTTAACGCCAGCAGGATGAAGGTCATGGCGACGAACCAGTGGTTCATGCGTTCACCGGCCGTATAGCGCGCGACTAGCCTGGTTTTGTTTAACATGTGCAATCCTCTCTTGATAGGGTCAACCGACAGCCTGCGCTGCAATCAATGCGGTTCTGATTCATGCTCGCTTTCATCTTCCTTACTCGGACCGACCTTGATGAAGTGGAAGAATCCCGCCAGCGCCACAAAACCGAGACCCAGGCTCATCAGCGGTTTGGTGACGCCTTTCCAGAGCGATACCATCACGCTGATTGACGGATTTTTGGGCAAACCGTGATAGAGCTCAGGCTGATCGGCATGCTGCAGCACATACATCACATGCGTCCCGCCCACGCCCTGCGGGTCGTACAGCCCGGCATTGGCATAGCCGCGCTCCTTGAGGTCGACTATGCGCCCCGTTGCATGTCCTATCATATCTTCCTTGCTGCCGAATACCAGCGCGCCGGTCGGGCAGCTTTTGACGCAGGCCGGTTCCATGCCCACGCCTACGCGGTCGGAACAGAGCGTGCATTTGTACGCCTTGTTGTCTTTCTTGGATATGCGCGGCACATTGAACGGGCAGCCGGCGATGCAATAGCCGCAACCGATGCAGTGTTCTTCCTGGAAGTCGACAATGCCGTTGCTATACTGGATGATCGCGCCCGGCGACGGACAGGCCTTGAGGCAACCGGGGTCGGCGCAATGCATGCAGCCGTCCTTGCGGATCAGCCATTCCAGCTTGTCTTTTTCGACTTCGACTTCGGAGAAGCGCATGACGGTCCACGAATCGGCAGTCAGGTCGGGCGGGTTGTCGTAGACGCCGACGTTGACGCCGATTTCATCGCGCACATCGTTCCATTCCATGCATGCCGACTGACAGGCCTTGCAGCCTATGCATTTGGATACGTCGATCAGCTTGGCAACCTCGATGGTCTGAAGGTTCTGGCGCACGTCGGGCGAAGGTGTGGTCGTGGCGGAACGGCGCTGGATATCTAGAGTTTGTAATGCCATGATCCGCTTCCTTTATGCTTTCTCGATGTTGACGAGGAACGACTTGAACTCGGGTGTCTGCGTATTCGCATCGCCGACATAAGGCGTCAGGGTGTTGGCAAGAAAACCGTTCTTGGTCAGACCCTTGAATCCCCAGTGTATCGGAATGCCCACGGTGTACACCGGCTGGCCGTTGACGGTGAGCGTTTTAAGGCGCTTGGTCACGACCGCCACAGCTTTGATATAGCCGCGGTTGGACATCACTTTTACCCAGTCGCCGCCCTTGATGCCCTTGCTTTTGGCCAGGTCCTCGCCGATCTCCACGAATTGCTGGGGTTGCAGTATCGCATTGATCCTTGCGTGTTTGGTCCAGAAGTGAAAGTGCTCCGTGAGCCGGTAAGTCGTTCCTACATAAGGGAAATCCCGCGCTGTGCCGAACGCTTCCATATCGCTCTTGAACACCCGCGCAGCCGGATTGCTGATGACGTTGGGATGCAGCGGATTGGTGCCGATAGGCGTCTCGAACGGCTCGTAATGTTCCGGGAACGGGCCTTCCGCCATTTTGTCGACGGCAAACAGGCGCGCCACGCCCTCCGGATTCATGATGAACGGGCCGACGTTTTCGTCCGGTGCCGCATCGAGCCTCATGTCGGGGACATCCATGCCCACCCATTTGTTTTGCCTGCTGCTCCAGGAAATCACCGTGCGTGTCGGGTCCCAGGGTTTTCCGGCGGCATCGCATGACGCGCGGTTGTAGATGATGCGCCGGTTGGCCGGCCAGGCGAAAGCCCAATTGGGGGTGTTGCCCAGGCCGCTGGGGTCGGCATTGTCGCGCCGCGCCATGAGATTGCCCGCCTGCGTCCAGGCGCCGGAAAAAATCCAGCAGCCCGACGAGGTCGAGCCGTCGTCGCGCAATTGCGCGAACCCGGCCAGTTGCTCGCCCATCTTGACCAGCACCTTGGTCGGATCTTTCGGGTCGGTCAGATCGGTCACCGCCTTGCCGTTGAATTCCTTGGCCAGTTCTTCGGAGGACGGGCTGTGCGGGATGATATATGGCCAGGTCAGGTTCAGAATCGGGTCGGGGAACGTGCCGCCGTCTTTCTTGTACATTCCCTGCAAGCGCAGAAACAGGCCGGCCATGATTTCCGCGTCGCCCCGGGCTTCGCCGGGCGCGTCGGCACCCTTGTAATGCCATTGCAGCACGCGGCTCGAACTGACCAGCGAACCGTCTTCTTCGGCGAAACAGGTAGAAGGCAGACGGAATACTTCGGTCTGTATCTTGTTCGGGTCGACATCGTTGAATTCGCCGAAATTCTTCCAGAATTCGGAAGTTTCCGTCGCCAGCGGATCGATGACCACCAGGTATTTGAGCTTGGCCAGCGCACCGCCGATTTTGGCTTTGTTCGGGAACGACGCGAGCGGGTTGAAGCCCTGGGCGAAATAACCGTTCATCTTGCCCTGGTGCATGAGCTCGAATACTTGCAGCACGTCGTAAATCTTGTCGAGCTTGGGCAGCCAGTCGAAACACCAGTTGTTGTCCTTGGTCGCGGCGTCGCCGTACCAGGATTTCATCAGGCTGACATGGAACTTGGGATAATTTTGCCAGTAGCTCATCTGCCCCGGGCGCAGCGGTTTTAGCGTGCGACTGGCCAGGTAAGCGGTAAAATCCTGTTCCTTGTCACCGGCCAGCGTCATGTAACCCGGCAGCATGTTGGACAGCAGCCCCAGGTCGGTCAGACCCTGGATGTTGGAATGTCCGCGCAGCGCGTTGACGCCGCCGCCAGCCATCCCCATGTTGCCGAGCAGTATCTGCACCATGGCCATGGTGCGGATATTCTGCGAGCCAATCGAGTGTTGCGTCCAGCCCAGCGCGTAGAGGAAGGTGGTGGTTCGGTTGGGCGCCGCGGTTTCTGCGACCATTTCGCAGATATGCAGGAACTGCTCCTCGGGCGTGCCGGTGATTCTGGACACCATTTCCGGCGTGTAGCGCGAATAGTGCTGCTTCATCAGATTGAACACGCAGCGCGGGTGCTGCAATGTGTTATCGACCAGGACGTAGCCGTCCGCGCCCTTTTGATAGGACCACGAACTCTTGTCGTAGCTGCGTTTGTCCTTGTCGTAGCCCGAGAACAGGCCGTCGCCGAAATCGTAATCGCCGTTAACGAGGAAAGTGGCGTCGGAGTAATTCTTGACATACTCGTGCTGAATCTTGTCGTGCGTGATCAGGTAGTTGATCATGCCGCCCAGAAAGGCGATATCGCTGCCCGAGCGTATCGGCGCGTAATAATCCGCGACCGCCGCCGAGCGGGTGAAGCGCGGATCGACCACGATCAATCGGGCCTTGTTGTGCGCTTTGGCTTCGGTTACCCATTTGAAGCCGCACGGGTGTGCTTCGGCGGCATTGCCGCCCATCACGACGATCAGATTCGCATTCTTGATATCGACCCAATGATTGGTCA
>VFSW01008263.1_pt1 | contig 14964 bp, 10 predicted proteins | sample 5358111 | NCBI WGS metagenome assembly VFSW01 (sample SAMN11554181, study PRJNA540505) | mine drainage metagenome | isolation source: sediment from site ElyBrook_90M | place: USA: Ely Copper Mine, Vershire, VT | collected 2017 | reverse complement strand
AGCCGGATAGAAGAAGTCCAACGATTGAAAAGGGAAGGTTTGACCATGGCCGAGGTCGTCGCACGCATAGGGAGCGTTCAATCCATTGATCAATCCGGGCGGGAGCAGCTAGCCGCCGATCAGGTGATTCCCGCGCCGGAGAGTCCGGCAGCGGCGGACTTGCGGGCGCAGGAGGGTGCGGTGGACCAGCGCCGCGCCTTGCGGCTTACGCTGGAGGATGTCCACTATCCGGCCTACATGGTGAACTACAATTTCGAGCTGACCTGGTACAACGACGAAGCGCGCCAGCGCATTCTGTCCGGTTTGGGCGGCCTGCCTGCGCACAGCGAAGCGCGCAATCTGTTCCTGCTGCTGTTTCAATCCGCATCCGAAAAATCGAGGTACTTCGGTTCCGAGTTGTTGCGCATCCACCTTGCGCTGGCCAAGAACCGTTTGGCGAAAAGCAGCGTCCTCGGACTCCTGCGCGGCCTCGACCGGGAGGCGCTGGTTCTGGCGGAGCAGCTGTATGACGAATCGGTGGTCACCTTGGAGCGCAAGCCGATACTCGATTTTGCGGTTGACCTGATCGATGTTGCCGGGCATCCGGAAAACTGGCGCGTGTTCGCGTCGTTTTTCCGCGAAGGAATTTTCGTGGTCTATATACCGGCCGAGCAATACAACGCGACATTGCTCGATTTTCTCAGCCAGCGCGACGCGGTGATCCGCGATCTGATGCGCAAGCGCCTGCCGGTGCTGACACCGCTGGCGGTGATGGTGGCGGATCTGCAGAACTCGGTCAAGATCTGCTCCGAACTGCCGCCGGAGGAGTACTTCGAGCTGATCAACGAGATCTGGACCACGATGGGGCCGATATTCAGGAAGTACTACGGCACCTATGGCAAGCATGTGGGCGATGGCATGGTCTACTATTTCTTTCCGCAGCCAGACAGCGATTACATTTTCAATGCGCTCGCGTGTGCGCAGGAGCTGAAAGTGGAGGTCAGGAAAATCAGCAAGAAGTGGCAGCTGCGCAAGAACTGGCTCAACGAGCTCTACCTGAACACCGGACTGCACGAAGGGCAGGAGTGGCTGGGCACGTTTCAGACCGCGACCAGCGTCGAATTCGCCGTGCTGGGCGACACCATCAACCATGCTTCCCGCCTGAGCGAGTTCGCACGCTTTGGCACGATCTGGGCCACCAAGAACCTGCTGAGCAAGTTGGGGCACCAAAAACGCGCCATGGTCGATTTTGGCATAACGCGCCAGGGAGCCGACGGCCAGGAGCATTTTGTCGCATCGTCCTACTCGCAACTGGGCACGATGGTCGATCTGAGCAGCGAGCGCTACGAGAAGCTGCGCGACATCGCCATGCTCCCGATTACGGAGATCCGCTCCGTAAAGTAAGCCGGTCCGCGCCGGCAATTCGTCGGAAATGCCCTGCGATGCGTTATCCTAGGGGCAGATTCCGGTCTCAGCGTCAGGCGACAAATGCCCCTAATTCAGCTTTCCCAGGTTTCCCTGGCGTACGGCCATGTGCCTTTGCTCGATCAGGTCGATCTGGTGATCGAGCCGGGCGAGCGCATTGGTCTGATCGGTCGCAACGGCACCGGCAAGTCGAGCCTGCTGCGGCTCATTGACGGCGCCGCCGCCGCGGATGACGGCAAGCTGTGGTGCGCGCAGGAGCTGAAGCTGGCGAGCGTATCCCAGGAGCCCGCATTCGGGCCCGGCTTGAGCGTGTTCGAAGCGGTGGCTGAAGGGTTGGGCCAAGGCACCCAGCTGCTCATCGACTATCACGCCACGGCGCACGCCCTCACCGCAGCGCATGACGCCGGCGGGCCCGCCGTTCCCGCCATGATGGAGCGGCTGCACCGGTTGCAGGAAGAACTCGATGCGAGCGACGGCTGGAGCCTCGAGCACAAGGTCGCGACCACGCTGTCGCGCCTGCAACTCGACGCCGACCGACTGGTAGCGGACCTGTCCGGCGGACTGAAGAAGCGCGTCGCGCTGGCGCGAGCGCTGGTGCTCGCGCCGGAGTTGTTGCTGCTGGACGAACCGACCAATCATCTGGACGTCACCGCGATCGAGTGGCTGGAACAGATGCTGCTGTCATTCTCCGGCAGCGTGTTGTTCGTCACCCACGACCGGCGCTTTCTCGATAACGTGGCCACGCGGATCATCGAACTCGATCGCGGCCACCTGAGCAGTTACGCGGGGAATTTCAGCGTCTATCAGCGGGAGAAGGCGGCGGCGCTGGAAACCGAAGCCGTGCATGGCCGCAAGTTCGACAAGTTCCTGGCGCAGGAAGAAGTGTGGATACGCAAGGGCATCGAAGCGCGCAGGACGCGCAACGAAGGCCGCGTGCGGCGCCTGGAGGCGCTGCGCCTGGAACGCAGCGCGAGGCGTTCGCGCGTCGGCAAGGTCGCGCTGGCCGTCGACGAGGGCGAGCGCTCCGGCAAGCTGGTGGTGGAACTGCGCAAGGTCGGCAAGCACTATGGCGGCAGGTACGTGGTGCAGGATTTTTCCTGCCGCATCCTGCGCGGCGACAAGGTCGGCCTGATCGGACCCAACGGCAGCGGCAAGACCACCATACTCAAGCTGATCCTGGGTGAGACCCAGCCGGACGAGGGCCAGGTGCGGCTCGGGACCAAGCTCGATTTCGCCTATTTCGACCAGTTCCGCGCCGTGCTGGACGAAGAGGCCACGCTCGCCGACACCATCAGCGTGGGCGGCGATTTCGTCGAAATCAACGGCGCGCGCAAGCACGTGATCAGCTATCTCGGCGACTTCCTGTTCCCGCCCGAACGCGCGCGCGCTCCGGTCAAATCGCTTTCCGGCGGCGAGCGCAACCGCCTGCTGCTGGCGCGCCTGTTCAGCCGGCCAGCCAATGTGCTGGTGCTGGACGAGCCGACCAACGATCTCGACATCGAGACGCTGGAACTGCTGGAAGAATTGCTGCAGGACTACAGCGGTACGCTGTTTCTGGTGAGCCACGACCGCGCGTTTCTCGACAATGTCGTCACCCAGACCATCGCCAGCGAAGGCGAGGGCGTATGGAAGGAATACGCCGGCGGCTACAGCGACTGGCAGCGCGTGAAGTCCTCAGCCAAGAGCGAAACTGCGCCTGCGCGGGGTCGGCAAAAGAGTGACGGACGCGCGAAGCGGATTCCGGCCGGACCGGCACCGATCAAGTCCGGGCTCAGCTTCAAGGAAGAGCGCGAACTCGCCGAGCTGCCGGCGAAAATCGATATGCTCGAAAAGGAGCAAAGCCAGATCACCGTCGCGCTCGCGAATGCGGCGCTGTACCGGGAGCAGCCGGAGCAGGTGAAACAGCTGAACCTGCGTTACGCCGCGCTCGCGGCGGACCTGGCGGCGGCCCTGCTGCGCTGGGAAGAATTGGAGATCAAACGGTAAGTCAGCCGCGCCGCGGCGCTGGAATCACGACTTGGAAGAGACCGCTCGCATTGGCGTCTCGTTGACGTTCAACTGGAAAACGTCGGGGCGGCTGTAGTGCCCGGCCACATCGAAGTCGAACTTGCCGCGGCCGATGTCATTCAGATCCAGATCGGCCGTCAGGATCGATTCGCTGCCGAAGTGCGGGCCGGCCAGAATCTGCCCCAGCGGGTTTACGATTGCGCTGCCGCCGCGCATCAGCACCGCTTCAGGCGAATCGCCGAGCGACACGCGCACCGTGTCCGGGAAGTCTTTTTTGCGGATGAACTGGCAGGCGGTCAGGACGAAGCAGCGTCCCTCGAGCGCGATGTGCTGCATCGACGCAATCCAGGTGTCGCGGTCGTCGGCGGTGGGGGCGCAATACAGCGCGACGTTCTTCGAGTACATCGCCATGCGCAGCATCGGCATGTAGTTTTCCCAGCAGATTACCGAACCGATGCGGCCATACGGGCTGTCGACCACGGTCAAGGTCGAGCCGTCGCCGAAGCCCCAAATCACGCGCTCCATCACGGTCGGCATCAGCTTGCGGTGCTTGCCCAGCAACGTCCCGTCCGGACCGAAGAACAGCACGGCGCAGTAGCAGGTGCCGTGCTCGCGCTCGATCACGCCCATGACCACGTAAGCCCCGTGCGCGGCGGCCGCCTCGCCCAAGCGCTGGGTCTGCGGGCCCGGAACCTCGATCGCGGCTTCCAGGTAGAGGCGGAATTCCTCGCGCCCTGCAGGGTCGCGCGCGCCGACGACCAGGCCATAGCTCACGCCCTTGGGATACCCGGGGATGAAGGCTTCGGGGAAGACAATGACCTTGGCACCGAGGCAGGAGGCTTCCGCGATCAGTCCTACGGCCTTGTCCACGCAGGCCTCGGTATCGAAGGGCACGGCACCCGCTTGGACTACCGCCGCGCGCACACGAGTCGGTTGCTCAGGCGTCGTCATATTTCTGCCTCCTTTGGTCGGTGAATAGCGTCGATATTACGCCGCCTGGCCGAGCAGGCCGCGTGCGGCAAGGTTGCGCATCAATGCGCCGATGCCGAAGATCCAGGGCGGGGCTTGGTCCGAGGTGGTGACGCGGTTGACCAGACGACCAAGTTTCGGTGTCGAAATGCTCACCAGGTCGCCGACCTTGTGGGTGAAGCCCATGCCGGGTGCGCCTCTGTCCTTGACCGGCGCGAACATCGTGCCGAGGAACAACATGAAGCCGTCCGGGTACTGGTGATGCGCCCCCCAGGCATGGGTGACGATATTCAGCGGATCGCGGCTGATCTTGTTCATCGGGCTCACTCCCTCGAGCACAAAGCCGTCTGCACCGGAGATTTGGAGCGCCAACTCGGCCTGACGCACGTCATCGATGCCAAACGTCTGGTCGAACAGGCGAATGAACGGGCCGATCGCGCACGACGCATTGTTATCTTTGGACTTGCCCAGCAGCAGCGCGCTGCGGCCTTCGAAGTCGCGCAGATTGACATCGTTGCCCAGCGTGGCGCCGACGGTCTCGCCTGCAGCAGTGACGGCGAGCACGATCTCGGGTTCCGGGTTGTTCCAGGAGGATTTCGGATGCAGGCCGACTTCCGCGCCCAACCCAACTGCGGACATGACCTGTGACTTGGTGAAGATTTCCGCGTCCGGACCGATGCCCACTTCCAGATACTGCGACCATGCGCCCTGCGCGACCAGCACGCGCTTGATCTCATCGGCCTCGGGCGAGCCCGGCTTCACCGACGCGAGATTGTCGCCGATGATGCGCATCACCTGCGCCCGGATGGTCTCCGCCTTGCCGGTATCGCCGCGCGCCTGTTCCTCGATCACGCGTTCGAGCAGGCTTTGCACGAAGGTCACGCCGCTCGCCTTGATCGGCTGCAGGTCGCAGGGTGCGAGCAAAGATGGTTTGTCCGGATTCCTGCCATCGCCGCTGTTTGCGAGCAAGACTTCGATCGTGGCGATGACTTTGCCGGGCGCGGTACGGGCGAGGGCGACGCGATCGGGGCGAGCCAGCAACTGGCTCAGGGTCGGTTCGGTCGGAGCAAGATCGACGACGTCGCCGTTGGGCCGCAGCGCGATGGGCGAGGGGCCCGCGGGTTTGCCCGGCAGCCAGGCGCGGCCGAGCAATGTGGCGTCGCGCCAGTCGGAGGGCAGACATTCGAGCGTAAGCAGATCGTTGAGCGCTTTCATAACAGATCCTCGCGTCGCAGCATGAAGACATATTCGTCGCCCGCGCTGGTATCGAGCCAGATGAAGGGCAGGCGCGGATAGGCTTTTTCCAGCGCGGCGCGATTGTGGCCAATCTCGACGACGAGCACGCCTTCAGGGTTCAAGTGGGCGGCTGCCTGCGCCAGCATGCGATGCACCAGCGCCAGGCCGTCGCGCCCGCCGGCGAGCGCGAGGCGCGGCTCGCGCCGGTATTCGCGCGGCAGCGCGCGCATCGCCGCGGCGTTGACATAAGGCGGGTTGGACAGGATCAGGTCATAGCGGCGCGCAAGCAGGCGATCGAACAGGTCGGTCTGGACCAGCCGTATGCGCTTGCCCAAGGCGTAGTCCTTCACGTTACGGCGCGCCACCTGCAGCGCTTCTGCAGAGAGATCGGTCGCATCTATGCGCGCATTCGGAAACGCGTGCGCTGCAAGCACGGCAAGACAGCCCGATCCGGTGCACAGGTCGAGCACACCGCGCACGCGCGACGCATCGGCGATCCAGGGCGCGAGTCCGTCGCGCAGCAGTTCGGCGATAAAGGAGCGCGGCACGATGGCGCGTTCGTCGACGTAAAACCTGAACTCGCCCAGCCAGGCTTCATGGGTCAGATAGGCGGCAGGCGTGCGCTCGCGTACGCGCCGCCGCAGAATGGCGCGCACCGCCTCGAGTTCGCTGGCGCTCAATTGCCGGTCGAGCACGGAATCGAGTTCGCCCAGCGGCAGCTTGAGCGTGTGCAAGATGAGATAGATGGCCTCATCGCGCGCGTTATGCGTGCCGTGGCCGAAGGCAAGGCCGGCGCGCTTGAATTGCGTGACCGCCTCGCGCAACACCGCGCGCAGCGTCAGCGGGCGGTTGCGCTCCGGGTTCAGGCCGGCAGCAGCAGGCGCTCGAGCATCTGCCGGTAAATGGACTTGAGGGCATCGAGTGCAGCCAGTTCAATATGCTCGTTCAGCTTGTGAATGGAGGCGTTAACCGGACCGAGTTCGAGCACCTGCGGGCAGATATCGATAATGAAGCGGCCGTCGGAAGTGCCGCCGGTGGTGGACAATTCCGGTTCGATGCCGGTCACGGCGCGCACCGCGGCGCGCACCGCGGCGACCAGTGCGCCCTCGGCGGTGAGGAAAGGGGCCGCCGCATGCAACCAGTCGAGCGTGTAATCGATTCCGTGCCGGTCGAGAATGGCGTGGACCCGGCTGCGCAGGGTATCGGGCGTGCTCGCAGTGGAGTAGCGGAAATTGAATTGCACCTCGAGGCTGTTCGGGGTGACATTGGTGGCACCGGTACCGCCTTGGATATTCGAAATCTGCCAGCTGGTGGGCGGAAAAAACGCATTGCCGCAATCCCATTCCGTCGCGGCGAGTTCGGCCAGCGCCGGCGCGAACAGATGCACCGGATTCTTCACCAGATGCGGATACGCGACGTGCCCCTGCACGCCTTTGACTATCAGCTTGCCGGAAAGCGAGCCGCGGCGGCCGTTCTTGATCGTATCGCCGAGTTGGCTCACGGCGGTGGGTTCGCCGACGATGCAATAATCGAGCAATTCGCCGCGCGCCTTGAGCTTCTCCACCACCCTGACCGTACCGTCCACCGCCACGCCTTCTTCGTCCGAAGTGAGCAGCAGCGCGATCGAACCCTGGTGCTGCGGGTGTGCGGCCACGAATTCTTCAGTGGCGCAGACGAAGGCCGCGACCGAAGACTTCATGTCCGCAGCGCCGCGGCCGTATAGCCTGCCTTCGCGCACGCTGGGGGCGAATGGATCCGACAGCCATTGATCCAGCGGGCCGGTGGGCACCACGTCCGTATGTCCGGCAAAACAGACCAGCGGTTTGGCCTGACCGCGGCGCGCCCACAGATTGCTGACGTCACCGCAATGCACGCTCTCCAGGGCGAAGCCGATGGAGGCGAGACGCTGCGCGATAAGGTCCTGGCAGCCGGCATCATCCGGCGTGAGCGAACGCAGCCGGATCAGCTGCCGTGCGAGTTCCAGCGTGCTTGAGCTCATCATTTTCCGAATCGGTTCGAACCGGAATCCGCCGCGAAAACCCGGGCCCGTGCGGACCGGACTCTATCGCCGCTCGCGATGCCGTGAAGCGCGATTCGCACTATGGCGTTTTCTCGTCGGCGAGAATCTTGAATTCGCTGAAGGAGGTCGTGGTCTCGAACGGATCAGACGCCTTCTCCGGTTTTTTCTGCCCGGCGGCGGTCGTCGTGGCGCCCGCGTCGCCCTCGGACTGGTTCATCAGCCACATCAGGTTGGTGGCGGAATCGGCATTGCCCAGCGCTTCCTCCTTGGTGATCAGGCCGTCCTTGTACATCCTGAACAAGGACTGCTCGAACGTTTGCGAGCCGGGCGTCATGCTCTTTTCCATCGCTTCCTTGATCTCGCTGATTTCGCCTTTGTCGATCAGCTCGGCGGTGTAGCGCGTATTGAGCAGAACTTCCACCGCGGCCGAGCGCCCACCCTTGATGTTCTTCACCAGGCGCTGCGAAATCACCGCCTTGAGCGTCGCCGCCAAGTCCTGCAGCAACGCCGGGCGGTTTTCCAGCGGATAAAAGCTGATGATGCGGTTCATCGCATGGTAGCTGTTGTTGGCGTGCAGCGTCGCCAGGCACAGATGGCCGGACTGGGCGTAGGCGATTGCCGCCGCCATCGTGTCCTTGTCGCGTATCTCCCCGATCAGGATGCAGTCGGGCGCCTGGCGCAGCGCGTTTTTCAGCGCGATCTTGAAATCCAGGGTGTCGGTGCCGACTTCGCGCTGGTTGACGATGCATTTCTTGTTGGTGAAAATGAATTCCACCGGATCCTCCAGCGTCAGGATGTGGCCGGACTTGGTGGCGTTCCTGAGATCGAGCAAGGCGGCGAGCGTGGTCGATTTGCCCGAGCCCGTGGCGCCCACCATCAGCACCAGGCCGCGCTTTTCCATGATCACTTCCTTCAGCACCGGCGGCATGCCCAGGGTGTCGATGTTGGGCACCTCGCCGGGGATGTAGCGCACCACCACCGCCGGCGTGGTCTTCTGGCGGAATGCGCTGATGCGAAAGCTGCCGACCCCGGGCAGGGGAAAGGCGGTGTTGAGTTCCAGCGTATCCTCGAATTCCTTCTTCTGTTTGTCGTTAAGAACTTCGTACAGCAGGTTGGTGATGCCGGCCGAATCCATCACCTGCTGATTGATCGGCATGGCGGTGCCATTGATCTTGATGTTGATGGGCGAGCCGACCGAGAGGAAGATGTCGGAGGCTTTTTTCTCCGCCATCAACTGGAACAGGCGTTTCATCGCAGACACAGTCGTTCTCCCTTTAACAGCCCGCGCAGGAATGCGGCCTCCCTAATCGCCGCGGAGCAGTTCGTTAATGCTAGTCTTGGCGCGGGTCTTCGCATCTACGCGCTTGACGATGACCGCGCAGTACAGACTGTATTTTCCATCAGCCGAGGGCAGATTGCCAGACACCACCACCGAGCCCGCGGGCACCCGGCCGTAAAGCACCTCGCCGGTTTCGCGGTTGAATATCTTGGTGCTCTGACCGATGAACACCCCCATCGACAATACCGAGTTCTCCTCCACGATCACGCCTTCGACCACTTCCGCGCGCGCACCGATGAAGCAGTTGTCCTCGATGATGGTCGGATTGGCCTGCAGCGGTTCGAGCACCCCGCCTATGCCGACCCCGCCGGACAGGTGAACGTTCTTGCCGATCTGGGCGCAGGAGCCCACCGTGGCCCATGTGTCCACCATGCTGCCTGCGTCGACATAGGCGCCAATATTGACGTAAGAGGGCATCAGCACCACGTTCCTGCCGATGAAGCAGCCGCGGCGCGCGACCGCGGGCGGCACTACGCGAAAGCCACCGGCGGCAAACTCCTCGCTGCTGTAGTTGCCGAATTTGGTCGGCACCTTGTCGTAGTACTGGGTCGATGCACCTGGCATCACCTGGTTGTCGTTCAGCCGGAACGACAGCAGTACCGCCTTTTTCAGCCACTGATGCGTGACCCACTGGCCGTCGATTTTTTCGGCCACGCGCAGCCGCCCCGCGTCGAGCGCGGCGATAACCTGCTCCACCGCGTCGCGGATTTTCCGGTCGGCCGAGCCGGGGCTCAGTTCGGCGCGTTGGTCGAAGGCTAGCTCGATTGTCTGTTGCAATTGCTGCATGCGATTTCCAGATCAGAGTTTACTTACGAATTGGTTGATGCGCTGCGCCGCCTCCAGGCATTCGGCCAGCGGCGCCACCAGCGCCATGCGCACGTAGTTGCTGCCGGGATTGCGGCCATGCGCCATTCGCGCCAGATAGCTGCCCGGCAGCACCGTCACATTATATTCGCGGTAAAGCGCGGCGGCGAACAGTTCATCATCGACCGGCGTCCGGCTCCAGAAATAAAAGCCGCCCTCGGGCACGCTGGTCACCAGCGGCGCCTGCAGCAGCGGCCGCACGGCGCTGAATTTCTGCGCATACAGCCGGCGGTTTTCGACGACATGCGCTTCGTCGCCCCAGGCCGCCACGCTGGCTGCCTGCACCGGCAGGCCCATGGCGCTGCCGTGATAGGTGCGATACAGCAGGAATGCGCGAATCAGCGCGGCGTCGCCGGCGACGAAACCGGTGCGCATGCCGGGGACGTTGGAGCGTTTGGACAGGCTGGAGAAAACGATCAGGCGGGCGTAGTTCACGCGCCCCAGCTGTTGCGCCGCGTCCAGCGCGCCGAGCGGCGGCTTGGCTTCGTCCGGATAGATCTCCGAGTAACATTCGTCGGAGGCGATGACAAAGCCGTGGCGGTCGGAAAGTTCGAACAGGACGCGCCACTGCGCCAGGTCCATCACCTTGCCGGTGGGGTTGCCCGGCGAACAGGCGTAGACGAGTTGCGTGCGCGCAAGTACGTCGGCTGGAACCTTGGTGTAGTCGATTGCGAAATCCTGCTCCGGCAAGGCGTTGACGTAGTAGGGGCTGGCGCCGGCGAGCAGGGCCGCGCCTTCGTAGATCTGGTAGAACGGATTCGGGCAGATGACCAGCGCATCGCCTCGGCCCGGATCGATAACTGTTTGGGCCAGCGCGAACAGCGCTTCGCGCGAGCCGTTGACCGGCAGCACCTGGGTGAGCGCAGCGAGCGCAGTCAACTGGTAGCGCCGCCTGGCCCAGGCAGCAATCGCCTCGCGCAACTCAGGCGTGCCGGCCGTCGCCGGATAACTCGCCAGTCCGGAAAGGTTCTGGATCAGCGTCTGCCGGATGAATTCGGGCGTCGGGTGCTTGGGCTCGCCTATGCCGAGATTGATTGCCGTATAGCGCGCATCCGGCCTGATGTCCTTGAACAGCAGGCGCAGTCTTTCGAAGGGGTAGGGTTGCAGCTTGGCCAGATTGGGATTCACGGACTGCCTTGTGCTCGATGTTCGTTGGTCGTCGTTCGTTATTGGTTGGTGTTGGACGACGGTTCGAAGCGCAGCGAGTCCAGCGCGGAGCCGGCGTTCCAGCCTTTCTTGCGGTGCTCGGCCACCACGGTGGTGAAAATGCCGCCGCGCACGTAGAATTTGGCGCACAGACGCATGAACCGCGGCCGCGTCGCGCCGACCAGATCGTCGAGGATGCGGTTGGTGACCGCCTCGTGGAATGCACCCTGGTTGCGGAAGGACCAGACGTAGAGCTTGAGGCTTTTCAGTTCCAGGCACTTGCGCTCGGGAATGTAGTCCAGCAGCAGGCGCGCGAAATCGGGCTGCCCGGTCAGCGGACAAAGGCAGGTAAACTCGGGGATTTCCATATGAATCAGATAATCCCGCGCTGGGCTGGGATTGTCGAAGGTGTTCGGTAGGGCACTCGGTTTGGCGCGCATGCTGGGCTCGGAGGAAAAATTTAAGATGGTATTATATCGATTGCCTATCATTCCGAAAAAAATCCGGTCGAAAACCGGCTTTCTGAAAAATACCAAGTGCGCCTAACTCAAATCAAACTAGTCGGATTCAAGTCCTTCGTCGATCCGACCTCCATCGCCGTACCGGGCCAGTTGGTCGGCATCGTCGGTCCGAACGGCTGCGGCAAGTCCAATGTCATCGACGCCGTGCGCTGGGTGCTCGGGGAGTCGCGCGCTGCGGCCTTGCGCGGCGAATCCATGCAGGATGTCATTTTCAACGGCTCGGCCCAAAGAAAACCGGTTGCGCGCGCGAGCGTCGAGTTGACCTTCGACAACAGTCTGGGCAAGGCCGCAGGCCAGTGGTCGCAATATGCGGAAATCGCCGTCAAGCGCGTGCTGACACGCGAAGGCGAATCGCTGTACTACATCAACAACAGCCATGTGCGCCGGCGTGACATCCAGGACATTTTCATGGGCACGGGCCTCGGGCCGCGCGCATACGCCATCATCGAACAGGGCATGATCGCGCGCATCATCGAGGCTAAGCCGGAAGATCTGCGGGTGTTCCTGGAAGAGGCGGCAGGCATTTCCAAGTACAAGGAGCGGCGCCGCGAAACCGAAAACCGGCTTCACGACACGCGCGAGAATCTGGCGCGCGTGGACGACATCTGCCAGGAACTTACTCTGCAGATCAACAAGCTCGATCAGCAGGCCCAGGTGGCGATGCAATTCAGGGAATTGCAGGGCGATATGCAGCGCAAGCAGAACCTGCTATGGCTGCTGCGCAAGATGGAGGCCGATAACGAGGCGCAGCGCCATGCGCGCGAGATCGAGCGTGCGGTGAACGAGCTGGAAGCCGAGACCGCGCACCTGCGCGAAATCGAGACGCGCCTGGAGGCGGTGCGCAGCGCGCACTACCAGGCAGGCGACGCGCTCAGCACCGCGCAGGGCGGGCTCTACGCCGCCAACGCCGAAGTGCAACGCCTGGAAACCGAAATCCGCTACATCGGCGAAAGCCGCAGCCGCCTGGAAAACCAGATCGCGCAGCTCACCGCGCAAAGCGAGCAATGGCAGCAGCAGGCACGCGAATTGAACGATGCGCTCGCGATGTGGCAGGGGCGGCAGGGCGGTGCCGGACAAAGGCTGCAGCAGGCACGCGAGCAGGTGATGGCCGAGGCGGCCAAGCTGCCGCAAGCCGATCAGGCTTTCCGCGCGGAGCAGGCGCGGCTGGCCGAGGCGCGTGCCGCTCTGGCCCAGACCGAGCAGCTGCTGAAAATCGAGCAGACCCATATCAGCCATGCAGACAAGACCCTGCAGGGCCTGGGGTCGCGTGAGGAGCGCCTGATGGCCGAGCACGCGGGTCTGGCCAAACCGGATGCCGGCGCGACCGAGGAGCAGCAGCGCCGGGTCGCGGCGCTGTCCGAAGAACTGGCGCGCAAGGACGTCCAACTCGCCAGCCAACTCGAGCAGCTGCCGAGCCTTGAAAATGCGCGCCGGATGGCTCAGGACAAGCTCGATGCCGAGCAGCGGGAACAAGCCGGGCTCGAATCGCGCCTGGATACGCTGCGGCAGGTACAGGACCAGGTTGAGAGCAACGCCCAGATCCACGAATGGCTGATCAAACACCGGCTGGAGTCGCTGCCCCGCCTGTGGCAGCAAGTGCGCGTACAGGCTGGATGGGAGACCGCGTTCGAGGCGGTGCTGCGCGAAAAGCTGCACGCGGTGGAAGTGGTGCAGCCCGAACTGTTGCAGCGCATGCTGGAAGACGCGCCGCCGGCGAAACTGAGCGTTTATGCCGCAACGGCGGCGCTGCCGGACGCGGCGCTGGAAGGCATGCGGCCTCTTGCCTCTCTGCTCGGGATTCACGACGAGGCCGTGCGCGGTGTAATGCAGGATTGGCTGCACGGGGTGTACGCTGTGGAGACCCCGGCGGACGCCGCGAACCGGCACGCGCTGCCGCCCGGCGTGATCCTGGTCAGCCGCGAGGGGCACCAGTTTTCGCGCAGCGCGGTCAGCTTCCATGCGCCGGACCCGGGGGACACCGGCATACTCGCGCGCCAGCGCGAAATTGAAGATTTGAGTATCCAGTTGCATCAGCGCGAAGAGACCTTGCGCCAGGCGCGCACTGATCAGCATGTGGTCGAGGCCGCGCTCGGCGGCCATAACCAGCGCCTGGCGACGCTGCGGCAGGAAACTGCTGCGCTGAAACAGCAGGTGCATGAGCAGCAGATGGAGGGCCTGAGGCTATCGCAGGGGCTGGAGCGGTTCCTGGAGCGCAGCCGGCAAATTCAATTGGAATTGGACGAAATCGAGCGCCTGCAGGAGAGCGAGCGCGCCAGCCTGGCGACGGCAGAGGCCAGCCTGGCCAGCCATCAGCAAGTCATGCAGACAGCCGCAGCGCAGGTTCAGGCCGCAGAGCAGGCATACCAGTCGACCGAGGACGCCCTGAATGTGCAACGGCAGACGCTACAACGGGCCGAGCACGAAGAGCAGGAGTCAATTTTTTATGAGAAGGAATGTTCTTCTAAAATCAATGAAGTACACTCTGCACTTCAAGTTATACTAGAACAATCTGGCGCGGCGGCGCAACAGCTGGAGCAACTCAGGGCCGACTTGGCTGGACAGCAGGACGAGAATCTGAGGCAGGGTCTGCAGACCCTGCTCGAGCAAAGGGTGCAACGCGAGCAAGCCCTGGGCGCGGCCCGCGCGCACCAGGAGGAATTGGCGCACGAATTGCGTGCGGCCGAAGAGGAACGGCTCGCCTGCGAGCAGAAGCTGGAGCCGCTCAGAAGCCGCATCAACGAACTGCGCCTGAAAGAGCAGGCGGCGCGGCTGAACAAAGAACAATATGCCAACCAGCTGTTCGAGGCCGGTGCCGACGAAGAGACGCTTGCAAGCACGCTGGAAAAGGGCACGCGGCCCAACGCGCTGCAGGCCGAGATCAACCGGCTGGCGCAGGCCATCAACGATCTGGGCGCGGTGAACATGGCCGCCCTGGAGGAACTGCGCACGAGCCGCGAGCGCAAAGGCTTCCTCGATGCACAGGCGGCCGACCTCAATCTGGCACTGGAAACGCTGGACGCGGCGATCCGCCGCATCGATCGCGAAACGCGCGAGATGCTGCAGCAGACCTTCGACACCGTGAACGGGCATTTCGGCCAGTTGTTCCCCAGCCTGTTCGGCGGCGGCGAGGCGCGCCTGCTCATGACCGGCGAGGAAATTCTCGACGCCGGCGTGCAGGTTATCGCCCAGCCGCCGGGCAAAAAAACCTCCACCATCCACCTGCTTTCCGGCGGCGAGAAGGCGCTTACCGCGCTGGCGCTGGTGTTTTCCATGTTCCAACTCAATCCGGCGCCGTTCTGCCTGCTGGACGAAGTGGATGCGCCGCTGGATGACCCCAACACCGAGCGTTTCTGCGATCTCGTGAAGCGCATGTCGGCCGACACCCAGTTTCTCTACATCAGCCACAACAAGATCACCATGGAAATGGCGGCCCAGCTGGTGGGCGTCACCATGCAGGA
>VFSW01008262.1_pt1 | contig 14965 bp, 35 predicted proteins | sample 5358111 | NCBI WGS metagenome assembly VFSW01 (sample SAMN11554181, study PRJNA540505) | mine drainage metagenome | isolation source: sediment from site ElyBrook_90M | place: USA: Ely Copper Mine, Vershire, VT | collected 2017 | reverse complement strand
CCCCCCCCCCCCCCCCCCCCCCCCCCCCCCCCCCCCCCCCCCCCCCCCCCCAAATATACACCGAACATTGTTTCGGCTGGCAGAGAGGCTGGGGAGATATGCAACAGGCGTCAGACACGGCACTTTCCAAGGAACAGTTACATTATTGGACTGTGCGTGTTGCAGATGAAGCAGCATGGCGAACGGCAATCATCCTTGCTCAGGTAGTGGATTCTGCCGTCTCGCGGATGCTCTCGGATGGGAGGAATAATGTCGGAAGTAAACGTCGTGCATTGTGATGGTGCAATGTGTCGAGCGAGTCTGGGCAGGCAGGATTCACGCGAGGGATGGTTCGCTTTAGCGATCTCTGAGTTTTGGAATGGTACCGCGTATTCGCGTCGTGCTGATTTATGCCCGGTCCACGCTCAAGAGTTTTTGGCTCTGTGCGGTCCGCTTCCGAGGAAATAAGCGATGATTGCCGTCTTGGTGATCGTTGGGTTAGCGGTTTCGTACGGCGTTGTCTTTGTTCTTGGTGCGGTGTGGGAGCGCAGCGAGATGCGCGGGCGCGTCAGCTATGCATGGGCGATCATCCGTGGACGGTCTGATGCGTAATCGCCTACCTGCATGGGAGTTTTGGCTTGGCTACTTCGGTAGCGGAGTGCTTGGCGCGCTGGCTACGCGGATCAATGGCGGTAACTTCGTCGCTATGACGTTAGGTGGTGCTGGTGGAGGTATGGTCTGGATAGCGGTAGTCTCGCTCGCAGCGCATCAGCACGATAAGAGGCGGAGGAATCAGTGAAACAATCGATCATTGAAGCCGAACGTGTTCACGAAATCCGTTCGTTTCTAGAGGATATCGGTGCGTGATGCCTGTTAGCCCGAAGCGCAAGATCAAGCGTAGTCCCGTTGGTCAATGTTGGGCTTGCAAGCAACCCGTATGGCCTGGAAAGGGGGTGAGGCGTGAGGATAAGTCGGTAGGTGTTAGCCGGTGGGTGCATTTCGGAGAGTGCTTAGACAAAGCACAACGCTTTTTCTAGAAAGGATGGGCGATGTCAGACCAAGATCTTGCAACACAAGGCGGGGAGCTTTCACCTGTACGTGAGGCCCTACGTTTGAAGCTTGCTCAGGACATGCTCGGTAGTAACGACGCGATGGAAACTATCGCAACCGAGCTGATGAACGCTGAGACTGTCGAGGACGTGCTCGACGCTGGAGGGACGCTGAGCGCGGAAGAGATCTTTGACGTTCCTATCCGCATCGAGCGATTTGAGCTGCGGAAATCAGCTGACGAGTATTCCGGTAGTGAAGCGTTCGCGGTGATCTATGCTGTTGCGCTTGAGAGTAACGACGTAGTGACGCGGGGTGAACTGATCGTAGTCACGTGCGGTGGCTATAACGTTATCGCCGCGCTGCTTCGTATCGGACAGCTCAACGGGTTCCCTGTTGAGTGTGCGTTCAAAGCTGCCGGGAAAGCTATCCGGCTCTACCGTCCACGGACTACGACGTTCGAGGTGTGACGGGAGGGAGGTGATTCCCTGAACAATAGGTGGAGGGTGAACTATGGAAAGGTCGCAGTCGAAAGCGGACCTGTTCTCGGATGGAACAGAGGGTGCTGCGATGGTTCGCCCTTCGCCTAGTGTGCAGGTGATCGTAAACGGGTGGCTCTATCTCTGTCCGATAGAGTGGCTTCACTGTCCGGTTCTCCCTGACTGGCTCGCTGATCTGTTCGAGTCTCGGCACGAGAACGCACAAGAACGGCTGGTGGCGCTTGCGGAGATGTATAGAGGAAAGCACCTATGAGACTCTACGAGGGGGAGTACGCGCCTATGGTTACGGGAATGCTTGCGATGATGTTCTCTCAGCTTGACCAACCGCAGGAAACCTGGGAGGAAGTGCTACGCGAAACCGATGCGGAGACTCGCGGAATGCTCAAGCGTGTTCTAGGGGTGATGGGTAGTGCGCTCGCGTCGGTGGAAGCGGAAGAAGCGTAGTCCGTTCTGCTTCCTGAACCTGCATCGTCCTAACCCGGCTACTATCGCGCTGACACGATGGGCTGACCAGTTCCAGTGTAGGGAGTGTGGGGCATGGGTGATCCGAAGGAAGTAACGCCGAGCGTCGTTATCGACGCGGGGGAGTTAGACGACAATGCGTAAGCAGCGCGTTGACGAGTTGGATAACGTGATCCTTCACAACCTCATGGACATCGCCGACGTGCTTGCTACAAACTGTCCTGCATCCGTTCTAGAGTGGAACCGACTTGTGACTGAGAACTACGAACGTCGCAGGCAGGCAGAGATCGACGAGATAAACGCGAGGAACAATCCAAAGCCGAAACGCTATCCAAAGCACGTCAAAGGAGTGACGCTAAAACGTGGGAGGATTTCGTAGAACACGTCCTAGCATTTTGTGGGGTGACGCTTGGCTAGCTGGTTAGACGATTATCATGGTCGTGGTGGTATCCGTGGCGAAGCACGCGAAGCATTAGAGATGCTGGTGGACGAACAGAATCTACCGCATCCTGATCACTGGTCAGGCTTCGAAATCCTCATGGACGCTGACGGGCATGGTGCTACCATGATGATCGTTGCTGACGATGGTACAGAATATGAACTGATCATCGACCAAATAGACCTGTACGACCTAGACAGTTGGGATTATGTCTGGGATATCTGGGACTGGCTTATTCAGAACTGGCCGGATGTAGACTTAGTGGCTAAGTATGGCGGCGTGGTGGTGGACGCTTGACGCTGAAACTGACTCACTACCAACGTACTCCGATACAGAGAGACGTGGGTTATGTCGTCGATGAAAACACCGTAGCCGGCGAGTGGGGGATCCTCCCGTGGCTATCTATCCCCCGTAAGGCCGCGCTCTACGCGAACGACACGCGGGCTATGCGCGTGCTCTACGCGCGAGGTGAGTGTGAAGCGATTTACTGGAAGAAGTCCGCTAAGATCCGCTCGCTAACTGGATGGAAGTGGCACCATCCAAACGGTTACAGCGTGCAGGTCTATTATCTAAATAGCGCACTCTCTCGCGTCCCTGAACATGAACGGTTGTCGGCTATCCTCGCGTTTGTCGATTTCGTCCGTGGGTTAGGTGGGGGTGTATCGTCACCAGTGGGGATGCTCAACAGTCTGCTTCGCGTGAGTCTCCCAAAGACGTTCATTGAGTCTTCCTTCCAGGTTCCGGGCGAGTATATCTGGAGGGGGTCGAGAGTCGAACAGGTGAAGGATATGCGATCAGACTTCGGTCCAACCGATCTATGGGATATGCGTTCCGCGTTTCCTTCCGCGTTCGCACGTACTGCGTTACCGCGAAAGTGGCATGAAGTCGAGGCGAAGATGGGTGAAGCTATCCCCGAAGTGGAGTCAGGTTTCGCGTACGCTCACGTTCATGTTCCTTGGTTCAAGTATGGCCCTCTTCCTGATTCGATGTTTCAGCATCCTGCGTTTCCTGTGGAGCAGTGGGTACGTGGGATATGGTCGTTTGACGAGTTGCGCGTAGCCGAATCTGTTGGTTGTACCGTGCTTATGCTGCGGTACTACATCGGTAACTCATACCGCTATCCGTTTGAGGAGTGGGGGAGACTGGTTACGGAGCTTCGTGAGTCTATCGACCGTAACGCTGTTCAGTTAGTCAAACAGGCCGCGAACCGATTTGTCGGTAAGTACGCTATGGATGGGCACCGTGAGCGATCCTATATAGACAAGACGGGCAAGGAACGCTGGATCATCGAAAAGGGTCACAAGTATCCAGACTCGTTGACGGTTCATGGGTTAGTGACATCTAACGTGCGCTCACGTCTCTATGCTGAGGGTATCTACCCTTATCCGGCTCACTTCGTCTTTTGTCATACAGATGGAGTAGCGCTCGACGTGAACGCGGAAGCGCTAGGACATCCACCTACGCCTAGCTGGCAGGTCAAAGCTTACATGGAACGCCTACTACTCATGAGCCCTCAGCGGTACGCTTACCGTCCCGGCGCGGAAGACATCGATCCCGGTGACTGGCGATACGTAGTAGCAGGTATCCCCCAACCAGGCGCTGAAGGGTTCTTCCGCAAGAGGTGGCTAAAGGTTGACGGGCAGGATGCCGATAGCTATACTGTAGCCAACAACGGAAAGGGGTAGGAAGGATGGGAACCAAAGGAGACCAAGTGAGGCCGAACACAGAAGGCTGCACGGAGTGGTCGTGCGTGTACCACGGCGTCGAGAACCGCTTCAAGTCCGGCCACGCGGAAAGCTGCCCCGTTCGCTCCTTAACCGGGTTCCTGATCACGAAACTCGACCCGGGGTGGGCCACGGTCTGCAACTGTTACGCACGGCCTAGGGATCGCCGGGGTAGTACAGGGTCCGGGGAGTGTGGACTTCCCGGCAGGGAGATGACGGGTCAGGCCGAAGATGAGTGAGACAAGCGACGGCCTCAGGTTCCATATCCAAGCTCATCATCAGGTACCGAGCCCCGTGATTTCTCAGATGGAGCAGCTTGCATACGAACAGTACGGTGTGGACACGTTCACGGGACTGACGACCATGCATGGTGCGCTTCATCGTGCCAGTGAGCTTTTAGAGCAAGCTGAAACGGAACAAAAGCAGAACGGTCGGACATGCACTGGCTGTCATATCCGGCCGCCCGTCGTGATCCTTTCGGGCGGGGTCCGACTTTGCGCCTCGTGCGCTTTGACTTCCCAAGCCGGATCGTGATAGTATCTAACCTATCAGAAAAGGGGGTGAGAAAGAATGACAGCAACCAAGCAAGCACCGCAAGCACCGCAAGCTCCGAAGGTCGAGCCGAAGGCCGAAAGGCCGAAGCTGACCAAGGAGCAGCGAGCAGCGCTTCGTCGTCCAAACTTCGTTCGGCTGGCGAACGCTCGGGGCAACAAGGCTCTGAGCGCGATCACTGCGCTTAGCAAGCTCGCTAACCCCGGTGCGTACGATTACACCGAGGCGGATGTAGCCGCGCTCTTCGGCCCGCTGATCGAAGCGCTGAAGAACGCGGAAGGCGCGTTCAGCGCTCGCGTCAAGACGACGACGAAAGAGGCTGTCTCATTCGTCAAGTAGCAAGCTCCATCCCGCTGGCGGGAAACGCACCCCTTGCGCGGGGTGCGTTTCTCTTTATCCGAAGTGCCCTGCGCCTTGCCCGAACCCGAATCCGGGTACGTCTGGTGGTATGGGATTGCCACCTAAAACGAAAAACGATTGACTGACCGCGTGGGACGATGGAGCACCCGCCCACGTATGCGTAGCACTGAAAGCCGGTTCCGTTGCCGCGTTCGCTATGTAAGCGTCTCCGACGATCATTTGCGCTAGGATCTTGCCAGGGAAGTTTACGGGGTCTGTCTGTTGCGCCACGATCCGCCGCGTAGATGTCGGTTCGTCTACCCACGTCGAAAGATTCATAGCAAAACCGTCTTTACATGCATTCATATACAGTACCGTTGTATCTACCACCGGAGTGGCACCAGCACCTAATGCGAGTAGGCGCGGCGAGTTGAATGCGTTGTCAATCGCGATTTGCACGGTACGTGCTCCTACTGGTGCCCCGGCTACTGTGGTGCCACGGTATGTTAGACACGCGGCATGAAACAGGCCAGATCCTAGGTTGTTGACCCACGTATAGGATGCCGGTTCGGCGGCGGCGATACGAGTATATAGGTTCCATACTTCGTCCGCCGCAAAACCTACTAGCAGACCGCCGAACACCCATCCTGCCGTAACGGTTTGCGCACCAGGGAAGGTTGCTAGTATCGTAACCATTGTATCCCCGTTTTGTGTAAATGCCGGCACTGGCACGACGGTATTAGGGGGTTGATATGTCAACGGGTCGGGAGCGACGGCGTCAATGAACCCGTTAGCCATTTCTATGGCCCGTGATACGACAAGGGTCAGTCATGGCCGCGTGATGTCGATGATCAGTTCCGCTGCACCTGTAGCTCCACTAATCCCTAGTACTTCAGTGGTCAACAGGTCGCCATCCGCAAGCGCGGCGTTCGCTGGTGCTGCGATACTTCCCGCTACTGCTCCGTTCAAGACCGTGATGGTCCCCATCGTCACACCGTTTCTTAGCCATCGCGCGGTGAAGTTTCCACCAACCGGACCTTCACCAGACTTGAAAGCAACGCGCTGGCGAGTGATAGTAGCTGCTCCATGCCATCGGAGCGTAGCGGGCTGAACGGCAACAGCGGGCGGAGCGGCAGTCGTATAACTCTCGATGTCGTCGACTGAAGCAACGGGAGGGAACCCCATTCAGCGCCTACCTAGTGGGATGCGATGCTGATTTGGGAACCCGTGTTCATCTAGCAGCGAATCGGGCTGACCGAACCCCTGCCAGTCAGCTGTTCCGGGTTCCATTGCCAAGTCGGGAACCTCTAGTTGCAAGGTGATTTGCCATACCTCGCCGTTCACTCCGCCCGTGATGCCGCAAAAGATCGGCGTATAGGCTGGTACACGGATGGGGGATGATTCGTCGGCGATAGCGGCTGGGATCACGGTTACCTTGGTCGCGTCACGCAAACCGGATAGGTCGAGCGATCCAACGTAGACACTGACGACTTCACCGCCCGCAGCGGTAGCCTTCGTGAAGACTGCGCGGCGGATGTACCACTCACCATCGTACGGCCCATCGAAACGCACGGAACCGCTCAGGGTCGCGTCGATGGTGATAGAACCTTGAAGGTCAAAGTCGGTTGGCACGGTTACCCCCTCACACTGTCACGCCGTAGGAATAGTGCCACGGTTCATCGGACCGGACCCGATTCCAGCCGTGCTTGATCAAACATGCATGGATTCGAGCAAGACGGGTGGTATGCTGATTCTGTGAAACGTCGATAGCTAACCCCTTGCAATGCGCGGTTACCTTCGGGTTAGCGTAGCGTTTGCTATCACTAGCGTAAAGCTCTGTTTGGTACGCGCACGAACGCCATGTTCCGGTTACTAGGATCGGAAATCCTAGCTCTTTGGAGCACGCACGGAACGAATCCATAGCTGGACGCTGGAGCTTTATGACGACTCCACCACCTTGTTCGAAAAGAACGATGTTTGCGTAGTCGTCTTTACAGAACTGGTTGGTATAGTGGATCAGTCCGTACGGTGTCGTGATGCTCAACTATGCCCCCGTTGTTGTTGTTCCTTGCGAGCCTGTTCCCGCCCCGCGATCAGCGTACGATTGACCGATGATATACGCGGCGGCGATGAAAACCTGATACTTCGCTTGCGTCGAAGCGGATAGGTTAGGTACTACACTGACAGTGATGAACGACACTACCGCCACAAGAAACTTGCGAGAGAAAAACTTGCTAAGCATGTCATAACCTCCCTGTAGGAATGCTGATCCCCTGTTGAGCAGCGAGCGCTTTTATCCCCATTAGCACAAGCACGGTACCCCCAACAAACTCGCCGACGCGGACCCATGTAACAGGATTGCTCAAACTTCCAAGAAATCTCGAGATATCCACCAGCGGGTTCGTCGTCGCGTTCGCCGTGCGTTCTTGGGCTCGCGCACGATTCCGACTTATTTCCGTGATCCTTAGGAACTGATTCAGTTGTGCGGAAGACATACAGCGCGTAATCGCGTTGAGGCGGTCGATGCTTGCACCTATCAGGTTCGCCGAAGTCTCATTAGACCCAGTGACAAACCCGGCTACCCCTGACCCCTGAGACCGTACGAACGCCTGTAAGCCATTCAAGGACGACTGGATAGCGGCTGATGATGGACAACCACTAGGTTTCGCGGGTGAGGATACAGGCATTCTAGCGCTGCGCTCCCATGATCTCAACTGCCATTGCTACTTCGTTCCGAAGCAAGTGTGTCAACGCTTCCTCCAGCGCAGCGACCCTTTGTTCATTCGAGAGCTTCGCTTTCGGAGCTTCCACCGTCGCGGATTCCGCTGCGGGATCAGGAGTGTTATCCACCGCAATCTTCGCATCGATAGCGTCACGGATGTCCGCGATGAACATATCCTCGTGCAGTGGTTCCACGCCGAGGGCCTCGGCCTCGGCCAACCAGTCCGCTTTCGTCTTTGCCATCTGCTTTCTCCTTTCTAGATTACTCCACGTAGTACCATGATCTTGAACGTATCACTGGCCGGGTTTATATCGCCGACCGTAACGTTTGCAACACGCACGTTCAGTGTTCCCGCTACCGTGACCGGTCCGACTGCTTGAAAGATCAGGTCGGACGCGAATGCTTCCGTTGGCACGATGGAGATAGGAAGATCACCAGCAAGCAAATCAGTGATACCGCTGACACTGTTCAGCGCTGCGGTTTGCGTGACGATGTTCCCGAAGTTTATGTCTACGACAAACTCGACGATACGTACTACACCACCGCGTTCACGGTCGCCTTCATCACTCATGGTAACCTTACCCACTGCTTGAGCTGGCATCTACCAAACCCCCCTTTCGGCTTTGTCTTCCTTTGAAGGATGCGCGATCATGTATTCATACCCCGCGACAAAGATAGCGGAGATAAGCACCGATGCTATCAGCGCTGAGTTGTTATCTGACCGCATAGAGACCGCCGCGCCGGTTCCTACGACGATCACAGATGCCGCAACCTCCCCCCATCTGATGCGCTTTACGTTTCCGTCTTTCGCGTCTTGGTCATGGAAGAACGGCGACGACACCGTGAACCATGATGGACAGAAACCAGCGAAGACACCGCTAGCCTCGCCCACAAGCAGGACGATCACGGTTACGTCGTCCTTCGACCATTTCGCCATCTAGCCGAACACCCTTTTTGCGAGAGCGCGCCGCGTTGGGGAAGGTGCAGCGGCATCGGGAACGCAGTCGAAACCGTTCCAGTGCCACTGCTTAGGACATTTGCGCGGCGTTCCTGGGGCTGCTGGTGCAGTAGCTCCGGGTTGAACACGGGCAGAACCCGCTACAACCTTTGGCATACAGAGTACGCCGTTCCAGTAGTAGTTAGGCGGGCAGTTTCCAGGGGTGCCAGGAACACCGATAGCGGCGATGAGTTGAGACGTGACTGGAGCAAGGAAGCCTGAGTCACCGGGCATTCCTGACGTTGTATCAGCCGGAGGAAGATAGCCGTCAGTAGGTAAAGGGGCATTTCCACCTCCACCACCTCCGATTCCGCTAGTCGTATCAGCAGCATATGGGTAAGCGGACATGTCTTGGCTATTGACCGCATCCGTAGCAGTCAGATCAGTAGACGTACCAGCCGTGCGGCGTTTCTTGAGATAGAGTCCAACGCCGATACCCGCCGCCCCGGCGACCAGCCAGACACCGAGCGGAAGCGGTCCGATCTTCTTTTTCAGCACAGGTGGTAGCGTCATGGTGATTCCTCCGCAAGCACTTGCAATCCACCCTGAGACAGAGACGATGGTTGCCGGATGTTGAATCGATCGTAGATTCCAGGAGTCTGTTCACCGCGTGGCATATGCGCGTATTGTTGCGGGATTTCTGACCGGAACATAGGCGCGTGGACTTTTTGCCACGGAGACTCGGACGGCCACCACACGGTTAGCAATACGTCAAACTTGCTGACCATTGTGTTGAATAGGCTGTAAGCAGGTGGTAGGTAACGCTCCGGGTTCCCGATAGCCTCACCCATCTTGTGGTTTATCCGCATTTCCGGGTCGATCGGCGACGGGATATTAGGCGAGCTTTGGTAATCCTTCGAGAGAACGTCACGAGACGGAGCCGAGATCAGCGCTCTACGATTGTTCATGCTCTCTTTCCTTGTGCGTTCAAAAGTGAACCACCGAACGCACTACCGAACGCGCGGACGATTCCGGCCGTCTGCTTACTGGTCAGGATCGTTGTAGCGAGAGCCACCCCGACGATTGCGGATAGTACGTTGAAAGCTTTGTCAGCATTCATGCCCTTCCCCCCTTCCCTGCGGTTTGTCCTACGAGACTGAACACGCTAGTACCTTTTTGGATCAGGATAGCGACAAAGAAAAGCCACGCTAGCGCTAGCGCGAAATCACCCTGGAACGATGCGATGATAGCGATAAGGAAGAATCCCGCTACTAGTCCGTAGTATCTCGATGGCGCTATAGTCCCGGTACGCAACTCGTCTACCGTGATAACAGCCCCACTGGCAAAGAAGAGCGCCGCGATTCCTCCGGGATTAGCTGCCACTGGATTGACTCGCTCTCACTGGCGCACGACCCTTCCCTATCGGCACCACCTTCGGCTTTATGCCGATAGCGGTTGCCAACACCGTTCGGGGATCAGGTGGAGTCTTGAACGCGGAAGAAATCAGGATTCCGCCGAGAACGATGGACCCTAACGCGAACAAGAACCCGGTTGACCCTTTCATTTCTGCCCCTCTATCAGTTGCTGTAGCAGCGTCTCTATCCGCACTAGCGTGGGGATACCCCCCTGTGTGTTCGGGGCTGATTTGGGAAAAGCTTGATCTGTCAAGTCCTGTACTTGTTGCACCATCGTCTTATTACCAGGTTCCTTGCCGTTTACCGCTTTATTTACCTGATTGATTGTTATGCGAGTTTGCCGGACGATAGGTAGCGTGCCGAGTGCTGTAACCAAGACTGCCACCGAAGACACAAAGGCAGCCACACCTGACCAGCCTGACCAGTGTGCGGTAGCTACAGCACTCGGCAACACGCTACTTCCCTACCTTTGCCATCACCTTCGGGAGCACCAGCCACCCGAAGAGTACCGCTGCGACGATCCACAACCAGGGCATAATGCCCCCCTTTCTACTTGTTGAGAACTGACCCGAAACCCCTTCGGATCAGGAATACGACGATCAGCGCGCCGATGATGATAGCGGCTACCGCAGTTTCTTCGGGTTCTGGAGCGACACCACCGGGCAGGACGGTAAAAAGGTTGACTCCGCCCCTACGTGTTGCCGCATCAGCCGGGATGTCTTCCTCTGCCATCACCATACCGAATCACCGGCCTGCCGGTGTCACTGCGACATCGTTCGTCAGAATCTCCATAGTGCCAGCAGCACCGAAGGTTCCCTGAACCTCAAGCCGCGTGGACTGAACAGTAGGCAACCATAGATGCCTGTTCTCGAACCCGGCATGCCCATCTTGGTCGTCCGTAAAGAGATACGGATATACACCGACGGGCGGAGCTACCCCAACCTGTTCGTACGCCACGTTCGCCCGGTATGTCAGCGGCTCATTGAACAAGTCAGCCGAATCCCACACGACGCGGATAGGATCAGGTGGAACGGCAGCACTTCGAGCACCAGCAGCAGTACGGAAGACCAAGACGAACCCACGGATCAGGTTTCCGACCTTGGTAAACCGGATGGTTTGCTGACCGGCGGCCACCACCGGGACGTATGGGCTCCAGAACTGCGTAGTTCCGAGTCCGGGTGGCAACGTTTCCTGCGAGTTACCAAGCAGGTCAGTCGCGGCTGGAGCGCTCCACGCTTCCAGATATCCACGGATCACGATAGCTGGAGCGGTCGGCGCACCACCAGTAACCAGTGCTGCAAGCGTATTGACGGTAAGGTTGACCTTGTAGGCACTTGCAGCATTCTGATTTGCCAGCGACCCGAACGCATCCCACGGGGTGATTTCCACCGGGATACGCAAAGCGAACGACGGCGCAGCGATAGTAGCAGTGTATCCGGGTTGCGCCGCTGGATCGGTGGTGAACACGTACCCACCGAACAGGTTCGCAAGGTACCACTGGTATCCGTTCAGCGGATAGAACAGGTTATTACCGTTTGGATCGGTCAGCGACACGTTCTGGAAGATGTTCCACGGGTAGTCCCCAGTAAGAGCACCACCACCTAAAGCACCCCCCGAACCGCTGACGGTCACCCACACGTTACGCAGGAAACCGTACGCAGGAACATCGAACGGGCCGATAACCTGCGTAGCGGCGGCCGGTGTAACAGTTGTTTGGAAGAACGGCCCCTCAGTGTGGTGGTGGGCAGCACGGACGAACGGTACCATCGGGCGAGCCGGGCCCTTACTACCTGCACCCCTACCCTGAGCGGGACGTTCGAGTGTTGCGGTTGCAGCCATTATTCCCCCCTTTCAGTTACCAAACGAAAGCCATCGCTTGACCGATAGGCTTATCCGAGTTACGGAATGACACTGTCCGCCACAATGCCGAAATAACAAGCAGCATGGCAAACATCGTCACCGCGTCAAGTGCGCTAGCGTGGACGTGCATTAGTTCACCCCCTCAAGCTCCACGCGGGAAACCGACATCTCACCCGTGCGCGTATTCACGTACAGAAAAGAGTGTCGATCCGGCAGAGAGTAGATAGTCTGAACGATTGCGCGTTTGTCAACGTTCCCTGAGATCTCCGAGAAACGTTTGGTATCCTTCGCATCGTTCGTACCCCAAAGGAATAGGTGCGTAGCTTGCGAGTAGCAGAGCAAAGGAACGTCTACGGGTCGCTGCGATCCGCTGACTACGGCAAGATTACTCGATCGTCCCTGACGTAGGCATCGCTTGACGACATTCGGTAAGCGTAAATCCTCAACGAACTCTAGAACTTCATCGAAGACTACGCACCAGCTACCGACGAAAAAGATTTCCTCTAGCGCAGTCTGGAAGACCTCACGCTGCTTTATTACCGCGTCAAGTTTCTTGCTATCCGGCCAGAGCAGAACGCGACGATCCATCGGCGAGCGATCAGCCCATTTCTTGACACGTCTATATCCGTTCGCTTTGAGCGTATCGAGTGTCGCGTCACGCGGCTTTGTGCCGAAGAAAACTACCCAAGGTTGCTGCGGAAGTAGTTCCGTAATCAGGGTAGTCTTACCGTTTCCGGTAGGACCGAGCGCAGTAAGATGCTCACCCTGGCGCCAGTGGAAACCATCGCGGAAGTCTTCCCAACCGACGACGGGAACGGAGAGACGATCAGCTAATAGGGACGACATCCTCCATAACGCCTATCCCCTTTCCGTTGGGAGACTCTGACTGTTTCTTGACCGGGATCGGTACAGAGATACCGGCCGCTGCTGCGATCTCCGGGTTGAGCTTCCCGTGATGCGCCGCGACCGTGATAAAGATAGGGAAACAGGCCATAGCAACCCCGCCCCATGCGCCACCCTCTAACGTAACCTCAAGCCACTTACGGATGCGCGCATTCTCGCGCGCAAGATTCTCGAACGCTTCCGCAAGGTCACCGGCCTGTTGCGTGATCACCTTTCCACATACCGGGTCAACGAACATCAGACCGGCACCCATGTTAGTAAACATATCATGTAGGCGACGTTGTAGCGTTCCTTTGGCGGGAACCTTTGGGGCCTTTATCGTCGCTGGTTTCGGCTTGACTGCATCATCGTCTGACGGCAAGGAACCGAGCACATCTTCGATGTCTTTCGTGGTAGGCAAACTAACCTCCGCCCCACGGCCTGTACCACGGATGAACCGATTCAGGATCAGTGACAGCTTCAGCCGCAGTTTCGGCGGTGTCGTCCGCAGTGATTGCCACATCTGCCGCAAGCTGCGCGTCTTCAACAGTATCAGCATCAGCGGCTTCCTCCGCAGCTTCCTCCGCGACTTCAGCAGCCTCTACCGCGATTTCCGCCTCTTCCTCCGCAGCATCGGCAAGAGACTCCAACACCTCGATGATGGCCGCGCGCGCATCAGGATCAGCAGACTCAGGGATAGCAGCCTCAGCCTCACCGATCACTTCCTCCATCTCAGCAGCAGCCTCTACCGCTTCCTCCGCGTGTTCCTCAGCAGCCTCCGCAGCTGCTTCCGCTTCCGCTATGGCCGCGTCTTCGCGTTCATCTTCATGCGGAGTGCGCTTACGAGTCTTCGCGTCCACAAACCCGCCTTCCTCCGATTCCAGTTGTTCTACGTGAGCTTCCGCAGCCTCACGGGTCGAGTGCAACGGCAATACCAGCATACCGTCGTCTTCGTCAATAACTCTGTAGTGACCGCCACCGAAAGATGCTCCGGGCTGACTACCTGGATCTTCAATGCGGTAAGTCATTCGTCGTCCGTTTCCTTATCCTCGGATTCGGTGGAACCCGGCGTCGGATCCGTGGTAGGCACCGAGCCGGATTCTACGGAAACCGTGATCTTCCGACCACTTGGAAGTGTCCACGTCTTAGGCATCAGTCATTCTCCGCTGACATGATACGCGCAGCTTTGTCTTCTACTTCTACTCCAAAATCCCGAGCATATTTCCGCGCATAGGAGTCAGCTTCTCTTGAAGTGAGGTTGCGATGCCTTACCTGGCCGTTCACGACGACGGCATATCGACCAGCTAACAAAGTCTTTTGCACGATTACGGTATCAGGCAATGTGCAATCCTTCCTCTTGACGCGCCTCGATGATCGCACCTACGATGAGAAAGAGGTAGATAGCGATACAGAGGAACACACACAGGCTCACGTCATTGCGTATCAGAGACAACTGCTTACGCTGAAAGGTATCGCGTTCCGTTACGTAATCGACCTGTTGCTGAGTGATAGTAGGCATAGAGTCTTCGCAATCATGGCACGGAACGTGCTTATCCGCACACCGAGGACAAGGATGATCGTTACACACGAGCAGTGCTCCGCTTCCGTGCAGCTCGCGCAATGCGCCGCTTTCCTGCGCGATCAGTCTTACACTCATGCTTACGCGCCGTACGAACCCATCGCGTTTGCATGTCGCAAGCAGGGCAATACATAACAGCGGCCGTCAAATATAAGCCCGAAGACCAGAGCTCATATTTCCACCAGGCAACAGAAAGGCGCCGTGGACCGCGAGGGCGGAAAGGTAATCCCTCTCGATTTCCACGGCGCCTGTTTGGCGACCGGTGGAAGCGTGCACCTGTGATCACTAAAACCTCCAACAGTGTTGATATTTAGTTGCCCACTATTTGCGGGAATGAGCCGGGGTGCACTCCCGGTCCATTCCCTATACCAAACATTGTTTGGCATATAGTTGGCGGCTGGGGAGCAGTCGCCGATGGGCAAAGCCACTGTATCACGAATCGGGCGAGACCCCAAATCCCAGAACCCTTGCAGCGCAAGGCATCTCAGCGATTTTCAGATCGCGTATTCCCCGCGCGGGGCGCGGCGC
>VFSW01008261.1_pt1 | contig 14967 bp, 13 predicted proteins | sample 5358111 | NCBI WGS metagenome assembly VFSW01 (sample SAMN11554181, study PRJNA540505) | mine drainage metagenome | isolation source: sediment from site ElyBrook_90M | place: USA: Ely Copper Mine, Vershire, VT | collected 2017 | reverse complement strand
AGGTGCGGTTTCGGTGGCCGTAGCCCGGGGGGAGGGGGCGGGCGCCGCCTCCTTCACGGCCGACTCGGTATCGATCGTGACGAGCAGACCGCCGACCTTTACCTTCTCCCCCACCACCGCGTGGATCTTCGCGACCCGGCCGGTCCGGGGCGAGGGGATCTCGACGTTCGCCTTGTCGGTGAGCACGCTCACGAGCGTCTGGTCCTCGCGGACCGCGTCGCCCTCCTTGACGAACCACTCGACGACCTCCCCCTCGGCGACGCCTTCCCCGATATCGGGGAGCCGGAACTCGAACGCCACCGTCATCCTCCTACCCTCCGCGGACCGTCGAACGGGCCGCGTGGGCGATCTTCTCGGGGTTCGGAAGGTACACGTGCTCGAGCGCGTAGGGGAACGGCGTGTCGTAGCCGGTGACCCGCGCGATCGGCGCCTTCAGGGAGAAGAACGCCTTCTCGGCCAGGATCGCTGCGAGCTCACCGCCGAATCCGCAGAACCGTGCGGCCTCGTGGACGAGCACCGCGCGCCCGGTCTTCTCGACGGAGCGGACGACCGCGGCCTCGTCGAGCGGCACGAGGGTTCGCAGGTCGAGCACTTCTGCTGAGATCCCCTCGTTCGCGAGCGTCTCGGCGGCCTCCGTCACCGCGGGGACCATCGCTCCGTAGGCGACCAGCGTGACGTTGGAGCCTTCCCGGACGAGTCGAGCCGACCCGAACGGCACGCGGTGGTCCCCGTCCGGGACCTCGCCCGTGACCGATCGGTAGATGCGCTTCGGCTCGAGGAAGATCACCGGGTCCTCGTCGTGGATCGCGGTGAGGAGGAGCCCTTTCGCGTCGGCGGGGGTCGAGGGGATCGCGACCTTGAGGCCGGCGGTGTGAGCGAAGTAGGCTTCGGTGCTCTGCGAGTGGTACAGGCCGCCTTTGATGCCGCCTCCATACGGGGCCCGGACGACGACGTGGCAGGGGTACTGACCGCCCGAACGGTAGCGGAACTTCGCGAGCTCGCTCACGATCTGGTCGAATGCCGGGTAGATGAAATCGAGGAACTGGATCTCGGCGATCGGCTTGAGACCATAGAGCGCCATCCCGATCGCCGCGCCGAGGATTCCGGTCTCCGAAAGCGGGGTATCGACCACCCGGTCGGCCCCGAACTCCTTGAAGAGCCCCTCCGTCGCGCGGAAGACTCCCCCATTTATGCCGACATCCTCCCCGAGGATGAGCACATCCGGGTCCTGTCGCATGGCTTCGGTAAGGCCACGGTTCACCGCTTGGACGATCGTGAGTTCGCTCATGGTTTCCCTAATCCCTCACGCACGAGACGGTCGTACTCTCCTCGCTCTTCCGCGAGCCGGGGCGTCGGCGTGGCGAAGACGTTGTCGAACAGGGTATGGGGATCGAGGGGCGGCGCCCGCTCCGCCGCTTCGAATGCGCGGGCGGCTTCCGCCCGGACCGACTCCCAGAGCTCTTGCTCGGAGGCGGCGTCGAGGAGGCCCTCGGAAAGGAGCCGCTCCTTGAGGAGGAGGATCGGGTCGCGCTGCCTCGCCTCCGCGACCTGCGAGTCCGTTCGATATCGACGGGGGTCGTCCGAGGTCGAATGGGGCCCGAAGCGGTAGACCTGCGCTTCGATCAAGGTCGGGCCCTCCCCGGCGATCGCCCGCAGCCGCGCCGCCCGAACGACCCGGTAGACCGCCTCGAGATCGTTCCCGTCGACGACCACTCCCGGGAAGCCGTACGCCGCGGCCTTCTCGGCGAGGGTCGCGCTCACGGTCTGGCGCTCCCGGGGCAGGGAGATCGCCCATTGGTTGTTCTGGCAGAAGAATACGGTCGGTGCCCGGAAGACGCCGGCGAAATTGAGTCCGGCGTGGAAGTCGTTCGAGCTCGTCGCTCCGTCGCCGAAGAACGTGATCGTGGCGGCCCGGTCGTGGCGCCGCTGCATGGCCATCGCGGCCCCGACCGCCTGCGTGATCTGCGTGCCGATCGGGCTCGAGGCGCTCACGAAGTGCTGCGCCCGGTAGGCGAAGTGGTTCGGCATCTGGGTACCTTTCGAAAGGTCGGCCGAGTTCCCCACGAGCTGGTCGAACAACGAGCGGAGCGGAACGCCCCTCACCAGGGCGACCGCGAGCTCGCGGTAGGCCGGGAAGACCCAGTCCTCCGGTCGGAGGGCGTACGCCGCACCTACCTGGGCCGCCTCCTGCCCCGAGAGCGGAGCATAGAAGCCGATCCGCCCCTGGCGTTGGAGCGAGAGGGCCCGCTCGTCGACCACGCGAGCGGTGACCATCCACCGGTAGGCTTCGAGCCGTCGGTCCCGCGGGAACCCATCCCCCTCCGGGGCCGGGTCGGCGTCCGAGTGAGCGACGGTGCCTCCGTTCGTCATCCGGCGTCGCGATTCGAGCCGCTCATATAAGCGGAGAGATGCCCGCCGCCCCCGAGTCGCGCCCTTCGAGTGGGAGGGGGTCCCGCGATGCGGAGGGAGAACGGAGGGTCCGCCTTCGTGGCCGCGTTCGCCGGCAACGGACCGCGAGCTCTGGAGAGGGGGCCGGTGCCGGCCCTCTCCGATCGTTACCCGTGGCCGGGCACGGGTCGGAGGTCGATCGAGTCCCCGACCCGTACCCGACCTTCCCGTAGCACTCGCGCGTACCACCCGCGGCGGCCGAGCATGGTCTTGAGGAACTCCGGACCGCGCGCCGCCCCGACGTACGGGAGGAGATAGAGGTTGTCGCACGGGTCGCATGCTTTCGATACCTCGAGCTCGACCTCGCCCACCGCGATGCGCTCTCCGGGACGGAACTTCCCGTAGGGGATCCCCTCCGTGGTGATGTTCTCGCCGAGATCGCCCGGACGGACCGGCCAGCCCTCCCCGTTCAGTTCCGTGAGGGTCTCCCGAGGCATGAGCAGGATCGCCATGTCACCGTCGTCGCGCCGCTCCTCGTGCCGGAACCGGTTGAAGTCGCCCTCGACCCCGCGCCGGCCCACCCGCACCTCGTCGACCGAGGGCTTTGGAAGTCCGCGCTCCCCCGGGGTCTCCGACTTCCGGTGAAGCCCCAGAACCCGACCTCGGCTACCGGCGGAGCTCGCCACCTCGGCTCCGCGCCGCTCCACCGTCACCTTGCCTACCTTCTCCCTCGCGCCACGACTGGAACACTGCGCACCGAGGCGTTGCGCCTCCTTCTCGTTACCCTAGTGAGTATTTGTAGGCGTGGAAGGGTCCGCGCGCGCCGTGAGTACCGTTCATGCTCTCCGAGACTCCAGCCATCGACATCCGCGGGCTCACTCGAGTCTTCGAGAGCCGTAAGGGATTCCTCTTCCGGGAAGCGACCCGTACCGAGGCACTGAGAGGCATCGACCTCACGGTGGAGCGAGGCGCGATCTTCGGACTGCTCGGCCCGAACGGCGCGGGCAAGACGACGCTGACCAAGATCCTGTCGACGCTGCTCCTGCCTTCGACGGGGACGGCGATGGTGCTCGGCCACAACGTCGTCCGCGAGGCCGACTGGCTGCGGCCGCGCATGGGGCTGGTCCTCGGCGGCGAGCGCGGGCTATACAATCGCGTCAGCGGCCGCGAGAACCTGCGCTACTTCGCCGACCTCTACGGGGTACCCCTCGCGGAGCGGGAACGACGCATCGCCGAGTTGATCTCTCGGGTCGACCTCGACTGGGCCGCCGACCGGCGCGTGGAGGAGTACTCCCGTGGGATGAAACAGAAGCTCCACATCGCCCGCGGCATCCTCCACCGTCCCGAGATCCTGTTCCTCGACGAGCCGACGATCGGCCTCGACCCGAAAAGCGCCCGGGAGATCCGCAAGCTCGTGCGCTCGCTGGTCGCCGACGGGGTGACGATCTTCCTGACGACTCACTACATGTTCGAGGCGGAAGAGCTCTGCCCCGAGATCGCGATCCTCTCGAAGGGGCGGATCGTGGCGCGGGATACGGTCGCCGCGCTCCGGCAGCTCGTCGGGGGCGATCGCACCCTCGAAGCCGAGGCGTACGGCTTTGACGACCGCGAGGTCGAGGCGCTCCGCGCGCTGCCCGGGGTCTCGAAGATCTTGAGCGAGGAGTTCGGCCCGGCCCTCCGCCTCACGCTTCGAGTGCGGACGGGGGAGACCCAACCCGAGGACGTCCGGGCGCTGCTCCCGAACCACCCCGAACTCTCCGTACGGGAGCGACGGACGTCTCTCGAGGACGTCTACCTCGACCTGGTCGAGGAGGAGGGCCACTAGATGGCCGCGGCACCGGCCCAGTATTCGCGCGGGCGATCGACGGTCGCCGCGTTCCGACTGTCGGTCCTTCAGTTCCTCGCCGACCCTCAATGGCTCGTCCCGTCGATGATCGCCCCGGTGATCTTCGCTCTCGTCTCGTTCGAGCTCTTCCGCGTCGCTGGCCCCTACTTCCTCACCTACGCGATCCTTGGGGCGGGCATGATGAGCATGTGGGGCCAGACGCTCTACGGGAGCGGCTGGGCGACCGGGCAGGACCGGGAGTTCGGCACCCTCGAGCCGACGATCCAAGCCCCGACGCCGTATCTCTACGTCGTCCTTGGTCGCGTGCTCTGGAACGTCCTCTCCGGATTGATCGGCGGACTCATCGTGTACCTCGTGATCCTCGTGGTGGCGGGCGGGCCCCCGACCGTCACCGACCCGCTCGGGTTCGCCCTCCTCTTCGTATTCATCATGGTGACCCTCGCCAGTGTCGGAGTGGTCTTCGCCGCGTTCTACGTCTACACCCGCTACGCGGGGTTCATCCAGAACATCGGCGAGTTCGCGTTCTACATCGGCACGGGATGCATGTTCCCGGTCGTGCTGCTACCGTTCTTCACGAATCCGATCTCCCTCCTCTTCCCTCCCACCTGGGGGCTCGACGCCCTCCGCTACCTTTCGATCCCCGGCTACCGCGGGTTCGAGTGGGGTTTCTGGGGGGACCTCCTCGGCGCGGTCGCGACCACCACCGCCTATCTGGGGTTCGCGGGGATGGTTTTCTACCGGGTGGAGCGCCACGTACTCGAGGAGGGGAACCTGTCCGAGTACTGATCGGACGGTCTTGGGAACCTCCATGTCGACCGCCCTCACTGCTTCGGCGCCGTATCGTACGTCGTTCTGGCGGACGTTCTGGACAAATGCCGTCATGGCCCCGCGGACGAGCCTCGGCTTCATGCGGGTCGACTTCGTCCTGGGGACCGTCTTCGTCATCCCGCTGACCCAGATGGTCTTCTTCGCGTTCGTCGTCCAGCTCGGGGGTGGCGGGGCGGCGAAGGTCGCCTACACGGCGATCGGCAACGCCGTGGCGACCGTGACCTACTCGAGCGTCTTCTCGGTCTGCCAGACGACGGACTCGGAAAAGCAGCAGGGAACCATGGAACACCTCCTGGTCTCTCCGGCCAACCGACTCGCCCTCTACTTCGGACGTGGGCTCATTCCGATCCTGATCTCTCTCGGGACCGTGGCGGTGGGCCTCCTCTACGCCGCCCTCCTCTTCGGTGTCGTAATCCCCCCGAGCTCGATCCCCGCGCTCGTGGTCTCGGTGGTGCTCACCGGGTTCGCGATGGTCGGCTTTGGGCTGTTGCTCGGCGGGGTCGCCCTCTACCTTCGGACGTCGATCATCCTCGGCAACATCTTCCTCTTCGTCGGACTGCTCCTTTCGGGGGTCAATTTCCCGCTGTCAAGCCTGCCGCTCCCGCTCCAATGGGCGGGCGACCTCCTCCCGCTCACCTGGGGGGTCGCCGCGATCCGGAGCGCTCTCGCCGGCGACTCGATCGCCACCCTGGGACTCCTCTGGGCGGCGGTCGCGCTGGCCGCCGCGCTTTCCTTTGGGCTCGCGATCGGACTCTGGAAGTACTTCGAGCAGCGCGCCCTGGCCACCGGTAGCATCGCTCGATTCTAGCGAACGACCCCCACCGGACGTATTATTACGCCGCAGCGGGTGGAACCCCCGTGCGGCGGGCGCCTCCGGTTTCCCTCTCTCCGGTAGAAAGGGAGGAGCTCGACGCCTGGGCCTCCGGTCGCACCGCCACCCATCGGCTGGCCCTCCGTGCCCAGGTCATCCTGGCGGCGGCCGACGGGAGCACGAACCTGGCGATCGCCCGCCAGCTCGGCGTCCATCCCGAAACCGTGACCCGTTGGCGGCATCGCTTCTCCATGAACCGCCTCGAGGGGCTCCGACGCGATGCCCCCCGCTCCGGGGACCGGACGAGGGTACCTCCGACCCTGGTCGACCGGATCGTGCGCATGACGGCCGACGAGCCGCCCCCCAATGGAAGCCGCTGGACCACCCGGAGCCTCGCGCGAGCCCTACAGGTGAACCACATGCTCGTCCATCGGGTCTGGAAGGCCCATGGGGTCGCCCCCCCGACCCGAGGCACCGCCGTCCTGCCCCCGCTGATCGAGGCGGGGGTCTGGGTCGACGTGCTCGGGGCGTTTGTCGGGACTCCGACCGCCGCGCTCGTGTTTGGGGTCGGGCCCCTTCGGGACCCGGTCGATGAGCCCCCTGCGCACCCTCGGATGGACCCGGACCGGTCCGGGGGCTATCGAGTCGCGGACCACCGCGGTGGCCCGCCGAGCCTCTCCGGCCTGCTCGCCGGCATCGAAAAGGGCCTCCCCCCGCTCGCCGACGCCCGCCGCTCCCCGCATGAGCTCCTCGTGTTCCTCCGCGGGCTCGAAGAGATCACCGGCCCTTCGACCGAACTCCATGTGATATTCGACCGGCCCCTCGAACTCTTGTCCGGCCGTCTGGCCAGCTGGCTCCGGGTCCATCCCCGATTCCGTGTGCTCGCCGTGAGCCCGTCCGGGTCCTGGAGTGCCGCGGTCGACGACTGGGTCCGCTCCTTCCGGGACATCCCCTTACATCCGAAGAGCTTCGAGGGAGTCGCGGGACTCGCCGACGCGCTCCGGGACGACGGACCTCCGGGGAGGCAGCGGCGGCTGGCTTGGACGATCGCGCCGGGCTTCGAGGTGGACCGCGATTCGCGAAACCCCCCCTTGCCGGGGGCCCGCCCCATCGGGGAGCTCATGGCGCAGCCCGAATTGTCCACGGAGCCCGGTTCCCCCGCCCGCAAGGCGGCGGGAGCCGCCCCGCATCGCTCTCCCTGAGGGGAGAGAAACGGAGGATCCCCCTCCCGCCGGTTCGGTCTCTTTCGGGCCGCTCAGGCCCTTCCCGGCTCGTGGATAGGGCCCGTTTCCGGCCAGGGAGGCCCCTGGGACGACGAATAACACCAACATTCTTAATCCCCCTTGTGTTGCCGTGGCACGGGGCGGGACCTAGGTCCGGAGCCCCAGTAATCGGGAAGGAGACCAACGATTGGGAGGAAAACGAATGAGAAAGATTCCAGTGAATGCGTGGGTGGCGATCATCACCCTGTCGGTCCTGTTGTTCAGTGGATTCGGCAGCGGGACGACGATCCATGCGGCCGCGGCCACGACGAGCCCCCTCGGGGGCACGCACGCGGGCGGGCCGTTGGTGGGGTCGGCGGGAAAGTACCTGTTGAGCGGACCGATACACGTCAGCTCGTCCGCAGCGATGTCGAGCGCTTCGGTCCACTCGGCCGGAGCGGCGTCATCGTTCGCGAACGTGCCGTCGTTCAATCCTCGCCCGGGAACGGTCTCCGGAGGCCGAAGCGCGGCCGCCCTCGGCGTGGGACCTGTCTCGAACACGGCCAGCGCGATCCCGCCCGTGGTCATGTGCCAACCGCAGGGCCTTGGGTGCGACAGCATCAACGGGGGCAGCGGCGGCGCGCACACGGCGCTCGGCCTGAACTCGGTCGACAGCACCGCGACCTACGGTGTGTCGATCGAACCCCCCGACCAGGGGATCTGCGCCGGGAACGGTTACGTCATCGAGACCCTGAACCTCGGCGAGCTGAGGATCTTCCAGGGCACCACCTTCACGGGCGGCTCCTCGGTCCTCAGCCTCGACAACCTCATGGGGCTCACCGCGCAGGGATGGAGCAGTGCGGGCGACGTGTCGTGCCTGTACGATGCGAGCAACGGCGGGCACTTCTTCCTGACCGAGATCGTCTCCCGGAGCACGGAGATCTCGGGCGGGGCGTTCTCCGGATGCTTTGCGGGAGTGCTGGACGGCTGCCTCGAGGGGATCGCCGTCAGCGCGACCAACAACCCCACGGGCGCCTGGAACACCTACTTCCTCGACCCGAACCTGGTCAACTCCGACCCCGGTGCCGGCTACCTGCTGAACGACTTCGCAAAGATCGGGAACACGCAGGACGCGTTCCTCATCTTCTACGACGAGTTCATCCTGAACGGTAGCCTGATCCCGGCCTGCCCGGCCTACGGCTGCAGCGGGTTCAACGGTGCCCAGGAGTTCGCGTTCAGCAAGAAGGCGCTCGAGCTCGGGTACCCGGTGTTCGAGCCGTTCGGGGGACCGAACCCCTACTTCAACGTGGCCTACGAGAACATGGGGACGGACCCGAACCTGGTGCCGCCCGACGGGGCCTGCTTCACGGGACCGACGGCGGGATTCACCTGCTGGTACCAGGTCATCCCGGCTCAGTCGCCCGACCCGACGCAGTTCGACAACGCGCACGGCGGCAGCGGATTCATGCTGGGGTCGCTCGACTTCTTCGGAGCCGGCGACAACCGCATCGCGGCGTTCTTCTGGACGGGCCTGTCGAACCTCAACAGCATCGGTTGCAGCACATGTTCCGGCCCCACCGGGATCACGTTCGGCGGGGACCTGTTCACCGGCGTGCTGACCTACCAGGACGAGGGAGCCGCGTGTCTCGCGAGCAACGGCGGTTACTGTGGCCTCATGCCGCAGAAGGCCGGACCGATCCCGCTCGGTGCGAACTGCGTGGCGTTCGGCCTCGCGACCACCGTGACCTCCTGTCCGGAGGGTGGGCTCGCGAGCAACGGCGACGGCTTCACCCAGGTATCGTACGCGCAGGGTCAGATCTGGGGCGCCGTCAGCACCCTCGTGGTCCAGCAGTACGGTTCGGGAACCTGCGGAGCCACCGCTTGGTGCGAGACCCACGTCGGAATCGTCTACTGGGTCATTGGAACGGGGGCGTTCAACAGCCACGGTCTGTTGAGCCTCACCGACCAGGGCTATGTCTCCGCGATGCACGAGGACCTCGGCTTCCCGTCGATCGGCGCGGGCGACTCCTACGGCCAGGGAGCGGTGATCGCTTTCGCGCTCTCGGGCAACGGGGGTCCGAAGCACGCGGATGGCGGAGGCTTCTTCCCGAGCACCGCGTACGGCCGCCTGACCCAGCACTCGCACGGGCTCGTCGGAGACGTCCTCCACATCGCCGACAAGGGCAAGGGAACGCAGGACGGCTTCACCGAGTATCAGGGATTGCCGGGTGGCACCCGGCCGCGGTGGGGCGACTACACCGAGACGGTCTTCGTGCCGTCGACGGGAGGGTTCTACTTCTCTACGGAGTACATCCAGTCCCCCAACTGCAGCCCGTCCGCCTTCCTCGTGGACCCGTCCTGTGGCGGAACTCGAGCCCCCTACGCGAACTGGGGGAGCTCGCTCAACTGGGTGAACGGGTAGGGCAAGGTTAACGCCCCTGGACTAACCCTTTCCTCCCCCGGACGCCTCCCGAGCCCCGCGAGGGGCGGGGAGGCGTCGGGAGTTTGTTCGTCTCTCCGTGAGGGTCGACTCGGGGCCGGATCCTCTTGAATCCCTGCCCCCCGGTGGGACTCCGTCACCGCACTATTGGCCGGCGTCCCCGGGCCGTCCCGACAGCCGTTCGAACGCCGGGTCCTCGCGGGTTGCGCCCGGCGGCCCTTCTATCGGCTCGGCGCCGGCGACACGACGGTCCACCTCCTCGGTCCAAAGCGGAGGGGGAGCGGGTAGGAGGGAGCCGAACCCGTCAAGGAGGGAGACATCGGTCGCCGGCCGGTCTACGGCTCGGCCAAGGGGAGCCGTAGCTTAAGCGACCAACTACCGCCGCCCGAGGGAATATGAGGTCGAGGGGAGGGGCGGTATCCGGGACGGACCTTAGGAGGAATCGAACCGACCGAAGGAGCGCGGCGAGATGCTCGGTACTTCACGGAGGGCAGGCACACGCCCCGCTTCCTCGTCGTGGGACCGTGTTGTCGAAGGGGCTACCGAGGGCCCGAGGGAGGGGCCGGCGGGGCGGGAGTTATCGGAGCCGGGGGACCGATCAGCGGCTCGCTGGAATCGGGCCCCGGCGGGCCCGTAACCATTTCCTTATAGAACCCATACCGGAGCGGGCTCGGAAGCGAGAGCGGCCGACGCCTCACCCCGCCTCAACGCGGGTCATACCCTCGCGGCTTGAAACGGCATCGGGGAAGGTCGATTGACGCCCCGGTACGCCGAGATCACTTTCGTCGTCGAGCCTGGCAGCGCTCCCCTCCCTCCACCCGCTCCTCGATTCGTCTGCGAGCTTTGCCGCTCCTGGGCCCGCCACAACCTGACCCTGCGCATCTCGTTCTGCCCAATCCACGGCTTCGCCGCCGAACTGGCGGAGGTCCGACAGACCGGGTACGCGCGCACACGGGGGCCCCCGGGGTGAGTCTCGTGCAGAGGCCGTCGTCTCCGTCAGTGAGGGCTCCCTCCGAGCCCGTTCCGGGCTCTCCTATCCTCTCTAACTCCCCCGAGTTCCGGGACATGAACTACGGTAGTTCCGGTACCGGAACTACCCCTGTTCCGGGCCCGGAACTCCCTTCCCCTCCTACCTCCCAGCGCCACCTCTGGCTCTCCGACCGGACCTGGTCCGAGTTCCGACGCGTCCAAAGGATCGTCTCCCAGCGGGGGCTCGTGGGCTCCTCCGGCCGGGGTAGGGGTCGAGGCAGGTCCGGGGGACGGCCGCCGATCGCCGACGCGACGCTTCTGGAGCTGCTGGAGGCCTACCGCTGGCGGCAGCGCGTGTGCGCGCGTGCTACGGCTCCCCGCAAGGTCGACGAGGCCGCCGTCCGGGCCTTGCGGGTCTTCTACGCCCCCCACCCGTTCGGCTGGCTCGCGCCGTTTCGAGCGGTCGACCGGATGGTCGTCCAGACCTTCCCGAGCTACCGACCCCCCCGACGGCTCCACGTAATCGCCGGATTCTGCGAGAACGGTCTCCTCCGCCCAACGTGGAGCGACGGAGAGGAGTGGATCATCGTCGATTCGGCCCCTCCGCCGATTCGGGTTCCTGACTACCACTACCTCCGAGGCGACCTCGGCTGCCGGCCGCTCGACCAGGGGGCGACGCCCGCCGGATGAGCGAGACGGTCGAGCTCCGGCTGCTCAGCCGGCGCGAACTGGAGAACGTCGTCCTCCTGCTCCAGGGGTACGCCTCCCGACTCAACGCCGTCGTCGAGGAGTTCACCAAGCCGGAGTGGCGCGTTCGGATTGAACTCGACCGCGTGCGGGCCGAGTTCGGCCCTCGAGTCCAGTTCGCTCGCGACGTCGCAGTCGAGCACCGGATCCGCCGGGCGAGGGCGGCCCGGTACGAGCGCTTCTGGCGGAACCTCGAGGAGGCAACGTGATCCCCAGGGACCTCACTCCCGCCATCCTCGAGGGTGAAGTCAGGGATGTTCTCGGGCGCCTGCCCGACGAGTCCATCCATTGTGTAGTCACCTCGCCTCCATACTGGGGACTCCGTGACTATGGCCTTCCCCCGGTACTTTGGGGAGGAAGCCCGTCCTGTTCGCACGAATGGGACACCCCGATTCCAGGCGACCCGAAGGGAGGCACGGGGACCCCGAACGGCAGGAACGTGGTCGCGGCGGGTTATGCACGGGGGGAGCGCAGGGGCCGGTTCTGCCTCTCCTGCGCCGCATGGGCGGGCCAGCTCGGCCTCGAGCCGACGGCTGACCTTTTCGTCGAGCACCTGGCCGGTGTCTTCGACGAGGTTCGGCGTGTCCTGCGATCCGACGGAACGCTGTGGCTGAACCTCGGAGACACTTTCCAGGGGGACAGCCCAGTCCGACGGTCATCCTCGGAGGCATTCTCGGATCATTGGGACCCTTCCCAGACTCGCGGTCGGGGCGGGCCACGGCGGAGCGGCGCGCGAAATGGAGATCTGAAGCCCAAGGACCTCGCGGGAATCCCGTGGCGGGTCACTCTCGAACTCCAGCGACGAGGGTGGTGGCTCCGGTCCGATTGCGTCTGGGCGAAGCCCAACCCAATGCCCGAATCGGTCAGGGATCGACCGACCCGTTCCCACGAATACGTCTTTCTTCTGACAAAGTCAAACCGGTACTTCTACGACGCCGATGGCGTCCGGCAGCCCTATCGACCGGCAACCCGGCTTCGACTGTCCCAGGCGACGTTCGACAGCCAGTCCGGCGGACCGAAGGACTACGGCAGTCGGTCGAATCGTTCTGCTCGACGAGCCCTCGTGAACCTCAAGGGCCGGATGATGGCACCCCAGATCGAGGAGGCACCCCGACGGTTCTCGCCTTTGGGAGCCAATCTCCGTTCGGTCTGGTGGATCCCGACCCGTGGGTATCCCGAGGCCCACTTCGCTACCTTCCCGGAAACCCTGGCTGAGACCTGCATCAGGGCCGGGACCACCGACCATGGAGCCTGCCGCAAGTGCGGAAGCCCCCTCCGGCGCGCCGTCGAGGTCGACTACAAGTTTCTGAGCAAGCCGCTGAACCCCGAGCGGCCCCGGTCCGGGTTCGCGACGGCCAAGCCGAAGGGTCAGCCCGATTCGATCTCCGGCTCCAAGGCGACCAAGGCTGGCGGCTGGGGTGAACTACCCCGAGCCATTCGGATCCCTCGCACGGTTGCCTGGAAGAGCTCCTGCTCGTGTGGGACCGCCGGGACCGTCCCCAGCATCGTACTCGATCCGTTCGCGGGGTCGGGGACGACCCTCGCCGTTGCCCGTCGCTTGGGCCGCCGATCGATCGGAATCGAACTCAAGCCGGAGTACGCCGATCTTGCCCGCCGTCGTATCTCCTCGTTCACCCTCGCCGCGCCGAGTCACGCAGTGGAGGCACACGCGTGATTCCGCAGGACCTGGCCCCGGCCATCCTCGAGGGTGACGTCATCGAGCTGCTTCGCAGCCTTCCGGGTGATTCGATACACTGCGTCGTCACATCCCCTCCGTACTGGGGACTACGCGACTACGGTCTCCGACCGGTCCGGTGGGGCGGGAAGGCGCGATGTGAACACGAATGGGAACCGACCCAGCCACCGCGTCATCGTTGGGCCCACGGCGTCACCGGCGAGGTGAGTCGAGGGAATGCGGCGGTCGCTTACGATGCCCCTGGGGGCGGGTCGACCTGCCGGAGGTGCGGGGGATGGCTTGGCCAGCTCGGCCTGGAGCCCACTCCCGAACGATTCGTGGAGCATATCGCTGGAGTCTTCGACGAAGTCCGTCGGGTCTTGCGGCCGGACGGGACGCTCTGGCTGAACCTCGGCGATACCTACGCTACCCACCCTTCCGGGCTCACGGGCGAGAAGCGATGGAAAGCTTCGACCCTCGCCGGTCGGGTTCGCACGGGGGCCGAGCAGGCCGGTCGGATGGACAAGCGGGCTCCCGGACTCAAGCCGAAGGATCTCGTCGGGATCCCTTGGCGAGTCGCCTTCGAGCTCCAGCGCCGGGGTTGGTGGCTCCGGTCCGATTGCGTCTGGGCGAAGCCGAATCCAATGCCGGAGGCGGTACGGGATCGGCCGACCCGGGCCCACGACTCCGTCTTCCTCCTGACGAAGTCGAGGCGCTACTTCTACGATGCTTACGCCGTCCGCGAACCCCTCAAGGAGAGCACGCTCCGAAGGCTCAGGCATCACCTACCGAACCCGGCCGACAATCGGACCTCCCGTTCGAAGCATCCCGAAGGTGATTTCCGGCGGTTTCCGATGCTCCGGAATTCGAGCCTCTCGGGCCGGAATCTCCGGACAGTCTGGTGGATCCCGACCCAGCCTTACCGCGGGGCCCATTTCGCGACGTTCCCGGAGAGACTCCCGGAGCTCTGCATCCTCGCGGGATCCTCGGAGCGGGGGGCGTGCGCGGAGTGCGGAAGCCCTTGGATGAGAGAGGTCCGTGCAGTCGGAGGAGCTATCGGCCACGCACAACCGATCGAGGCACCACTCGTGTCGGGTCGCGCCCCCGTCGCCGACGCGCCCGGGTGGCATGACGGGAGCTACCGGAGGGTCGACCTCGGGTTTCGCAAGCGCTGCTCCTGCGGGACCGCCCGTACCGTCCCTTGTCTCGTCCTCGATCCGTTTGCGGGAAGCGGTACCGTCCTCGCGGTGGCCCGGCGTCTGGGCCGGAGGTCCATCGGTATCGAACTCAACCCCGACTATGTGACTCTCGCTCGCCACCGCTCGGCCGTTGAGGTCCCCGATGTTGTCCGGCGGGAGGAGGCCTCAGCGTGACGCGGGTCGCACTCTACGCTCGCGTCTCCACGAAGGAGCAGTCGACGGAGGCCCAAGTCGGTCAGCTCACGGCCTACTGCCAGGCGAGAGGGTGGACGGATGTCGCCGTCTTTCGAGACGACGGCATCTCCGGCGTCCGGGACAACCGACCGGAGCTCGACCGACTTCGGGAACGGCTCGCCTCGGGCGAGTTCGATACGATCGTAGTCTCGAAGATGGACCGTCTGGGCCGGTCATTGGGCATGATCCTACGGTTTTGGGACGACGCAGAGGCGGCTGGTGCCCGCGTGATAGTCATCGACCAGGGAATCGACACCTCCACACCGAGCGGTCGCTTGCAGCGGAATATGCTGGCGGCTCTGGCGGAATTCGAGCGCGAACTCATCCTTGAACGAACGCAAGCGGGTATCGCGCGGGCCCGCGCTCTGGGCAAGAAGTTCGGGGCGCCCCGGAGAATCCCGGAGCTCGTCGCGAGGGAGGTACGGGCCCGCAGAGCCCGTGGAGAGAGCCTCAGGCAGATCTCCCAGCGCATGAACCTCAAGCTGGGGGCCGTGCGGTCGGTTCTGAAACGTGACCGAAGTCCGCCCCCGGAATCCGCCGCTTCCGCCTCGACACAAGCCGTGGGGACGTGACCGAAGGGCTGAGATTGCACGCGCGGTCAAGATTCATTGGACTGTCCCAGCGGACT
>VFSW01008260.1_pt1 | contig 14968 bp, 13 predicted proteins | sample 5358111 | NCBI WGS metagenome assembly VFSW01 (sample SAMN11554181, study PRJNA540505) | mine drainage metagenome | isolation source: sediment from site ElyBrook_90M | place: USA: Ely Copper Mine, Vershire, VT | collected 2017 | reverse complement strand
AAAATAGTGTCTGAAGTTCCGCCGCCTTGGGCGGAACAAGTTTATTTTGTTGGGCAAACTGCAAAGGTGCGACAGGCACAAAAGCCAATACCCAGACGCTTTTTAGCCATTTTACCCGCAGTCTTGATTTTTGGTTCTTTGCATCAAGGCAAAGAACAGAAAAACGAACAAGCTGCTTTCTTTCTTTTCGCCTGACCGCAAAGAAAGAAACAAATAAAAGGTCATGGCTGCATTTCATCTTTTCTTCAACGGAATTTTTTATTCCTCGCAATTTGCTAAGCTCGGCGTTATGAATTTCTCAAAAGCCCACCGGGCTTAATTCATACCCAATAGGGATAAAGATCGGGCGAAGGCACAACCTTCACCCAACAGGGGTACCTCCATTTAATTATCCTCTTTTGCCATAAATGATTAATAATCTGCACTAAAGCTGCATAGGCTTATATGCAGTCAGGCAAAATATAGTTATAAAACTTGCAAATCACGCCCGAAATTTTAGTATCTTTGCAAACCATTTCCTAAAACAGGTGAAAAAAGAGAGAGGAGAGGCAAAAATTATATGAGGAGCATAACAGGCTAATGCCAATTCTATAAATCCAATAAACTTCAATTTCATTATGAAAAAAGCGAAAGTGCTTTATGTATCGCAGGAAATTTATCCCTACATGGGAGAAAATACGATGAGCAACATTGCCCGCTTTCTACCGCAGGGCATACAGGAAAGAGGCAAGGAGATAAGAACATTTATGCCACGCTACGGAAGCATAAATGAAATACGCCATGGGCTGCATGAAGTAATCCGCCTTTCGGGTATCAATCTTATTATAAGCAACGACGATCATCCGCTCATCATAAAGGTCGCATCCATTCAGCGTGCAAGAATGCAGGTGTACTTTATAGACAATGAAGATTACTTTTACCGCAAGGCCACCTTCAACGACGAGCAGGGCAAGTTTTTCGAAGACAATGACGAAAGAGCCATTTTCTTCTGCCGCGGCGTTATTGAAACCGTGCGCAAGCTAAGCTGGGTTCCCGACATCATTCATTGCCAGGGATGGATAACCAGCCTGTTTCCGTTCTATGTTAAAAATGCCTGCAAGGAAGACCCCTTGTTTGAGAACGCCAAGGTGGTCTATTCCATTTACGGCGATAAGTTTGAAGGCTCCCTGAATAAAAATTTTGCAAAAAAGGCAGTGTGGGAAAGCGCCGTTGAAGAGGACCTTGCGATGGTAAAAACAGCCCCCACCTTCAACAACCTTACCAAGCTGGCAGTACAATGGAGCGATGCAGTGGTTAAAGTAGATCCGTCTGTTGACCCTGATGTGGCTAAATTTATCAAGAAATCGGGTAAGCCGGTGCTTGAGCATTCGGAAGAAAATTACATGGATGCTTACTCCGATTTTTACGATGAAGTGCTGGCTACAGATGAAGTGTTGGTGGATGAATAGGTTTCTTCTGACATGTTGTATTAGCGCTTTTGCCTGTATTTCCCTTATATCCTGTAATGAGAATACAGGGCTGGGAAGCAACATATTGCCATCCAACAAGATTCTGAACCCGTATTTTGTGGATACGGCAACGGTGCTTACCTCAATAAAACTAAGCGATTCCATACCCGCCAACGGCGCAATATGGAACTTGCTGGGCAGTTATAACGACCCTGTTTTCGGGCTTACTTCCGCCGCACTCTATACACAGGTTGACCTGCCCGGGAATATAAGTTCCATCGCATTCGGACCCTATGAGGCAAAAACACTCGATTCGGTTGTGCTGCAGCTTCCGTACAACTATGGCAACACCACCTATTACGGATCGCTCGGTGCGCAAACATTTGTAGTGGATACCCTTAGCCTGCTCAACAACAGCCTGCCTCTGGTATCATCCAAATTGTATTACTCCTCCGACAACCTGCCCCACAGCAGCAGGCATATAGGCATGGCCACCATTACCCCAAACGTAACACAGCCCGTTTCGCTTTATTATCCGAACAAATACAACGCCTATAACTACACTCCTCTTTTACGCATCAGGCTGAACAATTCATTCGGGCAATACATTATGTCCTGCGCCAATCACGGTTACCCGCAGGGCGACAGCAGCTATTATCTTTCCCCATCCACGCCCGCCAACTTTTTAAACCTTCTTAAAGGCCTCTGCATTTCCACCTCCAATCCGTCCCTGCTTCCCGGTCAGGGAGGCATCCTGTCCATCAATCAGAATATTGTTGGCGCGGGACTCTACTTCTATTACCGGTATTACAACACCGCCATCAGCGCCTGGGATACCGCACTGGCCGCTTTTACAATTGGCAACAGCGCCTCCTTCAATAACTTCAGCCACGATTATTCCACAACAAAATTTTATGTACCCGGCAAAGACTCCATTTACTCTCCTAATGTGGCTTATGTACAGGGAATGGCAGGCGTAAAAACCCAAATTACCTTTCCGTACCTGTCAAACTGGATAAGTAAATCAACCCCCAACTTCCTGAATAAAGCCGAACTGGATATACCCGTAAATACAACCGCTACCGGCATTGACATACCTGCCGGCGAACTGAACGTGGTAATGGACTCACTCGGTTACCAGTCGAACATAACCGACTACTACATGGGCCTGGGCTGGTACGGCGGAACCTGGGATGCCACCAACCACCAGTACGTATTCAATATAACACGGTACATACAATATATCATAGACGGCAAGAAACACAATTTCGGTTTATACCTGGTTGACGGCGCCGAGGCCATTGATGCAAACGGGGTGGTATTATACGGCTCGGCAAAAAACCCGGCCAATGTAAACCAGCGTGTGCGCTTAAAAATGTTTTACACCCCGCTGAAACAATAGGGAAGCAAGCACAGCGCCGCCGCCGAAAAGCAGCGCCGGTTAAAAAAATCATTTCCACCAGCGGGCAAAATTGGAAGGTATTGCGTACCTTTGCTCACATTAAGTACTTGCCTGCCGCCCTGCAACAGGTCAACAGGAACTAAGTACAGGATTCAACCAAAACAATGACTCTATGTGCGGCATAATGGCATATATAGGAAGCAAGGAAGCATATCCCATCCTTATTAAAGGACTCCACCGCCTTGAATACCGAGGTTACGACAGTGCAGGGGTAGCCCTTTTGGATGGAAAGCTGAAAGTGTACAAATGCAAGGGTAAGGTGGACGACCTGGAAAACCTGTGCAAAAACAAAAATACATCCGGTAACATTGGAATTGCACACACACGCTGGGCTACCCACGGCGAACCAAGCGATGAAAATGCACATCCTCATTTTTCGCAGTCGGGTAAAATTGTTGTTATTCATAATGGAATCATAGAGAATTACGCCCCTATAAAAGAGGAGCTGAAAAAAAGAAAACATAAATTCATAAGCGAAACGGATACCGAAGTGCTTGCCCATCTGATTGAGGCCGTGCAGGAAAATGAGGGCTGTTCACTTGCAGAAGCGGTTCGTCTTTCACTCAACCAGGTTATAGGCGCCTATGCCATAGTTGTGCTGTCGCGCGATAATCCGAATGAGCTGATAGCCGCAAAAAAAGGCAGCCCCCTCGTTATAGGAGTAGGCAACAAGGAATTTTATGCAGCCTCCGATGCCACGCCTATTATAGAATACACCAAAAATGTGATATACCTCGGTGAGGAGGAAGTAGCCGTTTTGAAGCGCGACGGGGAAATAAAGATCAAGACCATAAAAAATAAGAATAAAACTCCCTATATAGAAGAACTTGAAATGCACCTTGAAGCCCTTGAAAAAGGCGGCTTCCCGCATTTTATGCTGAAAGAGATTTATGAGCAGCCCCGTTCCATAAGGGACAGCATGAGGGGACGGCTGAATCTGGAAAAAGGCTATGTAAAGCTTGGCGGCATAGCCGATTATCAGCAAACTTTAATTAATGCCAAACGGATAATCATAATTGGCTGCGGCACCTCCTGGCACGCAGGGCTTGTGGGCGAATACCTTATCGAAAACATTGCGCGGATACCCGTAGAGGTGGAGTACGCTTCGGAATTCCGATACCGAAACCCCGTTATTCACAGCGATGATGTGGTAATTGCCATTTCGCAATCGGGCGAAACAGCAGATACGCTTGCCGCTATTGAGCTGGCTAAATCAAAAGGGGCGACCATATTCGGCATTTGCAACGTGGTAGGCTCGTCCATACCGAGGGCCACCCATGCGGGTTCTTATACCCATGCCGGTCCGGAAATTGGTGTGGCATCCACCAAGGCCTTTACCGCCCAAATTACAATACTTGCCCTAATGGCCCTTGAAATTGCCAAAGCCAAGGGCACCATACCCAAGAACAAGCTGATACAACTGTTAAGCGAACTGGATTCGATACCCGCCAAAGTAGAGGAAGTACTTGCCACCAACAAACGCGTGGCTGCCATAGCAAGAATATTTTCCAAGGCCCGTAATTTTCTCTACCTCGGACGCGGCTATACCTTTCCTGTAGCACTTGAAGGCGCCCTCAAACTTAAAGAAATCTCCTATATACACGCTGAAGGTTATCCTGCCGCCGAAATGAAACACGGTCCCATAGCACTTATTGATGAAAATATGCCGGTGGTGGTAATTGCCACACAGGGCGCATCGTACGAAAAAGTAGTAAGCAACATACAGGAGATAAAAGCGCGGAAAGGAAAAGTGATAGCCGTGGTTACCAAAGGCGATACGGTGGTGGAAGAACTCGCCGACTACTTTATAGAAGTTCCCGAAACCGATGAGCGGCTGGCGCCCCTTATCGCTGTGGTGCCTTTACAACTGCTGTCATACCATATAGCAGTTATGCGCGGCTGCAACGTTGACCAGCCAAGAAACCTGGCAAAATCGGTTACGGTGGAATAAATAGAGTCCGGAAGGTTTCTGTACGGGTATTCCTGTCGGTATATATTCAGGAACAGAGGTGTATTCATTTCCTTTTTCTGCTCCACATAAACAGCGAGTTGTTGTGGGCGTACACATTTACATCTTTACACACAACAATAAGCATAAAATCTACAAACGGCAATACCCCCGCTATGCCGCCATAGCTTGCAATGTATGCAAGGGGTATCAGTGGGCTGGTACCCAGATAAACGCGGTGCAGGCCTAATATGCCTCCCGTAAGTGGGAATGCAAGCAGGGCTGCTATGAGCCTGTGTTTGCGGTGTTGCCCGGAATCCGTGTCAACCGCCATTTGTGATGCATGAGCGGTGAACCGAACCGTCTTCCTGTGGGAAATATTTTGCAACCTTGCGCTGCTGTACGCATAATTGCAGACAAAGATGAACAAAAGCGCAGCCGCAAATTTTCCAAAGAAATTTGACCGGATATGGTTCTTCCGTGTCCCCTTCTGCCCGACAGTCAGGGCGCATTTATTCATGTTATCTGGCGCTGTCGAACCTTTTAGCAACTTCTTCCCAGTTGATTATATTCCAGAAATTGGTAATATATTCCGGTCGCCGGTTCTGATATTTCAAATAGTAAGCGTGTTCCCACACATCCAGTCCGAGAATGGGTAAACCTTTACATTCTGATACATCCATCAGCGGGTTGTCCTGGTTAGGTGTAGAACAAACTGCCAGTTTGCCGCCGCTTACACAGAGCCAAGCCCATCCGGAACCGAAGCGGGTAGCTCCTGCATCGGAAAATTTTACTTTAAAGTCGGCAAAAGTACCGAAAGCCGCTTTAAGGGCATCGGCAAGTTTGCCCGTAGGTTCGCCGCCGCCATTGGGTTTCATCATGTTCCAGAAAAGATTGTGGTTGTATGTGCCGCCGGAATTATTACGCACCACGGGCGGCTGCTTTGAAACATTTTTCATAATTTCCTCAAGAGACATATTCTCTTCCGGTTTTCCTTTTATTGCATTGTTCAGGTTATTGATGTATGCCTGATGATGCTTGGTATGGTGGATTTCCATTGTAGCAGCATCAATGTAAGGCTCAAGCGCATTGTATGCGTAGGGTAATTGGGGAAGGTTAAACATATAAGATGGTTTTTGATTGTTTTGAATCAGTTTAAGAACATGGCAAAATTACAGATTTTTATCGTTACGGCTCACTCAAATTTCCTGTGGAGCAGGTGCCAGTTATTAACAGAGCCGATTTATTATTCGCTTAATTCCGGCAACTTTTTAATAATCCGCGCCGGAACGCCAACCGCAGTTATCCGCGCAGGTAAGTGATTAATGACGACGGCGCCCGACCCAATAATGCTACCCTCGCCCACGCTTGCGTCGGGTATTACAACGGCTCCTGTGCCCAGAAAGGCGTCTTTTCCTATTTTCACCCTGCCGGCGGTATGCACTCCTGGTCCGAGGTTGGCGCCGCTTTCTATTATATTGTCGTGATCTATGGTTGCGCCGGTGTGTATATTCACACAGTCGCCTATTTTGGTTCCTGTTACCACAATTACACCTTGTCCCAGATAACAGCCTTTGCCGATAACCACATCCGGATCGAGGTAAACGGTGGGGTGTATGGCGTTAATCAATTCCAGACCGGAGGCAACAATGCGTTCCGAGAGTTGCCTTCTCATGGCATTGTTCCCGATTGCTACGATGGCACACTCCACACCAAGCGTTTTCTTATAGTATTCCAGATCATTTATACCTCCCAAAACGGGTATCCCTTTTATGGCTGTGCCTTTTTTTGCCGGGTCGTCGTCGGCAAATCCTATTACCTGGTATGCTGAACCCGCTTTTAATATCTCCAGCACCACCTTGGCGTGTCCGTCGGCTCTGGCTCCTAATATGATGGTGCGCTTCATTTTAAAATCTTCAGCATTTTATTAAATCAAAAATAACAAAATTACTCCAGCCGTGGCAAACAAAAGGAGACCGGCGCATGAAGCCCGTGCCTGCCCGCCCTGGCTTTAACGCTATAATTGTGGCGTTGTTCAATTATCAGATTTGATGGCAAACCAACCCCGCTTTATATGTAATGTGGGGTTAGCTGCGCCGCCATCAGTCAATAAATACCGCATTATTTTTTATGCGGGGATGTAATTCGGGTTTCTCGTTCCCATAACCTATCACGATAGAAAGCAACACCTTTTCCTTCTTTGATATGCCTAATGCTTTTGCCGCTTCTGTTTCTTCAATAAACTTACCGAAACCAACGGGACAGGTATCCAGTCCCAATGATTTAGCTGCAAGCATGATGTTCTGCGCGCACATGCCTGTATCCAGCTGCGCCCACTCATTGCCCGGAGGCGCGGTAATGAAAATAACCACCGGCGCGCCGTGGAACACATCGTAATTCTTACTTATAATTCCCGATAGAAGCCCCAGATGATAATGCCCTGCCGCCGCTTTTGTAATTTGTCCGGCGCAGGTATTTATTACCGTTTTACTCGTTACCACATAAAACTTCCATGGCTGCCTGTTCATAGCCGAGGGCGCCATACGTGCGGCATCGAGCAACCTTTCTATAAGCTGGCGGGGTACTGGATCATTGCGGTACTTTCTTACCGCCCTCCGTTCGAAGATGGTAGTAAGGGTTGCATTCATTTTTTCAACCCGATTTTCCGCCAATGTTTCCATAGCTTTCATTTTTTTTCAAAGATAATTCGGCTTCATGCAATTTATAATGAGCAAGTTCACGTTTTATTATGACAATGCGCAGCCGCCGCCGCGCATAGGTTCATTTGCCGTATCTTTGCGGTGTGAAGCGCGGCAACATCATCTTCCTTAGCTTTTTCATCGGGTTGGTCTTTCTCGGGCTTATAGGTGTACAGCTCTATTGGATAGACAATGCGGTGCGGCTGTCGCAGCGCCATTTTGCGCACGATGTGGAAGACGCCCTGAACGAAGCCGTAAAAGGCTTTGAAAAAATATCTACCCTCTCCAGGCTAACACAGAGGTTCAATTTCAGGAAGCAGGCGGTCCGCTGGCTTTCGCCCCAGGAAGACAGCAATGTGCGCGGAACCAAAATAACCAAGGATACCACAGGCGAGGGCGGGGCCTATACCGTACGCTCCAACCACTATAACATGAAGGTTTACGAGGAACTCTCCACCGATTCCAACGGGGTGGTAAAAAGCAACCTTCGTCATTATTATATCAACGGGGATACTACGGGCCAGGAACCGCAGACGGGTATTCAGTTCAATGCGAAGAATACCCTTACCGGAGGCGATTCACTCGACAGGAAACTACAATGGATCATGCGGCGCTCCGACGTGATGAATGAAATTTTCGACGAACTCGTCAGCATAAACGTTTACAACGACATCAATCCGCATATAGATACCCTGCAGGTAGATTCATTGCTGCGCAGCGCCCTGGCAGATAAGGATATTCATATCCCGTTCAAGTTCGGAATCCTAAATACTTCTCGCGACAGTGTGGTAGCCGCCCCCAAAGGCTCGGACCCTGCCAGGCTGATGAATTCTACGTTTGTAGTGAACCTGATGCCGAACAATGTCTTTATGCATGAGCGCCTGCTGTCGGTTTATTTTCCCACCGAAACAAACTTTCTTCTCTTCAAGCTGCGCTTTATCCTTCTTACCTCCTTACTGCTGCTTACAATTATTATAGCCGGGTTCTATTACGCCATTTCCACCATACTGCAGCAAAAGAAACTATCGGATGTAAAAAATGATTTTATAAACAACATGACCCATGAATTCAAAACCCCTATCTCAACTATTTCACTTGCATCGGAAGTGCTGGGCGACAACACCATAAGCAAAACAGCCGAAACCGTGCAAAAATACCTGGGCATTATACGCAGCGAAAACAAACGTCTCGGAACGCTTGTGGAAACAGTGCTGCAGGCTGCCTTGCTGGATAAAGGGGAGCTGAAGCTGCGCAAACAGGAAACGGATATACATCAGGTAATAACCGACGTGGTGCAAAGCCTGCACCTGCAACTGCAAAGCAAAAAAGGAAAGGTTACCCTGAACCTTAATGCACATCGCTACTCCCTGCTTGCCGACCGTATGCACATCTGCAACATTATATACAACCTGACAGACAACGCACTGAAATACTGCAAGGCCGAACCGCGGATAGAGATCTCGACCGAAAGCACCGCAGAAGGTATTACCATTACCGTAAAATACAACGGGATAGGCATAAGCCGCGAACAACAGAAGAAGGTATTTGAAACATTTTACAGGGTTCCCACAGGCAATGTGCACAATGTAAAAGGCTTCGGGCTGGGGCTAAGCTATGTAAAAGCAGTGGCTGAAAAGCATGGCGGAAATGTGCGGGTTGAAAGCGAACCGGGAATCGGCAGCTCCTTCATTGTATATTTGCCATTTGAAAAAGCACTAAAATAAATTGCGAACCGGTAATCATTAATAATAATTCTGATTCAACAACAAAACCCTCCCGCTATGGAAAATGAAATAAAAACCCGCCTGCTCCTTGCTGAAGACGATGAAAGCCTCGGATTGCTGCTGAAAGACTTTTTACAGGCAAAAGGATTTGAAGTAACCCTTTGCGACAACGGCAACAAAGCCTTCGACGCTTTTACAAAGGATACATACGACCTATGTATATTCGATGTAATGATGCCCGAAAAAGACGGAATAGCGCTTACAAAAGAGGTGCGCATGGTGAACAAGAACATCCCCATTATGTTCCTTACCGCCAAATCGATGAAAGAAGACATCATAGAGGGATTCAACCGCGGCGCCGATGATTATATCACCAAACCCTTCAACACCGAGGAATTGCTGGTGCGCATACAGGCCCTGCTGCGCAGGAGCAAACCGAAGGAAGACGGCACCGATGAGTTTCAGGTGGGAGCTTACACTTTCAACTACCGATCACAAATGCTCGACTACAAGGGGAAGCACGAAAAACTAACCACGAAGGAAGCAGAACTGCTCCGGCTGCTCTGCCTGAACGCCAATAATGTGCTTGACCGCAATTTTGCGCTAAAAGCCATTTGGCACAACGACAGCTATTTTAACAGCCGAAGCATGGATGTGTATGTTACCAAACTCCGGAAATTCCTGAAAGACGACCCCAATGTGCAAATTATAAACATACATGGTAAGGGCTTTAAGCTGTTTGTTGAAAAGGGCTCCTGAAATATCTGATAACAGCGCTAATTTTTGCCGCTGAAATAACCCTTGTCGTAAGCATTGCAGTATTGCGAGTAATAGCCATCAATGGTTTTTGAGTAGCCGCGGGCAAAGTCCATCACTTCATTCACCATCCCTTTTTCATTCCGCGCAAATGAAATAAGCTCATCGGCAATTGCCGAACCCTGCCTGCCGGAGCTTCGCAGATTGCTCCATGCACAAATTGCCCCCATGTTTTCCAACACATTTTTTAATTTTTTCAGGTTGCCATGAAACATGGTATAGTCAATTCTGTCGGCCGCCGGCTGCATTTCCTTCAATACATAATCTTTCCCGCCTATAGTAATAGGGGCAAGCAAAGCGGGCGGCACGGAAAGTATTCTCTTTTGTACTTCCACTATTCTATTGGCATCGCTTTTCCATTTGGGCTGCGGAATATGTATAAATTTTTCAGCGCAGGGAGGGGTGGTTTCTTTCAAGTCAATCAGGAAGCACCCGTTTGGCGCGCCCCGTCCCTCTATAAGCGCTACATATCGTTTTATGCCAAGACTTGATGTACCTGCAATGCGGAAAGCCACGTCTTTCACTTTATAAAAGTCAGGTTTTGCAGTCTTTTTTGCCCAGGAATGAACAGCATCCATAACGATTCTTTTTTCAGTTTCCTTGAGAGCTAGTGTGTGCTCATGGTTAATAAGTATCTTTGTTTTACGATTCTTTGTAACAGTTTTCTGTTTAAGGAACGATTTCCTTTTACGCCTTTGAACCTTGCGCAGGAACTGCCTGATAGCGCCTTTTGTAGTTTGCTTTTCAAGGTCCCTTATATAGCCTTGCTTCAGCATATCGAAATACTTAACTGTAAATAACCTGCACAAGCTGTGCGCTTCGTGCCGGGTGATGTTCAGATTGGTTGAAGCGACAAGGATACTTGTAAGCATTCTCGCAATGTCGAGCAAACAGGGGCCCAGCAGGCATTCGTCAAAATCATTTATGTCGAAATAGGCAATGCGGTTGTCTCCCTTATAACTGCCGAGGTTTTCCAGATGCAGGTCGCCGCATAGCCATACATTGGGCGAATCGTGCAGAAAGGAGTGCCTTTGCACATCTTCGTAAAAAATATAGGGAATGGCGCGAAGGAAACGGTATTTATCCTCCCGCATGGCTTTATACTTCAGGGCTAAAATTCCGGGAACCCTGCCTTTGTCATATTCCTTTATCTTATGTATTATGGAGGCAGGCATAGGCGGCGGCTAATAAATTGTTTCCGTCTTTACCCGGTCAATGTAGATCAGGCGGAGCACAAATTCCCTGTAAATTTCACTTTCGTCGGCCATGGTGTTGTCAACTCATTTCGACTTCAATTCATACTCGCGCAGGAGGTGAAATACCTTTTCCAGGGTAGCGGGGCTGAATGTTTTGGCCGCCTTCTCGTAATCGGGAACAAAGTAGGGGTTCACACCCAATCGGGCTGCCACGTTGTTGCGCGAGCGGTCGCGGAGGGAATGGAGCAGCATAATCTTGCTGAAATAATTATATAGCGACATCATGCACACTACGAAAGGGTTTTCCTTAGGGTTGGAGGCAAAATATTCTGCTATCTGCACCGATTTGGCCATGTTGCGGGTTGCAAGGGCATCCTGCAATTCAAAAATATTGAAATCCTTGCTGATGCCTATGTTCCGTTCTATGTCGGAAACGGTAATTTCGGCAGGAGGCGAGAGGTTGATCATCAGTTTGCCCAGTTCGTTGGCTATTTTCGAAAGGTCGTTGCCCAGGTACTCGGCAAGCAGGGCCACCGCCTTGTGGCCTATGATGTAGTTCTTTGATTTAAGATAGTCTTCTATCCAGCCCGGTATTTTATCGTCCCATATTTTTTTTGATTCAAACAATACCGCCTTCTTGGATAACTTCTTCCCCAACGAGGTGCGCATGTCAACCTTTTTGTACTTGTAGCAAAATACAATTATGGTTGACTTCATTGGATTATCCAGGTAGGAAACAAGCAGGTTCTTGTCGCCTTTTATCTCGCCGCTACCTGTCTCTCTGGGCAAAAGGTCGCGCAAATCCTGTGCTTCCTTTACAATAATCACCTGGTAGCTGCTCATCATCGGAAAACGGTATGCGGCATCCAATACCGAGGCTATATTTTGGTCGCGTCCGTAAAATACCATCTGGTTGAATTCGCGTTCGCCCTCATCCAGCACATTTTTTTCGATGTATTGCGACAGCAGGTCAATATAATAAGGCTCGTCGCCGCAAAGGAAATACACTGGGTGGTATATCTTCTTTTCAAGTTCCGATATGATTTCCTTGTAGGTCATTTTGCAGCGTTCTCAAGTTTCAAATTTATCATTTATGTTCTTACCTTTGCAACATGAACATCCCGCATGGCTTCCCTGAACTCAACTTCCCGGCCTATTCCTTCAGATTAAGGGACGAAGCCGGCGAATATCAGGTATTTGACCCGGTACGGAAAAAGTTTGTAGCCCTTACTCCCGAAGAATGGGTCAGGCAGCACGTAATCATGTATCTGAAAGAGGCAAAGGGTTATCCTTTGAGCCTGCTTATGGTTGAAAAGCAATTCAAATTAAACAGGCTGGTAAAAAGAGCCGACATAGTGGCATACAACAACAGCGGCAAGGCTGCCCTGATAGTTGAATGCAAAAGTTCCGAAGTAGCCGTATCACAGGATACCTTCGATCAGGCCGTTCGCTACAACCTTGCCCTTCGCGTAAAGTACCTGATCGTAACCAACGGGATAAACACCTATTGCTGCTCGCTGGAAAACGGGGAGTACAGCGCATTAACCGATGTTCCGGAATATAGTTTGCTTTAAATTTTTAAATGCCATCAGGGCTTTTTCAGAATTTTATACCCTGCTCTAATTATACCGGTAACGCCACACTTTAATCTGTTCATTGTCGAAAAGAAGTTGTGTATTTAGAAGTTGATTACCGAATTTAAATTTAAGGGTTGAATCGGAAATAGCGGAATTCTGCCACAGCAACGATTTTTTTACCAGCAGGATGATTCCCTGTTTGTGCCTGCCAATTATGGAATTGATGGCCGCCCTGCGCGTGGAGTCAAGCACATTGCCTTCCTGAACACAAAGATTATCGAGCCCGAGTTTTGTTTGCAGCGCCACATAATAGGTATTTTCCCACTCCCAGAAATCCACTATCAGTCCGCCGCCCGGTGGCAGATTGTGGTTTACAATCCCGGATACCTGCACTGCGGTTTGGTTGGAAAGGCGCGGCAGCGGTGTAATGTTGCCTACATTATAAACATAGCTCAATGCGGCGGTAAGCAGAACGAAGAGTATGGCAAGGCGCTTTTTTAGTGCGGTCATTTCGGCAAACCAGGGTGCAATGAAGGGTATGCCCAGTACGCTTATGGTGGAAACAAAACGCGCGTGAAGAAAGATTGTTCCGTACAGGGCATTGATGGCAGTAATCAGATAAAACACCACAAACAGCGAGCCGCACCATGCCGCCCCGAGGCGCAATTTGAGTGTGCGTATGATGCGGGCTATGGCTATAAATACAAAGGGGCCGAGCGATATGAGCAGGCACAGCGGATAAAACCAGATGCGGCGCAGGTAATCGGTAAGATGCGGCGGAGGCTGATCCACGTGCAGCGACCACGGGTATTCGCGAAACATTCCCTTAAGTGAATAATTGTCGGTAATGAAATGTGTGAGCAGAACCGAGAGCGGGTAAAGCATGGCCACGGCAAGGAAAAGCAGGGTGTGTTTTATTCCGGCCTTTACCAAAATAATCACAGCCATGAGAGCAATGAATATCCAGAATTCGAACCTGATACCCGCACCGATGGTTGCAAACAAACCTGCAAACACAAAATTGCCTGATGCTTTTCCATGAAATCCGCGGGAGAGAAAGTTGAGCACCACCACCAGCAGAAGAAGATAAGGAGGCTCCGACATATTCATCAGGCTGTTGCGGAAGATGATGGGGCTTGCCGCCAAAAGACAGGCCGCCGCAAAGGCTCCATCGGGGCTGAATTCGCGTTTCACAAAATAGTAGAACGGGAAAAGCATAACCACCGAAAGCAGGATATTCAGCGCCACGGGTGCATATACAGGGTTATTCCATATTGCAAGGGCGGCGCCGGTCATATAAAAATGAAAAGGCCCCCAGACGCTGTGGGTGAGCCATTCCGGATGCTGGAGCCAGGCCAGCCCCAGCCAAGTTCTGCAGGCCGCATCGGAATCGGCGTTTTGGGCAAGGGGCAGCAGGGCAAATTTTACAATCAGCACGGCGGCGGCCAGTACAAATATCTTTTTATCCTTGACAACCACTACCCTTTTGATTAAATCATTTGATGTTATCGGACCATAAAAATTCGCTCAAAGCCTTACGGATGATTTACGCAAGGCTCCGGCATTGTTTTTATTTTGCCGAAAGCTTGGTGTTGAAGACTCTTTTTCCATCGCGGAAGGTAACTACAAAAGCGTCCTTATAGCCCTCCTTGCGGAGCATTGCCTGGTTATCCACCGCCTCCTTGGTGGAATTATAACAACCCGATGTAAACTTATATATGTTATTGTCCACATACACAGCCACCTGCGGCAGATTGGCAAAGCGGCTATCATGCAGGGATAATGGCGAGGAGGATACCAGAAACTGTACCTTGTAAACCAGCCTGCCGGTTTCAGTATCGCTTTTAATCGTCGCTTTGGCGGCAAGGGCCTGCTTCGGGGCGGCAACAGTATCGTGGCGAGGCTCTCTTACAGGCAGTTGTTTTACCGGCGCCTTTTGCATATCCGCAACCTCCTCCTTCATTCTATTTACTTTTATGCGGTTGCTGTCATCCTTTGCGCTGCGTTTCCTGTCAGGGGTGGCGGCGGTTTGGGCGGTATCCGGGTTGGTCTTTGTCCGGCTTACCTGCGCGGTATCCGGTGTAGCCTTTACAGGGTT
>VFSW01008259.1_pt1 | contig 14968 bp, 14 predicted proteins | sample 5358111 | NCBI WGS metagenome assembly VFSW01 (sample SAMN11554181, study PRJNA540505) | mine drainage metagenome | isolation source: sediment from site ElyBrook_90M | place: USA: Ely Copper Mine, Vershire, VT | collected 2017 | reverse complement strand
ACGGTGATCACCACGTTTCCGCCCTGGAATTCCTGCAGCCGGCGCATCATCTTCAGCGCCGTCTCCTCGGTATAGAAGAATTCGGCATTTTCCGCCAGGCCTTTCACTTCCTCGGGCACCATACGCGAACCGGTGGCGATCACCAGCACGTCGTAATCGTAGGTCTTGCCGCCCTTCGTTACGACCTTGTTGTTGTCGAGCTGGAACGTCTCGACCGGGTCCACATGGAACTCGATGCCCTGCTCGAGCAGGCTCGCCTGGTCGCGATACATCGCATCCGGCGTAGTGCGGCCGATCGCAAGGTAGAGCAAGCCGGGTTGATACAGATGCCGGTCCGACGCCGACAACATGGTGATGCGGGCTTTCCCCGCTCGCAATTCGGAGCTCAGCCGCCGCGCCAGATTATTCGCCAGGATGGTACCGCCCATGCCGCCGCCGATGATGAGTATTTTCATTCCCGCCTCCTCAGGTTGACATCGATTACAACATCTCCTATTTCGCTTTTTACGCTGCTATTTGCTTTTCCTCACCGTTATATGCCAGACACCCGCCTCTTCAGTCGTGGATACGTGCTCGTGGCCGACCTTGTGCACCCACTCCGGGATGTCCTTAGCCGAGCCCTTGTCGTTGGACAAGACCTCGAGTTCGTCGCCGATCTGCGACATTTTCAGAACACCGATCAGTTCCATCAGCGGCCCCGGGCAAAAGCTGCCCCGGCCATCGATGATTTTTTTCTCCGTCATAATCGCGCCTCCTCGGTTCGCGGCTTGGGCCATTCCGGGATTATGGGAATGGCCCCCGGTTTAGGGGAGCATCAGGTGCCGAGGAAGGGCGGCCCTTCCGTTCCCGGCTCGATCCTCTCATTTTGAAACAAAAATTCAGAAAGTCCAGACCTGGGCACCTGCGGCCGCGGTCAGGAATGCAGTGAGCCCGGTCGGCTCTCCGATATAGGACTCCAGCGTATCGGTCTCGATGCCTGCGATGTCCAGCGCCATGGAGCAGGGCAGGATCTTCGCGTCGCCCAGCTCGACCGCCTGTCTGAACAGCGTCTTGAAATCCGGTGCCTTTTTTTTCACCAGGAGATCGCCGAATGTACCCTCGCTGGGCACGACGGCCGAGGTGCCTTTGATGAAATGGGGCACCGCGTTCATAGACAGGAATACGGTGACTTCGATGCCGCTCACCGCAGCGACCGAAGCCGCCATGGCTGCCATTTGCAGGCGTTCGCGGGTTCCGGAAACCACCACCACGCAGATTTTTTCTACGGCCACGGCACTCCTCCTGACGAACTCGAATCGGCGTCCCGAATCAGATGCTGGCGGCGACGGGGCTACGGCACCGCTCTACGCACCGTTGACTGCGATCTCGCTCGCCACCGCCTCGCAAGGATTGGATCACGCTCTGCAAAGTTACGGAAAAAGACTACGCCGGGCCAAGGGAATATGCAATGCCAACGCATAATCGCGAACATTTGATCCAACGGGATTACCCATTCTCATTCCGCGGCAGCTCGGATCACTTGCGCTTCAGGAAGAAGATGTATTCGTTGTTAGCTTCGGTCTGCGACAGCAACTCGTTACCGGTCTGCTTGCAGAACGCCTGGAAATCCTTGACCGACCCGAGATCGGTCGAAACGATGCGCAGCACCTGGCCGCTTTGCATGTCGGTCAGCGCCTTTTTCGCGCGCAATATGGGCAGCGGGCAGTTCAAGCCACGCGCATCCAGGTCTTTGTCGAAGGTCATGGTCGCTTCCTTTTGATGGTGAAAGGTTAGTCGGACGGCGATGCTGCGCCGGCGCTTGCGGATCTGGGAAAGTCAATGTAGCAGAAACACGGTGAGTTGCAACAGGCGGGCGAAGTGCTCAGGAAATAGCCTGGTAGTACAGGTTCTGCGGGTGCTTCGCCTGCGCGAAAAAAAACCAGCGTTCCGCGAGCAGGCCCAGATACTGCAGCATGAACGCCGCTGCCAGCACCGGCCAGGACGCCTGGGCGGCTCCGGCAGCGAGCAGGGCCAGCGGCAGGGGGAACACCAGCAGCAGAAATGCCCACTTGACCGCGCGCAGCCAGGCAAACGATCTGCCGTGGAAGAAATCGCGCGTGTTGAACGAGCCGCCCATGAAACCCTGGGCTTTCTGCACGATGCGCGGATGCTTCACGCCTATGGCCGTCTGTAGCGTCGACTTCGGCCGCAGGCGCGCGTTGCGCGCGAGCGCGGCGCTGCGCATGGCCAGGGCCGCCAGAGTAACGCCAGCGGTCCAAGCGGCCGCAGTCGCGACCAGTGCGGGCGCCTGCGCCGCCGCCCATGCCGTGCCCAGCAGGAAGCCGGAGGCGCAGCCCAGCAGCAGGTAGTTGATCACGGTGAGCGGGGTATGCCATTCCTGCAGAAAAGGCAGGCAGGCGTAGATCATGCCGGTGCACACGAACAACAGCAGCGCCAGCGCCAGTCCCACGGATCCGAGCGTCAGAGTCAGGTCGCCCGCGCCGTGCAGATGATGCGCCAGGCCGAAGGCTGCCACGCTGGCCATGAAGACGGGGAGCACGATGACCTCGCGCGACAGCCACGAGGTGCGCCACATCGCGGCCGAACGCCAGGCGCGCTCGGGGCGGCCCAGATGGAAGAACGAGGCGAACAGCCCCGCCGTGAGCAGCGCGAGCACGAGCACGCAGCCCAGCGAGAAGTACGGCGCTGCGGGCATGGCCCAGAGACCCAGGAAGGCGCCGAGCTCGGCCGAATAGAGCGCGATGAACAAACCCTGACCCGCGCCGATCAAAGTAGTCAGAAAAATCACCGAGAATGCGGGACGCATGGCAGCTACCAGGAAGTGCTGTCGTCGAGCGATGGCGAGCGCACATCCGGCTTGGGCAGCTTGCCGTCGATCTTGAGCGGATTGTCCACCCGCTCGAGCTCGTCGCGATGCAGGGTGATCTCGGTCTTGCGCCGCGGCAGATAGTGATTGGCCGGATGCGTGCCCCACTCCGGCATCAGGGCGTAGCCGCCCGAGTCGCGTATCGCCTGCGACACCGCCGACTCCGAATCGTGCACGTCGCCGAACAGGCGCGCGCTGGTCGGGCAGGCCATGACGCAGGCGGGCTTGCGGTCCGCAGGCGGGAGCAATTCGTCGTAGATGCGGTCCACGCACAGGGTGCACTTCTTCATCACCTTCTGGTGCTCGTCGATCTCGCGCGCGCCGTAGGGGCAGGCCCAGGCGCAGTACTTGCAGCCGATGCACTTGTCGTAATCGACCAGCACGATGCCGTCCTCAGCGCGCTTGTAGCTCGCCCCGGTCGGGCACACCGGCACGCAGGGCGGGTCCTCGCAGTGCAGGCAGGACTTGGGGAAATGCACGGTCTGCGTGTTCGGAAATTCGCCCACCTCGAAGGTCTGCACGCGGTTGAAGAAGGTTCCGGTCGGATCGCGGCCGTAGGGATTGTCGTCCGACATGAACCCGGCCTCGCCCGAGGTGTTCCATTCCTTGCAGCTGGTGACGCAGGCGTGGCAGCCGACGCAGACATTCAGGTCGATCACCAGAGCGAGCTGCTTGCTCATTTTTTCGTTCCTGCGACGAAAGCCAGCCAGGTTTTGCGCAACCGCTCCATGCCCGGCAGAGGCGCAACCGCGGCCACCTGCGGCCAGGACTGCTGCGCTTCGTCCGCGCCGGCCCTGTAGATGCGCACGCGCACGTCATACCAGCCGGCCTGGCCGGTGACCGGATCGGAGTTCGAGATGCGCTTTTCGCCGCCCAAGGAGCCCTCACCCCCAGCCCCTCTCCCCGAGGGAGAGGGGTGGGGCAACTCATCCGAAATCAAGTGATTGAGCAGAAAACCGAGCTCGGCTTCGTTGGCATTGGGCGCAAGGTTCCAGGCGCCAGGCGCCTTGCCGATCGCATTCCAGGTCCACACCGTGCCCGGCTCCACCGCTTCGGAGTAACGCGCCATGCAGCGCACCTTGCCCCACGTCGACTCGACCCAGATCCAGCCGCCGTCGTCTATGCCCTGGGCGCGCGCAAGTGCCGGGTTCACGAACAGATAGTTGTGCGCGTGGATCTGGCGCAGCCAGGCGTTCTGCGAATCCCAGGAGTGGTACATGGCCATCGGGCGCTGGGTGATCGCGTTCAGCGGATACTTGTGCGTGTCGGTCGCCTGCCCTTCCAGCGGCTCGTAGTAAAACGGCAGCGGATCGAAATAGGTTTCGATGCGCTTGGCCAAGTGCGCCGGCGGGCGCCGCTTGGCCGGCCCCCTGCCCTGCGCCGCCAGTCGGAATTTCTGCAATACCTCCGAGTAAATCTGGATCACGATGGGATCGGCGTAGCGGCGCAGGCGCGTCCTCTGCGCCCACTCGTGATAGCCCTTGTTCCAGTTGCGCATGTACTGATACGACGGCGGCAGCTTGTGCTGGAACACGCAGTTGTTCTTGGCGTACATCTCCCACTGGCGCGGATTGGGCTCGCCCTGCATGAATTTCTCTCCGCCCTTGCCGCGCCAGCCCGCGAGAAAGCCTATGCCCGAGCCGGGTTCGGTTTCGTAGTTGACGATGAAATCGGGGTAGTCGCGGTACTTGCGGCTGCCATCGACGTTGACGAAGGCAGGCAACTTCAGGCGGCCGGCGAGCTCGATCAGCACTTCCTGGAACGGCTTGCACTCACCCCTAGGCGGCAGCACCGGCACGCGCACCGAGTCCGCCGGGCCTTCGAATTCGGAAATCGGCCGGTCGAGCATGGACATGACGTCGTGGCGCTCGAGGTAGGTGGTGTCGGGCAGGATCAGGTCGGCGAACGCAGTCATTTCCGACTGGAACGCGTCGCACACCACGATGAACGGGATTTTGTATTCGCCCCGATTTTCACCTTCGGCGTCGCGGTCGTTGAGCATGCGCCGCACTTCCATGGTGTTCATGCTCGAGTTCCACGCCATGTTGGCCATGAAAATCATCAGCGTGTCGATGCGGTAGGGATCGCCGCGCCAGGCGTTGGTGATGACGTTGTGCATCATGCCGTGCACCGACAGCGGGTACTCCCAGGAAAAAGCCTTGTCGATGCGCACCGGCTGGTTATCCGCATCGACGAACAGGTCATCGGGCGTGCCCGGCCAGCCGAGCGCGAGCCCGGCGAGCGGGGTGTCCGGCCGCACGCCTTCGGGACCCTTGGGTGTCTTGGCCAGCGGCGGAATGCCGCGCGGGAACGGCGCCTTGTGGCGAAAGCCGCCCGGCCGGTCGATGGTGCCGAGCAGGCTCATCAGGATCGCGAGGGAACGTATGGTCTGAAACCCGTTTGAGTGCGCCGCCAGACCGCGCATCGCGTGAAACGCCACCGGGTTGCCCGTTACTTTCTCGTGCTCGGTGCCCCAGCTGTCGGTCCAGGCGATGGGCAACTCGATTTTCTGGTCGCGCGCGGTCACGCCCATCTCATGCGCGAGGCGGCGGATGGTCGCCGCGGGAATGCCGGTGATGCCCTCGGCCCATTCGGGCGTGTAGTCCTTCACCCGCTCCAGCAGCAACTGGAACGCGGGCTTGACCGGGGTGCCGTCGGCGAGGGTGAATGCGCCGCGAAGGTAGGGGTCGGCGTCGGGCTGATGGCAGGGCACGGGCTGTTCGTTCAATCGATTCCACCAAAGCCTGTTGCGCGGGTACTCGGGGATCTCCTCGCTGCGACTCGTATCGTTCACCGGCAGACCATGCGTCTCGGATTTCGGATCGAGATTGATCAGATAGCCGGCATTGGTGTAGCGCACCAGGAACTCGCGATCGTAGAGCCCGGTGTGGATGATCTCGTGCGTCAGCGCAAGCAGCAGCGCGCCGTCGGTGCCGGGCTTGATCGGCACCCATTCGTCGGCGATGGCCGAATAGCCGGTGCGCACCGGGTTGACGGAGATGAAGCGCCCGCCCGAGCGCTTGAATTTGGAAATCGCGATTTTGAGCGGATTCGAATGGTGGTCCTCGGCCGTGCCTATCATCACGAACAGCTTGGCACGCTCCAGGTCCGGTCCGCCGAACTCCCAAAACGAACCGCCTATGGTGTAGATCATGCCCGCGGCCATGTTGACCGAGCAAAAACCCCCGTGCGCGGCGTAATTGGGTGTACCGAACTGGCGCGCGAACAGGCCCGTGAGCGCCTGCATCTGATCGCGGCCGGTGAACAGGGCAAATTTCTTCGGATCGGTAGCGCGGATCCGGGCGAGGCGCTCGTGCAGCATGCCGAAAGCCTCGTCCCAGCTGATTTCGACGAACTGGTTGTCGCCGCGCGCCGAGCCGGGCTTGCGCGCGAGCGGCTTGGTCAGGCGCGCGGGCGAATACTGCTTCATGATGCCCGACGAACCTTTGGCGCAGATCACGCCCTGGTTGAGCGGGTGTCCCGGGTTGCCGTCGATGTAGCGCACTTCGCCACCGCGCAAATGCACGCGTATGCCGCAGCGGCATGCGCACATATAGCAGGTGGTATGCTTGACTTCAGTGGGCGCCGACGGTTCGGCTGACGCAGTCGGTGTCACCATGGCTGGAGGCAAATAGTTGCTCGCGGAAAAGAGCGCTACTCTATATTAATGTTTTCGCGCCACAACCTGAGATTTCTGATTTTGTCATAAGTACGGGTAATTACCCGTACTTATGGATAATGATAAGCTACTGTTTATTTTAAATTTGCATTCAGGATACTATGAACGACCCCGCCCGAGCGATCACCGATTTCAACTCCGCCGAGCGCTGGGTGATCGAATCGGCGCTGAAGGAGCGCTATGGCCGCATTGTCGCCATCGAACTTGCCGACAGCGATCTGAGACTCGATCCGGACACACCCGTGCTCACTACCTGCCCTACCGTTTTCTGGAGCGAGCGCGGCTGCAATTTTCTCATTTTCAAAACAGGCGAGGACCGCTATCGCTGCCAGTTCTTCTATTCGGACGAAGAGCATTTCGGCACCGGCCGTACCGAATACGACGAGCTCGCCGAGTGCGTCAGCCTGCTGCTCCAATTGCAGGCAGACCATGAAAAGCAGCGTCAGGGCGTGCACACCGGCATGACCGGTGGCCAGATCAATTAGCGGCACTACCATGACGCTGGAAAAGGCGAAAAAGCTGCTCGCGGTGCAGGCCGACTTCGGCGGCTTCTACAATGCCAACGGCGCCAAGCTGATTCTGGCCGAAGTGCAGCGCGAGCACGGACAGGCGGCGGTTGACGCGCTTATCCTTGAACTCGAGTTGGAGCGCATTTTCGGTTTCGCGCCGGGGACGAAGTTCGACGGATCGCTCCTGGTGAAGAGCAAGTTCGGCTGAACCGGGCGTCGCCGCGACGGGGCGGAGGTCGTCAAAACCTGCGCGCTGCGCGCACTAACTGTGTTTTCCGCGCGGATGAAAAACATATCCGCACAGAAAACACGGTTATGAATAAACCCGGTTTGGGGAGGTTGTTATCCAAGATCGTCAATTGCACACGGATGCGCTTTTGATCCGTGTGCAATTGACGATCCGCGCGGACGCGACGCCGGCCGCGCAAGCGGGATCGCCGCGGGTCGAGAGCGGATTTACACGGTCTATCCGCCTATCAGTACATTCAGGGGATGAGTACTGCATGCTTGGTAGATAGTCGGGCGCGCCTCGGCTAAAATTCGCGTGCGAATAAGAGAAAGCAGAATCGAGCCGGAGGTAAGCGCATGACTGAAGTGGTAGCAACCAATCAGACCATTCTGGTGGTGGGCGGGGGCATCAGCGGCATGACCGCCGCGATCGAAGCCGCCGAATGCGGCAAGCAAGTGGTACTGCTGGAGAAATCGCCGACGCTGGGCGGCCGCACCGCGCTGCTGTACCGCTATTTTCCCAAACTGTGCCATCCGACCTGCGGCCTGGAAATCAACCTGCGCCGCATCAAGACGAACCGCAACATCCGCGTGCTCACGCTGGCCGAGGTCAGCGCCATTTCCGGCAAGCGCGGCGATTACAGCGCGACGGTGAAAATCGCGCCGCGCTACGTCAACGAAAATTGCACCGCCTGCGGCGCCTGCGGCGGGGTCGTCAGTGCCGAAGTGCCGAACCCGTACAACTACGGCATGAACAAAATGAAAGCGGCTTACCTGCCGCACGTCATGGCCTATCCGCAGCGCTACGTGCTCGACGCTTCGGTCATCGGCACGCCTGACGCCGACAAAGCCAAGGCAGCGTGCAAGTACGGCGCCATCGATCTGGGGATGCGCGAAGAGACCATCGAGATCAGGGCCGGCGCCGTGGTCTGGGCCACCGGCTGGCAGCCTTACGACGCGGCGAAAATCCAGCCCTACGGCTACGACCGTTTCGCCAATGTGATCACTTCGCTCGAGTTCGAGCGCCTGGCCGATCCGCATGGCCCGACCGGCGGCAAGATCCTGCGGCCGTCGGATGGCAAGGAGGCGAAGAACATCGCCTTTATCCAGTGCGCCGGTTCGCGCGACGAGAACCACCTGCGCCATTGCTCGCGCATCTGCTGCATGGCCTCGCTCAAGCAAACCCAGTACGTGCGCGAGGCCTGGGGTGCCGGGGCGAAATCCACCGTCTATTACATCGACATCCGCGCCATCGACCGTTTCGAGGACTTCTACCAGAAGGTGCAGAAGGATGCGTCGGTGACCTTCCTCAAGTCCAAGGTGGCGAAAGTCACCCAGGACAAGTCGGGCGACGTGATCCTGCACGGCGTCGACACCGAGGGCTATCACCGCTACGCCAACGCGCACGATATGGCGGTGCTCGCCATCGGCATGCAGCCGAGCGTGGCAGGCGTGGACATCCCGGCCGACATCATCGCCGATTCCAGCGGCTTCATCGAATCGTCCGCGGCCGAATCCGGGTTCTTCGGCGCCGGCTGCGCCACCAACGCGCTCGACGTCAACCGCGCGGTGCAAAGCTCCACCGCCGCGGCGCTGCGGGCGATTCAAGTCATCAACAAGACAGCAAGGGCAGAGGCATAGCAAATGGCCGACATGAAAACAGCCGCCTATATCTGCAAGGGCTGCGGCATCGGCGAGCGCGTCGACACGGCGCAGATGGCCAAGATTGCGACCAAGGAAGGCAAGATGCACCTGGTGCGCGAGCACGACTTTCTGTGCAGCGCGGCCGGCGTGCAAACAATCCGCGACGACATCGAAAAGGAAGGCGTCAGCCATGCGGTGATCGCCGCCTGCTCGCGCCGCGCCAAGACCGAGGCGTTTTATTTTCCGGGCGTGGCGCTTGCGCGCGCCAACATCCGCGAAGGCGTGATCTGGGCCCGGCCCGATACCGAGGACGCGCGCGAAACCACGCAGGAGATGGCCGACGATTACCTGCGCATGGGCTGCGGCGAACTGAAGAAAATGAAATTGCCGGCAGGCGTTGCCGAAACCGGCCACGCCAAGCGCCTGCTGGTGGTGGGCGGCGGCGTCTCCGGCCTCACCGCCGCGCTGGAAGCCTCCAGGACCGGCTACCAGGTGGTGCTGGTGGAAAAATCCGCCAGGCTCGGCGGCTGGGCGGCCGCCTTGCACCGGCGCATGCCTTTGCGCGAGCCCTATGCCGAGCCGCAGGACACCGGCATGGCCGAACTGATCAAGGCGGTGAGCGGCGATGCCAACATCAAGGTCATCACCAACGCCGTCATCGCCAAAACCGACGGCGCGCCGGGTCGGTTCAAGGTCGACATCAGCGTGGAGAGCGGGCCGTCCCTGAGCGAGGAGGTCGGCGCGATCGTCCAGGCGACCGGCTTTAGCACCTACGACATCGCCAAGCTGCCCGAACTCGGCGGCGGCAAGAGCGCGAACGTGATCGATCAGGCCACGCTGGAACAGCTGGCTAAGGAGGCTGCCGCCAAGGGGCAGCCGATACGCCGGCCTTCGGACGGCGGCGAAGTGAAATCCGTGGTGTTCGTGCAATGCGCGGGCCAGCGCGACGAGTCGGGCAAGCACCTCGCCTACTGCTCCGGCTTTTGCTGCGGCGCGAGCATCAAGCAGGCGATGTATTTCAAGGACGCCAACCCGGCAATAGACACGGCGGTGATTTACGACGACCTGCGCGTGCCGGGCAACGGCGAGGATTTCTACCGCAGCGCGCAGAAAAAAGGCGTCACCTTCACCAAGGGCAAGGTCGCCGCGGTCGAAGCCAGGGGCGATGTGTGCGACGTCAGATTCCGCGACCTGATCCTCGACGAGGATGCGACCGTCGCCGGCGCCGACCTGGTGGTGCTCGCCACCGGCCAGGTGCCGAACTCCGGCGTGAACATAGACATTCCCGAGGAAGAAGTCGCGAAGATGGAAGTCAAACCGGTGTCCATCCTCAACCTGACCTACCGCCAGGGCAAGGATCTGCCGCAGCTGACCAAGGGCTTCACCGATTCGCATTTCATCTGCTTCCCCTACGAGACGCGCCGCACCGGCATCTACTCCGCCGGTCCGGTGCGCCGCCCGATGGACATGGTGCAGGCAACCGAAGATGCCACCGGCGCCACCTTGAAAGCGATCCAGTCGATGGAAAACGCCGAGCTCGGCCGCGCCGCACACCCGCGCTCGGGCGACCTCTCCTACCCCATCGTCCAGCTCGACGGCTGCACCCAGTGCAAGCGCTGCACCGTGGAATGCCCGTTCGGCGCCATCGACGAGGACGAAAAGCGCTACCCGGTGTTCAACGAGAGCCGCTGCCGCCGCTGCGGCACCTGCATGGGCGCGTGCCCGGTGCGGGTGATCTCGTTCGAGAACTACTCCTGCGACACCGTCGGCGCGCAGATCAAGGCGGTGGACATCCCCGACGAGTTCTCGGAGAAGCCGCGCATCCTGGTGCTCGCGTGCGAGAACGACGCCTATCCCGCGCTCGACATGGCGGGTTTGCAGAGGAATTGCTACAGCGCCTTTGTGCGCGTGATCCCCGTGCGCTGCCTGGGCTCGGTCAATACCATCTGGGTCACCGACGCGTTGAACGCCGGCTTCGACGGCATCGTGATGATGGGCTGCAAGCACGGCGACGACTACCAGTGCCACTTCGTCAAGGGCTCCGAACTCGCGAGCGTGCGCATGAGCAAGATCGACGATACGCTGAAGCAACTCTCGCTCGAGGCCGAGCGCGTGGTCAGCTTTGAGGTGGCGATCACCGATATGGCGCGCGTGCCGCAGCTGATCAACGACTACGCGGCCAAGATCAACGAAATCGGCATGAGCCCGCTGAAAGGATTCGCATAGCCATGGGCGACATGAACCAGCAGATGCTGGACAAATACCGCAACAACTTCCTGCGCGAAGTCGAGGAAAAGGTCGACGACGGCGATTGGGTGAAAATGTGCATGCAGTGCGGCGTGTGCGCCGGCTCCTGCACCTTCGGCCCGGACTGGGAACACACGCCGCAGAAGATTTTCATGATGATCCGCGCCGGCAAGCGCGAGGAAGTGCTCACATCCAGTTCGATGTGGATGTGCACGTCCTGCTACAACTGCATGGTGCGCTGCCCGCGCGAGCTGCCGATCACCCACATCATGCACGGCCTGGCGAGCTACGCGCACCGCCTCGGCCTCGCGCCGAAGAACCAGCCGACGCGCGACTTCTCGCTGATCTTCTGGGAGAACTGCACCAAGACCGGCCGCGTCAACGAACTCAGGATGACCATCAGCGTGTACTTCAGGGAAGGCTTCCTCTCCGGCGTGAAAAAGATGTGGACCCTGCGCAACATCGGGCGCGGACTGTTCTTTGCAAAGCGCCTGAACCCGATGGAGCTGTTCGTGAGCCATGGCTGCAAGGACAAGGACGGCCTGCGGCGCGCGCTGAAGAAAGCCGACGAAATCGAAGCCCGCCGGCGCGGTTACGCAGTCCAGCCGCGCGGTTACAGCAGTTGATGCAATGTCACTCCGAGGCCGGAGGCCGAGGAATCTGCTTTTTTGTCTGATGCAACAGCAGATTCCTCGCGAAGTTTATCCCCGGACCGGGACTCGGAATGACAATTGAAAGGTCAGTGAATATGGCAAAAAGAGAATACGCGTTTTACCCGGGCTGCTCCTCCCAGTTGCGCGGCTCGGCCGCCAACTACCTGGTATCGGTCGAATCGATGTGCGAGAAGCTCGACATCAAGATGACGCAGATCCCGGACTGGAACTGCTGCGGCGCCTCGATCAGCTACGCCGGATCGAGCGAACTCGCGCGCCACGTGCTCTCGGCGCGCAATTTCGCGCTGTCGGACAAGCACCTGCCCGGGCAGGACGTTGTCGCCACCTGCGCCGCCTGCTGGCTGGGCGGGCGCGAAACCATCGAGAAGCTCGACGCCTCGAGCCAGCTGCTGGCCGACACCAACGAAGCGCTGAAGGAAGCGGGCCTGCAGTACAAACCCGGGACCGAGATCCGCCACATGGTCGAGGTGCTGGTCGAGGACCTCGGCTACGAGGAACTCGGCAAGCCGGTGGTGAAACCGTTGGACGGCGTCAAGGTCGCTGGCTACGTCGGCTGCCAGACCAACCGCCCGTTCGGCATCGCCGGCGAATCGTTCGAGAACCCGATGTATCTGGACAAGCTGATCGAGACCGTGGGCGGCGAGCCCATGTCCAAGTACGAAGAGAAGGTCAGCTGCTGCGGCGGCTCGCTCGCGTTCTGCGAGCCGGAAAAGGCGGAAAAGCAGATCAAGAACATCGTCGAGTCGGCCTACGACAACGGCGCCGACATAATCTGCACCCCCTGCCCGCTGTGCCAGGCGAACGTCGAGGTCTATCAGTCCGAAATCAACAGGAAGCAGGGCACCAAGCTCAACATGCCGGTGGTGTATTACAGCCAGCTCCTCTCCGTCGCCTACGGCGGCACGCTCAAGGAAGCCGGCCTCGACGGCCACATCATCCAGCCGAAGAAGCTGCAGGACATCGCGGTCAAGGTCGTGCCGGGCAAGCGCTAAGCGCCTCTGCGCTGCGCCGGGCGCATTTCGCATGCGCCTCCGATAAGGAAAAGCTGCGCGGCTTGGTGTACCCTTTCGTCCCATGGACCTGAACAGCGATTTCGATCAGCGCGTGGTGCAAAGCGCGCGCGATGCGACCTGGACTCCATCGCCGCTGCCGGGCGTGGACCGGCGCATGCTCGACCGCGTCGGCGGCGAGGTTGCGCGGGCCACAAGCATCGTTCGCTACGCCGCGGGTTCGCGTTTCGACCGGCATGTGCACGACGGCGGCGAAGAGATCTTCGTGCTCGATGGCGTGTTCTCCGACGAACGTGGCGATTACCCGGCCGGCACTTATCTGCGCAATCCGCCGGGCACCAGCCACGCGCCGTTCTCCCGCGGCGGCTGCACCCTGTTCGTCAAACTATGGCAGTTCGCGCCGGACGATCTCGCGCCGGTGCGCATCGCCACCGCGACCGCCGCCTGGTATCCGGGCCTGGTCCCGGGGCTATCGGTCATGCCCCTGCACGAGCACGACGGCGTCAGCACGGCGCTGGTGCGCTGGGCGCCGCAAACGCGCTTCAATACGCATGCGCATCCCGGCGGCGAGGAGATTCTGGTGCTCGAGGGCGTGTTCCGCGATGAAGCCGGCGATTACGCGGCCGGCGCCTGGCTGCGCAATCCGCGCGGCAGCCGCCACACGCCCTACACCGGCGCGGAAGGCGCGCTGATTTACGTCAAGGTCGGGGCGATCGGCGCAGACTTCTTGACTATAGACGCATGACCCGCAGCAACCGGGGCAAATAGAAACGCTGGCACGGACAAATCAATGGTGATCGAACAGAACGAGGACAAGGAACTGGTGCATACGCGGCAGATCGTCTGCCGCGGCTACCGGCGCAAGGACGGCCTGTGGCAGATCGAGGCCAGCGTTGCCGACGAGAAAGGGCAGCCGGTGCCCTTCAACTCGCGGCCCGACGTGCCGGCGGGCGAACTGATCCATCATCTCGCGCTTAGCGTCGTCATCGACGACGACTATCGGATCCGCGACGTGGCGGCGAAGACCCTGGCCGCGCCCTGGCCGGCGTGCACTGACATCGCCGCCGATTATCGCAAGCTGATTGGCCTGCGCATCGGACCCGGCTTTACCCGCGCGGTGAGGGAAGTCCTCGGCGGCACGCTCGGCTGCACCCACCTGACCGACCTCCTCGGCCAGGTAGGCAACACCTACATGCAGGCCTCCTATCCCGACCGTCTGGCGCGGCAGAAGCTGCACGGCGAAGATCCGCGCCAGTGGCCCGACACGCGCACGCTGGCTTTCGTCGACGGCTGTCATGCCTGGCGCAAGGACGGGCCGGTGCTCGCGGGCGAGTATCCGCAACTGGCGGGCGCGGACGAGGCCGCCGAGGGATAGGCGCGACCACGTTGCGCCGAAGGCGCGCACTTCGCAAGCTTCCAAGCCATGAGCACCGTTCTCGACTTTCTGCTGCCTTGGGATTTTTCCCCTCTGGCGTTCCTCACCTGGACGGCAAGCATCCTGCTATACGTGCGCGGGCTGCGGCTCACACCGCTCAGCGCGCGCCCTAGCGTAGCGCGCAGCGTGGCGTTCTTCGTCGGCACTACGCTCGCGTATTTCGTGCTGCAGACGAAGTACGAGTACCTCTCGACACACATGTTTTTCCTGCATGCGCTGCAGCAGTTCGCCGTGCACCACGTCGGGCCGTTCCTGGTCGCGCTTTCCTGGCCGCAAGCGGTGCTCGCGCGCGCCGTGCCGCCGCGTGCCCGCTCGGTATTTGCCGCCGCCGGGCGCCACCCGCTCGCGCGGGGCTTCTATAACGTTCTGCAGAACCGCTTTGTCGCGCCCGTGATCTTTACCGGACTGATCGTTTTCTGGCTGCTGCCGGGCGTGCACTTCTACGCCATGCTGAGCGGCAGGGTCTATTGGTGGATGAACTGGAGCATGCTCGCCGACGGCCTCCTGTTCTGGTTTCTCGTCCTCGATCCGCGCCCGCGCGGCGAAGGCGCGCTGCTCGGCTACGGCGTACGCATGGCGATAGTGCTCGTGATGATGGTTCCGGAAATGCTCGCCGGCATCTACATCACGCTGTCGGGACGGGATCTGTACGAGGTCTACGACCTCTGCGGCCGAG